>OLOH01000911.1_pt1 | contig 18797 bp, 12 predicted proteins | sample 1673221 | NCBI WGS metagenome assembly OLOH01 (sample SAMEA3136767, study PRJEB25190) | human gut metagenome
ATATAACCGCTAACCGTTTTCTGCATTCCTTCTAGAGAACCATCAATCTCTGCAACACGCGCTGCCTTGCCCGGCTCCACCAGAACAACACGCATCGTTCTCGTATCCAGTTTCTGTGTCTGTTCGGGCTCAAACTTCACAGGCTGAAAGCCAATGCTGTCACAGAAATAGAAGCCAGCATTTTCACCGTTAACAATCTCGACCACATCAGAAATCGACAGCGAGTGTCCCTGAAAATCTTCCGGGCAGTCACAGTTGAACATCTGATATACGCCTTCCAGCGTATCGGCCTCAACCGCTCCCTCAAACACTTTATCGTAAATCTCACTGTTCACTTTCGAACTCTCCTGAAACTTATCAAGCTGAGAAAGTCCCAGGAAGGCCACCCGGTCTTCATCCCTGCTCAAATTGATCTGATAGATTTTAATGTCCATCATCGTTCTCGCTCCTTTCCATTCCGATTTACAATCTCCATCCGCAGGTAATCGTTCACATCTTTTCCGGCTCGCGGCGGGCGGTTCAGGATCGTATACTTCTTATCTAGGCCACCCATAATACTCTCTGCTGCCTGACGGCCTACACGGTCATTGTCGAGATGCAGAACCACCTTCGTGATCTGCGGGTGGTCTTTCAGAAACTGCTCCAGCGCCACCGGCACTACATTCGCCCGTTTGCTCGCAAACACGCCTGCTAGCGACAGATACGCGATTTTTCTCCAGTCTTTGTGATACATGATTTTCAGCGAGGCATAGCTCATGGCATCAATCGCGGCCTCAAAGACATGAACCTCTCTAACTGGTCTGTCATCCGCAACCAGTGCAAAGGAAAAGTGCTTATCACTGCCGGTTGCCTCGCCCTTGTAATCCGTAGTCATGGAGCGCAGCGCTGCATAACGCCGGGTTCCTTTGGTATCGTATCCGACAAAAATAACATCATTGGCGTTCTCTGACTGAAACAGCAATCCGTGTTGAATGCAATATGCTATGATTTGCGGATGGATTCCTCGGCTCTTCAGATACGCCTCTGTTTTGCTTGTATTGGTGTCCAATGACGGCAAAAGCAGCTTTCTCGGGGCAGGCGGCGGTTTCTCGTAGCATATCGGCTGAACAGCCTGCCCGTTGAGCATCTTCACTCCCTCCGGGAACGACATCTCCTTCACCTTAACCAGATAATCCAGCGCCGACCGACCGCCGATATTCTGCGAAAACCAATACCACTTTCCGTTACTGATTTTCAGCGAATCATGCGTTCTGGTGCAGTACGTTTCACCCGAAAAGCGCACCAACTCGCCCGGTTCATACGCTCTGAGGTATGACAGCAGATCCATCTTTCTGGCATTGGCGATTTCTTCTTTTGATACAACCGGCATTACCTCGCCTCCCAGTTCCGGTCCTTTGCCGCTTTCCGCTCTGCAAACGACTCGATCGCACCGCGCACCGTTTCCATGTAGTCGGTTTCTAGTTTGCTGAAATCCTTGAATACGTCGTCGAGCGGTCCACGCTGTTTGAGCAGTGCTATCGCCTGATCGTCCGGCAGATTCAATTCTTCCATAGACATCAGAATATCCTCGCGCACAACATACTCATAAACAGGGGAAAGAATTTCCTCTAGCGGACACTGAACGAGCCACTTGCGATATTTGTCCTGCTCACGCTCCATCTTCTGATAGAGCGCAGTATTCAGTTCCTCGTTGTTCATTTTCATCACCTTCCTAATTTCAATTCACAGCTGATACGAAAGCAGCTATGTAGGGTAGGGGGAGGAGATTCCCCTACGCAAGTTCATTCAGGCTTTGTGAATCACCCGTTTATATTTGGTATCCGAGTTCTCCATATATGAATTGATGATTCGGCTCTGCTCCTTGGTTTCTGCGTATGCTGTTACGGTCAGCGTCTTGCGATTCCAGTCCAGCGTATAGCTATCTGACGCAACATTGGTAATATGGTATTTGGCAAGGTAATCTCGAAAGTCCTGCATTGCAGCCATATCATCGGACATCACCACATTGATATAGATGCGGTCTTTGGAAAGCTTGTTATTGATGCCGCTGACCAGGAAACAGCCAACTCCGCTGGCCACTGCTACCGTCAGCGTAGTCAACATGCTATCTGCCAGAACCACACTACGTGTAATCCAGAAATAAAGAAAGCTGGAAAGCGCAATTGCTACGCCTGCCAGCAGACTCCGGTTTCTCTGAATCATAATCGTTTTTACGGTGCTCAAGGCGTTGTCTGCCATCTTAGCGATAAACAGCAGGCCAAGACTCATTGCTGTTGTCAAACTCTCATCTCCTCATCGTTCCATTTCGCGTTTCTTTTCTTTCGGCTCCCCCTCATCGGGTTCGCCGTCCACAATTTCATTCTCCCGCTTATCCAGATTGAGTAGAATGTTCAGTTCATCCAGTCGTGCCAGCTTGGTTTTCAGTTCCTCTTCCTGCGGGAACGGCTTGTCCACTGCCGCCTTGGCATTGGACAGTTGAACCCTTGCATTATCCAGCTGTGCCTCGCACTGCCGGAGATCGCTCTCCAATCCGGCAAGCATATTATCAATGCGCTGGATATTGCCAAACAGGTCTGTACCAAGAGAAATCGGATGACTGAGCTGGCCTTTCAGATTCAGTCGATACTCCTTTGCAAAGGTGTCAAACGAGAGGACCATGGCAAAGCCCCGATACATTCCGATTGGAATCGCATCAGGGCTTGTCATATTATGCGCCGCTGCCAGCAATGCGCTGCCCGCAGCTTTCTTTTCGATATAGGCGGTTCCCTCGACCTCCATTGAAGAAAAACCGTCTTCATTCGGCATTGTCTGTGCCTCTCGCAGCTCAATATCACTCTTGTATCCGCTGATTTTCTGTTCCAGCGCCGCAATCTGATCTGGAAACGCTTTTGCGATCTTATCCTCCAGTGCATATATCTGGCTCAAATGGCTTGCTTTCAGCATCTTCAGCCGTTGAACTGCAATGTCCAGATCCATCTTTTCCTTGATATACGGATTACCGGTACAAAGTGCCTTCACCTCGGCATAAGATAATGCTGTTTCATCAATATCCTCCGCCGATCGGGCCGGTGCTTTGGAAGTCATGACCTGACCAATGAACTTTTGCTTTCCCTCAACCATCTGATAGAGGTAGCTGTCGAAAGTATTTTCCGTTACATAGGTATAAATCTCAACTTCCGGGTTCTCATTGCCCTGACGGATAATGCGGCCTTCGCGCTGCTGTAAATCGGACGGTCGCCACGGGCAATCGACATGGTGTAGGGCGATAAGCTTTTTCTGGACATTCGTACCGGCACCCATTTTCTGCGTTGAGCCGATCAGCACTCGGATTTCACCATTGCGGACTTTGCCGAACAGTTCCTTTTTCTGTGATTCGCTGGCTGCGTTATGAATATAGGCAATCTGATCTTTAGGAATACCCAAATCCAGCAGCTTATCCCGAATACCATCATAGATATTGAAATTGCCATCGTTATGCGGCGTTGACAGGTCGCAGAAAACCATTTGCGTCGATTTCTGTTCCGCAGTTCTCTGCCAGATTTCAAAGACATTCTTTGCGCAGGCACTGACTTTACCGCTTTCATCGTCCGGCAGCATAGGATTGATCAATCGCTGATCCAGTGCCAGCTTGCGGCCATCGTTGGTGATGAGCAGCATATTGTCTACACTGGAATCAACCATACGATTACGCACACGCTCGGCACGTTCCGAGAGATCCTTCACCATTTCCACCTGATAGGCAGACGGCTTCAGCACAACATTATGATAATTTGCTTTAGGAACCGGCAGCTTGAGCATATCCGCTGTTTGAATATCTGCTGTCTGCTTAAACAGCGACATCAGCTCCGGCAAATTATAAAACCGGGCAAATCTCGTCTTCGCCCGATACCCGGTACCCTCCGGTGCCAGTTCAATGGCAGTAACAGTTTCGCCAAAGGTACTTGCCCAGGCATCAAAATGCAGCAGATTTCTCTCTTTCAGCGTTCCATACTGAAGATACTTCTGCATTGTATACAACTCTACCATGCTATTGCTGATTGGAGTACCCGTTGCAAACACTGTACCTCTGCCGCCTGTTATCTCGTCCAGATAACGGATTTTCATATACAAATCACTGGATTTCATTGCCTCCGTCTGACTGATACCGCCCACATTCCGCATCTTAGAAAATGCGGCAAGGTTTTTATAGTAATGTGCCTCGTCCACAAACAGTCGATCAACACCCAATTCTTCAAAGGCAACAAGGTCATCTTTTCGGCTCTGGTCGTTCAGCTTATCCAGCTTTGCCTGCACTGCTTTCTTAGAGCGTTCCAACTGCTTGACCGAGAAACGATCTCCGTTCTGTTCTTTCAGTTCACGGATACCGTCCATAATTTCATTGTACTGCTGCTCCAGAATATAACGCTGTCGTGCTACGGACATAGGGATCTTTTCAAACTGGCTGTGGCCAATAATAACGGCATCAAAATCGCCGGTTGCAATTCTGCCGCAGAAGCGTTTGCGGTTCTTTTTTTCAAAGTCCTTCTTTGTTGCAACCAGAATGTTAGCAGAAGGGTACAACTGTAAATACTCTGCCGCCCACTGCTCAGTCAGGTGATTCGGCACGACAATCAGCGATTTTCGACACAGTCCAAGCCGTTTGCTCTCTTGTGCTGCGGCAACAATTTCGAAGGTTTTGCCGGCCCCTACAACGTGTGCGAGCAGCGTATTGCCTCCGTAAAGAATGTGCGCAACTGCGTTTAGCTGGTGCTGCCGCAGCTGGATTTCAGGGTTCATACCAACAAAGATCAAATGACTGCCATCGTACTCGCGCGGGCGCAGTGCATTGAACTGCTCATTGTAGAGCTTGCACAGTCGCTCTCTTCTCGGCTGGTCTTTCCAAATCCAATCCTGAAACGCCTGTTTAATCAGCTCCTGCTTGCCTTGGGCGATTGCAGTTTCCTTCTTGTTCAGGGTAGCTACTCGTTTGCCGTTTTCGTCTTCCACATAGTCAAAAACACGCACATCCCGCAAATTCAGTGTATCCTCAATGATTTTATAGGCATTCACGCGATCTGTACCATAGGTGCTGGTCGCGTTGATATTGCTGCGGTCATAGGACTTGCCCTCTACATTCCACCCGCCGGTGTAGCGGGAATAATGCACCTTCACTTTCCACTGTGCGTAATACGGCGTGTCCAGCAGCTGATACATGAATTCCTGCACCACATCTTCCGGAAGCCATGTTGCGCCAAGACGAACAGAAATCTCGCTTGCAGTCAGGTCCGTTGGCTGAACTTCTTCCAACGAGGTCACATTCGCTGCAAATACCGGCTCACTTTCTGCCAGTTTCCGCGCCTCCGCCAGTTTTTCACGCACATTGCCCGAAAGGTACTCATCTGCGGTCAGGTATTTCGCCTGAGTGCCGTTCTCCTCATAGAGCGGATTCCGAAAAATGACACCACTGAGATCTGCAAATACTTCTTCTTCCGTTTTCCCGATCAACTGCATCATATACGGCATATCCACCTTTGCCTTTTCGCCCATAGAAACTGCCAGAGCTTCCGAGGCGGTATCAACGCTGGTAATCTCCGTGTGCTGCCGGATTGTGCGCTTGCTGAACATATCTGCCTTGCGCACGAAGTTTCCCTCGTCATCCAGCACTTCCAAGGAAGATAGCAGGCAGAAGGAACTGTCATCAGCAAAAACAGATTTGTTTGCTCTGGTATTGATGCGCCCATACTTCTTCTCAAATGCATCGTACAGGGCATTCAACTCAGTCTGTTCCTGCTGAATCATTGTGTCCGGGTAATCTTCTGTCTGATATTCGATCAGCTTACGGACGCACTCGCGGATTGCAATTAATCCTTTGACTCGGTTGATGCCGGTTACAGACAAATCGACTGGGTGCATGATGCTGTTTTCCCGATAATAGACTTCACCATCTACAACAGTAAAGCTGAAGTTGCGTACGGACGGGTCAGCCGGGATAGAGCGATCTTCCTCTTCACTTTCTGGGTCATCGACTTCATATTCCATCACAGACCCGTTGATATTCTGAATTGCATCCGTCAAGAGTTCTTCCAGACTGCTGCCGTCAATCGGAAGGCAGGCTGTTTCCGGACCGTAGGGTCCGCTCACTTCCTGCATGATTCCAAGCACCATATTCGGATTATCTACAAAATACTGATTTATTGCCAAACCGTTAGCATCAATGCCAAGGTTGACCCATGCCGGCAGCTGATCGACCATGCGGTCACGTTTTTGCAAAATGAGAATATCTGCGGTGACTTCTGTTCCCGCTGCATCCTTGAACGTATTATTGGGCAGTCGGATTGCTCCGAGCAGCTCCGCTCGTTGTGCCAGATATTTGCGTACAGACGGATTTTCCTTATCCATCGTGCCTTTACTGGTGATGAACGCGATAATACCGCCGGGCCGCACCTTATCCATGGTGCGGGCAAAGAAATAGTCATGGATCAGGAAGTTATACTTGTCGTATCGCTTGTCCACAATCTTAAAAGAGCCAAACGGTACATTACCAATGGCGGCGTCAAAAAAGCTGTCCGGCAGATCTGTTTTCTCAAACCCGCGAACAGCGATAGACGATTTCTGATAAAGCTGCTGCGCGATACGTCCGCTGATGCTGTCCAGCTCCACACCATAGATTTTCGAGTCGGCCAGATTATCCGGACGCATACCGATGAAATTGCCAACACCGCAGGACGGCTCCAGAATATTACCGCGCTGGAATCCAAGTCGTTCTAAAACCTGATACATTGACCGAATCACAACAGGCGGCGTGTAGAACGCTGTCAGCGTCGATTCCCGCGCAGCTTCGTACTCCTCATCAGAAAGCAGCGCTTTTAGTTCGGCATAGTGACTGTTGCGCTCATCAAAGCAATCCGCCAAACCGCCCCAGCCGACATATTGAGCAAGTACCGACTGTTCTTCCGGTGTTGCCAGGCGGTTTTCAGTTTCCACCTTTTTCAGTGTGGTAATGGCACGGATATTTCGAGCATACCGTTCACTCGGTGTTCCGACACCTAGTAAGTCATCGGCAATATGGTACTCTGAGCGTTCTGTATCCGGTATCTCCGGCAGCAGTGTCAACGGTGCTGCCTTGTCTTTTTTTCTTACAGCCGGCGGTGTAAGCTGAGGTTCCGGCGTCTGTTCAGACTCTTTATGCTGGGCGGCATATTCGTGTTCTGCAAAGGCAACGAGTTCATCAAATGTCATATTCACGAGGAACTCATTCATATCACCTAAATCTGCATACTGAATTAGGGCAACCGCTTCATTATCTACTGCATAAAGCATACGGCAGTGCTCAAGGTCTGCATCCACCTGAATACTATGCTCACCATCACCCGATGTGCTGTACGCCAGCGGAACTGCGGTTAGATCGCTGAAATCCGCTTTCTCCTCAAAGCACTCCAGCGCGTACAGGTTGATCATGCGTATGCTTTCGTTCAGCAGATATTCTCTGTGTCCCTCTGCGTAGTCCACGACTGCAAAGCCCTTTGGCGGTGTTCCAAGGTCTGTCCGGAAATCCTGTGGAATGGTAGTGCCGTTCTGGTCACGATACAAGGTAATGGTAAACGGTGCACCTGTATCTACGTCTTCTTTGACTTGCTCGACAAGCTGGATTTCGTCATCATATTCCACCTGCTCTCCGACATGTCCATTCGAGTCCAGATAGTCCAATCGGCCAATTGCTTGCGGTTTTACACCGGCTGCCTGCTCGCCACTGTTTTCTTTCGGCTGGTCATTCAGCGGATTTTCTGCAATGCGCCGATCAAAGTCACTGCGGCTCAGTTCTTCGTTGAACAACGGGTACTCCGAATCATACAACCGAACCATATGATCGTCGATTGCAAGAATTTCATATTCTTTAACGCCCAGATAAACCTTATCGCTAAGTGAGTAGTGTCGCTGCACCAATTCTTCTTCATTTGCCGAGGCAGCAGTTGATTGATCCGCTTTTGGTGAAGACTGTTCCGCACTGATTCGCTCAATTTCTGCCTTGCCCAGATACCGTCCCAGTGCAATCAACTCACCAATGCGCTTCTCAACAACTTTCCAAGACAGATTAACCGCCTTACTGCCGTCATCATGCAGTTTGCTGAGATGCAGTCCCTTTGCATCATACTCCAGCCAGTAGTCTGTACCGGGAATGGCATCAGAATGGCCGCCGATTCCGTACTCTCGTCGCAGAAACTGAACATTCGCTTCCGTTCCTTCCTGCTTAAGAAACTGCTGATAGATGCGCCGTTTTCCGTCTTCAAATCCGCTGCCACTGCTGAGTACATAATCAATCGCGTCTTGCGGCATAACAAAAGCCGAGTCTTTTTTGGACTCGGCTTCGCCAATCAGAGAAAGCTGTTCATTTACGCTGGGCAAAACTGCTTCATCCGGTGAAAGCCACTCATGCAGCACGATCATTCCGGTAATATGGTCTGCAACCGTGCTCCACTTCATAATCACTCTCTGATCCGGGTCGCTTGCCGAGCCTCGCCACATCATAAGCACTGTGTCAAATGCTCGATAGCCTGCCCGCTGACCATTGCTCAGTATCATTTCGGTGAACGTGTTATCAAAGAACGTTTTGATAAAATCTGCACGTTCATTCTTGTCCTCATGGTCAGCAAAAAATGAAGCGATTTCTGTCCGATGGTCTTTCAGCGCATCACTGGTACGCAGCAGCTCATTCTTTTCCTCATCGGAGTGGTAATACGGCGCCTTGGAGTCCTTGTACCACTCATCGTGAAAGACCTCCAATCCGGTCGAGCCAACGGCCCGCATCGTGGCAGCGCCAATATCTCGCGTTACCGGTACACCAGTTCCTTCAGCACGATTTCCTCCGCTGCTGCCTGGATGTTGTTCATCAGCCCGACCCACTTCATCTGGTTCTCTGCTTTCAGGCTCTCGTTCACGCCCTCCTGCTTTGCCATCTGCGCGGTCAGCGTTTCCATCATCTCGTTCGCTTGACGGTCGATCTCCTCCAGATGCTGATTCAGCTTGCCAGTCAGCAGCATCGCTGTGTACGTGCCGTTCCGGTTCTCCCGAAGGAATCTCCGCCGCAGCATTCCATACCTCCCAACCTTCGGTGCCTCCGGCACGATCAGATCCGGCAGGTAATACTCGCCCTCCTTGTGGTAGGTCACTTCCATATTCAGCGCTCCCTTCTGTTGTTGCTGTTCTGTTCACATCATACCGGCTGTCCGCTGGAACCTCAAATGTGCGATTTTGATTTCTTTCTTCTCGCTGCAAATCCTGCACTAAAACTGCGATTTCGCGGAGCAGAACCTCAGACATATCACTGACTGCTGCGCCCAGAATAGAGATAACCTCTGGCGTATTAAAATTGCAGACCTTGTCCAGAGAATTTCCGAAATATGCTCTGCCCGGAAGTCCACAGCGGATATGCAGCATATAGCCGACACTGTAACTGAGTGCGGTCAGCATTTGTAGGCGTGTATTGTCCTCGTCCAACTTTTCCAGCAGGCTACCCGCTTTTGCCTCCATCAGCTCTGCCAGATAATCCTGATAATTATCATTAACAAATGTGACCGCCACATTGAGCAGACAATCCTCCAGTGACTCTTGGGCATCAACCTCATATCGTTCTGCCAGCACATTTCTGACTGGCTCAATGAATCTCTGTTCCAGCTTCCAGATGGGGACTTCTTTTCCTGCTCTGCTGTTGGTATCGGATACATCAAACACATGACGCAGCTTATACGGTGCATCCGTATCGACCAGCAGCGCAATGCCTTTGGTATTGCGATTGACCCAGCGGCCATGCTTATTCCACCAGCTGACTTCGGCGCAGGCTGTCGCATCAGGCTTCTGTGCGAAAATCAGCAGCTGCTCCTGAAACGAATATTTGAAATTATTCGCCGCAGTGGTCAAGAAGTCCATGTAGTGGTCCGTATCCACTGTCAGAGTCCGCAGATGTTCCGCCTCCATCTCTGTAATCACCTGATACTTGCTCGGCATCTCGTTCACCTCCTCCATCATCAATCTGAATTGTCACCTCAACGGGAATCGGCAGCTCCCCCAAAAGCGAAGAATACAGCAGTCCTGTCCGGGCATTTGATATTTTCGTCACCAGTCCAGTCAAACGAAAGACCGTCGCATTCACTTCTTCCTGATTTGCTGCAAAGTAGTATCCGCTCCGGTCACTGCAAATAGGAACGCCATCCTGACGCAAGCGATTGATCTTGCGGCGCAGGTTACGCCCGTTCAAGGAAAAAAGCTGCTCCAGCTCTGTGCTCGGAACAGCTTTTTCTTTTCCGGTGTGATATTTCTTCAGATACACGCACAGTGCTGCGTTCTTATCCATACGCTCCTTCCTCCATCATCGTGCATCTCTTTGCACACTTGACAAGCTCTGTTTCGGGAAATCCCAGCCATAGACCTTGCCGATTTCATCGCCCAGCCGGCGGGTTATGCGCGTAATATCCGCCCTTGTTGCGGTGCCGCGATAAATTACCTCTTTCAGATTCTCAATCTGCGCATCGCTGACACCGTCCTTATAGGTTCGATAGAGATAATGGTTGGTGCCATCATGGTGAACCGCATCACAGCGCATATCACCCAGCCTGTCAACATACCAGGTTACATAGTCGCACTCCGAGAACAGGCAGTCCTTGATGTTGCCGCTCTTGATTTCCTTGTAGCCGCTGTAACGTCCATTCCAGAGGCCGAGATCGACAATCACCAGAATCGGCTTATCCAGCTGAATATCGAGATTCATGCGTTCATCGTCTAGATATTCGCTATTTCGTTCATACATCTTTTCCTCACGTTCCTGTTCGGAAAGTTCGGGATACTCTGCCTCCAGGTCCTCACGCCAATCCTCGTAATCCAACGAGTAATTGCTCCAAATCAGGTATTTCGGCTCTGTCATCGCGCATCACCTCGATCCTTTGGGCGGCTGCGTGTATTTCGGGTAGTATTCCCCATCGTATCCAGCGGCAGCACCGTGTTATGGCAACGTTCCATCTGTTCGGCAAACTGGCAGATATGATATATCGAGTCCCAGCTGGAGCCGATTTCTACATGGTAATCGTCGATGTACCTGCAAACCCTGTCTATATGGGTTCCGTCTTGCCGCAGGATACGAATTTTACCTCCATCTGGCAGGCGAAAGAGCGCCGTATAATCCGATGTGATAAAGCGAATCCCTTTTTCTGCCTGATGCAAATGATGGTCCAGAAACTCTCTCTTGTAGCAGTAAACCGTATACATTTCTTTCTGTGGATTCAGCCGCAGAAGATAAGAATAATCCTTTGTATCCGCACGGAACGCGAAATCCTGACTGGAAAGATCAATCGCACTGTCGATCTGACGGTAACAGTACGCTGATACCGCCGCTCTGCTTTTCAAAAAACCGCCATCTTCTCTCGGATGATTGATTACCTGATTCAACTCGTCATCAAACTCGGGCGTCAGAAGCCTTTCGCAATGACTGGTCCAGTCATGAAAGAACTGATCGCCACTGTCACCCATATCTGCACGCAAATGACCGATGCAGCCGGTCTGTCCCATAATCTGGTCAGACTGCGTATAGCAGTACATCTGCTCGGTCTTTGTGGCAGGTCTTACTTCAATATCCATCGTCTTTCCTCCTCATCTATGTGATTTCATACGCTGCTTGCAGTGTATGTAGCCGTACCTTTGCGCTTGTGCAGTTTCGCCTTTATACTAAATTCATCAAAATGAATCGGAGGTACTCCCATGAAACGAATTACATACTTTCTGTCCGGTGCATTAGCGGCTCTGCTGATCAGTTCTGCAACAGTTTCCGCCTTTGCAGCCGGCGGTCTTATCACCCTCAACGTCCAGCCAGCACAGGTCATGGTCAATGGCGAGGTTTTTCAGCCTAAAGATGCACAGGGCCGTGATGCTCTTGTTTTCACTTACAACGGCACGACCTATGCACCGGTTCGTGCGCTGGCTGAAGCATACGGTCTGACCGTCGGTTATGATTCCGCCAAAAACATGGCTACTGTAGTCGGTGCTGCACGAACCACCAATAGCACTGGCAGTTTTTCCTCTCAGTGGACGGTCACGGAAAAGCCGGTCACCCGATACGGTAATGAGCATATCTTCACTGCCGTTTATTCCGGCCCGCTTTCCATGGACAAATTCAAAAGCTGGTGGAAGTCGATGAATGCCGCTGATCTGAAGGCGCAGGCAGAACAAATGGCTTTGAAGGCTCAGTCTGACCTCCTCGGCTCCGAAATCACCATGTATTTCAGCTTTGGTCCTTATAATCTCGGCACTGCCTTTGCACAATCCGGCTGCACATTCAGCAACTTCGACCCCGCCTCTGTCTGGATCAAGTAATTCTCATGATAACACCCTGTCCATTATGGACAGGGTGTTGTTCTACTTTCGCCACCAGCGCCAAAGCAATACACCAATGACAGTCGCTGCTGCCGCTGTGCCGCAGATTACACGCTTTTTCATTTTAACCCTCCTCCCGGATAAAAGAACATCAGCCATTGCACAAGCAGCAGCCGATGTATGTAAGTCTATTCGCTTTTCAGCCCAGTTTGATAAGCAGTTCGTCAACCGAGTCGGTAATATGTCCCTGTGCCAGCAGCTTATTTCTCCAGATGAGCAGATATCTCCGGAGCATCTGCAATTCCTTATATGTGATCTCCAGCTGAACTGTATTCTTCCGTTTGAACATTTGCAAGCACTCCTTTCTCTTGACTTCATCATATATGCCGTAAGAAGTGTTTGCAAATATGCAAACGGTATGTATGTGGCCTGTCGATTGACAGACCACTGGAAAGCCTTACTTGTACCAGCTTTCCTCAGTGCCCATAATGGCATTGTGTGCGTTTGCTGCTTCCAGAATATCGCTGTACGCCCAGTAACGGCGGCTTACATCGGGGAAGGTGTTCAGCTTCCTCAGATTATCGCTGACATACTCCAGATCAGCCACACGGCCAAGCAGTCGGTCCACAAGCGTCACGACTTCAGCGCGCGTAATCTGATAATCAGCACGGAAGGAACCGTCCCCATAGCCGGTAATCCAGCCATGCTTTGCAGCTGCCTTAATATACTCTGCCGCCCAGTAGCCGTCGCTCACATCATCAAAGCTCTTGAACTGCTCCATGATTTCAGCATCACCATCGCCGTACACATCAAAGAAGCGGACCGCCATAGTTGTAAACTCGGCACGGGTAATCTGCTCGTCCGGCGCAAAAATAGTCTTGCTGTGGCCATAGGTCACACCGTTGTTGTTCAGGTATTTCACATAGCCGCTGTACCACGCATACGCAGGCACATCGCTGAACTTGGTCTTTGCCACAGGAGAAATGCTGTCCCCATTCTTATCCGCCAGCAGTCGTGCGAAAATCGCCGCTGCTTCGCTTCGGGTCATGTTGCGTTCCGGTCCGAACGTACCATCCGTATAGCCAACGACATAAGCGCTGTGATGTTCCGTTTTCTCGACTTCGGGAACCGTAACCTCACCGTTCTTATCAGTCTTGCCGGTGGCCTTGTCACCCAGATCGTTCTTCACGATCACATTGATATTCTTCTGCGGCATCTTCTTCTGGTCGGTTACGATTACCGTCACCTGATGCTTGCTGTCCATATCAACGCCCTTGGGCAGTTCAACCGTAATGTTGCCGGTCTTGCCAATGGATACCTCAGAACCCTGAATCGGACGTCCGGTATCAGTGCGAACCACCTTGACCGTCAGCGTCCAGCGGTCACGATCTGCATCTTCGTAACCCTCCGTAACCTTGCCGTCCTCGTTGGTCTTTCCGCTTCCAATGGGAACCGTAATCTGACCGGTCTTGTCGGTCTGATCTGCTGCATAGTTATCATTCTTGTCGGTCACAGCGATACGCATACCCTGAACGGCGCTCTTATCCTCTAGCAGCTGTACCAGAACAGTGGTCTGGTCATCATAGTCCAGCAGTCTGCTGTTCGGCAGACGGATGGAAATGCTGTTGTCCTTGTTCAGCACCACGGACGCATTGGAAACAGGCGTTTTATCCTCCGTATCCGTTACCGTCACCAGATAACCGCCCACAACAGTCTGGCCCTTGCTGTCAGTCGTACCGCTGTTGTAGATTTTCTCGATTGGCTGCGTATCCAGCTTTTCGCCGCACTCAGTACACTCCTTGTGCTTGCTGCCTTCGGAGTCCGTAGTAGGCTGCTTGTCGATGATCCAGTCACCCGGCTTGTGACCGGTTGCCTTGGTATAATCGGTCTTGCTGGAATCGCCGCAGCGAGTACAGGTCTTCATGGTGTAACCCATCTCCGTGCAAGTCGGCTTAGTGATTTCGGTCTTATAGTCATGGCCCAGCGCCTTATTCAGAACCGCACCGCATTTTGTACAAAGCTGAGGCTCCGTACAGGTAGCCGCAGAACCGGGAACATGACCGGCAGCAGCATTTCCCTCGATTTTGTGCTCACCGCAGCGAACGCAGTGATATTCCATCACGCCCTCACCGGTACAGGTCGCATTCGTCACCAGAGTACCCTTGTCCCAGCTATGGCCGAGCGGTTCCGTATAATCTGTTACGAATGCACTGCCGCAGCCATCGCAGCGATGAATGGTCTTGCCGCCATATTCACAGGTGGCGGGAATCACATGGTCTTCGTACTTGTGTGCCAGAGTCGCAGTAATATCTTCGATGTGCCGCTCTCCGCAAATCGAGCACTCACGAACGGTATAGCCGGGATTGGTGCAGGTAGCCGCAACCGAATGGGTTTCAAACTTGTGCTCACCCTTGGGCGTTGCCGTTTCTTTCATTTCACCACAGCGAGAGCAGATTTCCAGCAGCTTGCCTTCCGTTTCGCAGGTGGCTTCGCGAATCTTTACACTCTGCCATGCATGCCCCAGAGAATCTACATAATCGCGCTTTTCGATCTTTCCACAGGCTGTGCATAAATAGCGATCATAACCCAGCGTCTTGCAGCCGGCCTTTACGGAATCCAGCAGCGTGAAATGATGCTTTTCTCCGCAGCCTTTATCGGTGCAGCAGTTGCCGCCGCAGTTTTTATCCTCGCAGCCGCAGTTCGGGTCAGAGCAGCCGCAGCTGCACTTACCGTCGTCCTTAGTGGTTTCATCATGCAGCCAGACGTTTGCTACACCGTTCTCGGTCATCTCTACGCCCTGATAGGTGTAGGTAATCTGGTAATACACATCGTACTGTCCCTTATCGGTATAGTTCGGCGCGCTGGTCATCGTGCAGCTGTCTGCGCTGTTGCCATAGCGGATTTCCGTACGCACACCAGCATCAGAAAGGTCTGTCACGCTGATGGTGTGCGGTGCTCCGTCCACAACACCGTAGTAGCTGGCAACAACGGACTTCGCGCCCACATACTCGTATTTTGCGTAGTCGCAGTCCTTGCACTTCTCTACGATGGCAAATCGGCCATTGGCAGGCTGAGAAAGGATTTCTTTCTCCATGTCATGCCGTTCCAGAACACTGCTCTTAGTGTGATTCGTGCCGTAACAGAACGCGCAATACTCACCGCCGGTCGTTGTGACCTTGTGATAGGTACTGTCCACATACTCATAGGTTTTCTGTTCGGGCAGTTCCTGCATGAATTTCGAGTCACAGTCATAGAGCCAATAGACGTTCTTGCCGAAACCATAATCGTTAATGCTCATGTTGCTGTTGACCGTACCGCAGGTCTCACACACGGCTTTCGTCCAGTGATAACCCGTATAGCTCGCGTTCTGACCGGGAACGCCATCCAGGATCGTGCCCGTACCCGAGCCGCCGACCATCGTACCGTCCGAATACTTCACATTCCGGTTCATAGCAGTCTGTCCGTCCCTCGTATACTCCGGAGTGCGGAACGCCTGAAAAGAAGTTGCCTTGCCGCATACACCACAGTTGAAGGTTTCATGCGTTACAACCGCATTGACATCCAGCTCATTCGTTCGACCGGAAGCCTGCATCCAGTGCTCCGCAGGATCATGATAGCTGTTCACCTGTGCAGCACCAGCCGAAACAGGAAACATTGAGAATGTCGTCATTGCTGAAAGCAGCATGGCAACGGCTTTCGTGCCGAACTTTTTCGTTCTAGCTTTCATTTGAGATACCTCCGTATGAATTGATTTGCGGCAACAAAAAATCCACAGCCTTTGCTGTGGAGGAAAGTCTGCCGCTCTTTTCTTTTGTCCAGCTGCTACATGGCAACCACCTCCTTTGCGGTTTCGCTGCCCCTATACTTACTTCTCAGGTAGTAATACAGGTGGTTTACTAAAGGGGAGAGTGCGAGAGGGGGAAAGAAGAAAAACAAGTTATCCCGCAAATGGGCGCACTTCCCCCATGATTGCGGTTATCTTGCTTGTTCTCTCTTCTTGCGCTCCTGTACACGCTGATAATACTCCAGCGCCTTGATGATATAATCCTCGGTTTTCTCCAGCGGCACTGTCGAGGGAATATACGGACGCAGCCGTTCTGCCTTGAAGCTGATTTTCTCTTTCTGGTTTGGCTTTTCCTCACCAAGAATCGCTTCGATGACCTCCGCACTCAGCTTTCCAGCTTTGGAGAACTCTTTGAGCCGAATGGCCTGCGGGAGTGATGGCGTGGCATCATTGTAGCTGATGCTGTTCAGAAGATTGTGCTGTTCCGTTTCCGTCAGATAGGAAAGCTCCACCGCAGGACGAAACGCAATCTTGTTCTCATCAACCATGTCCAGAAGTTCGGGAATCAACTCTGTCAAACGAATATATCGATAAATCTGATTTTTGCTTTCACCAATTTGTTCAGCCATCAACTCCGATGATGTGGTTCCAGCCAAATTATTCCCCACTGGGGAATAATTATCTTTTGGTGGTCTTCCTGCTTGTCGCTTCATCGCTTCCAGGCGCATCTTGTAGCTGAACGCCTTTTCACTTGGAAGAATGATTGAGCGCTGCAAATTGGATTCCACCATCAGAATGATCGCTTCATCTCTGGACAATTCCTTGATTTCTGCGGGAACGCGCTCTAGACCGGCCAGTTCACAAGCCTTTCGCCGTCGATGCCCTGACACAATCTCATACCGGCCATCTTCTTTCTGACGGAGCGTAACCGGCGTGATAATGCCGCGCTCTTTCACGCTCTGCACAAGCTGGTTCATGTCCTCGTCCATTTTGACTTTGAATGGGTGGTTCGGGAAATCGTCGATCTCGGATAAGGGAATATCATAGATGCGTGGCAAGCGACTTTCTGCTCGCCCCTCATCATTCATAAACAGTTCAGCGAACCCCGTCAGATCGAGATCGATGTCTTTCTTTCGACTCATGCTCCAACACCTCCTTCGTCACCGCCTCATACGCAGCCGCAACCTTTCCGCCCTTATCATAGGCAAAGATGCTTTGCCCTTCCTGGGCACTCTCAGCGGCACGAACAGAAAAGGGAATCTGCGTATCAAAGACGCGGACTCGATCGCTTACAGCGGCTCTCAGCGCCGTAGAAATGGCCTTTGCGTTGTTGGTTCGGTTATCCACCATAGTCAATAGAATACCGTCGATATTCAGGCGTGGATTGATCTGGCGTTTTACCTTGGCAACCGAGTGCATCAGCTGATTCAGACCTTTCGTTGACAGAAAGCTCGGCTGCGACGGGATAATCACTCTGTCTGCCGCTGCCAACGCATTGATGGTCATCATGCCTAGGGACGGCATACAGTCAATCAGAATATAGTCATAGTTTCTGCTGACGGAATCAATATAGCTTTTCAGCACATACTCTCGGCTCATCACATTGAACAAGCCGACTTCCGTACCAGACAGCTCGATATTGGCAGGCATTAGGTCAACGCCCTCCGAACTTCTCAATAACCCGAAGTTTTCCGGCAGCTGCTTATCATTGATGACATATTCCATCACATCAGACAGTGTTTCACTCAGCTGATCTGGATTACGCTCTCCAAGGCTGATTGTTAAACTGCCTTGCGGGTCTGCATCAATCAGCAGCACTCGCTTTCCCTGTTTCGCCAGGCCGACACCCAGATTCACCGTTGTGGTAGTCTTTCCAACGCCGCCTTTTTGATTGGTGATTGCGATTACTCTGCATTGTTCCATATCGGTTTCCTCCTTTCTAATTTTAAGCTGTCTGAATCAGGCAGCTATGTATGTGAGCGCTCAGGCGCTCACTCATCCTGCAACAGTTTGCAGTAGTCATCCACATACTGAAGCAGCCAATAGGCGAATTCACGCATAAACCATGCGCAGAGATACGGGTCGTCCATCAGTTCAGCCGGAAGTTCAACTTCCATATCAAGCATTTTGGAAAGCACCCGAATAAAGAGCAGTGTGGAACTCGGCATATACAGATCGTTAAGTCCACTGACCACAACCGCGATAGCCTCCAGCTTACATTCATCGCCGTTAAAGTGTTCTGCCGCTGCATCAATCAGGTACACCGGGTAATGGACTGCCAGATCTGCCAGCTTTTCGAGAGTTAATTCTTCATTCATAACATTTTCCTCCTTTGGGTTATGTACGCACACTGTTCTTCTCTATGCCCTGTGTGCCGGGCATCATCAGGCGGCTGGCTGCGAACCAGCTCCATAGGCATCTCACCTCCCCGCCTTCATTATGACCGGGCCGCGAATTACGGAAGTATCATTATCCCTTGCACCTTTCATTGCCTCCGCCGGTAGCAGTCCGGCTTTCTATCGAATCAGTTTGATCGCTCCTCCGTTTCCGGAATCATGGCGCACCGTCGATAACAGCTTGAGGTTTCCCTCGGTACAGGTAACGTACCTGATGACTGTTATTCAGTTCTGCGGGAGGCCATCAACTTTGATTCCTAATCCTGTTGCCGCTATCATCG
>OLOH01000914.1_pt1 | contig 18762 bp, 15 predicted proteins | sample 1673221 | NCBI WGS metagenome assembly OLOH01 (sample SAMEA3136767, study PRJEB25190) | human gut metagenome
GATGGTGAACATCATCCCCGGCGCCATCACCATCTCCTGCCCGCGCTTGGTGACGTAGCTGACCCACGGCTCCTCGTGGAAGCGAACGCCGACGCCGTGGCCGCCCACGTCGCGCACGACGCTGTAACCATTCTTCTTCGCCAGATCGTGCACAGCCTGCCCCATGTCGCCCAAAAAACCCCACGGCTTGACCTGCTCCAGCCCCGCCATCACGCACTCGCGCGCAACCTCGACGAGCTTCTTCTTTTCCGGCGTGGTCTCGCCGATGATGAACATGCGGGAAGAATCGGAATAGAAGCCCTTGTAGATCGTCGAGCAATCGACGTTGATGATGTCGCCGTTGCAGAGGATGTCGTCCTCGGAGGGGATGCCGTGGCAAACCTGATCGTCGATGGACGTGCAGACGCTCTTGGGGAAGCCCTCGTAATTCAGCGGCGCGGGAATACCGCCCATCGCGGTCGTCTGCTCGTATACCCAGCGGTCGATTTCCGCCGTGGAAATGCCCGCGCGGATGTGCGCCGCCACATAATCCAGCACCGCGACGTTGATCTTCGCGCTCTCGCGGATGCCCGCAATCTGCGCTTCGGTCTTAATCATGTCGTGGGTGGGCACGACCGCGCCGCGGCGGTGCATGTCGTCGAGCTTCTCGTCAAAATCGAAATGGCAATGCTTGTATTTTTTGCCGCTGCCGCACCAGCAGGGCATGTTGCGATCCAGCTTATGCATGGGTAAGCCCCCTTTAGATTGTGTTTCGTTCACTGACTATTGTATCACGCTTTTCGGGTCTGGAAAAGAGCGGAAATGGGCGCGCACCGCAAAATGAGCGATAAAATGCCGCAATCGCCGGGGAACACTGGCGAAATCCGCGCGAATATGCTATACTGAACCCGTTATCGACAAAAAGATGAAAAACAGGGAAAAAACAGGAAGAATCCGGCATGCTCGTTCGTCTTGTATGCACAGGATAAAAGGGTTGGTGAAATGAAGTGAGGAAAACGAACAAATTGCTGGCGGCGCTGATGCTGCTGCTCACGCTGCCCGCGCTGGCGCTGGCGGCGGATTTCGCGGTGGTGCGCGGCGGCCGGCTCAACCTGCGCCAATATCCCAGCAGCTCGAGCCAGAGCCTCGGCAAGTACGACAGCGGCTCCTGGGTGGATGTGCAGGGGCAGGGCGCTTCCGGCTGGTATGCCGTGCGCACGATGGATGGCAAGACCGGCTACATGGCGGGCAACTATCTCACCTTCGCGCAGAGCGGGAGCATCGGCACGGTGGCCTATGCCAACGGCGGCTATGTCAACCTGCGGCGCGGCCCGTCGCTGGATTATGCGGTGGTGACGCGCGTGACCAGCGGAACGACCATCAGTATCCTGGATGCATCCTACGAGTGGAACTACGTCAGCGCGACGGTGAACGGCGCAACGTACACCGGCTACATGCACGATTCGCTGATTATCAAGAGCACGACGACGGCGACGGTCTCCACGCGGAACGGCGGCAAGGTGAACGTGCGGCGCGGCCCGTCCTCCGCCTACGGCAGCATCGGCTCGCTCAAATCCGGCACGCGCGTGACCGTGCTGCTCAAGGGCAACGGCTGGTATCAGATCACCGGCGGCGGGCTGACGGGCTTCATGTCCGCCGGATACCTGAGGAACATGGGCACCACGGGCGGCGGCTCGGGCACGGTGACGACCCGCACGGCCTACGTCAACAACCCGAGGAGCACACAGGTGCTGTATCTGCGCGAAACGCCGTCGCAGCGGGCGCGCGCGCTCGGCCAATACAAGAACGGCACGCAGGTGAAGGTCGTCTCCTACGGCGCGACGTGGTGCGAGGTCTATGTCGGTACACGCCACGGCTATATGATGACCCGCTACCTCAGCTTCAACAGCCATTACGTCACGCCGACCCCGGAGGTCATCTATGTGACGCCCGCGCCGACCCCGCAGATCGTCTATGTCACGCCGACCCCGACGCCGCTGGTGCAGTATATCACGCCCAAGCCCGCCGTGCCCGGCGCGCCTGAATCCGGCACGACGATCACCCTTGCGGCGGCCTACGGCAGCGCCAGCAACACGATCAACGTCTATTACGATCAGGGGATGACCTCGGTGAGGGCGACGTACACCGGCGGCAAGCAGGCGACGCTGCTCAAATACGACACGAATGTCTGCATGATTCTGGTGGATGGCGTTGTCGCGTATGTCTCGACGTGGAACGTGAACTATTAAAATCAGGCCGCCGGGGCGACAACCGGCGCATATCTCAGCCATTCCCGCGCATATTATCCCCCGGAGGGATGATATGAAGCGAGGATGGCTGATTTTTTTCTGCGCGCTCTGCCTGTGCCTGTTCGGCTGCGCGGCGCAGAGCGGCGGCGGGGACAAGCCTGCCCTGCCGCAGCCGGAGAGCACCCCGAGCCGGACGCAGGGGACGAGCGCGGCGCAGCTCGTGCCGGAGCGGCTGAGCAAAAACGAATCCGGCGTGCCGATGCTCAGGGTCTACGACGTGAAAAGCGAGACGCTGGAAACCTTGTCCGTCGAGGATTATCTGCCCGCCGTGCTGGCCGGGGAAATGGCGGGGGATTGGCCGCTGGAGGCGCTCAAGGCGCAGGCGATTTTGGCGCGTACGTTCGTGCTGCAATTCGTCTCCCAAAAAGAATCCATGTACGACGGCGCGGATATCTCCACGGACATCAAGGAGGCGCAGGCGTATGACGCGGCGGGCGTGAACGCGCGCATCCGCGAGGCGGTGAAGGAGACGCGCGGCGAGGTGCTCAACGCGGGCGGCGAGCTGCCCTATGCGTGGTTCCACGCCCATTCCGGCGGGCTGACGGCGCGCGCCAAGGAGGGGCTGGATTACGAAAAGGCCGAGCCGAGTTACACCCAGTGCGTCAAGGGCATGGAAAATGACGAAGCCCCGGCAGAGGCGGCGCACTGGCAGGCCGATTTTTCCGCGGACGAGGTGATGGCGGCGGCGAACGCCTCCGGCGCGAAGGTCGATGCGCTGGAAAGCATCGCCGTCGGCAGGCGCGGCGAATCCGGCCGCGCCGAAACGCTGCTGATTTCCGGGCAGGAGGTTTCCGCCCCGGCGTTCCGAATCGCCATCGGCTCAACCAAGATGCGCTCCTGCCTGCTGGAAAGCCTGCGCGTGGAGGACGGGCGGGTGAAGATGAGCGGCAAGGGATACGGCCATGGCGTGGGCATGAGCCAATGGGGCGCGTATGCGATGGCCAAGGCGGGGAAAACCGCCGAGGAGATCGTCAAGCATTATTTCCAGGGCGTGAGCATCGACCGGGCGTGGGAATGACTTGCAAATGGAAGATGCAGCAAAAATCTAAAAAGAGCCGCTTTCTGCGTTTTGTCGGTCAGAAAGCGGTTTTGTGATATTTGTTTATGGATTTTTCATCACTTGGATTAAATGACTGAGCGCCTCTTTCTGATGCGTGGAGAGAGATGACCACGCAGAAAACATTTCCCGCTGTTCGGGCGTAAGCTCAACCATTTCGCCATCAGAAAAAAACTGCGCAAGCGTGATGCCGAAAGCCGAACAAATGCTTTCAAGCGTCGCAATCGAGGGCGTGGTATTTCGGCTGAATATGTTGGCGATTGTCGATTGAGAAAGGCCGGATGCAATAGCAAGCCGATATTCGCTCCATTGACGCTGTGCCATTAACTCCCGAATACGCTGTTTTGCATCCATGGAAAAACCCCCTTCATCTTTGAATTTATTTTATCTTTCAACTGAGCGATAAAATAGTGGGAACTTGTATTGCTATTATTACTCAAATGAGATATAATATGAATCAAGATATGGAAAGAGGGAGGAAAACGGAAGATGAAACAAAAACTCGGAAAAGCAACTCGATTGAGTGTGTTTTTCCTGACAGTAGCCTTTTTGCTTCAGATGGGTCAGCTTATTTACCTGATGTGGAAGGCCGTCAACCTCATGGAGGGGGGAACACTCAGCCAAGCCATTGGATTGCTTCAAACAGAAACATTTGTCTTTATTTGCATGGCTGCAATGCCGCTCATCTACGACGGCCTTTTCATCGCTCAGTCAAGGAGGAAGAAAGGATCGCTGATTACCGGCTGCTTGGTCATGGCTGCCGTAATATACACGGATAATCAAGATGTTTTTCAATCCTTCGATATTTCAACAGAAACGATTGTAAACATTTTTGTTCCGCTCCTTGTTCTGCTGACGATTTTAATCGGGCGACGGTGGCTGGGCGTAATAATTTCGATTGTGGTAGCCGTTGCGACGTTATATCGTGTTTACGAAATACAGAACGTAGCGGGTATATTGACGTCTGACTCCAATGTAATGTGTATGGCGATTGGCGCAGAAATACTCTACGGCATGGGAATAATTATGGGTCTGGTTGGACTTCGTAAGAAAGAGGGAAATGAAGAATGAAAAGAATTTTTGCTGTCTTTTTCGCGATGTGCCTTTCTGTTTGCATGGTGAGCAGCGCGTATGCGATTGGTTTTAATCTGGGCGGTTTGTCTGAGATTTTCGGAGAAAGTGCGGAAGAGGAAATTCCCTCGTTTGAGGATTCGTTTACCGGAGACACGGTAAAGGTGAATATTAACGGAATTAAGGTGAAAGTCCATCGCAATTTCAAGGATACGATGGATAAATACGAGGACTTCTTCGATGAGTATGCCGCGTTGATGACCAGTCCGTCTCCGGATATGATGCAATATGCGACCTTTTTGGCTCGCTATGCGGATATGATAGATGCGCTTGATTCGCTTGACGAAACGGAAATGGACGAGGGGGATCTAGCTTACTATACTTATGTAATGGCGAATATTTCGATTAAACTCTCGCTTGCGGGAGAATAAAAACAAATATAGAAATCGTATTATAACGAAAAGCGCTCGTTCCTGCGGAGGAAGGGCGCTTTTTTGATGTATGGAGAATTATGCCAATGCCCCGCGTGAGTAAGGCTGCGATGCTTTGCGGCCTTCGGTAGAGATGAAGGCGGGGTCATCTCATTTTTTTTTGTTTAATTTTTCAGGCTTTCCAGCGTTTTGTCCAGCATCGTCTGCCACTTTTCAAAATCCATATTCGGCACATAGAAGGATTCCAGCTCGTCGTGGAGCTGCTTGGCCTGCGCCAGCGCGGCGCTTGCGCGGTGCAGGTGAAGCTGAATCCCCGCGCGCCCCTGTTCGAGCGCACATTCGTGGCGCAGCAGCGCGCCCTGTGGGAGACAAGCGGCAAAATCGAAGCTCTGTTCAGCGGAAAGCTGTTCGCCGGTGGTGACGAGCGTGGCGAGCGCGGGGATGGTCAGGTGCAGCAGCCGCCCCGGAACGAGGGGGCACAGGTGCTCCTCGACGCTGTAACCGGCGGCCTGAACGGCGGCGCTCAGCCGACGCAGAACGGGCGTGCCATCCATGCCCCAATGGAACAGCAGGCGGATCACGCGCGGCGGGGCGTTTTCGCCGATGAGGCTGATTTCGCCCTTGGGCGTGAGCGCGTCGGTGATGACGGGGCGGACGGCAGGTGCGGCTTCCTTCGGCGCGTCGCGGGAGAGGACGGCCTGAACGAGCGCCTGCGTCATCGCCCAAAGGCGCGCCTGATCCGTGGCGGCGAGCAGCGTGGCGGCATTCGCCTTTGCCAGCGCGGCGGCGGCGGCCAGACAGGCGCGGGCGCGGCGCGAACAGGCGGCGTGATCGCCCATGCAGGCGCGGATATGCGGCAGGCGCGGCCGCATGGCCGGTTCGTTCAGGCATTCGCCCAGGTTGATGATGCTGTCCCGCGCGCCGGGAATTTCGGGATCGACGATATGCGGTGCGGTGCCATCCAGAATCAGCAGCCCCGCATGCGGAACGGCCACGCCGTCGAGGCTGTCCGGGTCGCCGGAACAGAAGTAGAGCGTCGAGGGCTCGCCGTTTGCGCAGAGCGCGGCATGCACCCGCCGCATGAACGTCGATTTGCCCACGCCCGGCCCGCCCTTGAGAATCAGCTTGCGCCGCAGGATCGAATCGTCGAGCAGGTGGTCAAAGCAGGAGATAAAGCCGTCCGGCCCCATTGCGCCGGGGAAAAGGGTTCTGGCGGTATTCAAAAGCATCCCTCCGATTTGGCAGACTTCCCTACACCTTATGCACGGCCAAAAGAAAAAAATTCGCCTCCCGCGAAAAACGGGAGGCGAAAGCGGATCAGTCGCGCTTCTTGCGAACCACGGCGATCAGCATCGCGATCACGATGAGAATCAGCGCCAGCAGCAGGAACAGAATGCTCAGCGGCACACCGTTGATCGTTCTGGCCATCAGCGGCGTGGGCGTCGGGGGGGCCGTGGGTTCAGGCGTGTCAGTCGGTGCCGGGGTCGGGGTGGCCGTGGGTTCCGGGGTATCAGTCGGAACCGGAGTGGGCGTAGGCGTGGGTTCCGGAGTGTCGGTCGGAACCGGAGTGGGGGTAGGCGTGGGTTCCGGAGTGTCGGTCGGAACCGGAGTCGGCGTGGCCGTGGGTTTCGGGGTCGGCGTCGGAGTCGGCGTGGGCGTGGCGTGAAGCGTCTTGAGCAGATGCTCCAACTGCTTTTCCAGCAGCGCGACGCTGCCCGGCTGCACGATCATCAGCGTGTCGCCATCCAGCTTGGCGATGGAAACACTGGCTGCGTCCGCGTTTTCCGGCGTATAATGCAGCGCGCTTTCCGTGTCGGTCAGGCCGAAATGCTCGACGCTCTCGCCGAAGAGCTTTTCATAAACGTCGCTGTCCTGCCGCGCCTGCGCGAGCGAATGGGCGATGTTTGAAAGCGCTTCGCCGGTCGCCGTCGTGCCCGGCACGAGCGCGATGGACTCAACGCCGCTGTCGCCGTAGAGCACGATGGCCTGCGCGTTCTGCGATTCCTTGGCCGCCGTGGAGAGATAGGCGGGCGTTTGGGTCGGGGTCGGGGTGTTGCCGTCGGCAAGCATCTGCCGGAGCCGGCTGTAGGTCATGGCCTGCGGTTCGGGCGTGGCGGGCGCGTCGAGCGAGATTTCGCCCGCGTCCACCGCCTCCTGAAGCGAGGCGACGCTGACCGCCTGGCCGGAGGCCGCGCTGATGAGCAGCGACAGCGCGTCGTCGGAGAGGTTCGCGTCGGGCGCAAGGTAGAGCGTCGCGCTCCGCTTGTCGGCCGTCAGCGCGGAAACGATGGAAGCGCCGCTCGCCGCGTCGGCCTTCGCGGCCTCCGTCGCGGTGCGGATCAGCGAAATCATTTCATCCAGCGTCAGCCCGCTGTCCGGCAGGAAGCGAACCAGCAGAGAGCCGTCGCTCTGCGCCTCGGCGGAGAAGAGGATATCGCCTTCCGAGCCGGAGGGCGAGGCGAACACGGGCAGAACCTCGGATACCTTGCGCGGAATCCGGTCGATCTCGTTGCCCAGCGGGTCGTAAAGCACGGTATCGCCGCTGGCCTCCACCAGCATTTTGCCCGGCATGGCGGTGTAGGTGTAGCTGACGCACACATCGGCGTAGCCCTGCAGTTCCTTCGCATCCAGCTTCACGGTGCGCGTCGCGCCGGCGATTGCCGTGCGCGGGAAGGGGATGCGGAACACCCACGCGCCGGTGCTGCGCACGCGCAGAACGCGCGCTTTGCTGGCGTAGACAGAGGCGTAGACGTAAAAAGAGCTGGTCGGGTTCACCGTCGCTGAGGTCAGCGACAGGCGCGCGCTGCCCGCCCCGGGCACGAGCGCGGGCATGCCGGAGAGCGCGTAATCCGCGTGGGCATTCGAGCCGCTCGCGGCGCGGGTCACATCGACGGAAAAGGTATGCGGCTGGGAAAGCGCCTCGATCATGTCGATCGGCTTCAGGTCGGCGAGCGCTTCGGCGTTGGTGGAGACCGCCGCCGGGCCGAGCGCGTCGAGGGCTTTTTGCGTGACGCTCACATCGGTGAGCTGCCAGTAGCAGGGCTGCGCCGTCTCGCCCAGCGCCAGCGCCGCCGTCAGGCACAGCGCAAGCAGCAGCCAGAGGGTAACAAGTCGCTTCATAGAGGAAAAGTCGCTCCTTTCACCACGCGGCACGCCGCGCGCTTTAATCCCATTTGTATGCGGCCGGATTTGGAATGATTGCCCGTCATCCGGCCTCCTCTTTTTGGAAGAGTTGTATGAAATATTTATAGCATGCCTGACGGAAAAAAGCAAGATAAACCAACAAAAAAGACAAATTTATCCGCTGACCCCGCGCCTTTTTCGACGAAAAAAGAAATTTAGGGGCTATGCAGAAGGGGTGTTTTAAGCTATAATGTGGGTAATCAGAAAACAAGAAAGGGAGGGATTGACCGTGATCCAGGTTATCTTTGGCAAGAAGGGTTCCGGCAAGACCAAGCGCATTTTGGATATGGCGAACGCTTCCGTGAAGGAAGCGAAGGGCAACGTTCTGTTCATCGACGATGACAAGAGCTATACGCTTAGCCTCAAGCCGCAGATCCGCTTCATCGACGCGAGCGAGTACGCCGTCAAGGGCAAGGCGCCGTTCTACGGCTTCCTGGCCGGTATTCTCGCGGGCAATTACGATATCAGCGTGATCTATGTCGATGCGTTCCTCAAGCTGGTGAAGGCCGAACCGGCCGAGCTGGTGGATTTCTTCGCGCAGCTTGAGCGTCTGGTGGCCAACGCCCAGTGCGATCTGGTCATCAGCTTCAGCGAGGACGCGGAGAATGTGCCGGAGAGCATCCGCAAGTACCAGATCTGATTCCCGTTTTTCTGACGCCGCTTCCTGCCGTTTATCGGGAAGCGGTTTCTTTGTTTTCAAGGAGTGATCGTCATGTCGATGCTTTCTACCCGCGGCGCGGCCGCTGTCTCCGAGTCCATGGCCATCCTGCGCGGTCTTGCGCCGGACGGCGGGCTGTACGTGCCCAAGGATTTTCCGCATTTTTCGATGGAAGAAATCGCCGCGCTCGGCGCGCTTGATTATCAGGCGCGGGCGCTGGCGATTCTGCAAAAATTTCTGCCCGATTTCACGGCGGACGAGCTGAAAAACGCCATTGCCGGGGCTTACGGCACGGGCTTTGACGACGCGGACATCGCGCCGGTGCGCCCCGTCGGCGATTGGGCGCACGCGCTGGAGCTTTGGCACGGGCCGACGCTCGCCTTTAAGGATATGGCGCTCCAGCTTCTGCCGCACCTGCTGACGCTCAGCGCGAAGAAGAACGGCGAAACCCGCGAAATCTTCATCCTCGTGGCGACCAGCGGCGACACCGGAAAGGCCGCGCTGGAGGGCTTCCTCGACGTGCCGGGGACGCGCTGCTGCGTGTTTTACCCGCGCGAGGGCGTGAGCCAGGCGCAGCGCCTGCAAATGGTCACGACCGGCGGCGCGAACACCCATGTGATCGCCGTGAACGGCAACTTTGACGACGCGCAGACCGGCGTGAAGCGCATCTTTGCGGATCGCGCCTTTGCCGAAACGATGGCCGCGCAGGGGCGCGTGCTCTCCTCCGCGAACTCCATCAATTTCGGCCGCCTCGTGCCGCAGGTGGTGTATTATTTCTCCGCCTACGCCGATCTGCTGAAGGCGGGCGCGATCAAGCCGGGCGACGAGGTGAATTTCTGCGTGCCGACGGGCAACTTCGGCGACATTCTGGCGGCGGATTACGCGGGCAAGGCCGGTCTGCCGGTGGGCAGGCTGATCTGCGCCAGCAACGAAAACAACGTGCTGACCGACTTTATCAACACCGGCGTATACGATGTGGAAAACCGCCCGTTCTACAAGACCATCACGCCGTCGATGGATATCCTCGTCTCCTCGAATCTGGAGCGGCTGCTGTTTGATTTGAGCGGCTGCGACGGCGCGCGCGTCGCGCGGTTCATGGGCGATTTGGCGGGCAAGAAGCGCTACGCCATCGACGAGGCGATGAAGGCGGCGCTGCAAAAGCGCTACTTTGCGGGCTGCGTTGACGAGGCGGGTGTCCGCGCGGAGATTCGCCGCACGTGGGAAGAGGATCATTACCTGATGGACACGCACACGGCCGTGGCCAGCGCCGTTCTGCGCGCCTATCAAAAGGAAACCGGCGATACGCGCCGAAGCGTGATCGTCTCCACCGCCAGCCCGTATAAGTTCGGCGCGTCCGTGCTGGGCGCGGTCGCGGGGCAGGCGGCCTGCGCGGGGCTGGATGATTTCGCCTCCTGCCGCGCGCTGGCCGAGCGGACGGGCACGAAGGAACCGGAACAGATCCGGACGCTCCCGAATCTGCCGATTCGCCACACGGCCGTCTGCGAAAAGGACGCGATGGAGCAGGCGGTGCTCGAACAGATCAAGGCGTGAGCGAAGCGGACGTATGATATTTAATTCGTATGCGTTTCTCGCGTTCTTCCCGATCGTCACGCTGGCCTATTACCGGATGCCCATGCGGGCGCGCAGGCCGTGGCTGCTCGCGGCCAGCTACTATTTCTACATGTGCTGGAATGCGCAGTATGCGCTGCTGATTGCCGCGAGCACGCTTGTGACGTATCTCTGCGCGCTGGCGCTGGGGCGGATGGAGGCCAAAGGGGGGCGGCGCGCGGTTTTGGCGCTCGGCCTTGCGATCAATCTGGGCATTTTGTGTTTTTTCAAATATTTTGGATTTTTTACCGACACATTCGCGCGGATCGCCGCGCGTCTGGGGGTGCGGATGGCGATTCCGGCGTTTGACGTGCTGCTGCCGGTGGGCATCAGCTTTTACACGTTTCAGGCGCTGGGGTATATGATCGACGTCTATCGCGGCAAGCTCCCGCCGGAGCGCAGCCTGATGCGCTATGCGCTGTTCGTCTCCTTTTTTCCGCAGTTGGTCGCCGGGCCGATTGAGCGCTCGGAAAACCTGCTTCGTCAGGTCAACGAGGATCATCCGCTGGATGAAAAGGCCGTTCGGGACGGTTTGCTGGTGATGCTGCTGGGCTTTTTTGAAAAGCTGGTCATCGCCGACCGGGCGAGCCTGTATGTCGATGCGGTATACGGCAACTGGCAGCAGGCCTCCGGGCTGCAAATCCTGCTGGCGACGGTCGCCTTTGCCTTTCAGATTTACGGCGATTTCGGCGGGTACAGCCACATCGCCATCGGCGCGGCGAAGGTGCTGGGCTACGACCTGATGGAGAATTTCCGCCAGCCGTATTTCGCCGTCTCCGTTCGGGATTTCTGGCGGCGGTGGCACATCAGCCTGTCCACATGGTTCAGGGATTACGTCTATATTCCGCTGGGCGGCAGCCGCGTCGGCGCGTTTAGGCGCGCGCTGAACGTCATGGTGACGTTTACGATCAGCGGCCTTTGGTATGGCGCGGCCATGAATTACGTCGCATGGGGTACGGCGAACGGCGCTTTGCAGGTCGCGGAGAGCTTTCTGCCGCGCCGGTTTAACGAGCCGCGCGGCAGGCTGGGGCGATGCGCGAAGGCGCTGCTGACGTTTATCGTCATCGACGCGACGTGGCTGCTCTTCCGGGCGCATGCGCTGAGCACGGCGCTGCATATGGCCGAGCGCATGGTTCGCTGTGCGGCAGGCGCGCCGATGGCGACGGGCTTCACGTTTCCGCAGGCGCTTGTGCTGGTCGTCGGTCTGGCGGCGCTGGGCGCGCTGGATGCGCTGCACGAGCGCGGACGCACGCTGACCGCGTGGCTGGATCGCCGCCCGGCCGTCCTGCGCATGGCGCTGATGCTGCTGGGCGTGCTGCTGGTGGTGATTTTCGGCGTGTGGGGAACGAATTACGACGCGCAGGCGTTTATCTATTTCCAATTCTGACGCGGGAGGCAGCGAATGAAAAAGAGATTCTGTCTGTTTGCGCTGGCGTTGGCGCTGTCCCTGCTGGCGCTGAACCGCGTCATGCTCCGCGAGGACAGCGAAAAGAAATACGGCGCGTTTTACGACGAAAAGCAGCCCATCGACGTCTTCTTTCTGGGGACGAGCCACGTCATGGACGCGGTGTACCCCACCGAGCTGTACGACCGGGCGGGGATAACCAGTTACAATCTGGCGAACCCGGCTGAAACGCTGGAGGCGACGGCGTGGACGCTGAAGCTGGCGCTCCAAAGGCAGAAGCCGAAGGTGGTCGTCGTGGATGTATGCTACATCGACAAGGCGCAGCGCGACGCGGTATACAGCCTCGAACACCTGTTTTTGGACGCCGTTCCGCTCTCTTTGACGAAATGGCAGGCCGTTCGGGCGCTCTTTCCGGAGGCGCGGCGCGCGGAATACATCTTTCCGCTGGCGGCCTATCACACCCGATGGGAGGAAATGCTCTTTGGCGGCGGCGAGCGGATGACCGATTCCGAGCCGTTTATGAAGGGCGCGGAGCTTCGCGTCGGGCGCGCGCATCCGGCGGCCTTTGCGCGCACGACGGAGATGGATTTGACCGAAACCGAGGGCAAGCGAGCGCTGGCGCAGATCATCGAGCTTTGCCGCGCGGAGGGGATCGAGGCGGCGCTGCTGGCCGTGCCCTATCCCGCCGACGAGGCGAAACAGCGGATGATGAACAGCGCGCAGGCGATTGCCGATCAATACGGCGTGCCCTTCTACAACCTGTTTGACGGAAGCGCGGGGGTGGATTTTGAGGTGGATTGCTATGACGAGGCTTCCCACCTCAACCCGGACGGCGCGGTGAAGGTGAGCGCCTATCTGAGCGAGCGCCTTGCCGCGGATTTTGACCTGCCCGACCATCGGCAGGACGCGGCGTTCAGCGCGTGGGACGATGCGGTGAGCGCGTATCGTCAGGCGCTCAAGGCTCGTTGGACGGAGCCCTATGGCCTGCGCGAGGGCGAAGCGCCGAAATTTGACAACTGAAATCATTATTCAGCACAAAACGCGGGCGCGCAATGCGCGCCCCTACGGGTACTGCGCAACTTATTGCTTAGACGGAAAATGACCTGATAAAGGGCTCCCTCTTCGAGGGCGTGGAGCTTGCTGCCCGCTGCGCGGGAGGCAGGCAAGTGGAACGCCGAAGGTCTGGCACGGCGCAGCCGTGACTGAAGGAGTCAGGTAAGCGCGCATCGCGCGCCCGTTATCGGGAATTTTATAAAATTTCGGATTTACGCATTTATTGAACCGAAATTAATAACGCGCCTCTCTTTGCTTTTCGGCAAAGGGAGGCGCGTTATGTTTGTGGACGACGATATCAGATCTCGTAAACCTTTTTCGTCGGCGCGAAATCCGAATTATACGCGATGATCTGGTCAAAGTGGTTCTGCGCGGCGATGCGCAGCATATCCGCCTGCGTGCAGTGGACGCTGTAACGCAATAGCTGCGCCTTGCCCGCATGCAGCAGCAGCGAGGCGTGGGTATTCGGCTCGACCGTGCCGGTGAAGATCACCCGGCCGCCGCAGATCAGCAGGCGGCGAACCAGGCGGCGCGTCTTGATGTCGTCGAGCTGCGGATCGCAGACGAAATACACGCCCAGCGCGACGAAATCCTCCGGGATGGCGCGGATGAACTTTCCGCTGAGCATATCCTGCACCTGCGGGCGAACACACATCGCGGTTGCGTCCATGTGCCCCAATTCGGTGATGAAATGGCGGTCGGCGAAGATATCCGTCTCCGGCAGACGCTCGCAGATGTAGGTCAGAATGCCCAGCCCGCGCCCGTAGCGCGGCACGGGGAGGATGACGGGGCGGCCGTCCGCCAGCGCTTCGGAAATCGCGGCGATCAGCGCGTCCACCTGCGCGTCGCGCGAGGCCGAACCGGGCTGCATGCCGTAATCGCAATCCAGCACGGCGAGGTTCGCGCGGATGCCCTCGATCGGGTCGCGGGCGTGGACGCGCGCGCAGTCGTAATAATCGCCGGAGAAGAACAGCGAGCGCCCGTTTTCCGCCATGCGATACCAGACGCTGCCGGAACAGTGGCCGCTGCGCCCCCAAGTCAGCGTCAGCCCGCCGGGGATCTGCGCCTCGGCATAGGGGACGCTCAGCCCCTCCAGCACGAGCGGGTCGTCGATGCCCAGCGGAAGCTGACGCGCGGTTTCCGTCGTCAGCACCACGCGCCCGGTGAAGCCGTTGGCAAGCAGATACGGCAGCGCGCCGGATTGGTTTTCGTGCGAATGGGAGAGGAACAGATAGCGCGCCGCGCGAATCTGTTCGGGCAGCAGATGCGGCAGTTCGTCCCCGCGATAGCAGCGCTGATAGCCGCAATCCATGATGAACGACGCGGTTTCGCCCTCCACAAAATAACAGTGGCGCTGCTGGGTGCAAGGCTCGCCCGTCAAATATAGCTTCATGCCGCCGCTTCCTCCCCGGTTGTAAAAATAAATTTATGAATAGTATAGTACAAAAAGGGAAATGCGTAAACCCGAAAACAGGGCGGGAATTTGGTTTTGTCAAAAAGAACGTGAGGCATGCGATATTTTTTGTGCAGTTTCGGGCGGCAGTCGTCCTTTTTTTCGCCGGCAATTCGTGGTACAATAGGGATTAAACGGAATGAGCGGAATAAACCGCTTTTTTTTCAAAAATCAGGAAGAAAACGCGGCGGTGGTTCGTCTTTATGGCGTAGAGAAAAAGAACCCGCCGGGGCGGCGGGAAGGGGTGGCTGCGATGAAAAAGAGGCTGATGGTGAGCCTGGCCGTGCTGATGGCGCTCTGGGGCGGGCAGGCGTTGGCGCAGAGCGCCGTGGTGAACAACGGTTCCGACCCGAACAGCCGATTGAACATGCGCGATCAGCCCAGCAGGGACGCAAGCGCCGTCGGCCAGTTTTACACGGGCACGCCGGTTGAAATCGTCGCCGACGCGGGCGACGGCTGGTCGCAGGTGACGATCGGCGGCGGGGTCAACAGCCTGAGCGGCTATATGATGACCCGCTACCTCGCCGAAGACGCTTCCGCCGTGCAGGATATGACCAAGGAGATGCAGGTGGTTTCGCCCTACGGCACGCAGAGCGTCGTCGTGCGCAATACGCCGAGCAACTCCTACGACGCGGTGGCGATGGCGGAGGTCGGCGACGAGGTGCGCGTCATCGGCACAAAGGGCGATTATTACTATGTGCTGCTGGGCGACGGCTCGGTCGGCTGCCTGAGCACGAGCGAGGCGAACTGATCGAACCATATCAAATTCCTCCCGATTTGTCAGCTTGTTGACATAAGCAAACCTGGCTTGAATAGCAAAATCAAGAAATTCAGCTATTCTTTCATTTGCGGAAAGGGCTATTCTCCCCCTTCGGGGGGAGAATAGCTTTTTGTCTACAGGCTGCGATTTGTTTCTGTCTACTGATAAGACGAGACGAAGCGGGAGGAAATTTCATATTTCTGAAATTTTTTGAAATTTTTTTCGGATTTTGGACATTTGGCGGCAAAATCAGTCCGCCTTGGCGTAGCCCACCCGCACGACGATGCCCTGCGCGAAATCGCCGAATTTTTCGCCGAACAGATTGATGCCGCCGACGTGCGCCGCGTCCGCGTGAATACCGATGCGCAGGGGGATGTATTCCAGCGCGTCGAGCTGCAAATCCGCGACGGTGACGCTTGAAAGCGGCTCGCCGTCAAGCGTGCAGCCGAGGCTGTCGATGCGCCACGTTTTGAGCAGGCCGTATTGGGAGGAGGTGTCGCTCCACCACGACGGGTTGAAGCGGCCGCGCCGCGCGCCGTAATCGCCGGGGCTTGTCCACACGCCCAGCTCCCGCGCGCCGAGGCCGACGTAAATATCGCTCTTGAAATCCTCGCGGTACATCGGCGCGTTGGAGGAAATCTCCATCGAAATTTCCAGCCACTCCACCTGCTTGGGGTCGATTTCGCCCAGCGAGAAACGGTATTCGACCTCGCCGGATTCAAACCACATGAGCTGCGCGGCGAAACGATCCGGGTGGTAGAACGTGCGCGGCGCGTTGCTTTCGCCGATCCACGCATGCTCGGAGACGAGGCCGCACTCGGGGCGGATCTCCCGCGCGCAGGCATAGCTACCCAGCGGCAGCTTGAGGGTCAGGGCGCTCACGCCGTCCTGCGTCTCAGGCACGAGATGCAGGCTGACCGAGTCGATGCGCCGGGAGCAGAGCTTCATCGCCCCGCGAATCCCCGGCTGAATCTCCGTGGAAATCAGCCCGGCCTCCTCGAGCTGGCGCACGTTCAGCGCCGCGGTGGAAACCGGCATGCTCAGCGCCTCCGCCAGCTCGTTGACGTTCATGGAGCGGGAGGCCAGCAGGCCGATCATCTTCACCCGCAACGGCGAAGAAAGCGCCTTGGCGACCTGACACAGGCGCTCGATTTGGCTTAAAGAAAAGCTGATGTGTTTGCTTTCGTCCGCATGAAGTGACACGAAACGGACACCTCCCTGTTGTTTAATGAGCGCGAAGAAGGGACGCAACCCCCGTGCGCCCCGAAATCAAGATAATTCATTATACAGCATAATTGAAACAAATACAAGTAGGTTTTTTGTCAATCCCTGTAAAACTGCACAAAAAACGCCTTCTTCTCAACGTGTGGGAAGAAGGACGGAAAGGATCAATACTCGGCCTTCACGAAAGCCTTGAACGCGTCGATGGAGCGGACGACCTTTTCCGTATCCGTGCAGAACGCGATGCGGAAGTAACCCGGCAGGCCGAAGGAATCGCTCGGCACGAGGATCAGGCCGTAGGGCAGCGCCTTTCGGCTGAACGCGGCCGCGTCGCTCTCCAGCGCCTTGGGGAAGAGGTAGAACGTGCCGCCCGGACGCACGACGTCAAAGCCCAGCGCCGTCAGCGCGTCGTAGAGGAGATTCATGTTCGTCTCGTACACGGAGAGATCGCTGGTCAGGTCGCAGCAATCCGCCGCCGCCAACTGGATGACCGAGGACGGGCAGTTGTGGCCGATGCCGCGCGAAATCTGGCCGCACATGTTGACCAGCATGGCGGAAACGCCGCTTTCCGGGTTCACGGCCACATAGCCGATGCGCTCGCCGGGAATCGACAGGCTCTTGGAGAAGGAATAGCAGGAGATCGTGCGCGGGTAGAACCGCGACGCATACGGAACCTCCCGGCCGTCGAAGGCGATTTCGCGATATGGCTCGTCGGAGATCAGCCAGATGTCGTGGCCGAATGCCTTTTCCTTTTGCAGCAGCAGCGCCGCCATCCGGCGGAGCGTTTCGGCGGAATAGACCGCGCCGGAGGGGTTGTTCGGCGTGTTGATGAGCACGGCCTGCACGGCGGGGGTCAGCATCCGCTCAAACGCATCGAAATTGATTTGGAAGGTCTGCGTGTCGGCGGGCACGACGCGCAGCGTCAGCCCCGCGCCCGCCGTGTAGGGGCGATATTCCGGGAAGAACGGCGCGAAGGTCAGAATTTCGTCTCCGGGCTGGGTCACCAGCCGGAAGGCGTGCGCCAGCGCGCCCGCCGCGCCGCTGGTCATAAAGATATCGTCCATCGTGTAGCACATGCCGAACCGGCGGTTGAGCGATGCGGCGATCTTTTCGCGCGCGGCGGGGATGCCCAGACTCGGGCTGTACCCGTGCACGAGCATCGGGTCGCCGCTGTCCAGCAGCGCCTTGATGCGCGCGTTGAATGCCTCCGGCACGGGCACGGACGGGTTGCCCAGGCTGTAATCGAACATATCCTCCGGTTTCAGGTGCGGATGCCGGGTGATATCGTTTGCGTATTCGTTCAGCTCCCGAATCACCGATTTGCCCGAGAGCATGGATTTGTAGGTTTCGTTAATCATATAAATGACCTCGCATTTATTCATTCAGCGCCAGCGCAGCGTCGATTTGCGCCAGCTCCTCGCCGGTCAGCGGCGGCAGGGACAGCGCGGCGACGTTTTCGGTGATCTGCTCCGCGCGGCTCGCGCCGATGAGTGCCGAGGTCACGGCCTTGTCGCGCAGCGCCCATTGCAGCGCCAACTGGGAGAGCGTCTCCCCGCGCGCGTCGGCGATCTTGGTCAGCGCGTCAATCGCCGCGTGCAGCCCCGGCGTGAGCATCTCCGCTTTCAGATAGCGCGGGTCGTGGCCGATGCGGCTGTCCGCCGGAATACCGGCCTGATATTTGCCCGTCAGCCGGCCGCCCGCCAGCGGGCCGAACGCCATCAGCCCAACGCCTTCGCGCGTCAGCACGTCCGTCAGCCCGGCTTCGATTTTGCGGTTGAGCATCGAATAGTTTTCCTGATGAATCAGCATCGGCGTGCCCAGCTCGCGCAGCGTGCGGATCGCAACCTCCGTCTGTTCCGGCGTGTAGCGCGAAATGCCGACGTAAAGCGCCTTGCCGCTGCGCACAATCTGATCGAGCGCGCCCATCGTCTCTTCAATCGGCGTTTCCGGGTCGGGGCGGTGGTGGTAGAAGATATCCACATAATCCAGATTCATCCGCCGCAGGCTCTGGTCAAGGCTGGAAATCAGGTATTTCCGGCTGCCCCAGTTGCCGTATGGCCCCGGCCACATGTCGTAACCCGCTTTGGTGGAAATCACCAGCTCGTCGCGGTGGGGTTTCCAATCGCGCAGCATGTGAACGCCGAAGTTGCGCTCCGCCTCGCCGTAGGGCGGGCCGTAGTTGTTCGCCAGATCAAAATGCGTGATGCCGTTGTCAAACGCCGTGCGCAGGATGGCCTGCTGGGTTTCAAACGGCGTGATGCCGCCGAAGTTGTGCCACAGACCCAGCGAGAGCGCCGGGAGCAGAAGCCCGCTTTTGCCGCATCGGCGGTAGGGCATCGCGTCGTATCGGGTGGGAGAAGGGATATACGTCATGGAAAGACCTCCCCGGTTGTCAAAATGTTGCCCTCATTGTAGCACAAAAAAAGGAAAAAGAAAAGAAATAAAGAGTGAGCCGGATCATCCGGGCGGGATGTTCCGGTTCACTCTTTGGCTGTAAACCGCATAGGGTGCGCGGTTTAAGATTCATACTAATTCTTGTTAAAATGGCTTAATCCGCGCACCATCTTTTTCGCT
>OLOH01000922.1_pt1 | contig 18631 bp, 16 predicted proteins | sample 1673221 | NCBI WGS metagenome assembly OLOH01 (sample SAMEA3136767, study PRJEB25190) | human gut metagenome
TAGGACGTTGCCGGATTCCACAAAGAAAAGCCTCAGACGATGTCTGGGGCTTTTTTCTTTGCTTTATAGGAAATTGCAAAAGAAGAGCGGATGTGATAAAATAGGAAATGAAACATAACGGCATGGCAAACAGAGCGAATCGGGGGATTCGCGACGACGTAAGTTATGAAGTTGTGTTTGGAGAAAGTATGACCGCGTCGTATGTGATGATATGTTCAAGCTGCTTGTGTGGGACTGCTACGCATGGTGCGCATGGCAATTCTTTCAAGTAAAAGACCGCAAGGGCAACTACCGCGATATTCCCGGCAACTGGAATCAGTACGCAGGATACTTCCCCCTGTGGTGGCTGTCGTACAGCATTATCCCCTACATCCGCATGAAGTTCGAGCAGAACAGGCTTGGCTTATCAGTGAGAAGTCGTTGGCAAACTGTGAGCTGTGGAGGTGAAAACAAATGAAGTATTTAGTTCTATTAGCAGGCTGTGGCCTCGGCGATGGTTCATGTATAGAAGAAGTAATTCTGACGTATGTAGCGCTTGATAAATACGGGTGTGATTACACTCCTGTCGCAGAAGATGTTTCCATTCAGTCTGTTAACCACCTGACAGAGCAGATAGCAGAAAAGCGGAATATCCTTATAGAAGCAGCCCGCATCGGTAGGGGACGCATTAAAGATATCCATGAGGTTGATTTTGCAGAATACGATGCGTTGATAATCCCCGGTGGAATCGGTTTATTGAACAATTATAGAGATTCCAATGTGATAAAAACGTGCGTCACACATTTTATTAGCGAAAAGAAACCTGTCGCTGCCATGTGTGCGGGAATCGACTTCCTCCGCCGTTTCTATGGAAGTAATCTATTGGCGCGTGAGATGAAAGAACTAACTGCTGAAAAATTCTGTTTTGATGCTGAAAACAATGTTTATTACACGCCCGCTTTCAGAAAAACCAACAGTAGCTATACGACGCTATTAGGTATCGATTCTATGATTTATGCGTTGAAACAGTCACAAACATTACGATGAAATCTGTTTTGTAGGTTTAATGATTGAACAGAATAACATCCATTCTGCCCGCTGACTATGCCGTATGTGTGAAAGTCAGCGGGTTATTTGATATCGCAGCAGATAAGCATACATGGCGCGAAGAACGATGCTCTCCGCGCCATGCGTGTGCTTGGACTCTGGGTGAATGACACGTCATCGGTGGGGGTTGACGATTCCCTTCTTTGTTCACCGAGCGCCGCAGGTCGGCGTATAGGTCACGAGGCTTGCGCAATCGCTGACCCCGTCCCACAGGATGGCGCGAATCGACTTTTCGTCGCGAGGGTCAAGAAATTGATGATATCCATTCGGGACGCTGCTTAGAAAATTGGCATGCGTTCCGTCCCATTTCAACAGCGTGAAATACAACTGATACCGTTCGCCATCGTGCTGCGCGAAGACGATGCCATCCGGAATGATGGCCGCGGCTGCAGAATACCATACCAAATCGTGATTGAGCGAAATTTCCGTCCATTCCAGCGTGTTTTCATCCAAATCAACGGAACAGAGAAGCCATTGCAGGCCGTCGTCTTCGCGGGTAAAAAGGCTGGACACCTTCTGATCTTGGATTCCTGCGAAGCACTTCAATTCCAGACCGTCGCCTGCGTTGCCCTCGATGAGGCGCAGATTGCCCTGCTGATCCATCATTTGGAACGCCACAAGAGCATCCTCAACCGTTGCGCAGATCAGGAGATCACCTATCTGCGCGAAGGCGGGAAATCCGTTTGGGATATCGACCATTGCAGATTTGCTGGTCTGTTTGCAGAAAATCTGCGCCCGAGCGTTCGTATAGAATTCCTTCACGGTATACAGCGGGAAATCGTGGATGCGCTGGCGCATATCGTCCGTGACACGGACGGTCTTCTTCCTGCGCACCGTTCCGTCCCAGGTTAAAATCGCCTCGCAATACGCCGTCTGTTCTCTGGTTTCATAGGTGTCGAGTGTTATTTCGGAGTCGCTGACAAAAAGATCGACAGCCGACCCGTATCCGGAATCCGGCGCGTATTCGCTGACAACGTATTGCCACGTTTCATTCCCGGATGGCGAAAAGAGCGAAAGCCGGCATTGCCATGCATCGGTTCCCTCTGTGTTGTAGAGAACCAGCAGGGAACCGTCGGGCGCGTCGATCACCTGAGAGAGGGAGCTGGGCGCGCATTGAAACCGGAGTGTGACGGCGCTTTGCGCCACCGAAAACCCGTCGGAAAGAGAAGCGGAGACATCCTTTGGAGAATCGCTCGGGGCTTCCGCAGACGCGCAGACCACAGGACAGAGCAGAACGACGAGCAGCGTCAGGTATTTTCGAAATTTCATAAAGCATCTTTTTTCCATGGCGTATTGATCGCTCGTTGTCTTTTTCAAGCGATTCCTCCTCAAAGGCTCACATGGCGATTCCCGTGTTCAGGTCGATGGCGATGAGCTGGTCGTTCTCCAAATCCCGCAGAGGCAGTGTATGGCTTGTCCAATCAATTTCGGCGGTCGGGAGCGACAGCGCATAGCAGCATAGCTGCGCCTGCTCGTCGTATGCCGTGTGGAGAACGAAGGCGTCCGGATGGGCGGCCCAGACGAAATCCAGCGGAAGAGCCGGTTCGTAACCGGTTCGGTCATAATAGACATAGACGTTAGTGGTCGCGCCGATTTGCGTCAGCAGAACTTCGCGGATGCGGTCGGTCTTCACCTGCTCCGTGTTGACGGAGACGTGCGCCACGGTTGTTGCGTTCGGGGCGGGGATGTCCAAAACGTATAGATCCTCGGTGGCGAGCTGACCGGGCGTTTCCATGATGCCGCAAAACAGATGAATGGAGCGAGCCCGAGCGGCTTCGTCAGGGGCGAGCAGCCAGCGGATTTGCTGCACGGCGCTGCTCCCATCGCGCCAGCCCGAACCGATGGAAAGGATGGGATCGGCGGGCGAATCCGTCTCGACGTCGGCCTCGCAGTAATAGCCAAGGGGGATCAATCCGTTTGCGCGGACATCATCGGCCTGCGCAAAATCCTCGTAATCGCCCAAAACATCGTTGCAGGCTGCATATCGCGTGTCGCTGGGGGTGGTGCGCACGTCCAGCGCGAGCAGTTGGCCGTCAAAGCACAGGTTTTCGATTGTCCACGTCAGGCTCACGCCCTGCGTGCCGCTTTGGGTGTATGTAACGGGAGAAGCGTCGGCTTGCGCCAATGCGCCGCCGCATGAACTGAGCAGCAAGGCCAGCGATAGGGCGGCAAGGCGTGTCGAATGAATCCAATGGTTATGCATAAAACACACTCCTGTTCGTACCCGGATGGGCGAATTTGCGGCGGTGCGCCGCTTTTTGGAACCGTTCCGATATATAGAACGATAACAGGTGTTCATTTCTTCCCGAAATTGGGAAAATAGAGGGGAAAACGTGCCGATTGGGACATATTGCATTCCGTTCAGATACGAGTTATAATATAATCAAAAAATAAAGAACGGACGGAATGAAAATGGAAACGAAGAATGTGCAAAAACAAAAGGAAAAGTATTTTTCGGGAAAAATCAACCGAAACCTGTTCCTAATCTGCTTGGTCATCATTTTAATCTGCATTACGATCATCGCAGGCATGCTTGTTCAAACGAAAAAGAATAAGATGGAGAGCCGAACGGTTGCCTTTGGGCTTAGAGATATCGGAGAGCTGGTTACGCAGGCGGGGTATTTTACGAATGTGCAAAAGCAAAATGAAGATCAAAAACTCTTTGGCATGAGCGTTCCATTCACGGCGAGCCAATATATTTTCAGTTATGACGGCGTTGTAAAAGCCGGATTGGACTTTTCGAAGATAGAAGTTCAGATCGACGATGCAAATAAACTTGCTACGGTCAAACTGCCAAAAATAGAAATTTTCGATATCAGCATTGACAACGAAAGCCTCAAAATCTATGATGAAAGCCAAAGCATCTTTACGCCGCTCCATATTACGGATCTCAATGACGCGCAAAAACAGCTCAAAGAAGAGGTGCGGCAGACGGCTATTGACAATGGAATCCTGGAGGGGGCGGCTCGAAACGCTAAAGTGCTGATTAGCAGCTTTTTATCCGGAACGCTTGAATTGAAAAATTATACGATTGAATTTGAAGAACTGGAAGGAGAATGACCCCAATGAAACGATTTTTGATGGTTCTGGCGGTTATTGCGTGTGCAATAGCGCTTTTCTATTTGGTTCTCTTAATCAAGGCATGGCACTAAAATTTCCCAAATCGGCATGAAAACCGACGCGCGTTTCGTCTAATCACCGCAAGGAGTGATGAGAATGAAACGCGCGCTTTTTTGTGTATGGATGGTTCTGGCTTTGGGCTGGTGTACGGCATGGGCGGAGACGGATTGGCCGCCGATGACGGCGGAGGTCATGGATGACGAGCGCTTTTCCATCGTGGAGGAGGGTGAAACCCGTTTCCTGCGCTATGAAAGGAAGCAGGGAGACACATGGGCGACGATTTGGGAGAACGACGCGATTTTGCCGGACGGGGAACTGGGGTGGATTTACATTAACAGTTTTTCCGGCGGCGGCGAATGGGTGACGAAATGGTTTATTCGAAAGGTGGGGCCGCAGGTTTCCGTTTACGCTAGTTGGAGGCGGGAGGCGGAATATGAGGATTTCGCTGTGGGCTTGGAAAAACAGCAAAGCGGAACATGGGATGTTGTGTTCTATGAAAACCGACAGATGGAGCTGTGTGCGTGGCTGTTTGAGGATAAAGTGCTCTTCTGTTTTCCGAGCGATATCGCAAAGGGCGTTTGCGAAGAAGCGCCGAACCGCGACGCGGCGACGTTTGATCCGGAGGTGATGAGGACGATGGAGGCGCGGATTGTTCCCTATATCGAGCCGGAGGAGATCGGAGGGCCGAGCGAAGAGGTCGGCCCCTGACGCAGGCTTGACGTGCGCGGCTGACAGCGCTATGATAGGGGTATTCTGATACGGGAGGCACACCGATGATTAGCAAAACCTATCCGCTGGGCAGCTTTGAACGGTATAAATACGTCGTCATCATGTCCCGCATGGACGGCGGTTTTCTGCTCAGCCGCCATAAGCAGCGAACGACATGGGAGTTTCAGGGCGGCCATATCGAGCCGGGCGAAACGCCGATGCAGGCCGCGCAGCGCGAGCTCTTTGAGGAATCGGGCGCGACGGCGTTTGACATCGCTCCGCTTTGCGATTACTGGGCGGGCAGTGAGGACGGGCAGAGCGGCGCGTGCGGCGTCGTCTTTACCGTGGACATCCACAGGCTCGGCGCTCTGCCGGAGAGCGAAATGGCCGAAACCAGACGCTTTGAGCGTCTGCCGGAGAACATGACCTATCCCGAAATCACCGCGGCGATTATGGCGCGTTGGGCAAAAAGATAAGGCTGTCGGCGGGAGGCAACGCATGCGTTGCTTCCCGGCCGGACAGCCTTTTTGAATTATAAGCCGCTCTCAAACGCTTCGAAAAACTCCGGGCAGCTCCAGCCGCCGCAGGCGCTGACGGTATCGCCGGAAACGCCGAGCTGCAGCTTGAGGCCGTTGGTGAGCGTGGCGGTCAGCGTCTGCTTCTTTGCGGACATATCCGCCGATTTGAGCGTCGCGTGGTCGAGCAGCGTGGCGACGGCGTCGTTCGCCGCTTCGCCGGTCAGCGTGCCGACGCCAGAAAGCGTCAGCTCGGCGACCTGCCCGCGGACGGAGAAGGTATCCTCCAAGCCCAGGCCGCCCGGCCCTTTGCCCGCGTAGCTCACCCGCTGGAACAGGCGCATGTTTCCGCCGACCTCGCAGGCGACCGCCGTGTTCGCGTCCAAGCCGGATACGGCGTAGATCGTCTGCCCCGCCTCGGCGACGTTGGAGAGGCCACCCGCCATCGCGTCGTCATCCGCAAGGGAGGGCTCGTCGGTCTCCGTGTTGACCGTGCCGACCGCGCTGCCCAGCAGGTCGCCGCGCACGCTTGCGGGCGCGCTGAGCATGCGATAGACCGCGCCGTTGACGGCAACCAGCGGAATATCGCCGCTCGCCGAGGCGAAGAGCGATTCGCTGCCGCCGCCGGCGGCGCGCACGCGCGCCGTGCCGCTCACATCCGCCATGCGCGTCATGGGCGCGGCCTGCTCGCCGCCCGCCGCAATGCTGTCAATCGAAACAGGCATGGGCGTTGCGGCCGCATCGACCGCCGTGCCGCTCAGGCGCGGGGCAAAGGCGCTCACGCAGGCAATCGCCAGCGCCGCGCAGCAGAGCGCAGGCACGAGGCGCGGCATTGGGGCGCGCCGTTTGGTTTTTTCGTTTGCGGCGAATAAGATGCGCCGCTTCATCGCTTCATCCGCATGCAGACCGGAGAGCATCTCGTTCGCCATCGGCGCGAGGTGCTCAAGCTCTTTGATGTCAATCACCGGTTGCTTCCTCCTTCAAAAGGCTTTCCAGTTTTTTTCTCGCTCTGGAAAGGCGGCTGGAAATCGTCCCTTCCGGCAGACCCAGCATCTGCGCAATCTCCGCTATGCCCAGTCCCTGATAATAGTGCAGCAGGATCGTTTCACGGAACTGCCTCGGCAGCTTGTGAATGGCGCGCATCAGCTCGGCCTTTTCCTCGCGCTGCTCGAACGTCTCTTCCTGCGCCGGAATGATATCCAGCGTCGGCGCGCCGAGCACCACGCGCTTGAGCCATGCGCTGCGCCACAAATCGCGGCAGCAATTCACCGTCACGCGAAGAAGCCACGCTTTTTCGCAGCCGGGGGCAATCGCCTCGCCGCGCGTATAGAGCTTGACGAACACATCCTGACAGACGTCTTCGGCCTTTTGTTTATCCGCCAGATAAAAATACGCCATGCGCAGCACGTCGTCCGCGTATTGCGCATACAGCTCTTCGAATTGAGCCTGACGATCCGGCGCTTTCACACTGCTTTCCAACCGTTTCACTTCCTACCCTCAGACATTAAGACGAATGAACCCGCCGTTTTCATCCGTTAAAAATGAAAAAATCATAAAAAGATTATACCATGATGCGCCGCGCTTCCGCAAGGCTTGACATTATGGGAAGATATAACACAAAAGGGGTTGGCAGGGGCGCGTTCCAAAAGGCAAAAAAGAGGGCTGTCATGCTTAAACCGAACATTTCAGGAAATAGATATCTAAGCATCGTTTGGATATGGGGCTTTGCCCCATCGCCCCACCAAAGGGCTTTCCGAGCGTTTACGGCGCCTGTTTGGCGCATCGCCCTTTGGAAACCTTCGGGCGGAAATACTTAGTCTTATTCTTGAAATGTCAGTTTTTTAGCTTGACAGTCCCCTCAGCGGAGATAACGGGCTCAGCCCGCCTGCCGCTTACTTCTGAACGAGGTGGATGGCGAAGCCCGCGATCTCGTCCTTGAGGTAGATGGCCTTGAGCTGGCCGTCCTTCACGTTGGCGCTGCTCTCGTCAAACTCGAAGCCCTGACGCTCGAGATACGCCTTGGCGCGCACGATGAAGTTGGTCTTGATGCCGATGTGGCCCTTCGCGCCGCGGAACGGGCTCTTCATGACCTCGATGCCCGTGCCCGCGAAGATGGAGCTGTTGCCGACCTTCATCGTCCAGCCCAGCAGCTTGCACAGCTTGGTCGCGGTATCCATAGCCTCGGCCTCGTCGGCGCTGTTGATGCCCACGTGCGCGATCTCCAGCCCCAGCATGAGCTGAACGGCGGAGGCGGTCAGGGTGCGGATGCGATCCCAATCCCTGGCTTTCACGGCGTCGCCCGGAACCATCCAGCTTCCGCCGCAGCAGATGATCTTGTTGAAGGAGAGGTAATCCAGCAGGTTCTTCTCGTTCACGCCGCCGGTGGGCATAAACTTCATATCGACATACGGCGCGGCGATGGACTTGATGTACTTCAGGCCGCCAGCCGCCTCAGCCGGGAAGAACTTCACGGTCTTCAGACCCAGAGAGAGCGCGACCTCGATATCGCTCGGGTTCGCCGTGCCGGGGCAGACCGGGATGCCGATCTCCTGGCAGTGCTTAACGGTGGTCGGGTTCAGACCCGGGGAGACGATGAACTTCGCGCCGGCGGCCACCGCGCGATCCACCTGCTCGCAGGTGAGCACGGTGCCCGCGCCGACGACCATATCCGGGAACGCTTCGGTCATGTTCTTGATCGCGTCCGCCGCGGCGGCGGTGCGGAAGGTGACCTCCGCGCACGGCAGGCCGCCGTCAATCAGCGCCTGCGCAAGCGGCACGGCGTCCGCCGCGTCGTTGATGGCGATAACCGGCACGATGCCGATTCGGGAAAGCTGCTCCATCATATCCATATTGTGTTTCCTCCTTCAGAGTATTCTGAATGTATTTATGCGATTTGCCGCCCGAAGGCGGCAAAGGGCTGCGTGATTAGCGAACGAAATCCTCGCGCATCGGGGTGAAGATATCCAGCAGCGTGCCTGCCTTGACGCAGGCGCAGCCGTGCACCTTGCCGCCCTCCACGGCGATGGAATCGCCCTTCTTCATCGAGCGGGTGACCCCCTCGACGGTATAGGTGAATTCGCCGTCCAGCACGTAGGAAATCTGCGTGTGCGGATGGCTGTGCGCCGCGCCGACCGCGCCGGTATCGAAACCGACCTCGACGAGCATCGCGTTTTCGTTATAGGCGCGGATTTTGCGGCGCTGACCGCCGCCCAGCTCAATCCACTGGGGCTCTTCGCTGGCGATAAACGTATTCATCCGAAACATCTCCCAACTCTATGCTCTGTTTCGCCCGCGTCCGCCCAAAACAGATCGGCAGACGCAGGGAAAGCGGAGGCCTTAGACCTCCATGCCAAAGTACTCGACCGCGTTGTTGTAGCAGATGCCGCGCACCAGCTCGCCCAGCGTGTCGTAATCCTCCGGGTATTCGCCGTTCTCGACCCACTTGCCGATCATGTTGCACAGGATGCGGCGGAAATACTCGTGGCGCGGGTAGGAGATGAAGGAGCGGGAATCCGTCAGCATGCCGACGAAGCGCCCCAGCAGACCCAGCGACGCGAGCGCGTGCATCTGGTCTTCCATGCCGTATTTCTGATCGCAGAACCACCAGCCGGAGCCGAACTGAATCTTGCCCGGAATGCCGTCGCCCTGGAAGTTGCCCAGCATGGTGCCGATGACGTAGTTATCCTTCGGGTTGAGGCAGTAGAGGATGGTCTTGGGCAGGTTTCCGGCGCGCTCCTCCTCGGCCAGCAGCTTGGAGAGGTTCTCCGCGATGCAGGTATCGTCGATGGAGTCAAAGCCCACGTCCGCGCCGTACTTCTCGAACATGCGCGGGTTGTTGTTGCGCATCGCGCCGATGTGATACTGCTGCGCCCAGCCGCGCGCCTTGTACATGCGCGCCAGCTCGACGAGCACATAGGTCTTGTAGGAGGCGATTTCCGCCTCGGTCAGCGGCGCGCCGCTCATGGCCTTGCGGAAGGCCTCGCCCGCGATGTGCGTGCTCGGCACGCCGTAGGGCACGGTATCCAGCGCGTGGTCGGACAGGCGCGCGCCATGCGCGTGGAAGAAATCCAGACGGGCTTCCAGCGCCTGCATCATGCTTTCCAGATTCAGGCAGTGGATGCCGGAGACGCGGGACAGGCGGTTCATGTAATCCACAAAGCCGCCGCGCTCGATGTTGAGCACCTTGTCCGGGCGCCACGCCGGATAGACCTTGAAATTGCAGGTGGCGTCCTGCTCGATCAGGGTGTGATGCTCCAGATCGTCCACCGGGTCGTCGGTGGTGCAGATGACCTTCACGCCGAATTTCTCGATCAGGCCGCGGCAGCGGTATTCCTCCGTCGCCAGCAGCGCGTTCGCGCGGTTCCAGATATCCTCGGCGGTCTTTTCGCTCAGGATATCCTCGATGCCGAACACGCGGCGCAGCTCCAGATGCGTCCAGTGGAACATCGGGTTGCCGATGCAGTATTTGAGGCTCGCGGCAAAGGCCAGCCACTTGTCATGCCAGCTCGCGTCGCCGCGGATGAACTTCTCGTCCACGCCGTTGGAGAGCATCACGCGCCACTTGTAGTGGTCGCCGCCGAGCATCAGCTCGCCGATGTTTTCGAACTGATGGTTTTCATAGATCATGCGCGGGGAGATGTGGCAATGATAGTCATAAATCGGCATGTTTTCCGCGTACTCGTGATACAGCTTTTTGGCCACGTCATTTTCAAGCAGAAAATCCTGATCCATAAACGGTTTCATGGGGTTCTCCTCCTTTGCTTTTGGCTCCTTCCGTCCGCCCCGAAGCGGGAGAAAACGGGAGGAAATATCGGGGGTTACGACTCCTTCCGTCATCCCTGCGGGATGCCACCTCCCTCGAAGAGGGAGGCAACGGGCGGAAAAGTCGAAGGGTGCGACTCTTTCCGTCGGATGCCAACCTTCGGCATTTTTCATCGTCTGAATCCGCCACAGGCGGCGACGATTTCAAATGTCCCTCGAAGAGGGAGGCAACGGGCAGAAAAGTCGAGGGGTTACAGCGGGGAAAGAGCTCCCTCTTCGAGGGAGCTGTCACGGCAGCGCCGTGACTGAGGGAGTTATAACGTTACGCCGTCTTTGAAAATCGCAATCTCGCGGTAGTCGTGCTTCTCGCTCTGCGTCTGTTCGCCGGAGGCGATGGCCAGCAGCTTTTTGAAAAAGACCTCGGTTGTCTCCTGCATGTCCGCGCCCTGCGCGAGAATACCGGCGTTGAAGTCGATCCAATCGCGCTTCTTTTCGGCGAGCGGGGTGTTGGTGGAAACCTTCACCGTCGGAATCGGCGCGCCGACCGGCGTTCCGCGCCCCGTGGTGAAGAGCACCATCTGCGCCCCGGCAGCCATCAGCGCCGTGATCGCGCAGAGGTCGTTGCCCGGCCCCTGCACGAGGTTCAGCCCCTTCTCGGTCACGGGCTCGCAATAGCGGAGCACGTCGCGTACCTCGGCCGTGCCGCCCTTCTGGGTGCAGCCGAGGGATTTGTCTTCCAGCGTGGTGATGCCGCCCGCCTTGTTGCCGGGGGAGGGATTTTCGTAGACCTCCTGCCCGTGGCGGATGAAGTATTCCTTGAAATTGTTGATGAGATCGACCGCCTTGCGGAAGGTCGCCTCATCCTTGCAGCGATCCATCAGGAGGGTCTCCGCGCCGAACATCTCCGGCACCTCGGTCAGCAGCGTCGTGCCGCCGTGGCGCGCCAGCAGATCGGACGCACAGCCCAGCAGCGGGTTGGCGGTGATGCCGGACAGGCCGTCGCTGCCGCCGCATTTGAGGCCGATGACCAGCTCGGAAGCGTCCACCGTCTGCCGCTTGAAGGCGGAGGCGTAGGCGGTCAGCTCGTCAAGGAGCCGCATGCCCGCTTCGATTTCATCCTCCACGTCCTGCGTGACGAGGAATTTCACGCGCTCGGGGTTGTAATCGCCGAGCACCTTCTTGAATTCGTTTACGTTGTTGTTTTCACAGCCGAGGCTCAGTACGAGCACCGCGCCCGCGTTCGGATGGCGCACCATCGAGGCGAGCAGCTTCTGGGTGTTCCTGTGATCCTCGCCGAGCTGGCTGCATCCGTAGGGGTGGACGAAGCAGTGGATGCCGTCCACGCGGTCGCCGTAGGCCGCCTGCGCCATGCGCTCAAGCGTCTTGGCCGTGCCGTTGACGCAGCCGACGGTGTTCACAATCCAGACCTCGTTGCGGATGCCCACGCGGCCGTCCTCGCGCACATAGCCCTCGAACACGGCCTTGCGATCCACGGGCATGGCGCAGGGATGCGGGTGATAGCCGTATTCCAGCAGGCCGGAGAGGTTGGTCTTGACGTTGTGGGTGTGCACCCAGCTTCCCGCCGAAATGGGCTGCGTCGCGTGGCCGATGGGGAAGCCGTATTTGACGACGTTCTCGTTTTCGGCGATGTCGCAGAGCGCAAACTTGTGCCCGGCGGGGATATCCTCGCGCAGCGTCACGCCGAGCGCTTCTTCACCGGCCTTGAGCGGCTGGAGCGCCACGGCGACGTTGTCGCGCGGGTTGATGCGGATCAATCTGCTCATGCTTTTGCCACAACCTCTTCAATCGCCTTCGCGGCGCCCTTGGTGAAGATCGCGTCCAGAGAAGCGGCGACGGAGGCCTCGAAGCCCGGAAGCTCGGCGGTCAGGTCGCTGCCCCAGAAATCGACGTTGGTCAGCACGGCGTGCGCGATTTCCGCGGCCGGCTTGCCGGTCATGCCCGCGAAGAAATCGAGCACGAACTGATCGTCGGCAATCGGGTATTCGTTGCCCGCGGCGCGAACGCCGACGAAGGAGCCGTCCTCCTTCTTTTTGCCGCAGTAGAAGGCGATGAACGCCGCCATCGAGAAGGTCAGAATCTTCGGCAGCCTGCCCGTGCGCTTCACGTATTCCTTGATGGTCGGCAGCACGCGCGCGCGGAACTTGCTCTGGCTGTTGAGCGCGATGGAGAGCAGCAGGTGGCGGTTGAACGGGTTGGAGAAGCGCTCGAAAATCGCGGATGCGAACGCCTCGAGGTCGTCCTTAGGCAGGTCGAGGGTCGGCATGATCTCGTTGAACAGCGCCTGAGACATGTAGGCGCGCATGGTGTCGTCCGCCATGCAGTCGCCGACGATCTCGTGCCCCGCCAGATACGCGCCGAGCACCATGGAGGTGTGCGCGCCGTTGAGCATGCGCACCTTGCGCAGCTTATACGGGGAGACGTCCTGCGTGAAGATGACGTTGCAGCCCGCCTTCTTGAAGGGCAGCTCGTCCTCGATCCAGGCCGGGCCTTCGATGACCCACAGGCCGAACGGCTCGGCGGTGTCGAGCATGTTGTCGCGGTAGCCGAATTCCTCGTAGAGCGTCTCGGCCTCGCCGCGCGGATAGCCGGTGACGATGCGGTCCACCAGCGTGGAGCAGAAGACGTTTTCCTCCTTCAGCCAGGTCTTGAACGCCTCGGAAAGCCCCCACTGCTCGGCGGTCTTCAGGCAGCACTCTTCGAGGTTGCGGCCGTTGTAGTCGATCAGCTCGCAGGGCAGCAGGATGAAGCCGGTGCCCTTCTTGCCGCCGAAGGCGGTGAAGCGCTCGTAGAGCAGGCGGGTCAGCTTGCCGGGGTAGGAGGCCTGCGGCTTGTCGTCAAAGCTGTCCTTGCCGGTGTAGACGATGCCCGCCTCGGTGGTGTTGGAGATGATGATGCGCATATCCGGGTTGTGCGCCAGCGCCAGATAGCCCTCGAAATCTTCATACGGGGAGAGGCCGCGCTTGACGCTCTGGATGATGCGCTCGTCCTTGCTGGGCTTGCCGTCCACCTGACCGCGCAGGATCAGGGTATACAGGCCGTCCTGCTCGTTGAGCATGGAAACCATGCCGCGCTCGATGGGCTGCACAATCACCACGCCGGCGTCCATACCGGCTTTTTCGTTGGCCATATCAATCATCCAGTCGCAGAAGGCGCGCAGGAAACCGCCCTCGCCGAACTGAATGACGCGCTCCGTCTTGGGCGCGACGCCGCGCGCCATCTTGACGGAAGGAAGGGTGGATGCGTTAAGCTGAACCATGGATAATAACCTCCCCAAAGATGAAAGTCGTGAAAACCTGCCGGAGGGCATGAGAAGACCCTCGTTTAGCTAGATACAGTATAGCACCGTTTCCCAAATCGCGTCAAGATTTCTGGCAAAAGGAACCGTGAGGATTTGGTCAATGTGAATAGATTGTCAGACGACCAGGCGAAAGGACGGAAGAATCGAATTTGCGGCGTTCTGCTTGAGCGCTGAACGTGACAAAAAAGCGGCAGAAAAAAAGAAATTCGCCGCTGGAGGTATTTTTGGCGGCTTCGCTCCGCAAGGGGCGCGGCGGCGAAGTTTTCCCCCGCGCGCCATTTTCGCCATGAAAAGGTTGATAAACCCCCGCAAAGATGCTACAATAATAAACTGAGCGGCAATGTGGAGTTTTTCGTTCGGCGAAAGGCCAAATCCCGGCCGCGCATTGGAGGATAGCATGAGCTTTTTCAGCAAATTATTCGACCCGTCCGCCGGGGAGATCAAACGCCTGAACAAAATTGTCGATAAGATTGATTCGTTTGAAGAAGAACACAAGGCGCTGACCGACGAGCAGCTTCGCGGCAAGACCGTGGAGTTCCGCGAGCGCCTCAAAAACGGCGAAACGCTGGATGATCTGCTGCCGGAGGCATATTCCGTCGTGCGCGAGGCGACCTGCCGCGTGACCGGCAAGCGCCAATTCCGCGTGCAGATGCTCGGCGGCATCGTGCTCCATCAGGGGCGCATCGCCGAGATGAAGACCGGCGAGGGCAAGACCCTGACGGCGACCATGCCGGCGTACCTCAACGCGCTTTCGGGCGAGGGCGTGCACGTCGTGACCGTCAACGACTATCTGGCCAAGTTCCAGGGCGAAGACGTCGGCCGCATCTTCCGCTTCCTCGGCATGACCGTGGGCGTGATCGTGCACGATCTGACACAGGAGGAGCGCAAGGCGGCGTATGCCTGCGACGTGACCTACGGCACGAACAACGAGATGGGCTTTGATTACCTGCGCGACAACATGGTGATCTACCAGAAGAACATGGTGCAGCGCGGCCACCACTTCGCCATCGTGGACGAGGTGGACTCCATCCTCATCGACGAGGCGCGCACCCCGCTGATTATCTCCGGCGCGGGCGACAAATCCACCGACCTGTATGAAAAGGCGGATCGCTTCGTCTGCACCCTGCAAAGGGGCGAGGAGCCGGAGCAGGACCGCTGGGAGGAAAACCCGCTCTCCGACGAGGAGCTGGCGGCGATGCGCAAGGATTACGTCATCGACGAGAAAAAGAAGACCTGCAACCTGTCCGAGGCGGGCGTGCGCAAGGCGGAGCGCTGGTTCGGCGTGGAGAACCTTTCCGACATCGCCAACAACGAGCTGCTGCACCACATCAACGCCGCGCTGCGCGCCCACGCGCTGATGAAGCGCGACGTCGACTACGTGGTGCAGAACGACGAGGTCGTCATCGTCGATGAATTCCCCGGCCGCCTGATGGTCGGCCGCCGCTACAGCGAGGGTCTGCATCAGGCCATCGAGGCGAAGGAGCACGTGAAGGTGCAGCGCGAGAGCAAGACGCTGGCGACCGTCACGTTCCAGAATTATTTCCGCATGTACAGCAAGCTCTCCGGCATGACCGGCACGGCCAAGACGGAGGAGGAAGAATTCAAGGGCATTTACAAGCTCGACGTGGTGCAGATTCCGACCAACCGCCCGATGATCCGCAAGGACATGAACGATCTGGTCTACCGCACCCAGAAGGGCAAGTTCAGTCAGGTGATCGAGGAGATCGAGCGCCGCCACAAGACGGGTCAGCCGATTCTGGTCGGCACGGTTTCCGTCGAGGTCAGCGAAATGCTCTCCAAAATGCTGCGCATGCGCGGCATCGAGCACGTCGTGCTGAACGCGAAATACCACGCCCGCGAGGCGGAGATCGTCGCGCAGGCCGGTCACTACGGCGCGGTGACGATTGCCACGAACATGGCCGGCCGCGGCACGGACATCCTGCTCGGCGGCAACCCGGAATTCCTCGCCCGCCGCGCGATGAAGCAGAAGGGATACGAGGACAACGTGATCGACGAAGCCACCGGCTTCAACGAGAACGTCAGCGAAGAGGTGCTCGCCGCGCGCGTGATCTATAAGCAGCTCTATGCCGATTTCAAGAAGCAGACGGACGCCGAGCACGACCGCGTGATCGCCGTCGGCGGCCTGCACATCATCGGCACGGAGCGCCACGAATCCCGCCGCATCGACAACCAGCTCCGCGGCCGCGCGGGTCGTCAGGGCGACCCCGGCTCCTCCCAGTTCTTCCTCTCTATGCAGGATGACCTGATGCGCCTGTTCGGCAGCGAGCGCGTCAGCGGCCTGATTGAAAAGATGGGTCTGGCCGAGGACGAGCCGATCGAGGCGAAGATGCTCACCGGGCAGATTGAAAACGCCCAGAAGCGCATCGAGGCGCGCAACTACGAAATCCGCAAGAACGTGCTGCAATATGACGATGTGATGAACGAGCAGCGCAAGGAGATCTACGAGCAGCGCAAGCAGGTGCTCGAGGGGCGCGATATGCACGAAACCATCGTCAAGATGGCGGACAAGCTCATCGAGGAAGCCGTCGCGACCTATTGCGGCAACGGCGACGAATACGCCGATTGGGACATGGAGGGGCTGACGCAGTACCTGGAGCGCCTGTGCATCCGCATCGGCTTCTTCAAGGCGCATGAGGAAGCCTTCAAGACGGTCGATAAGGAAGAGCTGATCGCCAAGCTCAAGCAGGAGGCGCGCGATTTCTACGCCCTGCGCGAGAAGGGCTTCGAGCTGATCCACATCGACCCGCGCGAGCTGGAGCGCGTCGTGCTGCTCTCCTGCGTGGATCGCCGCTGGATGGATCACATCGACGCGATGGATCAGCTCCGCGACGGCATCGGCCTGCGCGCCTACGGCAACAAGAACCCCATCACCGAATACCAGATCGAGGGCTACGACATGTTCGACGAGATGGTGCACTTCATCCGCGAAGACACCGTCCGCCGCATGTATCAGGCGCGCATCAACATTCCGCAGCAGCGCAAGGAAGTCGCCGAGCCGAAGGAAACCAACCTCGAGCAGGCCAAGGCGGCGGGCGGCCCTTCCGGCCCGAAGCGCGTGCAGAAGCAGGTCGGCCGAAACGACCCCTGCCCCTGCGGAAGCGGCAAGAAGTATAAGAACTGCTGCGGGAAGGACAACGGCTGAGGCGGCGCGTTGCCCGCGTCGGGGACAAAAGCCCCGCAGGGGCGCGCATTGCGCCCGCGTTTTACGCAGAATCCGCTTTTTGCGCTATGATTCTTTTGAACTAAACCAACGCATAAAAGGATGTGAATCAACGTGATCGAACTGGATCTTTATCGCCAGCAGATGGCACAAATCCGCGAAAGCATTGTTGAGGCAGGTGAGTCACTTTAACGTCGCCGGCTTGAAGGAGCAGCTTCTCGAGCTGCACGAGACGATGAACGAGCCGGATTTCTGGAACGACCTCAAGCGCTCGACCGAGGTCAGCCGGAAGGTGCGCATCACGGAAAACAAGGTGGAGCATTACGAAAAGCTCTGCCAGCGCGCCGACGATGTGGACGCGACCATGGAGCTTGCCGAGGAAATGCAGGATACCGACCTGCTGGCCGAGGCGGGCGACGAAATCAAAAAGCTGCAGAGCGACCTCGAGGAGCTGCGGCTGGAAAGCCTGCTGCGCGGCGACTACGACAGCAACAACTGTTATCTCTCGCTGCACGCGGGCGCGGGCGGAACCGAGGCGCAGGATTGGACGCTCATGCTCTATCGCATGTACACCCGTTACTGCGAGCGCCACGGCTTCACCGTCAAGCTCATCGATATGCTCGACGGCGACGAGGCGGGGCTCAAGTCCGTGACCTTCGAGGTGGACGGCGAAAACGCTTACGGCTTCCTGCGCAGCGAAAAGGGCGTGCACCGTCTGGTGCGCATCAGCCCGTTCGACTCCAACGCGCGCCGCCAGACGAGCTTCTCCTCGCTGGATGTTTCGCCGATCATCGACGACGACGACAACGAGATCGAGATCGACATGAAGGACGTCCGCGTGGACACCTACCACGCCAGCGGCGCGGGCGGACAGAACGTCAACAAGACCAGCTCCGCCGTGCGCATGACGCACTTCCCGACGGGCATCGTCGTCTCCTCCCAGACGAGCCGCGATCAGGTGCACAACCGCGAGAATTGTATGCGCATGCTGCGCGCAAAGCTCGTCGAAATGCGTGAGCGCGAGCGCGAGGAAAAGATGGCCGACATCAAGGGCGAGATGAAGAAGATCGAATGGGGCAGCCAGATCCGCTCCTATGTATTCCAGCCCTACACCATGGTCAAGGACCACCGTACCGGCTATGAGAGCGGCAATGTGGATGACGTGATGGATGGCAACCTCGACGGCTTTATTACCGCCTACCTGAAAATGCAGTAAGCAGGGGAGGAAAGCACATGGCGTATGACAGGGGCCCGGCAGGGCAGACGCATCGCGGCGCGTTTTTCCGCTGCTTCCTTGCATCCTTCCTGCTGGTGCTGGTAGCCGCCGGAGCCTGCGTCTACTTCAACGCCGTAGACCGGCAGCTTTTTGAAACCGCCTTGCTGGAAAATGTGGATTACGCCGCCCTGGGCATGGACGCGGACAGCATGCGCAGCTTCGCTGAGGAAACCGTTCTCTTCCTCACCGACGCGCAGGACAGCTGGGAACCCAGCATCACGGTGGCAGGCTTCCCGGCCAGCCGCTTCATCCCTCAGAATTTCCGCGACCACATGGTTACGGTCAAGGGCTGGGTGAGCGCCGCTTCTACGCTGCTTGTGTGCGGCACGGTGGCGGCGGTCGCGCTGCTGGCCTGGGCGCTGGCCACCTCCGGCCGCCGGGGCGGATTTTCAACGCAGGGGTATTACGCAGGAACGATTCTGCCGCTGCTGCTCATTGCAGGGGTGGGCCTGTGGGCCAGCCTGGATTTTGGCGGCATGTGGGAGATGCTGCACCGCACGCTTATCCCCGACGGCATTTTCCCCGCGGATGAGCTGGTGATGCAGCTGTTCCCGGAAACCCTGTTTTCGGCTTACCTGCCGCCCGTCCTGCTGATGCTGGTGCTGATGCTGGCGGCGGTGCTGGTGCTGCCCCTGATTCTCTCGCCGGTAAGCGCGCGCATCGCC
>OLOH01000926.1_pt1 | contig 18583 bp, 16 predicted proteins | sample 1673221 | NCBI WGS metagenome assembly OLOH01 (sample SAMEA3136767, study PRJEB25190) | human gut metagenome
TCGGCCACCTCGGCCTTGGCGCGCTCCTTCAGGCGGGAGAGAAACGCATCGGCGGGGATGCCGCTCTGGTTGGGGGTCAGGTCCGGGGCGGGCTTGCCGTCAGGCAGGTGGGCACCAAAGGCCGGCACAAAGAAGAACTTGCGCACAATGAAGATCAGTGCGATGGCTCCCACGCTGAGCAGGTTTTCTACTGCCGAGTCATGGCCCACTACCAGATGACGGGCAATGGCGTAGAGCAGCACTTCCAGGCTGCTGCCGGGGCTGTGCTTGGCCAGCATTTTGATGAACTCGATGCCGATCACGATGTCAAGGCTCCGCTCCAGAAAAATGCGGATCTCCACTTCGTTGCCGTCAAACAGCAGGCCGGGCATCCACTTGATGAGCGGCACAGCGCTGAGCAGCAGGCCGATGAGCACAAGGCCGGAGAGCAAAATTTCCAGCAGACTGGACGCCTGAATGATGCGGTTGCGCAACTGGGTGCGCCAGCAGCTTTCCACATGGGAGGAGGAATTGTCCATATTGAGCCTTCCTTTGCAAAAAAAGTTTCAACATTCATGTGTAATATTGTAACAGAAATGCAGAAAGCTGTCAATTGCTGGAAGATTAGACGGCACTGTTCGCTGCAGTGGTGGGGGCCACCGCTACATAGCCGGATTTTTTGATGCAGTCCTGTCCGGCGGCGGTATCCAGCCAGTCGTAAAGCTGGCGTTCCGGGCTGTCGGCGGCAGCGTCCGCATGGAGAACGGCATAGAACTCGTTGCACAGCGGGTAGCTTTCGCTGGCGATGGTGTCGTTGGAAGGGGTCACGCCGTCCACGGCCAGCAGACGCAGGCCGGGCTGGGAGTACATCTGGTCGATGTAATAATACACCGAGAAGCCGATGGCGTTGGCACTGTTGTTGTAATCGGCAATGCTGTCCACCAGCTCACCCATGGCGGCGGGAGCCAGCTCAGAGGGCGTGCCTTTTTGATCATCTCCATGTTGTAGGCTTTGCCGCTGGCATGGATCGCCTCCACCAGCTTTTCCCACGTGATGATCTCCGGGCGCACCTCACTGGGCAGGGCAGCCTCCGGCGCGTCGGCGGGCAGAGCCGTGGCCGCTACCGTGGCCATTTCCGGCACTGGCTGGTGCAGATGGGTCTTTGCAGAATAGGAATCCTCCGGCTTGACCGGATCCAGCATACTTTTTCCCTCTGGCATCTTATCGTTCCTCCAGACATTTCAAGATGGGCGCATCGGCAAGGTTCTTCTTGCCCTCGGCGGGCACCAGCTCCCAGAACTTTGCCCCACTGCGCTCGCGGACCGCGATGAGCCCCACCTGTTCGAGGGCCGTGATCGCGACTAGAATTTTACCGGTGTTTTCCTCTCCCAGTTTTGCGAACAGGGGCTGCAGGTCCTCGGCGTGCCAGCGCCGGGCCTGTAATTCGCGATACACCGTGATGATATCGCTCCGTTCCGGGGCGATCCTTGCTTTTTGTTCTGCCGAAAGCGGGGTGCCGCGGCGCAGCGCTTGGACCAGCGCCGTCTGCTCGGCGGCAGCGTTGCCGAAACCCGCCGGGTGCAGCTCCAAGATCCGGCCCGAAAGCTGGGCCCCACGGAGCGATTCGTAGACCGAGAGGTTCACCGCCGCATCCACGACATCGCCCATGGTGTAGGGCAGCTGCTCCGGGGGCATCCCGAACCAGACCGCGTAGATGCTGGCGTTCCCCTGCCGCAGACGGAGGCGGCAGTGCTTGCCCTCGGAGACGGAGAAAATGCCGTCGATGACGGCCTTTTCCAGCACGAAGACCGGGGTCGGGTTCTCCGCCCCATAGGGAGCCAGCTGCTCCAGCCGGCGCACCGACTCCACCGTGATGCGGTCGAGGTGGATGGACAGGTCACATTCCAGCGGCGGCGTGAAGAGCACCGCGCATTCCCGCGCGGCCCACTCGTTCAGGCGGCGGCGCAGTTCGGGTAGATTTTCCTCCCGCACCGAAAGGCCCGCCGCCATGGCGTGCCCGCCGAAGCGGAGCAGGATGTCCTCACAGGAGGCGATGCACTCGTGGAGGTTGAAGCCCTGCACGCTGCGGCCGCTGCCCTTGCCCTCCCCGTGTTCGTCCACGGACACCACGATGACAGGGCGGCCGGTCTTTTCCACCAAGCGCGAAGCCACGATGCCGATGACGCCGGGGTGCCAGTCCCGCCCCCAGATGAGGATGACCCGGTCTTCGAGGATGGCGGGCTCAGCGTCCAGCTGCTCCTGCGCCGCCTTGACGATCTCCTGCTCGGTCTCCTGCCGGGCGACATTGATCTCGTTCAGCTTATGTGCCAGCTCCGCGGCGCGTTCCTCGTCCTCACAGAGCACCAGCTGCAATGCCGTCACAGCGTTGTCCATCCGGCCCGCCGCGTTGATGCGGGGGGCGATGGCATAGCTGACATTTTCGGCCGTGATGGGCTTGCCCCCAAGGCCGACTTCCTCCAGCAGGGCCGAGATGCCCGGCCGGTCGGTCTGCTGCAGCAATTTCAGGCCCGCCTTGACGAGGGTGCGGTTCTCGCCCGTCAGGGGCATCACATCCGCGACGGTGCCCACAGCGGCAAGGTCGCCGCAGTAATCCAGCATCTCCTCTGGCGGGCAGCCGTCCAGCGCCGCACAGAGCTTGAAGGCTACCCCGGCACCGCACAAACCCTTGAAGGGGCTGTGGTCGTCGGCGCGGCGGGGGTCCACCACGGCCACCGCCTTGGGCAGGGCGTCGTGGGGCAGATGGTGGTCCGTCACGATCAGGTCCACGCCCAGCGAAGCCGCAAACTCGGCCTCTTCCAGCGCGGAGATGCCGTTGTCCACGGTCACGATGAGCTGGCAGCCTTTGTCGTGGATGGACTGGATGGCGTTTTTCGAAAGGCCGTAGCCGTCGCCCTCCCGGCTGGGCAGCATACATTTGACGCTGGCACCCATCCCCTTGAGGTGCTGGTAGAGCAGGGCGGTGGCGGTCACGCCGTCCACGTCGTAGTCGCCGTAAACAACGATGGTCTGTTCCTTGTCGATGGCTTCGAGGATGCGGGCACATGCTTTGTCCATGTCGGTCAGAAGCATGGGGTCGCTGAGTTCTTCCTCCCCCGCCAGCAGGGTCAGCGCCTCGGTGGGGTCGGTGATGCCACGGGCGGCAAGGATGCCCGCCAGCAAGCCCACTTCCTTTTGCTGGGCGGCCAGCGTGGCGGCGTACTTCTGCTCGCTCCACGGTTCGTCGTCCATGGCGTTCATTTCCAGCTCTTCGGTGTTCTGCTCCGCGATGGCAGCAGTCAGATCCTTGAGAGCGGCGCGGTCAAATTGTTTTAAGGTCCATGCCCGGTAGGTCATTGCAGTCCCTCCCCGGTCAGGCCGTCGTTGGCCAGCATTCCCTGCAATGCCGCGATCTCGCTGGAAACATCCAGCGCCACATCGGACAGCAGGTTGTCATAGAGGTTGCTGTACGCCTGATTCAGCGTGTGCAGGATGCCCGCGATATCCCGGCGAATGCTCTCGGCGTTGTCCCCCTTCTGGCCCTGCACATCGTTGTAGGTGTGGAGCAGCTTCAGGGTGGTAGGGATATAATATTCCGCGAACCGCCGCGCTTTCGGGAGGCTTTCCGGGTGGGTCTCCAGCCAGTCGCAGATGGCCTCGGTGGTCTTCTGCATATGGGCCAGCTCCTCTGCGCCCTGTGCGTCCTGCATGAGCTGCTGCTCCTGCTCCAGCACCTTGGCAAAGCGGCGGGCCGTTTCGAGGTTGAGGGGCGTTTCCGGCGCGGCCTCCTGCTCCGGCTGCGGGGCCGGGCGGGCGCGCTGGGCGGCGAGGGCCTCCTGTGCCGCGCGGTAATCCTCGGCGGTCAGGTAGAGTGTATCCGTTTTGTCGTCCAGCCATGCGTTCAGCCAGCCTTTGCGGATGTATTTTTGCAGCCGCTTGTGCACTTTTTTCGGTTTCTGGTGGGTCAGGTCGGCCAGCATCGAAACAGGCAGACCCTTATGGTAGTCCACGCTGTCGGCGTAGTCGGCAAACTGGCCCATCTGCCTGCCCGCCTTCATCCGGGCTGCACCACAGGCCGTCATCCAGCCAAAGCCCGCCGTGGCAAGGCCCAGCACGCCGCCGACGATGCCCAGCACGTTGTAGACGGTGTTCATAGCGTAGTCCGTGCCCGTCATCAGGACGCCGCCGCCCTCAGCAGCCGACACCACAACGTCACCCAAAGCAGCCGGCGAAATAGTGCCCAGCCCGATGAGGCAGCCCAGCGTCCCCAGCCCAAAGATCACGGTGAACGTGATGCCCACCACCAGCAGGGCCACGCCGGCGTCGGAGCGCTTTTTGCCGTCGGCACGCAGAAGCTCCACCGGGGTCTGTTCGTTTTTCAGGCCAAAGATATGCTTTGCCGCATGGACTGCAGCCTTTCCTACGCCCCATGCCCGGTCACCGATCTCCATGCCCCGGCCCTCAAAGCCGTGGGCGAAAGCGTCCGACATGGTATCGCCGAAGGCGCGCATCTGGTTTTCCAGCTCCTGCTGGACCTGCCGGCCCTCTGTTTCCCTCATTTTATCGTTTTCACGATCGTTCATCAAATTTTTCTCACCCTTCTGCCGGACGATACCGGCCGATGATCGCACGGGCGACCCGTAGGCCGTCCACGGCGGCGCTCATGATGCCGCCCGCATAACCCGCGCCTTCTCCGCAGGGATACAATCCCGCAAGCTGGGCAGATTCAAAATTTTCTTCCCGTTTCAGCCGCACGGGGCTGCTGGTGCGGGTCTCAAGGCCGGTGAGGACCGCTTCCGGGGCGGTGTAACCGGCAATTTTCCGTTCATACGCCCGCAGACCGGCCCGCAGGGTATCGGCCAGCTCGCCGGGCAGCAAGGCCCCCAAGTCCGCCGCGACCACGCCGCGGTCGTAGGTGGGCTCCACCCGGCCGATGGTCAGTTGACCCCGGCCCTCAAGGAAGCTCTGGACATTTTCCGCCGGGGCGGCGTATTCTCCACCCGCCCGTCCGGCGGCGTAGGCCTTGGCCTCCAGCTCCCGCTGGAATGCGATGGCCCGGCGCGGGTCAGCCCCGAAATCCTCGGCCCCCACGCTGACCACCACCGCCGCGTTGGCGTTCCTGCCATTGCGGGCGTGATAGCTCATGCCGTTGGTCACGACCCGGCCCTTCTCGCTGGCCGACGCCACGACCTGACCGCCGGGGCACATGCAGAAGGTGTAAACGCACCGTCCGCCCACATGCTGCGAGAGCTGGTATTCGCCCCGCGGCAGGGCCGGGTGGCCCGCCGCCTCGTGGTAAAGGCTTTTTTCGATCTCACTTTGCAGGTGCTCGGCCCGGAAACCGACACTGAAGGGCTTGCACTCCAGCACAAGGCCGCTGTCCATCAGCATCCCGAAGGTGTCCCGCGCCGAGTGCCCTACCGCGAAGACCAGTGCCTCGCAGGGGAAGCTGCCCTGCGTGGTCTGGATGCCGGTCAGCTTGCCGTCCCGCCGCTCAAAGCCGGTGAGGGCCGTGTTGAAGTGCACCTCGCCCCCCAGCGATTCGATCTCCCGGCGGATGGAGGTGATGACGCCCCTCAGCAGGTCGGTGCCGACGTGGGGCTTCTGCTTCCATGCGATCTCCGCCGGGGCACCGTGCTCCAAAAACACCTCGGTGACAAAGCCGCAGAGCGCGTCGCCGATGCGGGTGGTCAGCTTGCCGTCCGAAAAGGTGCCCGCGCCGCCCTCGCCAAACTGGATGTTGGCGTTTTCGTCCAACTCACCGCTGGCGGAGAAATGCTCCACCGCCTTCACCCGCTCGTCCAGCGCGGGGCCGCGCTCCAGCACGATGGGCCGGTAGCCCTGCCGGGCCAGCAGCAGCGCCGCGAACAGCCCCGCCGGGCCGAGGCCGCAGACAATGGGCCGGTGGGCCAAGGGCTCCGCGCCGTTCTCGACGGAAAAATCGGTCTTGCCGCGGATAGCAACGCAGGGCGAGGCCCCTGCAAATGCAGATTCCTCACCCTCGTCTTTGAGCGTTACAGCAACCGTATAAACCAGCTTCGGCTGCCCGTGGCGGGCATCCACCGACAGTTTCGACACGCCGAAGCGGCCGACTTTTGCGCGGGGGATGCGCGCCAGATGCAGCGCTTTTTCAAAGGCCTGCTCCTCCCCGGCGGAGAGGGGTAGACGGATATCACGAACTAAGATCATATCATTTGCTTTCTTTAGTTACTCTCAATCTTGCACTGGATGACATAGCTGCCCAGCGCGAAGATCTTGCCGTTGGAGGGCACATACAGCCGGCACGCGATGTTCTGCTGGCCGATGGCCACCGAGAAATCGTCGGCGTCGATCTCAATGACGACCTGTTCCGGCGTCAGCGTTTCCAGCGCACCGGCCGGGCCGCAGAGGGTCACGTTCATCAGCCGCTCGGTCTCCACCGTCAGGGTGTAGGTAGACGGCAGGTTCACCACCTGCACGCATTCGGAGGGCAGGTTCATCGTCTTCGTTTCCAGCTTGGAGGAGTCGAAGCTGACGGTGATGCTCGTAATGTTGTCCAGCAGACGGATATCGCTGGGCAGCTCGATGGGCATCTCGTACACCTTGTTCAGCGAGAAGGTAGACAGGTCGATGGTGCCCACCGACAGGGTGGAAAGCTTGTCGATCCGGGAAGCCGGACCCGCCACGTTCAGGGTCTGCTTGCTCAGCGAGTAGGTCAGCACAGAGGAGTCGAAGTCCCGCGGGGCGTTGACGAAGCTGACCTCCACGGGCAGCGTCGCCATCTTGTAGACCTGCAGCGTCACCTCCACGCTCTCCTCTTCCTTCGTGGTGTACTCAAACTTCACCTCGCTGCCGCTGTTGGTGTAAAACCGCAGGGCCGTATCCAGCGTGACGGATTCGGTCAGTTCGCCGTTGTGGGTAACTTCGGCGGTGCAGGTGGTGACCTTATCGATCTCGGTGCTGGGGCCGGAGAGGGTGACCGTCTCCTTCGAAAGCTCGGTGCCGTACAGGATATACCCGTCCGCGATGGTCAGGTAGTTGGTGGTCACGGTGATGGGGACGGTCTTTTCCTCCACCACGTCGAAAACGACATCCACGCTGTTGTCCCCGCCCTCGATGGAGACGGTGACGCCGTTCAGCAGCCCGTTGACCCCCCGCACTTGCAGATACAGGGTCTTCGCGCCGCTGTCGCGGACGCTGGACCAATCCGGGTAAACCACGAAATCGGAGGCCGAGAGACTTCCGATGGTGTAGCCGTCGCCGGAAACTTTCAGGTTGACGTATTTTTCCGGGGCGCTGACGATGCTGAGGCCCCGCGAAGTATAGGCGGCGGAATCGTAAGTGAAATCCACCGGCACATTGGCGATGGTCTTGGTGGTGCCGGGCTGCACCACGATGGTGACGACCATCCATGCCACGATGGCACCCACGATGGCCAGCAGAAGGCGGATGCGGCGGTCATCCAACAGACTCTTGGTGTGCTGGATGGCGGGCTTTGTGCCGTTCGTGTTCAGCTCCTTGCTCATGGCTGCTCCTCCTCTTTCTGGTTGACCCAGCTCAGCAGACGCTGGACACGGCCCTTCCAGCTGTTGTCCGTCTTCTCGCTGGCGGTCTCCTTGGGGATCATCTCATCCACGAGCCGGGTGTACAGGGTCTGGCGGTCAAAGTGGCGGATGAGGACGCCGTTCTTCGCCATGGAGATGATGCCCGTCTCCTCGCTGACGACGATGGCGATGGCGTCGGAGTTTTCGGCAATGCCAAGGCACGCGCGGTGGCGGGTGCCCATATCCTTGCCGAGGTCAAGGTTATTGGAAAGCGGCAGCACGCAGCCCGCCGCCTTGATGCGGCCATTCTCGATGATGGCAGCGCCGTCGTGCAGGGGGGTGCCCTCGTAGAAGATGGTGCCCAGCACTTCCAGATTGACCGCGCTGTTCACCGGCGTGCCGGTGCGGACGATCTCGGAAAGGTTGGTGCTGCGCTCCAGCACGATGAGCGCGCCGGTCTTGGTCTCGGAAAAGCGTTCAGCGGCGTCGCAGATGGCGATGATGGCACTGCGCCAAGCGCCCTTGAAGCTGGGGTCATTGTAGCGGCCCTTGACGTTAAACAGCTTCGAGGCCCATTGGTCGGTCTGGCCCATCCGCTCCAAGGCGCGCCGGATCTCCGGCTGGAACAGGACGACCAACGTCAGCAAGCCGACCTGCAATAAGGAGTTCAGCAGCCACGTCACCGTGCGCATGTTCAGCACGTTTGCCACCAAGTAGACCGCCAGCACCAGCAGCGCGCCCTTGGCCAGCTGCCCGGCGCGGGTGCGGTTGATGATGCCCAGCAGTTGATAGATCAGGAACGCGATGATGATGATATCCAGCAGATCCGCCAGCTTGAAGGTCTGGAAGTTTGCTATGATCGAGTTCAGAGTCATCGATGTTTTCTCCCGCTTACAGCTTTTCGATCAGGGCCACCGCGTGCGCCGCGATGCCCAGCCCCTCGCCGGTGAAGCCCAGATGCTCCTCGGTGGTGGCCTTGACGCTCACAGCGTCCACAGGCAGCCCGAAGGCCTCGGCCAGCTTTTCGCGCATGGCGGGGATGTAGGCCGCCAGCTTGGGCCGCTGGCAGAGGATGGTGGAGTCGATGTTCTCGATCTTCCAGCCATTCTCGTGCAGGATCTCGGCCACGCGGCGGGCCAGCTTGAGGCTGTCGGCGCCGGAATACTCCGGGTCGGTGTCCGGGAAGTGCTTGCCGATATCCCCCAGCGCCGCCGCGCCCAGCACGGCGTCCATAACGGCGTGGGCCAGCACATCGGCGTCCGAATGGCCCAGCAGACCCTTTTCAAAGGGCACTTCCACGCCGCCGAGGATCAGCTTGCGACCCTCCACAAGGCGGTGTACATCGTAACCATGACCAATGCGCATATTTGTTCCTTCTTTCTGTTCCGGGCGGGGCAGATCCTCCCGCGTGGTGATCTTCAGGTTGGCGTAGTCGCCCTGCGTCAGCTGCACCGGGCGGCCGGTCAGCTCAAACAGGCTGCAATCGTCGGTGACGAGGCGGGCCTTTTCTTCGTCCAGCTCGTCCAGCGCGGCGAGGTAAGCGGCCCGGTCGAAGCACTGGGGCGTCTGCACCGCATACAGGGTGCTGCGGTCGGGCGTTTCGGTGACGCTGCAGCCTTCCGGCACGGTCTTGCCGTCGCCCCGCTTTGCCGTTTTGACGGTATCCTTCACCGGCACCGCCGGGGCCGCGGCCCCGCACAGGGCGGCGGCGTTCAGCGCGGCTTCGATGACCGCCTCGCTCACAAAGGGGCGGGCCGCATCGTGGACGGCCACGATCTCGCCGCTGGCTGCCAGCACGCCGTTCTTCGCGCTCTCGGCGCGGGTCGCCCCACCGGGCACGACCTGCACCGGCTTTTGGCACGCGGCCGCCTGCTGCTCCAGAAACTCCCGATTTTTGCCCGCCACCAGCACGATCTCGTCCACGAGGGGGCATTCGGCAAAGGCGCGGATGCTCCGCTGCACCACCGTCTCTCCGCCCAGATCAAAGCTGAGCTTGTCGAACCCCATCCGGGTGGAGGAACCTGCGGCCACCAGAACCGCCGTCACACGTTTTTCCACTTCTGACACCTACCTGTCTTCCGTTTTTCTGCGCCCATTGCAAAGCGCAGACCGATACATTGAATATTATAACGTATTGCGCCACAAACTGCAACCACGCAGAGCAATAAAAATGGAGCTGCCGAACCACTCCCCCCAGTCACAGCGCTGCTGTGCCAGCCCCCTCTGGGAGGGAGCCTCGCGCAGGCGATGTGGGAAGGAGTCATTCAACAGCTCCTCTTGATGGATTTCGTTTACTTCAGGATGGGCTCAATGGCAGCAGCCAGTGCATCCTTCTGGGCCTGTGCTTCGGCCAGATCCTTGCCCAGCGTGGTGAAGTAGGTCTTGATCTTCGGCTCGGTGCCGGAGGGGCGGACCACGACGGTGGCACCATTCTCCAGCGTGTAGATCAGGACGTTGGCCGCGGGCAGACCGGTCTCTTCGGGCTTCTTGTAGTCGGTGACCTTGACGACCTTGTGGCCAGCCAGTTCGGTCAGTGGCTCGTCACGCAGCTTCTGCATGATGGAAGCCATCTTCTCCATGCCGGTCAGGCCGGGGAACTCGAAGCTGTCCACCTTGTTCAGGTAGCGGCCGTACTGAGCATAGATCTCTTCCAGACGCTGCTTGATGGAGGAACCGATGCTGCGGTAGTAAGCGGCCATCTCGCAGATCAGCATGGAGCCGATGACGGCGTCCTTATCGCGGACATAGGGGCCGGCCAGATAGCCGTAGCTCTCCTCGAAGCCGAAGATGAAGCGGTCCACTTCTCCGGCTGCTTCCAGATTGGCGATCTGGTCGCCGATCCACTTGAAGCCGGTCAGCACGTTGCGCATCTCCACGCCGTAGTGCTTGGCCACAGCGTCGGCCAGCGGGGTGGAAACGATGGACTTGACGGCTACGGGATTCTTCGGCATGGTACCCTTCTCGATGCGGCCCGCGCAGATGTAATCCAGCAGCAGAACGCCCATCTCGTTGCCGGAGACCAGCTCATAGCTGCCGTCCGGGCACTTCATGGCGATGCCCACACGGTCGGCGTCGGGGTCGGTGGCCAGCATCAGGTCGGCACCGGTCTCGGTGGCGAGGTCGAGGCCCAGCTTCAGGGCGGCGAAGATTTCAGGGTTCGGGTAGGAGCAGGTGGTGAAGTAGCCGTTGGGGTACTCCTGCTCCGGCACGATGGTGATATCGGTGATGCCCATGTCGTTCAGCACATGGGTGACGGGCACGAGGCCGGAGCCGTTCAGCGGGCTGTAGACCAGCTTCAGGCCAGCGGTCTTGCACAGGCCGGGCCGCACCTGACGGGCCTCGATGGCGTCATACAGGGCCTTCTTGCAGTCGTCGCCCACAAAGCGGATCAGGCCGTTCTCCACGCCCTCGGCGAAGGAGATGTACTTGGCCCCGGTCAGCACATCGGTCTTCTGGATCTCGTCGTAGACGATGGCGGCGGCGTCATCGGTCATCTGGCAGCCGTCCGGGCCGTAGGCCTTGTAGCCGTTGTACTTGGCAGGGTTGTGGGAAGCCGTGACCATGATGCCGGCGTTGCACTCGTAGTAACGGGTAGCAAAGCTCAGGGCGGGCACGGGCATCAGGGCGTCATAGATGCGGACCTTGATGCCGTTGGCGGCCAGAACACCGGCGGCGGTCTTTGCGAAGATGTCGCTCTTCAAGCGGCTGTCGTAGCTGATGGCGACGGTCTGGCTGCCGCCCTGCGTCTTGACCCAGTTTGCCAGACCCTGCGTTGCCTGACGGACAACGTAAATGTTCATCCGGTTGGTGCCGGAGCCCAGAACGCCGCGCAGACCAGCGGTGCCAAACTTCAGCGCCACCGCAAAGCGGTCCTTGATCTCCTCATCATTCCCCTCGATCTTCGCCAGTTCGGGCTTCAGGTCAGCGTCCTCAAGATCCGCTGCCAGCCAGCGCTTATATTCATCCAGATACATATTGCACACCTTACCTTTATTGTTTTTCCCAAAGGGTAGTTTTTTCCAAACCTACTTATACTATAAACTCTTGTCCGGGCTGTGTCAATTCCATATTATGTAAGAAGTTTTGCCGCACAAATCATACAAATGCCACAAATCGGCGGCCCGGTTCCGCAATTTGGGCTGTCTGGGTCGTTTTCAATGTGGGCAATTTGACGAACTGCTGGCCGTAGTCGCTCAGCACATCGAGCCACTGCTCCGCCCCGACGCCGTTTTCGTACAGGTATTTCATCAGCCGCATGGCCCGTGGGAAATTTTCCGAGGGGCACAGCACCCTGTGAGCCGAGCGCACGCCGCCCTCTTCCAGTGCCAATTCCAGCACGATGCCCGTTTCGGTGCGGCGGGCAGAATAGAACAGGGTATGGGCCCGCTGCAGCCCTTCCAACTCTGAGTAAGAGCGGACATACCGACAGGATTCCTTCACGATCATACTTCTTCCCTCCTATTGATTTCACACATTGACTTTATCAATACCCCAAACTATAATGAAAAGTAAGATGGAAATCTGTCGAAATGCCGGTTTTTCCAGAATCTTAGCCGTTTCTTAACCGCAAAAAATGAAAATGCCTCCAATAGGGAGTGCTGCAAGGAGATTTTATGTACTCTATCCTGAAAAGCTACGGTCTGAACGGCCTGAACGGCTTTGCTGTTGCGGTCGAGGCGGATGTATCCGGCGGGCTGCCCGCCTTTTCGCTGGTGGGTCTGCCGGACTCCGCCGTGCGGGAAAGCGGTGACCGCGTCCGTGCCGCCGTCAAAAATCTGGGCTTCAAGTGGCCGGACCGCCACATCACGGTCAATCTGGCTCCCGCTGACGTCCGCAAGACCGGCCCGGTTTACGACCTGCCCCTGCTGCTGGCCGTGCTGGCTTCCTCCGGCCAGTTGGAGGAGCTGCCCGCCGACACCGCCTTCCTCGGCGAACTGGCGCTGGACGGGGCCCTGCGGCCAGTGTCCGGTGTGCTGCCTATGGCGCTGGCCGCGGCGGCAGACGGTATCAAGGCCCTCTACGTCCCCGCCGAAAACGCCGCCGAAGCCGCCGAGGCGGGCGGCACTGCCATGAAGGTCTACCCGGCCCGCACCGCGCGGGAGGTGGTGGACGCACTGCGCGGAGTCACGCCCATCATTCCGACGGTTCCCCTCCCCTTCGACCCCGCCGACAGTTGGAACAGCGCCCCCGATTTCGCGGACGTCATGGGGCAGCCCCTTGCCCGCCGGGCCATGGTCATCGCGGCGGCAGGCGGCCACAATGTGCTGTTGATCGGCGCACCCGGCACCGGCAAATCCATGCTGGCCAAGCGTCTGCCCGGCATCCTGCCGCCGCTGAGCCGGGACGAGGCCGTGGAGACGACGAAGATCTATTCCATCGCCGGGCAGCTGCCCAAGGGGCGCGGGCTTATCACGAGCCGCCCCTTCCGCAGCCCCCATCACTCCGCCAGCGCCGTTTCGCTGGCGGGCGGCGGGGCCACCTTCCGCCCCGGCGAGTGCAGCCTTGCCGACTGCGGCGTTCTGTTTTTGGACGAACTGCCGGAATTTTCCCGCGAAAGTCTCGAAGTGCTGCGGCAACCGCTGGAGGACGGCCAGATCACGGTCAGCCGCGCGGCGGGCAGCGCCACCTACCCCAGCCGGTTCCAATTGGTCGCGGCCATGAACCCCTGCAAGTGCGGCTATTACGGCCACCCGACCCATCCCTGCACCTGCTCGCCCAGCGCCGTGCGGCAGTACCGCAGCCGGGTTTCCGGCCCGCTGCTGGACCGCATCGACCTCTGCGTCGAGATGGACCCCATCGCCTTTGACGAACTCCACGCGGCTTCCCCCTCCGAGAGCAGCGCCGTACTGCGCCAGCAGGTGCTGCGCGCCCGCCAAGTTCAGGCCAAGCGCTACGCCGCCTCCGGCTACGAAGGTGTCCGCTGCAACGCCCAGCTCACCGCCGGGCAGGTGCGCCGCGTCTGCCGGATGACCCCCGGTGCCGAGCAGCTCCTCCGCACCTCCTACGACACGCTGGGCCTTTCCGCCCGCGCCCACGACCGCATCCTCCGGGTGGCCCGCACCGTCGCCGACCTCGCCGGAAAGGCCCTCCTCGACGAGGAGGCCCTGCTGGAAGCTCTGCAATACCGCGCACAGGAAAAGGCCGAACTGACGTTCTGAAAAACTCCGCCGCTTCCCTGCAATTTTTCCCGCCGTTCCTTCGTATTCCAAGTAAAAGGACGACGGGATTTTGTTATACAGGAGGAACCGCTATGGCAATTTTGGAACGTACCATCCGCAATCAGAACTTCGATGCACTTCTTCACCGCTTGGAGCAGGAGATCGTAAGCGGCAGTTGGTCGGCGAATCTCGAAGCTTCCAGCGACTTCCGCGAAGGTTCCGCCCGGTGCAGCGTCCGGGTGTTCGAGCGCTACAGCATGATGGGCGGCAATCGCCTCAGCCTGACGCTGACCTTGTTCCAGAACAGTGACAGTCCCCTCCGCCTTTCGGCTATCACCGCCGGCGGCAGTCAGGCTGTTTTCTTCAAGGTCAACACCCTCGGCGAGGAAGCGTTTCTTGAAGAGGTAAAGCAAGTTTTGGACGATATCGCATCAGAGTAAGAGCATAAAAGAAAGGAATTATCGTATGTCCCTTGTCAGTGTGAGTGTTTTTCTTACCGTCGCGCTCAATACGGCACAACTTGTCTTTTTTGTTACCGGGACGCTGGCATTTATCAAATATTTTCGGAAAAAGTGATCTTTCCAGAATGATAAATGTCCGTCCGCCGATCGGCCTTCCGAATGAACGGGGTGTACTATGAATAAATTGCTCAAAGCAGTCGGCAAATTTCTGCTTTCCATCCTTGCAACGATGTTCCTCGTAACTGGCATCAAAATCGCCGTGGACGGCTGCTGGTTGATTTTTCTTCCCATTGATGAACAGGTCGAATCCGTCACCATTACTTATTCCAGTTTGTCCCCGGACGCAAAAGAAATTTCCGACTCAGACGACCTTAAAAGGTGCACCGCCATGCTGAATCTACTGAAATATAACATTTTCGTCAAATCCGAAGATGATTCCGCACCGCTTGTCACTTACATATTTCATCAAAAGAACGGCTCGGAACTTGTCGTGGCCGCCAATAACGAAACCGTCTTCTACAACGGGAAACAGCATGTTCTGAAACAACCGGAGGTTTTCGTGAACCTCACCGAAGGACTCTTCTTCGGAAGGATATCATAGAATAATTTTGCATAAAAAAGGACTGCCGCTCAAAACGAACGACAGTCCTTTTTCTTACTTGTAAACATCTCCGCGGTTCCCAGCGTCCGTTACGCGAACTGTGATGATTTCCTCTTCCACGGTATACAAAATACGATAGTCCCCAACGCGCAGCCGATAGAAACCGCTCTGTCCCGCCATTGGTTTAATATCACCTGCAAACGGCAACTGCGCCAATGCAGCAAGGATTCTTTTTTGTTGTGTAGGCTGCTGCTTCCGGATAAATTTAGCTGCCCGTTTTTCGATGACTATTTGATACTTCATAGCGCAACTCCCAATTCCCGCGCAAGCTGCTCCAGCGGAATCGTATCTGTCTTGTGCGGGTCAGGGTCATTTTGGTAGTCTTTCAAAAGCTGTTCGCAGTAAGCATCATCTTCTTTTTCCGCCATGTCCTCTGCAACCAGCCCTTGAACATAAGCCAGCACATAAGCCAGCTTGTAATCCGGCAGCGTTGCCGTCAATTGATTCAGTTGTTCCCGAACGCTCATGAAAATCACCTCTTCTACGCCTTCAGTATATCACGAACCACAGTCGAATTCAACCCATTTTCATCAGAACCTCCGCCATGTATCGGGCAGGAACAAAACGAGCATGGGGAAAATTTCCAAGCGGCCCGCGAGCATGTCGAAGATCATGACGAGCTTGGCGGGGTTCGAGTAGCCGCCGAAATTCATCATGGGGCCGACCTGATTCAGGCCGGGGCCGATATTGTTCAGCGTTGCGGCAATGGCGGTGAAGTTCGTCACCATATCGAAGCCGTCAAGGCTGATGAGGAGGAACGACGCCGCAAAAATGAAGATGTAGGCCGCCACATAGACATTCGTTGCACGGATGGTCTCGTGGTTGACCAGCTTGCCGTCCATCCGGACCGGGGCCACCACCTGCGGGTGGAGCGCCTGTTTCAGCTCCTTTTTCAGGCTCTTGCCCAGCAGCAGGAGGCGGCTGACCTTTATGCCGCCGCCCGTGCTGCCCGCACAGGCACCCACAAACATCAGCATCACGAGGATCTCCTTGGAAAGGGTCGGCCAGAGGTCAAAATCACAGCTGGAAAAGCCGGTGGTCGTGATGATGGAACCCACTTGGAAGGCCGCATGGCGCAGCGCCTCGCCGAGGCCGTTGTACATGCTGTAGATGTTGCAGGTGATGATGCCCACCGCCACCGCGATGATGAGGAAGTAGGCCCGCACTTCCTCGCTGGCTGCGGCGCGGCGGAACCGGCGCATCAGCAGCAGGAAGTAGGCGTTGAAGTTGACGCCGAAGAGGATCATGAAAATGGTCACGACCCACTGGATGTAGGGCGAAAAACTGGCGAAGCTGTCATTGAGGAAGCCGAAGCCGCCGGTGCCCGCCGTGCCGAAAGCCGTAAGCATGGCATCGAAGACCGACATCCGGCCAAACAGCAGGAAGATGAGCTCGATCACGGTCAGGGCAAGATAGATGCCGTACAAGATCTTGGCGGTAGACTGGACCTTGGGCACCAGCTTATCCACCTGCGGGCCGGGGCTTTCCGCCTTCATCAGGTTGACGTGGGAGCCGCCGGTCAGGGGCAGCAGGGACAGCAGAAACACCAAAACGCCCATGCCGCCGACCCAGTGGGTGAAGCTGCGCCAGAACAGAATGCCCTTGGGCAGGTCCGCCACAGCGGGCAGGATGGACGCGCCGGTGGTGGTAAAGCCGGAAACGGTCTCAAACAGCGCATCCACCGGGTTCGGGATGCAGCCGGTCAGCACAAAGGGCACGGCACCCACCACACTGATGAGCAGCCAGCACAGCGCCGTGGTCACAAAGCCTTCCCGCATGTAGAAGATCTGGCTCTTGGCCTTAACGCGGTGGAACAGCGCCCCCGCCAGCGCGCTGAGGGCCGCCGTGAACAGGAACACGCCCATCACGAACCACTCGCCGTAGCACAGGCTGGCGACGGCGGGCAGCAGCAGCAGAGCGCCCTCCGTCAGCAGGATGTAGCTCAGCAGCCGTAAAACGATCGCATAATTCATGCTGCGCCTCCATCACTCTTCCACGATGTCCCGCAGATCGTGCAGACCATGCTCCAGCGTGACGACGATGACGCTGTCGCCCACTTGGATCTGGTCGCCGCCGCGGGGGATCTTGATCTCATTGCCGCGGGTGATGCAGCACAGCAGGGTATTCTTTTTCAGGTGCAGACGGCAGTCAATGAATTTGGCGAGGGCCGCTCGGTTTATATCAGCGGACTGCCTTATAGTTTTGAGAACAGCAGAATTCTTTATCGGAGTATTTTGTGGAGTACACATGGCGAAAGTTTATTACATCAGTGGTTTAGTACAAATTTCAATGTGGAAGTACATGCATATGTAAAAAATGGCAAATTCTGTGTTGTAAATAATACCTACGAGCCACAGAATACGGTTATCTATCGCGGCGATGGAAGCAGTTTTGCGTTGAAAATGGAGGCAAATGAGATTAAATGGTACGCTGTTTAATCAGGAGATATAAAGAGAGAATGCGGAAGATTTTCATAATGTCATAGGGAATCGTATAGAAAAGATTATGAAAGTAAGATATGCATTTCAGGAGCTGGAAAATCTGCCGGAGGGATTTGAAGTTCCGGCCGGAAGAGTAAAGCCATGGGGAACTGCGCATGCAATTTTAAGCTGTAAAGATATGATTGACGGACCATTTGCAGTGATTAATGCAGACGACTATTATGGAAGAGAAGCATTTAAGCAGATTTATGATTATCTGAGTGTGCATGAAGATAATGAAAAGTATCAGTATGCAATGGTAGGATATCAGTTGAAAAATACTTTGACGGAGAATGGAAGTGTGGCAAGAGGTGTCTGTGATATTGATAGTAATGGAAAACTTGTCAGTGTAACAGAACATACAACGATTGTAAAACGTGGAGAGAATGCTGCATATACGGAAGATGATGGAAAAAGTTATACGGATTTGGCAGGAGATACGATTGTTTCCATGAATTTATGGGGATTTAGCAAGGGATTTTTGTCAGAGATTGCGTATGGATTTCGTGATTTTCTGCAGGAGGGTCTGCAACATAATCCACTGAAATGTGAATATTATCTTCCGTCGGTCGTCAGCAGACTGTTAGATAGCAATAAAGCAGAAGTAAAAGTTCTTCTTACAACAGAAAAGTGGTATGGAGTTACCTACAGGGAAGATAAACCAATGGTTATGGCAGCAGTGAAAAAGCTGGAAGAGAATGATTTTTATCCAAAACAGCTCTGCGGAAAATTAGAAGCGGCTGCAAACTTCTGTTTTGAAGGTGTATATAAAGAAGAAATTCCATGGGGAAATGGACATATTAATGATACTTACCGTGTTACATTTGAAAATGAACAAGGAGTAAAAAGGCATTATATTTTACAGCAGATGAACAAGAGTATCTTTAAAAACCCGGTTGAATTAATGGAAAATATCGTTGGAGTCACTGAATTTTTAAAAAGAAAAATTTCAGCTAACGGTGGAAATCCAGAGCGGGAGACATTAAATGTCATTCCGGCAAAAGACGGGAAACCCTATTATGTGGACTCAGAAGGAGAGCATTGGAGAGCTTATGTATTCATTGAAAATACCGTAAGCTATGATTTGATAGATAATCCTGAAATACTTTATGAGGGCGGTCTGGCATTTGGCAGATTTCAAAGTATGTTAGCGGATTATCCGGCGAAAACACTTCATGAGACAATTCCGGGATTTCATGATACCAGAGAAAGATTTGAGACATTCAAAAAGGCAGTGGAAGAGGATGTGTGCGGTAGAGCGGATTTAGTCAGGGAGGAAATTCAGTTTGTATTGGACAGGGAAGAAATTGTGGACTGCTTTCAG
>OLOH01000928.1_pt1 | contig 18564 bp, 19 predicted proteins | sample 1673221 | NCBI WGS metagenome assembly OLOH01 (sample SAMEA3136767, study PRJEB25190) | human gut metagenome
GCTGTTCCGGAAAGGTCGCTAAAACGGGCAACACACAAAGCGTTGTGTTGCTTTTATCCTGTTCGGAAAAGTGTTCCTGCCGCGGCCGGATCGCGGGCGAAAGCCTGCGGCCGTGAAAAATCCTTTGCGGAAGCAGTACGCATCATGCAGCCGGGGTGTGTGATTCACTAAGACCGCGCAACTTTCGGGGGACAAGGGTCCCACCAAACCGCAAAGGGGATGCTTTCCATGTTAAAACCAATCATTACGCTCAAAGACATTGCAGTATCGTTTGACGGCGAGCAGGTCTTAAAGAACTTCAACCTCACCATCGGTGACGGCGAGTTCGTAACACTGCTCGGACCCTCCGGCTGCGGCAAAACCACGGTTTTGCGCACCATCGGCGGCTTCGTCACACCGGATAGCGGCGATGTCTTTTTTGGTGACGAGAAGATCAATAACGTGCCGCCGCATAAGCGCGCCGTCAATACGATTTTCCAAAAGTACGCGCTTTTCCCGCACCTGAACGTCTATGAAAACATCGCGTTCGGCATGCGTCTCAAAGGCAAGAAAGAAGACGAAATTCAAAAGACCGTCACCGAAATGCTGCATATGGTCAACTTAAACGGCCTGGCGCACCGCGGTGTCGGCCAGCTTTCCGGCGGTCAGCAGCAGCGTGTCGCCATTGCGCGCGCCCTCGCAAACGAGCCGAAGGTGCTCCTCCTCGATGAGCCGCTTTCCGCGCTCGATTTAAAGCTGCGCAAGGATATGCAGAACGAACTCAAAAAAATCCAGCAGGCCATCGGCATCACGTTCATTTTCGTCACGCACGACCAGGAGGAAGCGCTCTCCATGAGTGACACGGTCGTCGTCATGGATAAGGGCGAAATTCAGCAGATCGGCTCGCCGATTGACATCTACAACGAACCGAAAAACGCCTTCGTTGCGGACTTCATCGGCGAAAGCAATATCCTCGACGGCACCATGATCGAAGACTACCTCGTCGAGGTCGCCGGTCAGCGCTTCAAGTCGCTCGACAGCGGCTTCGGCAAAATGGCCCCGGTCGACGTCGTCATCCGCCCGGAGGATATCGACATCGTGCCCACCGGCTCCGCCGCCGCACACATCAACGGCGTCGTCACCAGCGTCACGTTTAAGGGCGTACACTATGAGATTATCGTCGATGTTGACGGCTTCAAGTGGATGATCCAGACGACCGACAGCGCCAACGTCGGCGATAAGATCGGCCTTGCGCTCACCCCGGACGACATTCACGTCATGGCGAAGTCCGTTTACTCCGGCACTATGGGCGATTACAGCACGTTCAGTGACGAAATGGAGGAAGCGCTCCAGGAGGAGGGCAGCGAACATGAGGACTAAACTCATCTCTGCCCCGTACACGATCTGGATGACGCTGTTCATCATCGTGCCCATGGGTCTTGTGGCATTCTTTGCCTTTACCGATAAAAGCGGCGCTTTTACGTTAGATAACATCGCGCGCGTCGGCCAGTATTCCAACGTCTTCCTGCGTTCCATCTGGCTCGGTGCACTCGCAATGTTTATTTCGCTTCTGCTCGGCTACCCGCTCGCGTATATCATCGCCAAAGCGGCGCCGAACCGCCAGAGCTTCCTTATTTTGCTCATCATGCTGCCCATGTGGATGAACTTCCTGCTGCGCACCTACGCATGGATGTCCCTCCTTGAGGATAACGGCCTCATCAACAATATGCTCGCCGCCGTCGGTCTGCCGCGCATCCACATGATCAACACCGCGGGCGCAGTCGTCCTCGGCATGGTGTATAACTACATCCCGTACATGATCCTGCCCATTTACTCTGTGCTCACCAAAATCGACAACAGTGTCATCGAAGCTGCGCAGGATCTCGGTGCAAACAACCGCAATGTCTTCCTTAAAGTTGTCCTGCCCATGAGCATGCCCGGTGTCATTTCCGGCGTTACCATGGTGTTCGTGCCCGCTGTTTCCACATTTATTATCTCTAAAATGCTCGGTGGCGGCGGAAACCTGCTCATCGGCGACCTCATTGATATGCAGTTCCTCGGCTCGGCGTATAACCCGAACCTCGGCTCTGCCATTTCACTTGTTCTCATGGTCATCATTCTCATCTGCATGGGCATCATGAACCAGTTCGACGACGGTGAAAATGTGGGAGGAGGTATGATTCTGTGAAAACGGCTTCCAAAGTCTACACGGCGCTCATCTTCATCTTTCTTTACGCGCCCATCATCGTGCTCATCATCTTCTCGTTCAACGATACGGATACCGCAAGCCGCACCCAGTTTTCCGGCTTTACACTGCGCTGGTATCAGCGCCTGTTTGAGGACCGCTATATTCTGGAGGCGCTGCTCAATACATTGATCATTGCCGTCGTTTCCGCGTTCGCTTCCACTGTACTCGGCACCATGGCGGCGGTCGGCATCAACCGCATGAAGCGTATGCCGAAAAAGGTCATGATGAACATCACCAATTTTCCCATGGTCAACCCGGAAATCGTCACCGGTGTTTCCATGATGCTTCTGTTCGTCGCGGCAGTCAGCCTGTTCGGCGGCAAAAGCCTCGGCATGGCGTCGCTCATTATCGCGCACATCACGTTCTGCCTGCCGTATGTCATCCTGTCCGTTCTGCCGAAGCTGCGCCAGATGAACCCGAACCTCTTCGAGGCCGCGCAGGATCTCGGCTGCCCGCCGGTACGCGCGTTCTTTAAAGTCGTGCTGCCGGAGATCATGCCCGGCATCGTCACCGGCATGATCATGGCGTTCACGCTCTCCATCGATGATTTCGTCATCAGCTACTTCACAAGCGGCACCACGCAGACGCTGCCCATTTACATTTATTCCATGACGAGAAAGCGCATCTCCCCGGAGATCAACGCGCTTTCCACCGTGCTCTTTGTGTGCATTATGCTCTTGCTCATCATCATCAATGTCCGCCAGGGACGTGAAGAGCGCCGTGCCAAAAAGGCAGAAAGGGAGCGTGCCTGATGAAAAAGAAATTTTTTGCCGTCTTTTTTGCGCTTCTGGTGCTCTGCACCGCAGTCGTGCCCGTCTTTGCCGATGAAGCCGACGACTGGGATTTTTCCGAAGAATATCCCACCGCAGAGCCCACCGGTGTGACCATCAATGTCTACAACTGGGGCGAGTATATTTCAAACGGCACCGAGGGCTCGCTGGATGTCAATGCCGAGTTCACCCGTCGCACCGGCATCGAGGTCAACTACACCACGTTCGACAGCAACGAGTCGCTGTACTCCAAACTCGCAGGCGGCGGCGCAAGCTACGATGTCATTGTCCCGTCCGATTACATGATCTCAAAGCTCATGAACGAGAACATGCTCGCGGAGCTGGATTTCAGCAACATTCCGAATTTCGAGTACATCGACGAGCAGTTCCGAAACCCCGATTACGACCCCGAAAACAAATTCTCCGTGCCGTACACATGGGGCACCGTCGGCCTGTTCTATAATACCGATTATGTCACCGAGCCCGTCACCAGCTGGTCTATTTTGTGGGACGAGCAGTACAGCGGCAAGATTTTGATGTTCGATAACCCGCGCGACGCGTTCGCCATCGCACAGGAGCGCCTCGGCTTCTCCCTCAATTCCACCGACGAAAGCGAGTGGGAGCAGGCGGCTATGCTTTTAAAGGAGCAGAAGCCCCTCGTACAGGCGTACGTCATGGACCAGATTTTTGACAAAATGGAAAGCGGCGAAGCGTGGCTTGCACCGTACTATTCCGGCGATGCCGGCACGCTTGTTGAAAATAACGAAAACATCAAGTTCATCGTCCCGGAAGAGGGCACGAACTACTTTGTCGATGCCATGTGCATCCCGGCAACGGCCGAGCACAAAAAAGAAGCCGAACTGTACATCAACTTCATGTGCGACCCCGAAATTTCCGGTGCGAACATGGATTTCGTCGGATACGCCACCCCGGAGACCGCCGCGAAAGACTATCTTGATCCCGACGCCGTCGCAAATCCCATCTACTACCCGGATCAGGACGTGCTCGACCGCACGGAGGTTTTCGTCAATCTCCCGAGCGAGACGAGCAATCTGCTCGATACGCTCTGGGCAGAGGTCAAAATGGGCGGCCCCGGTCAATCCGCGGTTCTCATCGCCATCATCTTAGTCTTCCTCGCAGTCTACATCGCCATCATCATCTGGAAAAAACAAAAGCGCAAGCGCGAGATGATGTAACAACTGCGTAAATAGAAGTATATTGAAAGCTCTTCGAAAATCACGTTCGGGGAGCTTTTTCTCTGTCCGGGCGTTTTATCAAAAGGCTTCGCCTTTTTAGGAAATCCATGCAACTGGGTTTCCTAGTTTTGGTGTAGGCAAAAGGTGTTTTGTCGGCTGTGGATGACGACTTAGGGCGCTGCCCTAAGGACCTGCAAGCTTTTGAAAAAGCTTGCGCAAAACTTTTTGCGTTCTTAGCGTCTTGCAATTTCCTCTGCACCTCGGTATAATGTGGTTAGATTCAAAACAGAAAGCAAGGATGAAAAAACCATGAAAATTCAGAATGTTTCGGATGCCGCTTTTAAAAAGTACGGCAAAGTCATCACGGGGCTCGATTGCTCCGACATTATCGCCGCCATGGCGGAAACGCCCTGCCCGGAAAACGTCGTCTATGTGCCCGGTGCAGAGCCTCTCGAAAGCTGCGCGTCTGCCAAAGACATCGCCTACACGCTCTACGGCGGCATGCCTGTGCAGATCGGCTACTGCAACGGCAATAACCATAAGTTAAACGGTCTCGAATATCACCGCGATAGTGAAGTAAACATCGCCGTTACCGACCTCATCCTGCTCATCGGCTCCGAGCAGGACATCGAAAACGGCAAGTACGATACGTCTAAGGTCGAAGCGTTCCTCGTGCCCGCCGGCACCGTTATCGAGGTTTACGCCACCACGCTGCACTATGCGCCGTGCAATGCAAACGACGGCGGCTTCAAGTGCGTCGTCGCGCTGCCGAAGGGTACGAACACCGACATTGAAAAGCGCGCGCCGAAGACCGAGGAAGACAAAATGCTTTTCGCCCGCAACAAGTGGCTGCTCATGCACCCGGAAGCGGCAGAAGAGGGTCAGTACGTCGGCCTTGTCGGCGAAAACATCTGCGTTTGATTTGCGTAGAACGCCGTAAAACCGAACAACCGGGGCATACCGCACGGCACGGTGCAGTATGCCCCTTTTCGCTCAAAATCTATCCATAATTAGGGGGAGACCCATGACATTTTATGATCTGCTCTGGTATTTTACCATTTATTCGTTTTTAGGCTGGTGCTCGGAGGTCATTTTTGCCACCGTCACCACCGGCAAGTTCGTCAATCGCGGCTTCTTAAACGGGCCCGTGTGCCCCATCTACGGTTTTGGCATGTCGCTCGTGTTGCTCGTTTTGCTGCCGTTTTCGGATAACATCCCCTTGCTGTTTATCGGCGGCGCGCTGCTCACCAGCGCCATCGAGCTCGTCGGCGGTTGGGCGCTCAAAAAATTCTTCCACACCACGTGGTGGGACTATTCCAACCAGCCCTTCAACCTCGGCGGCTATATTTGCTTAAAATTCAGCATCCTCTGGGGCCTGTGTGTCGTTGTCGTCATTCGCATTGTTCATACGGCTATCGCGTCGCTCGTGCACTGGATTCCCTTCACGCTCGGCGCAATTCTGGTCAGTATTTTTATCGCGCTGTTTATCACGGATACCATCGTCACCGTGCTTACCATCCGCAAGCTCAACGAAAAGCTCACCGTCATCAACGATATGTCCGCGCGTCTGCGCAAAGAGAGCGACGCCATCTCGAACGGCCTCGGTCGCCTGACGCTCCTTGCAGACGAGAAGATCACCGAGCAGAAGCAGGAGTTCGACGAAAAAACCCGCCCTGTCCTCGAAGAGAAGCTTCAGGCACAGCGCGCTCAGCTTTCGGAGAAGTACGAAGAATACCGTGCGTCGCTGGAAGACCGCCGTGTGAAAGCACAGAAGTCTGCCGAAGACCTCCGTGCCCAGTGGAACAGCGTTACCTCCAAGCTCCAGCGTCACACCCAGCGCCGTTTGCTGCGCGCCTTCCCGACCATGAAAAACGACCGCGCAGACGAAGCACTGCGCCACTTGCGTGCGTGGATGGATGAAAAGAAGGAAAACTGATGCGTCGCTATGTGGAAAACGTTCCGCCCTCGCTCACGCAAAAGGAGCTGCATGACCGTGCTTACGCGCTTTTGTATCGCGTCTTAAAGGACGAGTGGGGCATCGCATCGCCTGTTGTGGAAAAAACTCCACGCGGCAAACCGTATTTAAAAGGGGAGAACATGCCCCATATCAGCCTGAGCCACACTAAGGGCATCGTCTGCTGCGCCGTGTCGCGGAAAAATGTCGGCATCGATGCCGAATATCCCCGCCGCGTGCGGGGGAGTGCCGCAGAGCGCGTCTGTACGCCCGCAGAGCTTCGGGACATACAAAGCAGCCCCAATCCCGCCGCGCGCTTTCTGGCGTACTGGACGCTCAAAGAGAGCATCTCCAAGTGCCGCGGCACCGGCCTTTCGGAATCGTTCCAAAACTACGAGATCACCTTTCAAAACGGCATGCCGCATCTTAACGGCTACACGCTCTTTTTCGAGCAGTACGGCGTGCATTTTCTCGCCGCCGCAGAGGAAGCATAAAGCATAGCCGCCCCGCATACCTATGACCGAAAAGAAAGTCTTACCCGGTTTTCTGCGGTGAAAGGTGGCAGCAATATGATTGTATCGCTCGGCGCGAATAAAAAACGAATTTTGGCGGTGCTTGTGCTCATCGCCATAGCCGTCAGCGCGTTTTTCCTCATCCCGCGCGGCGAAAAGCGGCAGACATTCCCCGGTATGACGGGGGAGGAGCGCCTCGCGTTTTTAACGTCCTTCGGCTGGGAGGCGGAAGCGGAGCCGCAGGATGTGCGCGAGGTTGTCATTCCCGCAAAATTTAACGATGTCTATGCGGCGTATAATACGATGCAGCAGGCGCAGGGTTTCGACCTTTTGCCCTATGCCGGCGAAAAGTGCACGCAGTACCGCTACCGCATCACAAACTACCCAAATACGCCCGACGGCGTCTTCGCAACGCTCCTCGTCTTTGAGGGCAATATCATCGGCGGCGATGTCGCGTCCGGCGCAGAGGATGGCTTCATGCACGGCTTTGCGGCAGACAGCGCCCGCTATGAGATGCCGAAGTCGGTCATCAAAGAGAGCGCGTCGCCCGCGCCGGACACCGGCGAATCCACACAAAATCCAACGGAAAGTGAAACAACATGAGACTCGATAAATTCCTTTCAAACGAAAATATCGGCAGCCGCAAGGCGGTCGGCACGCTGGTGCGCAGCGGTGCCGTCGCCGTCAACGGACAAGCCGTGCGCAAAAGCGATATCCAGATCGACCCCGAAAAGGACGAGATCACCGTCAACGGGAAGCCCGTGCGGTACAGCGCGTTTGTGTACATCATGCTCTATAAGCCCTCGGGCGTGCTCACCGCCACGCGTGACAGCCGCGCAGAGACCGTCTTAGACCTCCTGCCGCCGGAGCTTAAGCGCCGCGATCTGTTCCCTGCAGGCCGTCTCGATAAGGACACCACCGGCCTTCTCGTTTTAACGAACGACGGCGAGTACGCCCACCGCATGTTGGCGCCGAAAAGCCACGTCTGGAAGCGTTACCGCGCAACGCTCGACCTGCCCGCCGAAGAAAGCGACATCGCGCGCTTTGCCGCCGGCATCAAAAGCGGCGAAAACGAGTTCGCCCCTGCCGTGCTCGAAATCAGTAAGGACGATCCTCACATCGCGTGGACGGAAATTCGGGAGGGGAAGTTCCATCAGGTCAAGCGTATGTTTTCAGCGTGCGGCAAGACCGTCACGGCCCTTCACCGCGAATCCATCGGCGCTTTAACGCTCGATCCCACACTTACGCCCGGCGAAGCGAAAATTCTCGATCCGAGCGCCGCTGCGTTGGTTTTTGAAAAACCTGCACAAATAATCTGAACAAAAAGCATCAAGAATTTTGCCGTTTATTTATTTTAACTAAACTCAAAGGAAAAAGTTTGGGCAAATAAGGACTGTTCAGGGACCCGATTTTCTGCTATACTTAGTGCATTGAAAAGAGACGTTGTTCGTCACATATGGCTGCCAGGCTCTGACGTATAACAACCTATCATCAGGAGGAAAAATCTTATGGCAAGTGTAACACTTAAAAATGTCTATAAAATCTATTCCGGCGGCGTTACCGCTGTTACAGATTTCTGCTTGGACATCGAAGACAAGGAGTTCATCATTCTCGTTGGTCCTTCCGGCTGCGGTAAGTCCACCACGCTTAGAATGATCGCAGGCCTCGAAGAGATCAGCAAGGGTGAGCTTTACATCGGCGACCAGCTCGCAAACGATGTTGCTCCTAAGGACAGAGATATCGCAATGGTGTTCCAGAACTACGCTCTGTACCCGCACATGACCGTTTATGACAACATGGCATTCGGTCTGAAGCTCAGAAAGACCCCGAAGGATGAGATTAAGCGCCGCGTTGAAGAGGCTGCTCGTATCCTCGACATCTCCCACCTGCTCGACAGAAAGCCGAAGGCTCTTTCCGGTGGTCAGAGACAGCGTGTTGCTCTTGGCCGTGCTATCGTCCGTGAGCCGCTCTCCAACTTGGACGCTAAGCTCCGTGCACAGATGAGAACCGAAATCGCTAAGCTTCATAAGAGACTCGGCACCACCTTTATTTACGTTACACATGACCAGACCGAGGCTATGACCATGGGTGATAGAATCGTTGTTATGAAGGACGGCTTCATCCAGCAGGTCGATACCCCGCAGAACCTGTATGATCTGCCGGTCAACGAATTCGTTGCAGGCTTCATGGGCTCCCCGCAGATGAACTTTATCGATGCTACCCTCGCTAAGGAAGGCGCAGATTACTACGTCACCTTCGGCGCAGCTAAGATTAAGGTTCCGGCAAACAAGGCTAACGCTGAAATTGCTAACTATGTTGGCAAAGAGATCGTCTTCGGCATCCGTCCGGAAGACGTACACGATGAGCCGGAGTTCATCGAGAAGCATCCGGAGGCCAGAGCTACGGCTGACGTTGAAGTTACCGAGCTGATGGGCGCAGAGACCTATCTGTACCTCAACTGCGAAGGCAATGCTCTTACTGCTCGTGTTGAGCCGGCTTCCACCGCTAAGACCGGTGACAAGATCACGATCGCTCTCGACATGAACAAGATGCACCTCTTCGACAAAGAAACCGAGAAGACCATCCTCAACTAATCGGTTTTATAAACAGCATACAGACGGCGTTCCCAATCGGGAGCGCCGTTTTTGCGTATCACACGTGCCGGTATTCTTCCTCACAAGCTTTCGGCACAGGTCGCGCAGCTTCACACCGAATCTGTCTGCGCTGCGTCTGGCATTTCACTATCTTTAAAAAGCATTTGCATCGTGCGAAAACTGTGGTATACTGAAATCAGAACATTCAGAACATAAGGGAGTGCTTTTACATGTTTGTAACAGAAGATATTCGCTATATCGGCGTAAACGACCATGACGTAGACCTTTTTGAGGGACAGTACACCGTAGAAAACGGCATGTCCTATAATTCCTAAGTCATCCTCGATGAAAAAGTTGCCGTCATGGATACGGTAGACGCCCACTTCGGCGTGGAATGGCTGCAAAACCTCGAAACGGAGCTTAACGGCCGTCGCCCGGATTACCTCGTTGTGCAGCACATGGAGCCGGACCATTCCGCCAATATCGCCGTCTTTATGGAGACATACCCGGAGGCGCAGATCGTCTCCTCTGCCAAGGCGTTCGTCATGATGCAGCAGTTCTTCGGCACGGATTTCCCGGAGCGCAAGGTTGTCGTCGGCGAGGGCAGTACGCTCAAGCTCGGTCGTCATACTTTGACGTTTGTCACCGCGCCCATGGTGCACTGGCCGGAGGTTATCGTCACATACGACAGTACAGATAAAGTCCTCTTTTCCGCAGACGGCTTCGGCAAGTTCGGTGCGCTTGACGTGGAGGAAGATTGGGCCGACGAAGCCCGCCGTTACTACATCGGCATCGTCGGCAAGTATGGCGCACAGGTGCAGGCGCTCCTTAAAAAAGCCGCCGCGCTCGACATCGCCATCATTTGCCCGTTGCACGGCCCGGTTTTAAACGAAAACCTCGGCTATTATCTTGATAAATACAACACATGGTCGTCCTACGCGGTCGAGGACGAGGGCGTTGTCATCGCCTACACCTCCGTCTACGGCCATACGAAGGAAGCTGTGGAGGAGCTTGCCGAAAAGCTGAATCAGCGCGGCTGCCCGAACGTCGTTGTCGCAGACCTCGCCCGCTGCGATATGGCGGAGGCCGTTGCCGATGCGTTCCGTTACAGCAAGCTCGTGCTCGCCACAACGACCTATAATGCGACGATTTTCCCGCATATGCAGAACTTTATCGACCATCTCACCGCTCGCAATTATCAGGGCCGCACCGTCGGCATGATTGAAAACGGCGCGTGGGCGCCTATGGCGGCAAAGGTCATGAAAAAGATGCTGGAAACGAGCAAGAACCTCACCTACACGGATACCACCGTCACCGTAAAGTGCGCCTTGAACGATGCCTCCCGCGCCCAGATTGACGCCCTCGCAGATGAGTTGTGCAAGTAAACTGAAATTGAAGCTTTAAGCAACATCCCGGTCGTAAAATTTCGACCGGGATTTTTGTGCAAAAAGATGTCCTGTGATGTCCGCTCATGTCCTTGCTTTTTGCGAAAAAATGTGTTATACTGACTAAAAGAAACAATAGTTCGATTAAAACGGTGTGCGTGAGCGTGCACAAAACCGCGTTTTGCGTGCAGTGAACGAACAGGCCTCCGTTTTTTAAGGGGGATGCTATGCCCAAAAATCCGATTGTATTCACGCTCGATGGCCGTCGCTGCACCTGCCTTTTGCCGGAGGGAAAGCCCAAGCGGCTCTATGTACTGTGCGGGTGGGAGATGGAAAAGCTGATGATGCTACTCGCCGAAGATGCGCCGGAGGTATTATTTTTTTCTACGGAAATCGACGGCGGCCGGGATTTCACCCCATGGGAAGCGGAGCCCATTTGGCCCGGTGAGCCGTTTTCGGGCGGCGGGGAAGACTACTTAAAATTCCTGACAGACACGGCGCTGCCGTATTTAGAGGAGCGTTTCGGCGCGCCGACGGAACCCGAAAACTGTGCGCTGCTGGGGTACTCGCTCGGCGGATTATTTGCACTTTGGGCGCTGACGAAAACGGAAAAATTCGGTGCAGGTGCAAGCCTTTCCGGCTCTTTGTGGTACCCGCAGTTTTTGAAATATTTGGAGAACTGTCCGCCTAAAAAGGACACCGCAATATACTTATCCCTCGGCGACCGCGAACCGCTCGGCGGCCCGCCCGTCATGCGGACGGTGGGCGACTGCACGGAAATGGCGAAGGAGATTTTAAGCGATCACGGCTGCAAGGTATTCTTCGAGTGGAATCAAGGCGGGCACGGCAAGGGCGTCACCAAACGCTGGCAGCGCGCCGTGCGCAGACTTTTGACCATGATGGCAAAAACGGTGGAAAAGTAAGACAGAATGCGGTTTTAGTCGTTAATGATGGTGGAAAACGGAGAGGTGCGAAGCGCAATGCAAGAGCGGATCGAGCGGGAAGGCTGTTTTTGCGGAAGGCGGATTGAATGTAATTTGCGCAGGTTTGCGTGATAAAAAGTCAGGGCTTATGCAGGTTTTGCAGACGGAAGGAGACGCGAAATGGAACAGCAGAGCTTATTTGGAAACCGGGCGGGGCAGGACATGCCGCTTGCGACGCGGATGCGGCCGCGGACGCTGGAGGAATTTGCGGGGCAGCGCCATTTGCTCGGCAAGGGCAAGGTACTGCGGCAGCTGATTGAAGAAGACCGCGTGTCTTCCATGATTTTCTGGGGGCCGCCGGGCGTGGGTAAAACGACGCTGGCGCAGATCATTGCGGCGCGGACGAAGGCGAATTTCATCAATTTCAGCGCCGTGACGAGCGGCATCAAGGAAATTCGCGGCGTGATGAGCGAGGCGGAGCAGAACCATCGTATGGGTGAGCGCACGTTGCTGTTTATCGACGAAATCCACCGCTTTAATAAGGCGCAGCAGGACGCGTTTTTGCCGTTTGTGGAAAAGGGCAGCATCGTGCTCATCGGTGCGACGACGGAGAACCCCTCGTTTGAGGTGAACGCCGCACTTTTGTCGCGCTGCAAGGTGTTCGTTTTGCAGGCACTTTCCGAGGATGAGCTTGTGGAGCTGATGAAGCGCGCAATCAAAGACCCGCGCGGCTTCGGTAACCAGACGGTGGAGATCACCGATGAGATGTTGAAAATGCTTGCAGCGTTTGCAAACGGTGACGCGCGAACGGCGCTGGGAACGCTGGAGATGGTCGTTTTGAACGGGCACCGAGAGGGCGACAAGACGACCGTGACGATGGAGACGCTGGAGCAGTGCATCAGCCGCAAGTCGCTTTTGTACGACAAAACCGGCGAGGAGCACTACAACATCATCTCGGCGCTGCACAAATCGATGCGCAACAGCGACCCGGACGCGGCGGTCTACTGGCTTTCGCGTATGCTGGAGGCGGGCGAAGACCCGCTGTATGTGGCGCGGCGGCTCATTCGGTTCGCGAGCGAGGACGTGGGTATGGCGGACAGCCGCGCACTGGAGATCGCCGTGGCGGCGTATCAGGCGAGCCATTTTATCGGTATGCCGGAGTGCTCGGTGAATTTGACGCACGCTGTAGTGTATTTGTCGATGGCGCCGAAATCAAACGCGCTGTATGTGGCGTATGAGAGCGCGAAAAAGGACGCACAGAAAATGCTCTCCGAGCCGGTGCCGCTCGTCATCCGCAACGCGCCAACAAAGCTTATGAAGGAGCTGCATTACGGCGAGGGGTACGAATATGCGCACGATACGGCGGAAAAGCTGACCGCGATGCAGTGCTTGCCGGATTCGCTTGCCGGAAAGAAGTATTACAGACCGACGGAACAGGGCAGCGAAGCAAGGGTGAAGGAGCGACTGCGGCAGATTGAAGCGTGGAAGGCGGAGCGGAGGAAGAAGTGAGGTTGCGTTGAGCAAAACTTTTGACAACGATTGACGAGAGAGCGTGAAAATTCGGGGGGTATTTTATGTTGGCGGTTAAGTTTTACGAAGATGTGAAAGACGAGCTGCTGCGTTTTGCGGTTGTTATTGCGAAGCATGACGGAAAATGGGTGTTTTGTAAGCACAAGGAGCGCGAGACACTGGAGTGTCCGGGCGGGCACAGAGAGACGGGGGAGTTGATCTTGGAGACGGCGAAGCGCGAGCTTATGGAAGAAACGGGTGCGGTGAAATTTGAGATTCGTCCGATCTGCGTGTACTCCGTGACGGGCAAAACGCGCGTGAACGAGACGGGTGAAGAATCGTTCGGCGGGCTGTTTTATGCGGAAATCGCATCGTTTGGGGAGATACACAGCGAGATGGAGAAAATTGTATTATGCGACGCTCTGCCGGAAAACCAGACGTACCCGGAAATTCAGCCGGCACTTTTGAAAGAGGCGGAAAGACGGGGGTTCGGCGTATAAACGGACATAAAGAAAGCACGCAGAGCATGAAAATCTGCGTGCTTTTTGTGTGTATTGTATTGACTTGAAGCGCCGGGGCGTCTTCAGTTTTTCGGCTTGTTTTTTTCAAAGAGGATGGAGAGCCCTTTGAGGAGCAGGTCGTCATCTAAGATGATCTTGTTGCGGCAAAGGGGCGCGATGACGGAGGAGAGTCCGCCGGTTGCGACGACCGTGCAGGGGGTGTTTAATTCCGCGTTGATGCGGTCGATGAGGCCGTCCAGTGCGCCGGCGTTGCCGTAGAGCAGGCCGCTTTTGAGGCAATCTACGGAATTTGTGCCGATGGTGTGCTTCGGCAGCTCGAACGCGACCTTCGGCAGCTGCGCGGTGCGGCTTGCGAGGGCATCGTGCGAGACGGCCACACCCGGCAGAATCATGCCGCCGCGGTATCCGCCCTCCGCATCCAGAACGGAGACGGTGGTGGCGGTACCCATATCGATGATGATCTGCGGGAGGGGATAGTGATGGATGCCCGCGACGGCGTCCACGACGAGATCGCTGCCGAGCTGGGCGGGATTATCGATGTGGATGCGCAGGCCGGTTTTGATGCCGGGGCCGACGACGAGCGGCGTGAGGTGCAGGTATTTGTGCACCGCGTCGCGCATGGTGAGCGTGACGGCCGGGACGACGGACGAGAGAATCGCGCCGTCAACCGCGGTGATGTCTGCGCGGTTCATATCAAACGCCATTTTGAGCATGGCGGCATATTCGAGCACCGTTGCGGTGGGGTTTGTGGAGACGCGTTCGCGGAAAATGACCTGTCCATCGGCACAGCAGCCGATGACAATGTTGGTGTTGCCGATATCGATGGCTAAGATCATGGGAGGACCTCCTTTTAATCTGCTTTTTTAGCGGGTGTTTGAATAAACCCGGCTTTTAAGAGGACGCTGCCGACGGCGCCGGTGATGACGGTGGACGAGAGCATCTCGAACACGGCATTGACGCCGACGAACGCACAGACGAACAGCAGAATATTTTGGCCGTTGATCAAGCCCTGCATGTACTCGGTTTGCCCGAAAAGCAGGATGAGTGCGGACATGAAGAAAAGCGTATTTAAGAACGCAGCGGCGAAGCCCGTGACGAAGCACGCGGCGACGCGGTTCAGCTTACTGACGCTGCGGAAGATGTAGCCGAGCAAAAAGCCGTCCAGCATACGCGGGACAAAGCACAGCAAAATGGAGAAAAATGGGTTGATGCTAAAAAGCGTGGACCCGAGCATGCTCACACCGCCGACGCCGATCGCCTGCAGAAAGCTTGTGAGGCCGAAGACGGATCCTGCGATGAGACCACCTACAGGTCCGAGGGCCAGTGCGGACACGGCGACCGGAATAACGTTGAACGTGATGGCGAGCGGCCCGATGTTCAGATAGCCGAGCGGCGTAAAGGACATCAGCAGCAAAAGCGCCGTCATCAGACCGAGCAGAGTGAGCTGCTTTGCGTTAAATTTCTTGTTCATATTCAATTTTCCTTTCTTGTTATTATTCTCCGTAGGAGATACAATACAATACGAAAAAAGTATAGCACAGATTTTGAAAAATCGCAATGTTTTCTATTGACTTTGACGCGGCGTAAAGTGATAAACTGGGCTTAGCCCGAGAGGAGGACGAAAGATGAAAAGTGAGCCCAATCTCGCCACCTCAAGCAGGGACGAGAAATTCTGTATTGCGATACTGAAAAGCTGTGCTATAATGAAATTAAGAAATTCAGTTGTATTGAAAAGCTTGATTTTGGAGGTGCACAGTGGAAAATAAGGATATTTTAAACGCTTTGCAGAATTATGAAATGACATTCGGAACGGCAGAAAGCATATTTAACGGCGGGCTTTTGGAGGACGCAAAGCGCGATTTCGTGATGCGTGACAGCAATGCATTTTTGTTCGGGCTTATCGCAGATCAATCGGTGAAAGCGGAGACCGCATGGTCACTGCCGTATAAATTGGCGCAGCGATTAGGGCATTTTTCCATGCGGAAGATTGCCAAAGAAAGCTCGTCGGAAGAAATAGGCACACTGCTACGCACAAAGCCGGCATTGCATCGCTATCCTGGCAATATGGGGCGGTATTTGTGGTCGGCAGCCGAAAGACTTACATCGGAATACGACGGCTGCGCCGAGAATATCTGGGGCAATGTGACTGCCATGGAGATCGTAGAGCGGTTGGAGGCGTTCTCTGGAATCAGCCACAAAAAGGCTTCACTTGCTTGTTTGCTGCTTTGGCGCGATTTGGGTGTCGAAATATCAGATAAAGAAAATATAGATATTGCGTATGATGTGCATATTCGGCGTATTTTTCTGCGCGCCGGGTTCTGCGAAAAAGATACATTGAAAGACGTAACGGAAGCGGCGCGGCGGCTGAACCCTAAGTTTCCGGGTTATTTAACTTCGCCGTTCTGGGCCTTAGGCCGAAATATCTGCCGGCCGACGGAGCCATTGTGCGGACAATGTCCGATACGACCCTTTTGCGCACGGCGTTTGGATAAAACTGAAAATCTCCGTGCTTGAATTTTGCACAGTCAGGAAAGCGGGAGAATCAGCAAATCGATTTGCTGATTCCGGTGAAAGTGAAGGCGTAAAAGAGAACATAAAATAAAAAATTACGGTGCTTGCGGGTACCGTAGCTTTTCTTATATACAGGGTTTACAGCGTTTTAATGCAGCGCTTTTTTGGGGCAGACCTTGGTGCATGCATAGCACAGGATGCACTCCGTGGCGTTTTTGCGCTTTCGGCTTTCTTTGTTGACCTCGACGTTCATCGGGCAGACCTTCAGGCATTTGCCGCATTGGACACATTTGCTTTCATCGCAATGTACGCGCAGGAGTGAAAAATAGCTCATCGGTTTTAAGAAGACCGTGATCGGGCAAAGATATTTGCAGAACGCGCGGTTATCCTTAAAAATAAACGCGAGCGCGATGCCGCCGGCATAGTAAAGAATGTTGCCGATGAGGAACAGCCAGAACATGATGCGCTCGAGGTTCGAAAACTTCATCAGGAACAAGGCGGAGACGAGCGCGAACGAGAGCGCGAACATCACATAGCGCAGCGTGCCCAGCTTTTCTTTGCGGGGCTTTTGCGGCACTTTGAACGGGAGCAAGTCTAAGACCATGGCTGTCCAGCAGGCATAACCGCACCAGCCGCGGCCGAAAAGCAGCGGGCCGAAAATTTTTGCGACGGCGTAGTGAATCGTCGCCGCCTCGAACACGCCGGAAAACAGATAGTACCAAAAGCCCTCAATCTGCATGTTCTCCTGCGACATCAGCCCCAGATACACGAGCATGTAAAGACCGACTGCGAGCTGCACAAACTGCCGCGCATAGCGTTTTCCCGCGGTGAAAAGCGCTAAGCCGACCGAAAGGCAAGAACCTATGTAGCTGAAATTGAATAAATAAAACAGGTTGCTTTTTGTGAGCCACAGCGTAACCGCTACGCCTTCAAAAAGCAGAAACATCAAAACCGATGCCCGATACTTTTTCAAGATGAGCCTCCTTGTAACTGTGCTTTGCACATGTTGTGCGTTTGAAAATTTAATTTTACGCTTTCATTCTACCATATCCCGTATAAAACACAAGGGAAATCTATCGCATAACGGAAAAGGCATTTTATGAAAGAAGCGGGGCTTTGTGCGGGGTAGGGCGGGAATGGGGGAAATGAGCAAAGATGGGGCGGAAAAACGGCTTATTCTGTACACTTTTCCGCCTTAAAAAACATTGACATTTGGTACCAAAATCGCTATAATAAAGAACATTAGTGTACGCATTTACCCGTTTTTCGGAATTACAAATAAAGGTGGTTTATTTACTATGGCAGAAAAGGCATATTATGTTACAGAGGAAGGCCTTGCGGCATTGCAGGCTGAGCTGGAGGATTTGAAGGTCAACCGCAGAAAAGAAGTTGCGGAAAAAATTAAAGAAGCGCTTTCTTTCGGCGATCTTTCCGAGAACAGCGAATATGACGAAGCAAAGAACGACCAGGCTATCCTTGAGGCGCGCATCGCCGACCTTGAAGTGATGGTGAGCAACGCACGCGTCATTGAGAAGGAAAACCTTGCGGCAGATACCGTGCACATCGGTTCTTCCGTATTTGTAAAAACGAAGCGTGCGGACGGCAGTGAAGCCGAGCGCAGCTTCAGCATTGTGGGTTCTAACGAGGCAAACCCGCGCCAGGGCAAGATCTCCGATGAATCCGCCGTGGGCAAAGCACTTGTCGGCGCGAAGGTCGGACAGACCGTTGAAGTGGAGACACCCGCAGGCATCGTGGAGTACACGATCATCTCCGTATCTTAATTGAGAATCAGGCGGTGCGGATAGAAAATCCGCCCGCTTTTTTTGTGACCGCCGTGCGGCGGGGAAAGGAAGGCAGAAAATGGCAGAAAAGAAGACCCCGGAAACGGAAGCGGAACTGACCGAAGTGCTGCGCGTGCGCAGAGAGAAGCTCGCTCAGCTTGTAGAAGACGGCAAAGACCCGTTCCAGATCACGAAATTTGATGTGACGCACCACAGCGCGGAAATTAAAGACGATTTTGACGCGCTTGAGGGCAAAGAAGTTGTGGTGGCCGGCCGTATGATGAGCAAGCGCGTCATGGGCAAGGCATCGTTCTGCAATGTGCAGGACTTAAAGGGCGGCATCCAGTGCTATGTGGCGCGTGACGCCGTGGGCGAAGACAGCTACAAGGATTTTAAGAAATTTGATATCGGCGACATCATTGGTGTGCGCGGCGAGGTGTTCAAGACAAAAACCGGCGAGATTTCCATTCACGCTTCGGCTGTGACGCTGCTCTCGAAGAGCCTGCAGGTGCTGCCGGAGAAGTTCCACGGCCTGACGAACACCGATATGCGCTACCGCCAGAGATACGTCGATCTCATCGTGAACCCGGAAGTGAAGGACACGTTTGTAAAGCGCTCGAAGATTATTAAGGAGATCCGCAATTTCCTCGACGGCAGAGGATTTATGGAAGTGGAGACCCC
>OLOH01000940.1_pt1 | contig 18411 bp, 16 predicted proteins | sample 1673221 | NCBI WGS metagenome assembly OLOH01 (sample SAMEA3136767, study PRJEB25190) | human gut metagenome
ACATCCTGGAAGACGCTGATTTTCTTGTCGGTAATCAGAACAGAGCAGTCGTCGTAGACGGTCTCCATCTTCTCTGTGTCGGTGACCATGTAGGGGGTCACGTAGCCGCGGTCGAACTGCATACCCTCAACGACCTCGGTGTAGGTCTCGGCGGTGGTCTTGTTCTCCTCGATGGTGATGACGCCATCGGCGGTGACCTTCTCCATCGCGTCAGCAATCAACTGGCCGATCTCAGCATCACCGGCAGAAACAGTGCCGACACGAGCAATATCCTTGCTGCCGTTGACCTTCTGGCTGTGCTCCTTGACGGCCTCAACCGCAGCAGAGACGGCCTTCTGCATACCGCGCTTGATGTCCATGGGGTTGGCACCGGCGGTAACGTTCTTCATGCCCTCGTTGACGAAAGCCTGAGCCAGAACGGTAGCGGTAGTGGTACCGTCACCGGCAGCATCGTTGGTCTTGGTAGCGACTTCGCGAACGAGCTGTGCGCCCATGTTCTCGAACTCGTCCTTCAGCTCAATTTCCTTGGCGATGGTGACACCGTCGTTTGTGATGAGCGGGCTGCCGAACTTCTTGCTCAGCACGACGTTACGGCCCTTGGGGCCGAGGGTGACCTTGACGGTGTTGGCCAGCTGGTCGATGCCAGCGCAAAGGGCCTTGCGGGCGTCCTCGCCCTGCTTGATCTGTTTAGCCATAATGAATCTCTCCTTTTATCTGAAAGAAATTACTGAAAAATCAAATTATTCCACAACCGCGAGGATGTCGCTCTGGCGGACGATGGTGCATTCCTCACCGTCGACCTTGACCTCGGTGCCGGAGTACTTGCTGGTCAGGACCTTGTCGCCGACCTTGACGATCATCTCGACTTCCTTGCCGTCCACATTGCCGCCGGGGCCGACAGCGATGACTTCGGCAACCTGGGGTTTCTCCTTGGCGGAGCCGGACAGGATCAAGCCGCCCTTGGTGGTTTCTTCTTCTTCGACCAGTTTGATAACAACACGATCTGCAAGAGGTTTGATTTTCATAGTGGAAGTTCCTCCCTATAAAAGATTTCTCTTTATATTTTTAGTTTAGCACTCAGTCTCTTTGAGTGCTAAATATATAATAGCCACTTTGCTGCAAAAAATCAAGTGTTTTCTATATAAAATTTTTGTGAACAAAAATGCACCGGGGCGTTTCGGCTCCGGTGCAGGTAGTTTTTATTGCTGTTCCGTCAAACTTTTGTAGCGCGGGCGCATAGCGCCGTGCTCGATGTGGGGCTGGCCGCCCTCCACCGTGTCGGCGTCGATCGTCACCTTGGTGATGGTCGCGTCGGAAGGAATGTCGTACATAATCGGAATCAGCAGTTCCTCGACGACGCTGCGCAGGCCGCGTGCGCCGCTCTTGCGCTCCACCGTCTTTTTGGCGATGGCGTGCAGTGCCGCGTCGGTAAAGACCAGCTCGGCGTTATCCAGGTGCAGCAGCTCCTTGTACTGGCGCACAATGCTGTTTTTCGGTTCGGTCAGCACGCGGACAAGGGCTTCCTCGTCCAGCGGGTCCAGCACGGTCACGACCGGCAGACGGCCGATAAGCTCCGGGATAAGGCCAAACTTGACCAGATCGTCCGGTTCAACGTTTTTCAGCAGTTTCTGGCGCGTTTCGTCCTTATCGGGCGTCGTGCGAAGCTGGCTGCCAAAGCCCATGCTGGCATTGTCAGTGCGCTTCTGGATGAGCTTTTCCAGCCCGTCAAACGCACCGCCGCAGATAAACAGGATGTTCTTCGTGTTGATCTGGATGAACTCCTGCTGCGGGTGCTTGCGGCCGCCGTTGGGCGGCACATTGCTGACCGTGCCCTCGACGATTTTCAGCAATGCCTGCTGCACACCCTCACCGCCAACGTCGCGGGTGATGGAGGGGTTCTCGCTCTTGCGGGTGATCTTGTCGATCTCGTCCACATAGATAATGCCGATTTCTGCACGGGGAATATCAAAATCTGCCGCCTGAATCAGTTTAAGCAGGATGTTCTCGACGTCCTCACCAACGTAACCGGCCTCGGTCAGGGTCGTGGCGTCGGCGATGGCAAAAGGCACGTTCAGCATCTTTGCCAGCGTCTGGGCCAACAGCGTTTTGCCGGTGCCGGAGGGGCCGAGCATCAGGACGTTGGACTTTTGCAGCTCGACGTCGCTGTTCTGGCCGGAGAGAATGCGCTTATAGTGGTTGTAGACCGAGACTGCCAGCACCTTTTTGGCGGCATCCTGGCCGATGACATACTGGTCAAGGCCTGCCTTGATCTCAGCAGGCGTCAGGATGTTGATGCTTTCCAGCGGGTCATAGTCGTAGTCGGCACCGGGCTGCGGCGCACTGCGGCGGCGATCCCGGGGCGGCATACCGGCGCGCGGCGGGGCCGGGCGCTCGCCATCCTTATACAGGGCGTTGCAGCACATATCCAGGCAGTCTTTGCAGATGTTGACACCGGGGCCGATGACCAGCTGCTCCACCTCATTTTGAGAGCGTCCGCAGAAGCTGCAGACGAGCTCGCGTCCTTTTCCGTCCTTACCGGACGTTTGATTTGCCATGTTGTTCCCCCGAATCAGTGTTTATAGAGGATATCGTCGATCAGGCCGTACTCCTTCGCCTGCTGCGCGGTCATATAGTTGTCGCGCTCGGTATCGCGGGTGATGGTCTCCAGCGGCTGGCCGGTGTACTGGCTGAGCAGCGTGTTCATCTTTTCACGGATGCGCACGATGTGGTCAGCGTGAATTTTGATATCCGTGGCCTGGCCGGAAATGCCCTGCCCGCCGATGAGCGGCTGGTGGATGAGGATTTCCGAGTTGGGCAGTGCAAAGCGCTTGCCCTTTGTGCCGCTGGCCAGCAGGAAAGAGCCCATGGAGGCCGCCATGCCGACACAGATGGTGGAGACATCGCACTTGATGTAGTTCATCGTGTCATGGATGGCCATGCCGTCGGAGATCGAGCCGCCGGGACTGTTGATATAAAAGTAGATATCCTTCTCCGGATCCTGGCCTTCAAGGTACAAAAGCTGTGCCACGATAACGCTGGCGGAGGCGGAGTTGACGTCCTCGCTCAGCACAATGATACGGTCATTGAGCAAGCGGGAGAAAATGTCATAGCTGCGCTCACCGCGCGCAGTCTGCTCGACAACATAGGGTACAAGGCTCATTGGGTTTTCCCTCCTTGGTGTCATAAAAATGTGGTGATGATAAAGGAACCGATACGGCGGCAAAGCTGCGCACCGTACCGGCCCTTTTACTCAATGTTTACGGATGCCGCGGGGTGATTACTCGCCCTGGGTCTCCTCTTCCTTCGGCTCCTCGTCCTTCTTGGCGGCAGCCTTCTTGGTGGTCTTGCGGGTGGTCTTCTTGGCGGGCTTCTTCTCTTCCTCGGCAGCGCCCAGGACGATGTTAGCCTTCTCCTTCACGAAGTCGATGGCCTTGTTGACAGCCAGATCCTTCTTGACGGCAGCGGCATCGACCAGGCTCTTGACCTTGTCGGCCTCCATCTGGTAAGCATCGGCAATGCGCTTGATCTCGGCCTCGAACTCCTCCTCGGTAGCCTCGATGGACTCCTTGGCGACGATAGCCTCCATGGCCAGGCGCATCTTGACCTGCTTGTCGGCCTGCTCACGGAACTGCTCCTTGAACTGCTCCATGGTCATGCCCATGTACTGGAGGTACTGCTCCAGTTTCAAGCCCTGCTGGGAGATACGGTACTGGAAGTCCTGAACCAGCTCCTCGATGCGGCTCTCGATCATGGCGTCGGGGATCTCGGCCTTCATGCCGCCCACGACCTGGTCGATCAGGTCGTTCTCGACCTTCTGGTCAGCCTGCTTCTCATGGTTGGTCTGGATGCCCTTGCGGATAGAATCCTTCAACTCATCGAGGGTGTCATACTCGCTGACGTCCTTGGCAAAGTCGTCGTCCAGCTCGGGCAGTTCCTTGTACTGCACGTTGTGCAGCTTGATCTTGAAGGTAGCGTCCTTGCCGGCCAGTTCCTCAGCCTGGTACTCCTCGGGGAACTTGACGTTGACGTCGAAGGCCTCGCCAGCCTTATGGCCAACGACCTGCTCCTCGAAACCGGGGATGAAGGAACCAGAGCCCAGCACCAGAGAGTAGTGCTCAGCCTTGCCGCCCTCGAAAGCAACGTCATCAACGAAGCCCTCGAAGTCGATATCGACGGTGTCACCGTTCTGGGCCTCGCCCTCACGGGTCAGCAGACGGCCATTGCGGTCCTGCATACGCTTGATCTCAGCGTCAACATCGGCCTCATCCACAGTCTTGACATCTTTGTTGACGGTTAAACCGGTGTACTCGCCCAGCTCGACCTCGGGCTTGACGGCGACCTTGACCTTCAGGGTAGCGCCCTCGTCCTCGGACATGGAGACGACCTCGGGATCAGGACGGCCGACGGCCTCGATGCCAGCCTCCTTGACGGCGGCCTCGTAGTTCTCGGGGAACAGGTCGTTGATGGCGTCATACTGGAACAGATCCTTGCCATACATCTTCTCGATCATGGCTTTGGGGGCCTTGCCCTTGCGGAAGCCGGGGATGGCGTACTTCTTGCCCTCGCGCTTGAAAGCGGTATTGACGGCAGATTTGAAGGTCTCCGCGTCAATGGAGAACTGCAGTTCGACCATGCTCTTTTCGAGCTTTTCACAGGAAATCAGTTTCATTTATAAATTCCTCCAAAAATAGATGTACATAAAAATACAAGTTATTATACCATGCCTGTGCAGAAAATACCAGCCCTGTTTTTAAAATTTTAACAAACTAAGCGGATTTTTCTGCATTTTTCTTGCAAAAATACAGTGCCAGACAGAAAATCAGCGGCAGACACCCCGCAATCGGCAGGAAATAGCGCATACAATCATTGACCGGGGACGCGATGCAGGTCAGCCAGAAAATGCCCAGGCCAATAAAAATCGGCAGCGTCTGCTTTGCTTTGCGCCGCGCCAGCCAGACCCCCAGCACCGCCGTGAGCCAGGCCATAAACCCGATGGACGTGATCAGCCCCACCAGCGGCAGCTTTTCAAATGCCGAGAGCGCCTGTACAAAAGCATACCGCAGATAGCCGGATTTATCAAGATAGTGGACGTCCATTTCAAACATTTGCATGCAAGTGTCATTATTAAACGTGTAGTAATCGTTGATAGCCCGGCATTTCGTGATGGTGTAATAGCCGTGGGAGTTGGCATGCAGGGCCTCAAAATAGCAGACCGGGTGCTTGAAGAACATCTTGGCCCAGGTCAGCATATAGCGGGCCAGGCCACCCTTGCTGGGATTCTTGTAGTACTGCTTTACGCCATCGGAAAGTTCCGGCATATAGCTCTGGGCCAGGCTGTCATAGTCAAGCACTTCATTGATGACAGCCTTCTCGTCGTCGGTGACGTCATAGCCGAAGTCCCGGACATAGCGAGCCGTCTGCTGCATCGGCACCGAGAGGGCCTCCCCCACGCTGCCCGCCGGGATGTCGAGGACCTTTTCGGTGAATACATCAAACCCGAAGGAGCCAATGACTACCGCCAGCATGACCGCCAGAAGTGGTTTGCGCAGCTGTTTACCAGTCAGCACAAGAGCCGAAGCAAGCACCATCGGCACAACGGCGTAGATGCCGTTTTTGCGCAAAAGGCAGCAGAGGATGCCCAGCGCCGCGTAGGCTGCCAGGCGTTTGCGGCTCCCCTGCCATTCCTGCGGGAACAGCAGCAGATCGGCGGTTTTCAGCACGAACAGCACAAAGAGGCCGGTGTAAAGCGTATCCTTGACCTGGGTCTGGATGAACACGCCCCAAATCGGGTTCAGCGCAAAGAACGCCGTGACAGCGTACTGCACCCCGCGGGAGCAGCCCAGCTTGCCCGCAAAGGCCGCCGCCTGCCCGAACACCCAGGCACAGACGATGAACTGCAAGACGATGTAGAAGAACACACCCAGGTTGTCACTGCCCAGGATGCGGCCCAGCTGGAACAGCCAGCCGTGCAGCCAGGTGGACAGCACCGTATGGTGGGCGGTCATTTCCTGCTTGCCGATGACCTGGGAGATCTGCCCCCAGGAGTCCCAATCCACCGACCCTGGCCAGAACACGGCCACCCAGGGCAGCCATGCCGCGCCGATGAGCAGCGACGACGTGCGGCCCGGGGCCCTGGCGAACCGGCGGGCGAAGCGGTTTTCCGGTTCGGCTTCTGCCCCGCCAGGCCGCCCCAGCAGGGCGTACAAGCCCCAGACAGCGTGGTAGAACAACACCCCATACCCGGCCATGCAGACAGCGCCCACAAAGACCTGATAGGGATTTTTAAAGACGAAGGCCCAGCTGCCCAGCTTGCAGATGCTCAGGCCCAGCACCTCGGCGACACCAAAGACGATGCTCAGCACCAGTTCGGCGCATCTGGGCTTGGCCGTGCGCTGGCGGCGCACCCAGTAGAGCAGCGCGGCCAGCCCCGCCGCCGCAGGCCCCCAGGCCCAGGCGTCCAGCGGGAAGTTCTGGTGCAGCTTGACAAGCCCCACCAGCAGCCCCGGCGCGGCGTCCAGGTCAAGGCCGGTCGTCTCGTACTGCATACCGATCATCAGATCGGTGCGGGCGGTCTCGGTATCTGCCACCGTGATGACGGCGGAGAGCGCCAACGTGCAGAGCAGCCCCAGCAGCAGCGCCCCGATGATATCTTTTGTTTTCTGCTTCATAGGCTTCACCGTATTTTATAGGGGCAGAACGACAGGCCATCGGCGGAGATCAGGCGGTAGGTGATGCCGTCCCGCTCGCCCTGCATGGCATAGCGGATGGACTTGCCGTGCAGGTGGCCGTAGCAGCATTCGGTCACATGGAACTCGTTCAGCACATCCACAAGCTCCTGCGCCTGTGCGCCCGGGTAGATGGGCGGGTAGTGCAGGAAGGCGATTTTTTCACGCGTCTCCCCCGCCGCCTGCAAACTCATCCGCAGGCGGCCAGCCTCGCGCGCCATGAGCTTTTCCCCCTGGGCGGCCACATCGTCAAAGGGCCAGCCCCGGGTGCCGCACAGCGCCACATCGCCCACGATGCAGGCGTTATTGTGCAGAATGTGCAGCGTGTCAAAGCCGTTGGCGGCCAAAAACGTCTCCATCTTGCGGGTCGTCGTCCACCAGTAGTCATGGTTGCCTTTCAGCAGCCATTTCTGGCCAGGCAGGTTTTGGATAAAGGCAAAATCCGCCTTGGTGTCGTTCAGGTTCATGGCCCAGCTGGTGTCGCCCGCCAGGACAACGGTGTCCTCCGGGCATATGAGCTTGCGCCAGTTGGCTTCCAGTCGGGGCAGGTACCCCTCCCACCCCGGGAAAACGTCCATGGGCTTGTCCGTTCCCAGCGAGAGGTGCATATCCCCGATTGCAAAGATGGCCATACGGCCCTCACTTTCTAGTTGTTGTTTTTAACGAAGGGATGCGGTGCGGATATCCGCGGGCTTCAAGACCGTCTTGAAGCGCACTTCCAGCTTGTCCAACTCACTTAAGGACGCCGGAGCCTCGGCGCCGGTCTTTGCGGTCAGGGCCGCCATAGCGGCAAAGTCGCTGGCGGGGGCGGTCTCGCCCAAGGCGGTCAGCACGTCGCGCGGGAACTTGAAGGGGCTTGCCGTGGACAGCACGACCATGGGAGCCTCGGTGCGCAGAGCTTCGGCCACGCGGAACGCCACGGCGGTGTGGGTGTCGCAGAGGTAGTTGTCCTCGTCAAAGCGGGCCTTGATTTCCGCTGCGCCCTCGGCGTCATCCGCATAGCCCGCGGCGAAGCTTTCCTGGATCTTCGCCAGCGTCTCGGCATCGACGGTGTACTTGCCGGTCCGGCTGAGCTCCTGCATCCAGGCGGCGACCTTCTCACTGCTGCCGCTGACGTGGTAAAGCAGACGCTCGAGGTTCGAGGAAATCAGGATATCCATGGACGGTGACGTCGTCTTGTAGAAGGTGCGGCGGGCGTCATAGGTGCCGGTGCGCAGGAAGTCGGTCAGCACGTTATTCTTGTTGGACGCGCAGACCAGCCTGCCCACCGGCAAGCCCATCTGCTTGGCGTAGTAGCCGGCCAGGATATCGCCAAAGTTACCGGTCGGCACGCAGAAGTCAACCGGCTTGCCCCATGCGACCGCGCCCCGCTCGGCCAGACGGAAGTAGGCGTAGAAGTAGTAGACAATCTGCGGCACCAGGCGGCCCCAGTTGATGGAGTTCGCGCTGGACAGGCGGATGCCGCGCTTTTCCAGCTCAGCGGCAACGTCGGCGTCGGCAAAGACCTTCTTGACGCCGGTCTGGGCGTCGTCAAAGTTGCCCTGCACGGCGTAGACCTGCACATTTTGGCCCTTCTGGGTCGCCATCTGCAGGTGCTGGATCTCGCTGGTGCCGTCGTTTGGATAGAACACTTCCATTTCGATGCCGTCGAGATCAGCATAACCCGCCAGCGCGGCCTTGCCGGTATCGCCGGAAGTCGCAACGAGAATGCGGGTCGTCTCAGTGCGGCCCAGCATCTTCTTGGCTTCGACCAGCAGCTTCGGCATCAGCTGCAAAGCGTAGTCCTTGAACGCGCAGGTCGGACCGTGCCACAGTTCAAGAGAATACAGGCCGTCGCGAACCTTGACCGTCTCGCCTGCCTTGCCGCCGAAGGCTTCACCGTAGGTAGCAGCGGTGGCGGTGTGCAGGAAATCAGCGCTGTACTCGGTCAGGAAACCGGCCAGCACTTTTTCAGCCAGTACGGGGTACGAAAGGTCTTTCCAACCTTCCAGATCAGCCTTCGGGAAAGTTTCCGGTACAAACAGACCGCTCTGCGGTGCCAGACCACGGACGATTGCTTCCTGTGCAGAAACGCGGAGTGCGGAATCTCTGGTGCTTAAATACTGCATATGTTTACACCCTTTCTCTTATTCTCTTGTACTTTCGTTCCTCTATATCTTCTCAGCACTCAAACGCGCTGGGAATGCAATGTACCTGCCAGCCCTTGGCGGCGGGGGTGACTTCCACCACATCAAAGCGGATGGCTGCGTCCCGGTAGGGGCTGCACTGCAAATACTGCTGGGCGGCTAAAATCAATCGCTGCTGCTTGCGGGCATCCACCGCAGCGGCCGGGCGATCCAGCATCGCACCGGTGCGGGTCTTGACCTCGGCAAAGACGAGGGTGTCATCCTTATATAAAATAAGGTCAATTTCCCCCATCCGGGTGCGGTAATTGTGGTTGAGCAGCAGCCAGCCGCGCTGCTGGTAATACTTAGCGGCAATCGCTTCGCCGATATGGCCGGTGTCAGTCATGCCAGTAGCCCTGTTTTTTCAAAAAGCTGCGGCGGTAAAACGGCTGGATGCCGTACTGTGCAATCAACTCATAGTGCAGCTTCGTCGGGTAGCCCTTGTGCTTGGCAAGCTGGTACTGGGGGTATTGCTTGTCCAGTTCCAGCATATAGCGGTCACGGCTGACCTTTGCCAGAATCGACGCCGCCGCAATGGACGCGCTGTTTGCGTCGCCCTTGACGACGGCCTCGGCGGGCTGTATCATTCCCGGCGGGCAGCGGTTGCCGTCAATCATCGCATAATCGGGCGTTATTTCCAGCCCTGCCACTGCCTGGGCCATGCCGTCCATCGTCGCCCACAGGATGTTGCGCTCGTCGATCTCCTGCGGCGAGATAAATACGATTTTGTACGCCAAGGCACGGTTTGTGATTTCTTCAAACAGCGCTTCGCGGCGTTTTTCGGTCAGCTTTTTGGAGTCATTGACCCCCGCAATGGGGTCGTCGGGGTTCAGGATGACCGCCGCGCAGCAGACCGGGCCGCACAGAGGACCGCGCCCGGCCTCGTCCACGCCGCACAGTACGCCGTGCTCGGCGCGTTTGGCGGCGTCAAAGGCGTAGAGCGCCTCGTTACTGCTCGTCGTCGTCCCAGTCGTCCGGGGCATCGTCGATCACCTCTTCTGCTTCTTCTTGAATCGCACGCTGGGGCGGGCGCTCCAGCGAGAGCCGCCCCCACTTGCTGGCGCGGAACTCCCCCACCAGCATTTTTGCGGCGCGTTCGGTGTCCACCTCGCCGCCGGAAATCAGCATTCCGCGCTTGGCGCCGATGGCCTGCAGCAGGTCGTAGGGCGGCAACTCCAGCGCCGCCGCATCCAGCTTGTAGCGGGCCAAAAGCTGCTGCGGGTAGATGCCCCGCACGCTGGACAAAAGGCCGCAGGCCAGCTCCTCAATGTCCAGGATATCGTCGCGGATGGAGCCGATGAACGCGAGGTTCGACGCCGTTTCCAGCGAGTCAAACTTTTTCCACAGCACGCCGGGCATATCCATCAAGTCAAAGTTGTCAACGCTGATCCACTGCTTGCCGCGGGTGACGCCGGGCTTGTTGGCGGCCTTTGCACGGGTCGTGCCCGCAAAGGAGTTGATAAAGGTGGACTTGCCCACGTTCGGGATGCCCACGATCATCACACGGATGGCCGCACCCACCATGCCGCGGTTGCGGCGGCGCTCCATCAGGGCGGAGAGTTCTTTCTCAATTAACCCTTTCGTCGCCGTGGCGCGGCCCCGCTGCTTGGAGTCCATGGCAATGCAGCCCGCGCCCGCGCTCTTAAAGTAGGCCAGCCACTGCTTGGTGATTTCGGGGTCGGCCAGGTCAGATTTGTTCAGTACATATAAATGCGGTTTGCCCGCGGTGATGCGCTCGATCTCGGGGTTCAGGCTGGAAAGCGGGATGCGTGCGTCGAGGATCTGCAAAACGCAGTCGACGTTGCGGATTTCCTTTTCCATCAGGCGCAAGGTCTTGGTCATGTGCCCGGGGAACCACTGGATCTGGCGGCTGTTGATAATGTCGCTCTGGCTCATTCGGCCGCTCCTATCTTGCCAAAGGGCAATATGCGCAGCATGGCTGCGCCCATAATGTCACGTTCGTCCACGCAGCCCACGCGGGAATCGCGGCTGTCGGTGGAATTGTTGCGGTTGTCGCCCATCACAAAAAGGCAGCTGTCCGGCACCGTGATGGGAAAGTCCACGCTCTCGTATAAATAGGTAGGCTCTGCGGTGTACGGCTCATCGATGGCGACGCCGTTGCGATAGACGATGCCCGCGGCAAAATCAATGTCGATGGTATCGCCGCCCTTGCCGATGACCCGCTTGACCAGCGGCTTTCCGTAACTGGTGTAGCCGTCCACCACGACGATATCGCCGTAGTCGGGCTGCTTCATCAGGTTGATGAGGATGCGCTCGCCGTTGAAGAGCGTCGGATCCATCGAGTGGCCGTCCACCTTGACGATGCGCACAAAAAAGGTAAACACAATGGCAATGACTGCCACGGCCATGGCCAGGGCGTCGTACCATTCCAGCGCTTCCTTATTGCGGCGGTAGCGTTTTTTGAACGATTCATCAAACGCTGCACCCATGCTTTCCACCACCCATTCCTAAAAAAATACGAAAAAAGGGAGAACGCCAACCGTCCTCCCCTTTTCTCAGTATGCTCAGATACGTGCCTTGACCTTGGCAGCCTTGCCGGTGCGCTCGCGCAGGTAGAACAGCTTCGCACGGCGAACCTTGCCGCGGCGAACGACGTCGACCTTCTCAACGAACGGGCTGTTGACCGGGAACACACGCTCAACACCGACACCGTAAGAGGTGCGGCGAACGGTGAAGGTCTCAGCGATGCCGCCATGCTTCTTAGCAATAACGGTGCCCTCGAAAGCCTGGATACGCTCCTTGTCGCCTTCCTTGATACGGACGGAGACGCGAACGGTGTCGCCGACTTCGAACTGGGGCTTGTTCTCTTTGATCATACCCTCGGTAAAATGCTTCATTGCGTCCATGGTTTAAATTCCTCCATTTTATTGCGACGTTCATACACGATGTTTCGTCAGAGGACCGCCTGTATAATGATGTGTCATTATCCCGCCGATGGCTCGGCGGCACTAACGCTTTAGTATTATATCATTGTGCAGGAAGTTTGGCAAGGGGGTTTTGACAGAAAATCGAAGATTTTTTCAACTTTTGCCTTCCTCTGCGGGGAAGGCTTTTCTTACTCGAAATCTTTGCCCGCCTTATTATAAAGGTGCGTGCGCAGCACGCGGCATTGCCAGACCGGGGCGGCCCCCTGGGTGCGCAGGAAATCCGTCAGCAGCGAGGGGTTCAGGCTCAGTGCCTCGCCGCTGCCGCAGGGCAGCATTGCCGTAAAGCGCACCGTGTCCCCCTCCACCGTGTAGGCAATGCGGTCTAGGTAGTTCTTCAGTTCCAGCGTTTTTTGTCCGCGCTTCGTCTTTTTCGTGACCTCAGCGTGCTCGGCGTTGTTGTAGGCATCCAGCGCAATGGCACTGCTTGCCGGCATCGTGACCTCATAGGCCGCTGTCTCGATCTCGCCGACTTTTTCCACCGCCGGGGCAATTTTTGTGATGACAATGCCCCGCGGCATCAAGGGCTGCAAAGCGTCGATCCAGGTTTGCGGGTCGATCGTCTCCTGTTCGGTCTTGACCTCGCAGCTCTCACATAAGCTCTCCTGTCCCAGAGACAGCGGGCAGGTGAAGGACAGGTAGATATGGGGGTTGAAGCCCTGGGTATAGTACACCGGCAGGCTGCTCATTTTCAGCATCCGGTGGAACACCCGCTGCAAATCCAGCAGCGAGATATACGCGGCCTCACCGCACTTTTCAAAGAATATCCTGATTGTAGTCAAAGCACGGTCCTCCGATCAGTTTATTGGCACCGCAGGCGCTGCACTGGCGGTTGCAGGGCTGGGTGGTCCTGGCTTCCAGCGCTTTTTTGTACTCCCGCACCAGATGGGCCTTTGTCACGCCGACGTCAAGATGATCCCAGGGTGTGACCTCGTCCAGGCCAATGGCGCGGTAGTTGTAGAAGTCCGGGTCGATACCGCAGGTCTTAAAGGCATCCAGCCAGCGGTCATAGTCAAAGTATTCTTCCCACGTATCGAAGAACGCGCCGTTCTCGAACGCTGTCTCGATAACGCGGCCCATGCGGCGGTCGCCCTTGGCGAAAACGCCTTCCAGCACGCTGGTGGTGCTGTCGTGGTAGTTGACCTTGATTTTGCGGGAATGCACACAGCTGAGCAGATATTTCTGCTTCTCGCGCAGGGCTTCGCGGCGGTCCTGGGCGCAGAACTGGAACGGCGTGTCGGGCTTGGGCACAAAGCAGGCCACGCTGATCGTCACCTGTACGCCCTTGCCCTTCGGGCGGTTGGGGATTTTGTAGAAGAGATCCACGACCTGCTGGGCGGTATCGGCAATACCCTTGATATCGTCCAGTGTTTCGGTGGGCAGGCCCATCATAAAGTAGAGCTTGACCGAAGTGTACCCTTCCGAGAAGGCAATGCGGCAGCCGCGCTCGATCTGCTCCCAGGTGACGTTTTTGTTGATAACGTCGCGCAGGCGCTGGGTGCCGGCTTCGGCGGCAAAGGTCAGGCCGCTTTTGCGCACCTTCGTCGTTTTCTCGACCAGAGATTCCGAGAAATTGTCCACGCGCAGTGACGGCAGCGACAGGCTGACATGGTCAGCCTCGGCCCAGGAGTTCAAATTATCCAAAATTTCTTCCAGCCGGGAATGGTCGGAGGTGGACAGGCTCGACAGGCTCAGTTCGTCATAGCCTGTGTTGCGGCAGAGCGCACGGGCGCTGTCGCTGATGAGCTTAGGGCTGCGCTCGCGGAAAGGCCGGTAGAGCTGGCCCGCCTGGCAGAAGCGGCAGCCGCGCACGCAGCCGCGCAGCACCTCGACACAGGCGCGGTCCTGCACCGCGCCGACAAGCGGCACAACGAAGTTTTCCGGCGGGGTGAAACTGTCCATATCCTTGACGATGGCCTTGGTCACGCGGGCCGGGATGCCCGGGCGGTTCGGGGTCACGGCCTCAATGCGGCCATCCTCCTTGTAGGTCACATCGTAGAAGGACGGCACGTAGACGCCGGGAATTTTGGCGAGTTCCAAAAGCAGCTGTTCTTTGTTCCAGCCCTGCTTTTTGCCCTGTTCAACCGTTGCGCAGATATCTTGCAGCATCTGTTCGCCCTCGCCCAGCTGCATAATGTCGAAGAAATCCGCCATCGGCTCGGCGTTGCAGACGCAGGGGCCGCCCGCAATAATGAGCGGCCAGCGCTCGTCGCGGTCAGCCGCCCGCAGCGGAATACCCGACAGGCGCAGCATAGCCAGGACGTTTGTGTAGGCCAGCTCATATTCCAGCGAGAAGCCGACGATATCAAAATCGCACAGCGGATCCTTGCTCTCGAGGCAATAGAGCGGAATGTCCAGCCGCTCCATCTGTTCTTTCATGTCGGTCCAGGGCATAAAGGCGCGCTCACACCACCAGTTTTCGTGGCGGTTCAGAATGTCGTACAGGATTTTTTCGCCCAGGAACGACATACCGATTTCGTAAGTGTCCGGGAAGCAGAACGCCATGCGCACATCCACTTTGGATTTATCTTTGTAGATGCAGCCCGGCTCGCCGCCCGTGTAACGGCCCGGCTTTTGTACCAGACTCAGGGCCTCTTTAAATTTCGGGGAAAATTCCGCCATATTGGTGAACCATCCTTGTTTGTATTGTGCCGTAAATCACTTTTTGGCAATAGTAAGTTTATTATACGCTGCCACCGCCAAAATTGCAACCATTTACCCTTGTATGTGCCAAAAAGGTAAAAAAGGTTGATTTTCGGAAGTTTGCACAATTTTTTTAGACTTGATTGAGCGAACTGCCACAACTGTAACCGCAAAGTGTTGATTTCGCTGCGCGTTACCGGCGTTACGTTGCGCATTTGTTGCGCGATTTACAGGATACCCCCCCGGACTTTTGGGCGTGTTGACAGGTGGTTTTAAACATGCTAGTATTACTGCTATATATTTATCGTTACATTTGTACGTGTATTTTTCGGCGGAATTTGTCAGGGATACGTACAGGGTATAATACAGTTTTAGGAGTGGTACTTGTGAGAAAACGGTTGTTCATATTTGCGGCTGCAACCTGCTTTGCGCTTTCTGCTTTTGCAACCCCTGCCTTTGCAGGGGAACCAAACCTTACGGATGGGCCAACGATCGGCAGCGAGGCATCCGTGCAGTCTGATGGGAATTCTAACGGGAATCCTGACGGGAATTCTGACGGGAATCCTGACGGGAATTCTGACGGGAATGTGAAGGAAGATGCGCTGCCCGGCGGCAGTAATGATGCTTTGCCCAATGGGGAAAACAATAACAGTGAGAGACAGACAAATCCCAGTGTTGCCGCCCCTGTGGTGGCTAAGATTGGCGAAACTGAGTATCCGACGCTGCAAGCCGCGATTACCGATGCATGTAATGGCACCACAAGCAGCGATGCTACCATTACCATTACGCTGCAAAGCGATTTGGAGTTGACCGAGGGCCTGCGGTTTATCGGTTCGGGTGATAATGCTGACCAGTGGAAGAAGATTACGCTGGATGCCGCCAAACACAGCTTAACGCTGAACCAGAAGGGCATCTATGCGACCCACTGCGAAGTGACCATCGAGAACTGCCGTGAGCTGACTGTCCATGCGGGAACGAACCCCGGCGGCACCGATGGCTCTAACACCAATATCTCTGCGGTACTCTTTTGCCCCGGCACACTGATTCTGGACAAGTGCGACACGGTGACCATCACGAACCCAGAGCCTACCACGGGCGGCAGCGGCCTGTGCATCTACAACGGTGGTAACTTGTGCATTCAGAATAATACGCGCTTCACCGTCAGTGGGTTTATGAATCCGGGTCCGGATGGTGAAGATGGATGCAGCGGCATCTATATTGATTCTGATACAGATGTAAATCATAATAATAATTACCAAAAAATCATGGGTCAAATTGTTGTCTCTAACAATTCTACTCTGACCGCTACGAATTGTTTCCACAACGGCATCACGGCCAACCCGGTAGATGTCGAGGTAACTAACAATTCCGAAATAAACGTCAACAGGAATGGTGATGCAACGGATCCCTACGCTCACCAAGGTGGTATTGGCTGCTACTATGGAACCATGACTATTTCCGACAATTCCCGCGTTATTTCGGAAAATAATGGTTCCACGTTTGGCATTTTTGTCCACAATCTTGATGTGGACGGAACTTCTAAAATCGAGTCACGGTATGACACAATTTATGGTATCGCTTTCAACGGCAACGCTGTTTTGCAAAGCGGTGCAAAGATGACCTCCGTGGGGCATTGGGGTCCCGGAATCGCTCTTTACGATTTCAAAGGCAGCAAAGGTTCCTTGACTGTACAAAAGGATGCTGTGCTTTCTTCTAGCAGTACAGCCGTTGGTTTAGCAAACGGCGGCAACAATTTTAACGTTCTTGCCGGTGCGCAGGTATATTTGAATGACAACGTTGTCGGTCTCGACAACTATCCCAATGCTACTACTACCGTTGAGGCCGACGCACATTTGGAAATTTGCCGTAATGGCGCATGGGGCATCAAAAACGGCAATAGTGACATAGGTTCTGGCACGTTGGTTCTTAATGCAGGTTTAATTACGGAAAACAACAAGCTTGACAGCATCCCCTACAAAGGCAATATCACTTTTAATGTCAACGATCGTGATTATGAACACAAAGAGTACGGCGGCGGCATCTACAATGAATACGGCACTGTGAGTCTCTCGCCGCTCGTCAAAGTTTACAACAACAAAGCCGTCACAGCCGGTGATGACCTTTATAATACCAATAAAGGAGGCAACAGCTTCAACATCATTAAACTGGAACCCGGCGCAAAGTGGAGTGTTTTGGACGATGACGGAAAAATCATTGACGACTGGTATCACGATACCGAAGGCGAAGAAAACCGTTGGAAGCCAGCAACCGCTAAAAATAATACCGTCACCATTCTTCCCCTGGGCGCGGCGCTGAAAGCGGCACATGGTATAAATGCACCTACTCCTTCGCCGAAGCCGGCGGAACCGACTGCCGCACCTACCCCCACAGCAGCACCCACCGCCGCCCCCACAACAGCCCCTACCGTAGCCCCCACAGCAGCGCCCACGGCAGCACCTGCCGACAACACCGCAACGGCTGCCCCCGCTACCCCGGCGCCCACGGCACAGCCCACTGTGACCGCCACACCCGCGCCCACCGCGCAGGCTTCCGGTGTTATCCCCAAGACGGGCGACAGCTCTTCCCCCGCCCTGTTCAGCATTCTGGGGCAGTATCACCGCCCTCTGCGTGCTGCAAAAGCGCCGTAAATCCAAATAATCCAAATTAAAACAAACCCCGGAGACCGTGCGTCCCCGGGGTTTTGCAGTTTGTGGCAGCGGCTGCGGGCGGAGCAAAGCCCCGCCCCTACGTTCTCCCTATGCCGTGAAGTGCCCCCGCAATGCGCCAGCCATCCAGGCCGGGCAGGGGCAGAAGGTTACTGCCACCCACCAGCAGGTTACAGCAGGCAAACCAATACCCGCCGTAGCTGTACCCTGCCCCGCGCATGAACAGCAGCACCGCCGCGCAGGCCAGCACCACAGCGCCCAGCGCATAGCACACGATGTTCAGGGCCGTGGTGGGCTTCATGAGCAGAAAAACGCCCAGACCCAGATACAGCGCACTCATGAGCACCAGATTCCATTTGAGCTTTTTTACCATAGAGATCACGTTCCTTTCCTTTGCAGGGACAGTTTTTCACGCCCCTCATTCGGCAGGGGAATACATGGGGGCAATAATGTTTTTGTTGATGCGGGCGTAGAAGCCAAGGCTCAGCAGGACACTGACGATCTCAGCGATGAGGAAGGCCCACCAGACATTGTTGACGCTGCCGGTCTGTGCCAGCAGCCACGCTGCCGGCAGCAGCACGAACAGCTGGCGGCAGACCGAAACGATCAGACTGAAGACGCCGTTGCCCAGCGCCTGAAAGACCGAGCTGAGGACGATGCAGAAGCCTGCAAACAGGTAGCTCCAGCTGATGATGCGCAGCGCATTCGAGCCGATTGAGATCATATCCTCAGAAGCATTAAAGAGCAGCAGCAATTTATCCGGGATGATCTGGAACACGATGAGTCCGAGCATCATCATGATAAACGCAAAGATACAGCTTAAACGGATCGTATGGGTAATACGGTCCTTTTTGCGTGCACCGTAGTTGAATGCGATGATCGGCACCATGCCGTTGTTCAGCCCGAAGACCGGCATGAAGAAGAAGCTCTGCAGCTTGAAATACACACCGAATACCGCAGCTGCGGTGGAGGAGAACACGAGCAGGATCTTGTTCATTCCGAATGTCATGACCGATCCGATCGACATCATCAGGATGGACGGCACACCGACCGCATAGATGCCCTTTATCGTCGGTGCATCGAAGCGCATACGCGTCGGATGAATATGGATCTCATGGTTGCGCGTCACATTGAAGAAGATTGCAAGCAGCGTTGCGACGATCTGCCCGAATACGGTAGCAAGCGCTGCTCCGGTCACGCCCATTTTCGGGAAACCGAAGTAGCCGAAGATGAGGATCGGGTCAAAAATGATATTCAGGATCGCGCC
>OLOH01000942.1_pt1 | contig 18396 bp, 13 predicted proteins | sample 1673221 | NCBI WGS metagenome assembly OLOH01 (sample SAMEA3136767, study PRJEB25190) | human gut metagenome
AAACTGTGCCGCCCGGCGCAGCGGTGATGCTCTCCTCCGGCAGGATCACCTCACTGGGCAAAAAGAGGTCCAGGTCCCGCCGCAGCTCCGGAAAGGCCAACCGGGCCAGGATGGCACAGGCCTCCGCCCGGGTGATCTCCCCCTGGGGCTGGAAGGTGCCGTCTGGGTAGCCCACCATAAAATAGGGGTGCTCCTCATAGCCCAGCTTGGGGATAGCTTCCGTGTCCAGGATCTCCCCGCAGTCCACGCACTCTTGGTGCTTGCTGCCTTCCTCATCGGCGGTGGGTTCCTTGTCCACGATCCAGTCGCCGGGGGTGTGGCCCGTGGGCAGTTTCAAAATGGCCCCGCAAACCGTGCAGATTTGCGGCTCTGTGCAGGTGGCCTCCGGGCCGGGGGTGTGGCCGGTGGCGTCCTGGGCCTCCAGGCGGGTCAGGCCGCAGCGGGTGCAGGTGTACTGGATGACTCCCGCGCCGTTGCAGGTAGGCGAAGTGATCTCTTTCCCCTCGTCCCAGGCGTGGCCCAGAGGGTCGGTGTAGTCGGTGATGAAGCTGGAACCGCAGCCCTCGCAGATGTGCAGGGTGCTGCCGCCTGTCTCACAGCCCGGCTCGGTAATGCGGGCTTCATAGTTGTGAGGAAGGACGTCTGTCAGGTTGGTGACGTGGCGGTCGCCGCAGACGGAGCACTCTTTCACGGTGTAGCCGGGGCTGGTGCAGCTGGCCTCCACAGTGAAGGTCTCATACTGATGCTCCCCCTTGGGAGTGTCGGTTTCCTTCGCTGTGCCGCAGCGCTGGCAGATCTCCAAGGTCTTGCCGGGCGTCTCACAGGTGGCTTCCCGGATGACTGCGCTTTGCCAGGCGTGACCCAGGGAGTCCACATAGTCGATCTTCTCCACCTTGCCGCACTCTACGCACATCCGCCGGGTGTAACCCAGGGCGGTGCAGGTGGGTTCCACCTTCTCCAGCTCCACCCAGTTGTGGCCTTCAGCGCAGGAGTCCTGGCAGCAGTTGCCGCCGCAGTCAGGATCCTGGCAGTCGCAGTTGGGATCGCCGCAGCCGCAGGTGCAGCCGGAACCATCGTTGTTGCCACCAGAATTGTCTACCAGGCGGACGTAGGCTACCCCATCCTCCACCATGTTCACGTCATCATAGGAGTAGGTGATCTGGTAGTACACAGGATAGCTGCCCGCCTCGGTGTAGTTGGGGGCGCTGGTGAGGGTGCAGGTTTCCGCACTCTCTCCATAGCGGATCTGCGTGGTGACGCCGGCTTCAGACAAGTCACTGACCGTGATGGTGTGGGGTTGGCCATCCACCACGCCCTCGTAGTTGGCCACCACGGATTTTGCCAGGACGTACTGGGTCTTGCCGTACTCGCAGTCCTTGCAGCTGTCCATGATGACGAACCGGTCGTGGGCCAGCTCCGGGCGGATGGATTCCTCCAAGCTATGGGATTCCGTCACGGTGTTGGTCTGCTTGTGGGTGCCGAAGCAGAAGCCGCAGTAGGCGCCGCTGGTGACTGTCTTGATGTGGTGTTCCGAATCCAGGTATTCCCACTGGGTCTCCTCGGGGATAGACTGCTGCTCAAAGCTGCTGGCGCAGTCGTAGAGGATGTACACATCCCGGTCGTAGCAGTGGTCACTGATGGGGTAGTTGGTGTTGATCCGCCCGCACCGCAGGCACATACTTTTTGACCAGTGGTAGCCGGTGTAAATGCCGCCGTCATTGGGAGACTGGTAGTTCACGTTGGCGGTCTCCCCGGTGGTGGTGTAGCCGTCCGAGTAGCCGATATTCCGCACAGCGTCGGACACGCCGGTAGAGGTGTACTCCGGCACCCGGTAGGTGATGCAGGCAGTGTAGACATAGGGCTGGGTCACGCTGCCGTTTTGCTCGATGGTGCAGTACCGGCACTGCATGGTGCCATAGGTGCGGGTGGCGTTTTGGGTGAAGGTATTGGCCCGGTCGCCGCCCTCCAGCCAGTGCTCCGCCGGGTCGTGGTAGACATTTTCCTGGCTGGCGGCGCTGGCGGAGAGGGGAATCATCCCCAGGGCCAAGGTCAAGGCCATAAGCAGGGCCAGAAGCCGTCTTGGCTTTGTGTTCTTTTTCATTTGCACAGTTCCTCCTTTTTCGAGAGTGGGTTTCATGGGGTGTACGGGAAAATTCAGGGAGAATCCCGGGCGTGCATAGGCTTGTCCTCCTTTTCGTAGAATCTTGATACAGGGTGGTTATGTAGGAGGCTCACCCGCTGGGCAGCGTAGGCGAAACGCTGTAAAAGCATAGACCTCTCCCAGCGGGTGAACCCTTTTTATGAGAATACAGCCCTATTTGCCCCCGGCGTCCCGGGCTGTGGAGGGAAATCATCGCAGCGGCTGGGGGCTGGCCCAGCTCCATGGGAGTCAGAGGTGGATTTCTCCACTTGACATCCCCCGGCTTTTCCTTCCGGCTGCCCCCAAGGGGTGTGACGGCTCACCGGGAAGCTCCCGGCTTCAACGCTCGGCCTATGGCTGGGCAGAAGTATCATTGTCCCACACTGCGGATCATCGCCCTGCCGGGTGCCGCCCGGCAGCTCCAGAACATCCTTCTCGCTCCCTCCCCTTGGGGAGATCTTCGCGGGACTTCTGGATTGGCTTTGGCTCCTCACCTCGCAGTGGGAATGGACTGGATGAAGTGCGTATGAGGTTTTCAAGGTTCAGGGAAAGACTTTCCGGTGGGGAAGTCCTCCGAAAAAGCCCTTCTATCTATAAGCCACGGGAAAGCCCATTGTTCATGGTCTTTTTTCAGTTTTTTCAAAAAACTTTTTCAACTGCGTATATATCCGCTGCAACCGGCCAGATATTGCGGTACGCTGCACCCCCTCCCTCCTAGCGATCTCCGTTTGCTTTTCCTCCAGCCAGTAGACCCTCCGCAAAAGTTTTTTTTGAGCTTGTCCCAGGGTAGCTATGGCTTTTTTCAAATTCTCGATTTCCTCCTGGCGCTCTGTTTCCTCCTCCAAATTGTCCTCACTGGGAACGTGGCTGCCATTTCCCGTTGGGGCATCCAAGGATGAATGCCGCCGCGTCTCTTTGTGGTTGTTGTTATACTCCAAGCGGTCCAGCTCTTTTAAGACCTGATCCCATTTTTCCTCAATTTCGATTTCTATGGTTTCGTTGACAAAATGATAGGCACGCTTCATGTCGCTGACTCCTTTCCGATTTTTTCTGTGGGAAGAAAAAATCGGAAAGTCAGGGGTAGCGGCAAAGCGCCTCCTGCCATTGAAATAAGGCCATCGCTTGCTCCGTTTCTGGAGCCGAAACAACAAAAAAGGCCGGACATGGAGAGAAAATCTCAAACTAGAGAGTTTCTGCTTCCACGTCCGGCCATTTGGTGACTCGCGGTTTTCCGCGGACCCGTTGCTCGGTACGAGGTCTTATTTGATTATCGGCTGCCGAAATAATTTATCTACACGGCTGTACGGTTCGATACATGGGTCGACCCCTTCGCAAAGACAAGTCAACTAGAATCACATGGTGGCAGCGGGGACACTTTATCTGGATTTTTCCCGCTGTGGGCGTAACCTTGTCCATCAGCCGCCATCCACAGGCGGTGCATTTGACTATGATGCGAGTTTGCTGTTGCATACGTCATCCTCCTCCCGAAAGATGTCCATGATTTTACCAGGACAAAAGAGATCGCTGTGTTCCAAAAGCCCAAGCTGTTTCATCCGGATGGAAAGCGCTGTCTTGGATACACCCAATATCGCTGCCGCGTCTCGGAATTTCCTATACTCTACCGTATAAAGAAGGGAATCCAACAGGTAGATTTTGGGAGGAAGGGCCACATACGCCATCACCTTTTTGACAAGCTGTTCCGGCATCAGCAGGGCCGCGGCCAACGTATCCGCCTGCCATTCTTCCCAATCTCTCTCGCTGGATGGGTATTGCCGGAATTTCGTTTTCTGTCCCTTTCGGGCCGAATAATAACACAGAATCTGGTGCGCCACCTCGTGCATGACCGTATAGTTGTATCTTCCACGTGGTGCCTTCCCGGATAACAGGTCCTGCTCAATGAGGATGGTTTTTCCGTCCAAACAGCAGAATAGGCTTTCCATATTTTCGTCAAACACCTCCACCCAGTATTCTTCCTTAGACGTCATCCCTAGAATGGAATGGTTTAAAGAAATGTGAAAACGCTCAATGGAGAGGTGGAATAATTTCTCCGCGACATACTCCGGATCGATCTGGTACACATCCTTTTCGGGGACAGATACAGAACACATATACGCTGCAACAACTTTTCCTGCGATTCGTTCTAGATCATTTCTACCAAAACATATCATCATTTCCCCCTCCTTTTAATGTATAATTTTGTCTGTGTCCAAATTATAGCAAACATTAGTTCGATAATCAAGTACAAAATACACCCTCTCCTCGTAAATATCAATATTCCTCAAAATTTGCCACACTTCATTTAGACAGCATCCATATCTTGGGGCTTGCAATCATCGAATTTATGTTCTATAATTGTCCTGGTATCAACCAGAACATATATTCGATAATTGTGAGGTGAAGGCTACTGTGGACACACAAAAGAAGCAATACGCCTGCATCGATCTCAAAAGCTATTATGCCAGCGTGGAGTGCGTGGACCGGGGGCTGGACCCCCTTGCCACCAATTTGGTGGTGGCGGACGAGAGCCGGTCGGACGGTACCATCTGTCTTGCCGTGAGCCCCTCCTTGAAGGCCCTGGGAGTGCCCAGCCGCCCCAGGCTTTTTGAAGTGAAGCAGCGGCTGGCGGAGATCAAGGCTCTCTCGGGAAAAACTGTGTCATACATCACCGCCATGCCCCGCATGGCCCGTTACCTGGAGGTGTCCTCGGAAATCTACGGCATCTACTTGAAATATCTTTCCCCCAGCGACATTCATGTGTACAGTATCGATGAGTCTTTTATGGACTTGACGCCCTACCTCCATCTCTACGGTATGACCGCCCACCAGCTTGTCACCACTATGATCCGGGACGTGCTGCGGGAAACGGGGATCACCGCCACGGGAGGTGTGGGTACAAACCTGTATTTGGCGAAAATCGCCATGGACATCACCGCCAAAAAGCTGCCCGCCGACAAAGATGGAGTGAGGGTAGCGGAGCTGGACGAACAGTCTTTCCGGGAGAAGCTGTGGTGCCACGAGCCGCTGACGGACTTCTGGCAGATCGGGCCGGGCATCGCCGCACACCTGGGGCGCATGGGTATCCACACCATGGGGGACCTGGCCCGGCTCAGCCTGCAAAACGAGGAGTTTTTCTTCCGAGAGTTTGGCATCGACGCCGAAATCTTGATTGACCACGCCTGGGGAATCGAAACCTGCGGTATGGCGGAAATCAAAGCCTACAAGCCCGCCACCAAGTCCCTGGCAAACGGGCAAGTATTGCCCCGGGCCTATTCCTGGGAGGAGGGCCGTCTGGCAGTAAAAGAGATGACCGAGCAGGTGGAGCTGGGCCTGGTAGAACAGGGTTATGTGGTCGAGGGCGTCACCCTGTATGTTGGTTACCAGATTTTGAGCAAAGAGGGGTTGTCCAGCTATCAGGGGCCGGTGAAGGTAAATCATTATGGCAGGAAAGTACCACCCTCCGTCCATGGCACAGGGAAACTGGACGGGCCAACAGCGTCCCTGTCCCGTATCACGGAAGCTGTGCTGAAGCTTTATGACAAGCTGGTGGACAAGGAGCTGGAAGTACGTCGCATGAGCATCGCCGCCATCCGGCTTATCCCCAGGGCGGAGGTGCCAACCCAGTTGAGCCTGTTTTCCAGCCAACAGGACAATGAGCGGGAGCGTTCGTTGTTGCGTACATCTATTGCTTTGCACAAACGGTTTGGAAAGAACAGCTTGGTGCGGGGCATGGATTTGCTGGAGGCCGGCACCACCCGGGAACGCAACGAGCAGATTGGAGGTCACAGAAAATGAGCGTCACCCTTGCAGCCTATCAGGACATTCTATACCAGCAGCGGCCTCTCTCCCGCCACCCCAAAATTAGCGTGGAGAACCGGGCCAAGCTCTTTACTCCTTTTTCTGCTCTGAGAGGTTTTGATATTGAAATTTTGACCCAGGAGCAGGGCAGATTGCTAGTACCGCAGGTCGTCCTTGCCAGCGACCGGGAGGAGGAAATCTACCGCCTTTTGAATGGGCTGCATCAGGGGGATTGGGTCACCGTATCCTACTTTGTGCCGGTCAAGACGATAGGCGGCCAGCCAATGGGAGAGTACACCGTGATGTCTGGAGAAGTAAAGCGAGTGGACAGTGTGGAACAGCTTCTTGTGTTGGAGAATATGTTTGTGCCGTTTGGGCATATTCACGCTATAACAGCGGAAAGTGTGGAAGGAGCTGATTCCGCATGAAAGGCTTTGCCCGCCGCAAACAGTATGTGGAAGTGGTGGCTACCCACTACATTGACGGCTCCGTTAGGCCGCAGAAGATCATTCTGGCCACCGGGCCGGTTTACGAGATCGAGGACAGCCGGGAGGCAGCTCCCGGCAAGGCCTACACCACCGGGGAGCTGGCCCGTCGCTATGTGGTGAAGATCAAAGAGAAGGAAACTTATCTGTATGAAACCAGCGGACGGTGGTTTGTGGAGATGAAATTATAAGAGAGGATCGGGCTTGTTGTTAAGCATCTGTGACTTGAAGGCTTAACAACTGTCTTATTGGGATCACTCTAATTCTCACCATATATATTATAAAAAACAAAGCCCTTTCTGCCAGAATACTGACAGAAAGGGCTTTGTCATATCAAGTTTTTGGTACTGGCGCTTCATTAAGTGCCTGGCTAGGTTGGACGTCCAAATTCTCCGCCAGAAACCGCTCTCAAGTTTGCTGCACCATCTTCAGATTTTCCATCCACACTTCATCTTCCAACGCTTTAGCGCAGGTATACGCCTCCTGCCAATCCCGGCTAAAAGAAGCATTTCTCTTTCCATATTCCTTCAATCGCTCTACAATGCAAAACGCCCCCGGCCAGTTCAAGTCCCGTATCCACATGAACAGTTCAAACAAGTAGGGATACAAGTCTGAATCTTCCTTTTCAGATAGAATAAGAGCGCAGTTATCCCACACATTTTTACTGTTCTTTTTATCACACGGCTGCAAAAACACATTGAAAGCTTTGACCTGCCGGGCAAGCCGCAATCCCTCTGCCTGTTCTTCCTCGGACCTATTCCAGTCCAACAGATCCATAATATAATCAATATCAACCATTTTCATCATCCCTTCCATGTGATAACAACAGATTTGACAGCTTGTGTCCATTTCGAGTTTGGACCAGCCTCAATCCAATCCTGCATTGTTCCACCAACCGGCCATACACCCACATGATTAGGCTTGTCTTGCACTGCATAAACCAAGCCCGTAGCGTTTAACTCTTCAATTGTCGTCCTTGCCGCGCCCGGTTTGGGAATTGTGGAAAAAGAAAGACCCGTTGTTACATCTTTTTTCTTGGGTGTCAAGTTTCCAGGATTTTTCCCACCATACCTATAGATGTAGACCGTCTGGTCTCTTTGTTTAGGAATAACCTGTTCTTTGGCTTTTTCCTGATAATCCGTTTTAGGTTTCGTAGAGAATGACTTAACGGAATTATTCCATTCTTTCTGGATTACAGGAAGAGCCACAGCACCAACTATTGCTGTAACGACAAAAGCTGCTGTAAGGCCAAGCAGTACGAGAAGATCATCCACAAGCGCGAAATGTCCAGTCGGGTCACTATAACAGACCGGATTGTTCCCGCAGTAGGCAAACATATTGTAGCCAAGCAGGCCATCGCCTGTGGACGCATAGGTATCCGCATTGATAAACCGGGAGACCACAGGATCATAGTAACGGCTCTGCAGGTAGTAGAATCCCGTCTCGGTATCGTAGTAATACCCACGGTACCGCAGAGGATTGATGTCCGCCAGGCTGCCGCTGGAGGAAATGAGCTTGCCCCAGGCATCGTACTCATAGGTGGCCAGCACATTGCCGTTGACATCCTCAATGCGGGTGATGTCGCCCTGCTGGGTGGTCATATAGTAGCCAGTCACATTGGAACCGGTTGCCGGATGATACCAGAATCCAATAGGGGAACCCTCATTATCGTAGAAGAAAAACAGCTCATTTCCATCCCACTCCTGCCAAACCAATCTATCCCCAGTGTAGGCATAATGGTATGTGGTTCCATTTACTGTTTTTGTAGCCCGCAAGCCAACACGATCATAGGTATAGGAAATATCCGTGTTATTGCTGCTTGCCTCCGCCAACTGACTGCCGTTGGCCCAAGCCATCTCCCAACGGGTGCCGTTGTAGTAGCTGACAGGGTTCCCGCTGACCACAGTGCCGGACACAGAATTGCTGGAGGAATTGTAGGTTTGGCCCTCATAGGCAATCTTCTGCCCATCATAAGCGGTAAGCAGATCGTTCCATTGGTTGTTGTCATAGGAATATGTGACCGTATCCCCCGCCAGCGTGCGGCTCAAGATATTCCCCGCCGTATCATAGGTGAATGTCTCTGTACCGCGGCTGTCGGTCGCTTCTGTCAACTGACCAAGTTTATCATACTCGAAGCTGCTCAGAAAATCAAGGCTCCCCGTAGTAATCTGCCGGTATACCTCATTAATGTTTCCTGCTGCGTCATAATCGTACCGGTATGTCATCTTCGTATCAGCGCCATCCGCCGATGCGTAGACATAATACTGGATACGATTAGTTTGTCGATTTGCAGTACCTGTGCCAATGTAGTTCCGCCGGTGCTGGTACACGCCAGACACGTTTTTCTTGCTGATCCGCAGCAAGTTGTCATACTCAAAGGATAGGGTACGGCCCGTACCCAGCAGCATACTGCTCAGAGTCCCATTATTACTGTTGTACGAGTAGGATTCATGCAGGGACTCATCGGATACCTGCCAATACTGATCCTTCAACCGATTTTGTTCATCATAGTTGTGCTGCGTGGAAATCGCTGTCACGCCATCCCCACTCTGTTGGCTGCGAATCAATCTCCCTATACTATCATATTCATACTGATAATCCGCCAGTACATTGCCGCTTCCATCTTTCACCACACTGCGGGCAATGTTCCCAAATGTGTCATAGCTGTAGGATTCTACATACTCCAGCAGATTCGAGGAATGGCTGACCGAAGACAACTGGCCATACAAATTGTAGTCATAATCTTCGGAATTTCCGTTACCATACTCTACTCGTGTCATCGGACCGCCCTCAGGCCCATATTCATACGAAGCCAATGTGATTGGGGCACTCCAAGTAACATCTTCTTCCGCATCCACATTGTTGCCAGAAGCGATCTGCACTGCAGTTTTATTCCCCCAAATGTCGATGGGCATAGTATAGCGCTGCCACTGTGGTGTACTCCCTACAAAAGATTTTCGGGATGCGCCCGTTAAGACCCCTTGTTCGTATGTATTGGGAAGTGACAGCAGTCCTGCCGAATAAATGCTGTTAACCCTACCGTTTGTTCCGTCTACATAGGTTTGATTAACTGTCAGATTTCCTTTCTCTGTTGGCGTAGTTGTGCTCCCAAGCCGACCTAAAGAATCGTAGGTAAAGCTTGTAGTAATGTTATTGACATCATTTGTTGTAGCAACGTGGTTTCCATCCGCGGTGTAAGTAGTGCTGTCCTGCAAGTATATACCTGAAGTTCCCTTTTGCAGTTTTGTCTGCGTATTATTTCCAGCAGCGTCATACTGTGCAGTCAGGTTCACTCCATCATTCGTGGCCTTGGTCATATTATGACTGCTGTCATAGGTATAATCAAAAGAACCTAGACCAGTTGAAACAAATTTTGTCAAATCGGGGCCATTGTATGTGTAGTTCTCATCGCTCTGGCTAGAGTAAGTAACAACCTTGAGTTTTCCGTCATCGTCATAGGTATACGTCTGCGCCGGTTCCTCCGTAAGCGTGATCTGGTCAAACCACGCCGTGTTAATGTTGTAGTCATACGCCAGGTAGACCGTAATCGTGTCCACAGTCTTTCCCGCCTGCTTTGGCACGATAAAGCCGGAGGCATACTGCCAGCCATCATAACGGGAGTCAAAAGCCACATACTGGTACTCCGGCGTTGAGGAACCCGTGTACTTGATCTCCACTATCATGCCGAAGAAGCGCTGGTATGTGCTGTTGTTCCCGCTCATATCATCCGGCCCTACGCCATCCGTCGCGGCCATGGCTTTGCCCCAGGCAGAAAGCATATAGGTCGTATCGGAGCTGCGGTTGACTTTTATGGTCTGGGAAGCGCGCCGCTGGGCATCCGGATGGCCCAGCACCTGGAACACATACCCTCTGTACTCGTCGCCGCCAGTAGAAAGCAAAGGCGCGGCCCTGGAAGCATCATACGTCCAATATTTGGACACCTCCGAGGAGGACGCCCCGGAAGCGCTCCACCGCTCCAAGCCACCTAGCTGGACCAGGTTCGCAGAAGAGGCAACCCCCTGCTTTTCCGCAGGCATATCCTCGGCAGGGATGACCACCTTCTCCAGCTGGAAGTCATCAAACGCTGCGAATTTCGCCGCGTTTTTCATATTGGCCGACACACGGTAATTACCGCTTGTCTGCGGGGTGTAGGTCACTTCCAGGCGGGTCCAGCCATTTTCCACCTGGTTGGAAGTGGCATAATTAAGCCTATTGCTCTCCGCCACATCCGTCCCGCTGCTGTTCTGGAAAGAAAGGCTCAGCCCGCCGTCGCGCCCAAATGTTGTCATCCCGGAAGAATTTGCATAGCCGGAGAAAACATAGGTAGTCCCTGCCTCCAAGTATACCTGCTGGTAGGTGTTCACTTTATTGCCGCTGCCTGTTGTAGAAACAAGATTGTTAGGCAGGAACATTTTCAGCAAGTAGCTGCCTGTCCTGGGCTTAATTGCCGGGCTAATCTCATTCACTTCTGTCCGGAAGGCGATGCCTGCCCCGGAGGGCTGGGTGCCTTTGCTCCAGCCATACAGGTTGTCGGCGTCCACTTCCATGCCGCTGTTACCCAGCAAATTGGGGGTGGCGATACCAGAAGAAGAAACGCCAGTGGCTTTATTGTTCTTTTTAGAGGTTCCCTCATTCTTCGTGTAAGTGGCAGCGGAAGTGCCGATGATCTCCGTGCGGTCTGTATTGTAGTCCACAATATTGACGGTCCGTCCCAAGAGGTCGAAAGTATATCCTATCAGAACGTCATCTTCCGTGTCCCGCGTGCGGTCCAACCCATAGAACCGGTACAACCGCTGCTGCAAGCTGGGAATCCAAACATTCCAGGAATCACCCACAGATTGAGTTCCGTCAATGCTGGAAGCAACGAATTCTTTGCCGCTCTGCACACAATAATTTCCGCTTACCAGCTGATAGGCAAGCTCATAGCCGTATTCCGTCTCATTGTCGTACAATGTCGTCAGAAGATGGGCGCCATCGCTGTAGTCGTATTGGGCGGCGTACCCATCCGGGAAGGTGATTTTCGTGAGAAGGTCTGATCCCGAGCTAGGCGTCTCATATGTGAACGTATAGGCCCGTCCTGTTTTGTCCGTAATGGAGGACAGACGGTTGTTCGAATAAGCCAGCTTGCAGATAAGGGACTGCACATCTGCCGCGCTGCCATTATCGTTGATTTGCCACACCTGCGTCACCCGGTTCGCCTGGTTGGCCTTTGGCTTCCAACTGCTGCCAGAAACCGGGAAGGGATTGGAAGAGCTGTAGTTTGTGGTGTCGTTGTACAGGTAGTAGATGATATTCCCGTTCGTGTCGATAATCCGGGTCAGGTACCCATTGACAAACTCTTTCTTATTCCCCGTTTCATCGGAGAGGGTGTATGTCGTGCCGGAAACAGACAGGGAATATCCCAATCCTTCTTCATCTTCATAGGGTGCGGGGGACTTTGCCTCAAAGTAGTGCTCCGTACCATCCGCGTCGGTGTACACATAGTAATCAGTAGAAACATCGTCCGTTTCCACGGTGGTTTTCATCACCGTTTCCTGGATGGATAATTTCCACCCTGACCCAATGTTCATGTTGGAATAATCAGCCGTGTGCATCCCAAACCCATCATTTCGTGAGAAATACCTGCCACGGTACGGGGAATTGTAATAGGCGGTGATCGTGAAGGGAAGCACATCACTATTAGAGGAGAACAGGGGCACTTCTGCCGTAAGCTGTTCTGTGAAATCACCCACGTAAGCAGTACCAGCTCGATCCACAGGGATCGTCTGGTATGTAAAACGGCCCTCAATGCCCACATTGTTCTGGTAGTAAATCAGGAAAATGGGGGTATAGTTGACGTTCATCCAGAAAACAGACGCAGCATACTTGGAGGAGGTAAACGCTTCCGGTCCGATAGCGTCCATGGCCAGCAGGCGATCTTCCTGCTTGCTGGAGTACCATTTGCTAACGATCCTGGAAATGTCCCATTGTACATACTGGTCCTCGTTGCCGCTCCCCATACGGGCATAGGCTTCCACATCGCTGCTAAAGGCGGGACGGGTGTTCCAAGTCATGCTGCGAATCCACTGGGCAGCGGAAGTATAATTACTAGGCCTTTCCCCCGTAACCTCATGGGCACGCACAAATAACCGGTTCATTGCTACGGCACTGTATGTGTGTTGATACAATCCCAACACAGCAGTAGACACTGTGCAGTTGGAAGGCAGCGTAGGCAGCTTTCCAAACTGCAAGAAAGCCTGCATCTCACGGCCAGCGTTATCCGTACCGATGTAGATGCTTTCGCCGCCAGCGCCAGTCACAGAAGAACCTTCCGTCAGGCTGGTTGCCGTGATGCTCCCCTGATAATCCCCGCCATAGAGGATGAACGTGGGATCGATCGAGATGGGATATGCGCGTTCTGTGCTGTCCATCCAAGCTTCTTCGGCAGTGACCGTCAGGACGTAGCCCTGCTCTGTGAACGCCAGCTCGTAAGAGGCATCATAAGAAACGGCCTGCTTGGCGTCCACCATATAGGGAGCCGGTATCTCATAGATAATTTCGCCCTGGCCGTTCTTTAGGCTTACCCCTCCGTTCGGCTCCAAAACAGGGGTAAGACCGTCAAAGTTCAGCAGGAAACTATACCGGTACATATCCTGCTGGGATTTAATCACAATGCTTTCTTTAACGTTGAACCCGTAATTCTGGTATACCAGGTCCACGCCAGGGAGCACATTTTCATAAGTGACCTTGGAGGATATTTTTTCAGGCTGCACCTGTTCCTCCACGGATTCCACCGGTTCAGCTGGTTCGTCCCCAGGGCCGGGGCCAGGTTCTTCGCCCGGCATATCGCCTTCGCCCCCGGGAGGTTCCGGCGACTCAGCCTCATCAGGGTTTTCTACTTTCGCTGGCACACTTGCCATAGAGGAACCACCACTGGGCTCCTCGGTAGGGTCGGGAGTGGGCAGCGGGGTAGGTTCCGGCTCACTCTCTTCCACGGAACTTTCCGGTTCGCTTTCAGAGGGCAGGGGGCTGGATTCGCTCTCCCCTACATCGCTGGATTCCGAAGCATCGGGGATGCTGCTTTCCTCAGAGCTATCCCCCGGGCCAGCGGTTTCCTCTGGGATAACATCCGAAACTTCTTCGCCCTCCAGCTCCGTCGTTTCACCATTCTCGGAAAACTCACCGGCATAAACCTCGCCAAGTTCCGTTTCCATGGAGCTTGCTGCCAAAGAATCTGGTTCTGAAGATACTTCGGAAGACGCAGAGGGCTCGCTTGCCTCCTCGCTGCTTTCGTCAGAGCTTTCTACAGGCGGCTTCGACTCCTCCGGCTCCTGGGGATTCTCCGAACTGGAGGGTTCCTCTGGGGCAGGGGTAGGGGTAGGGGTAGGCATTGGTTCAGCGGTTTCCAGCAAATCCTCCGCTGTTTCCGAACTCAAAATAGCCATGTGAAGGCCAAAATCAGAGTTTTGCAGCGAAAGCAGTTCCTCATCTGGCTCCAGCACCGCTGCATACGACTTTTCATTTTCACCATTCACTGCCTGGTAAACTTGGCCTTTGGAGAATACGCTTCGTTCAGAGCTGCTCTCCCCACTGGACACCAGGTTCAGGGTGTTGTCAATTTCTTCCCATTCATCCTCCCCAACAGCATAATGGACAGCCGTAGGATATGAGGCAGCCACATAGCTTCCATCGCTGAGGCGGAAATGCTTCACAGCAGCCTCTCTTTGTTCCTCCACCTCATACAGGACCTGGAGGTTATCCTCACTTCCCTCCGGGGCATTTTCTGGGCGGATGGATTCCCCCGCGGTTGGCGCTGCGGCCTCAAATGAGTCTTCCGCAGCGGATACTGGGACTGCAACGCTCTGCATCAGCAGCGCTGAGACCAACACCGCAGAAAGGACTTTTTTGACCTTTTTCATTGTTTTCCTCCTTACATAATTTCCTCATATTTCCCACCATGAAACCACATAAAACTCCCTATGGTCCATGGGTCTTTCCAAAACATCACTATCAAGTGAGTAATTATCCCCTGGTTATCGAAAATGCCTTGTTTTTATAAATCCCTTAGTTGTCATTTACCCTGCAGCATTTTCCTCTTTAGTGATTCCGCAATGGCCTCCGCGCTGTCCAACACGTACTTCCGGTCCTGGGGGGACAGCTGTTCTGTTAGGGCGTGGAGATAGCGGGCTTTCTGCCCGTTTGAATCAACCAGGCTGTCCATCAGCACAGCGTCAGCAGAGACTTCCAGTGCGTTGAGAAGCTGGATAAGGGTTTCACAGCTTGGTTTCTTCGCACCGCATTCAATCAATGACAAGTAATTAGCTTTAATCCCGCTTTTTTCCGCTAATTCCTCTACCGTCATTTCGCGCTGTACCCGAAAGCAGCGGACCCTTTCTCCAAACTTATCCATATCCAATGCTGTTCCGTTCTTCTGGGCATAAAAATCGGTTTCCTTACCCACTAGGTAATCAATGGAGACACTGAAAAAATCCGCCAACGTGATGAGGCCCGCAATATCAGGCTCACGGTCCAGCGATTCGTAACTATAAATTCTGGACTTGCTGATCCCTGTTAATTCCGCTAAGCGCTGCTGGGTCAGCCCAAGTTCTTCCCGTAACTTCCGCAAGTTCTTGACCATATCGCTCCCTGCCTTCTTCGATTTGCAGTCAAATTAAGTATACTGTATCGCCAGAGCAACGTCTACAATCAGAACAACGCCAAAATATCTGTTGACATCATCGTTTTGATAGTTTAATATTTAAATATGGTCATTTGCTCCCATTTTGGCGGATCTCTTTCATAAGCGCGATGATCGCTTGCTTCGCTGCCGTGTTATGGAGTGTCCGAAACTGGCTGGCAAGGATTTGGTCCTCATCCGTGATGGGTTCGCGGACCAGGCTTTTGCCAACCAAGTAATCGATAGTGACGTGGTAAAAATCCGAGAGCTTCACCAACATTCCGATACTCGGTTCTATGGCTCCCGTTTCATATTGCTGCATCGTGGATTGTGAGACATCCATTTCCATGGCTACGTCTAAAAGGGTCAGCCCACGCTCCACTCGCAGTTCTCTTAGTCTTAACATGGCATTCATCCTTCTGCTGATAATGAGATGGTAATAGTTTACCTCTCTTTTTTTGCCATGACAAATAGGTTTTCTAACTTAGTTTAGAATATCTATTTTCCTGGAGGGATATTCAAAATGGAACAGCAGGAACTCGAGAAAATCCTTTCCATGATGAGGTTGGAATTATCCTATCAGTTACGAAAATTTTTTGACAATACTGGATCACCGATTGAAGATTTTTCCCAGCAATGCGAGGTCGCTATATCCGTGATTTCGCTGGCGCTTGACAGGGAACCGATCTCCTTCTCCCAATTAGACCGGATTTGTACCGGACTCCACATTTCCTTGGACTCCCTTCAAAGAGCGCCTTTACAAGATCCGGACTATGTAGCTATGCGAACGCAGCTGTGGGAACTTGTAAATAAGACCCCAGATTTTTATAAGCAGGCAATCGCCCTGTATCCCTCTCTCCATACAACCTATCCCTTCTATCAATATGAGCGTAATATTGCATGGATCTGCTTTGAAGCGGAAAAGGAAAATATGTACTCAAATCGCGGAGATTTTCTTGATACTGATAATTTGCCGCAAAGTGCAGCTGCTTTCTACACCCCCATTCAGGATGAATCCATCTGCGAGGATATGGCAAGGAGAATTCAGCAGGCGCGAAAAGATTTAAATGGGCGTAAGTAGGTTTTCTTTTCTCTCCGCATTGCTGTGGTGCTGTGGGTTTACGCTTATGGGATGGCTCATTCGCTGGCGGCGTCTTCTTAAGAAAGCAGGCCCACGGGCTTTACTTAGTTTGCACCTCTTAGGAGCTGTACGCCTGGTTTTTCCGGTGGAATTCTCCATTACCAACGTTATTCCATTTGGCATGATTCTAAATCCTCTTGTTGGGGACGTTTCAGTACCCTTGAAAGCTTTTCCTGTGCTTCTCACGGTTTGGATATGTGGTTCAGCTATTGCGCTCATTCGATTTTCCATTCGGTATGTAAAGCTGCACCGAAGGCTGTCATCCTATCGGACGTCTGTAACAGGCACCCATCTGCTGAATGAGGCTGTTGGGAAAACAGTTGTTGTACGAGTAGTCCTATCCCCCATTCCTACCGTCCCATACGTTTTTGGACTGCGAAAGCCTATCATGGTTCTCTCGCGAAGTGCCTATCCCATCGCTGAACTGCGGGATGTGATGCTGCATGAATACACCCACATCCGGTACGGGCACCTGTGGATTAAATTCGCTCTAGCAATGTTGTGCTGTATCTATTGGTGGTTCCCTGTGGTCTATTTGCTGCGTCATGAGACAGACGCCCTACTGGAATTGCTTTGCGATGACCATGTTTTAAAGGACAAGTCTCCCCTCCAGGCGCTTGACTATGGGGAATTGTTGCTTCGTAGTCCACCATCGTCCTCTTGCGCGAATGATCCTTTGCTAACTCAATTTACCAGCGAAGGCACGACCATTCACCGTCTGGAGCATATTTTAGACTTTGCTTACGGTCGTTGTCAGGTTAAAAAGCACCTGGAAACCGGGATGGCGCTGCTGGCACTTCTTATACTGCTTTTCTCGTATTCCTTTTTACTTCAATCCCGGTTTGACCCGTTGGAATCAAGCTATACCGCTTACGCCTTTGGGCAAGAGGAAAGCTGCCTTATTCCCACATCCACAGGAACCTATATCCTGGTTATGAATGAGCAAACCACAGAATTAACCCGGGAGCAAGCAGAGAAGTTAATCGCAGATGGATTCCGTGTTATAGACAAAGGAGGCTAACAAATATGAAATTAAGAAAACGGATCGCAGTAGGAATGGTCACCGCGATGATGGTGCTGACTGCCTTCGCAGGCACAGCGCAAGCTGCAGCTTCTGTGGAGATAGATCTTTCCGTGTCTAGCACAGCCATAGAGCCTCGGAAGGACGTCATTGTGACCAAATACCGTTACTATAACGGCAAGGTGCAATACCGGCGGTGGAACGAAACCTATGGATATTGGGTAGACCCCGCCTGGATTGACCTATAAGATAAGATGCAAGAGCGGAGCTGGCTGTGAAATCGGCTCCGTAATTGTATTCACAAATTGGTGAAAAATATTCACTGTAATCTCAAAGGAGAGATTGTTATGCAATGTAAAAATCCTGGTGATGTTTTACGCAGGCTGCGGATCGACTGTGGCCTTACACAGCAGGCTGTGGCAGATGCGTTGCATATAAACCGCTCCACTTACTCCTTCCATGAGAGCGGGAAAACGCAGCCTGACTTTCAGCGAGTGACGGCTCTATCAAAATTATTTGATGTCCCTCTGGAACGGATGGTGGAACTGCTCTCCAATCCTGGGGAGACGGAAAGTGCTGCTGAAAAGAAACGGGTTTTCAAAAAGGTGGCCGCCCAGCCTATGCACCTGGGAGAACTTAAGCCGGAAGAAAAATCCCTGATTGCCTTATTCCGCCGCTGCGACGCCGCAAGCCAACAAGAAATATATCAGACGGCAAAACAAAAAGTTAAGTGGTGATTTTCCACCACAATTTGCGGCTTGTCCATCGAAAGAGGAGGTGCAGAGTGGAAATCGACAAAAGGACAGGAAAAGGCTGCACCACAAGCGGAACTGCGCTCTTGTGGATTACAAAAACATTTCATACGCTAAGAATCCTACAATGGAATAAATATGTATGGGGCTATCCGCCCCATCGTTATTCGTTTTTTTATAAAGTTGTAAAGGATAGAAAGATTAATTCCTTAAGTATGGGGTGTTTCCCCTGTCACAGCTGTCACCCCATACCCCAAAATCTCCCCGTACCCCACGGGATAACTATTCCTCCGCACCATATCATTGGAGTTTCCCTCAATGGTGTAGACCCGGCCGTTTTCCACCCGTTCCACAATACCCACATGGTCGGCTGACATATCGCCATCCCAGTCAAAAAAGATGATGT
>OLOH01000945.1_pt1 | contig 18372 bp, 15 predicted proteins | sample 1673221 | NCBI WGS metagenome assembly OLOH01 (sample SAMEA3136767, study PRJEB25190) | human gut metagenome
ATCATATCGTACTGGCCCTTATCGAGGCCTGCGAAAACGCCGTCGAAGGAGGTGTTGACAAACTCGACCTCAAGGCCGAACAGCTTACCAATCTCTTCTGCCATATCAACGTCAAAGCCCTGGTACACAAGACCGCTGTCGTCGGTGTACTCAAGCGGCGGATAACCGGCCTCAAAGCCGATAGTCAAAACGCCGTCCTTAACGGTCTTGACCTTACTCGGGTCAACGGTCGGTTCCTCGGTGACGTTGCGCACGCCCTCGGTGACATCGGTGCCGAAGTGCTTCATGGCGAGCTCGGAGATTTTGCCGTTATAATAAAGCGTGTTGATGGCGTTTTCGGTCTGCTCCAAAAGGTCTGTGTTGCCTTTCTTGATGCAGACGCCCATCGGTTCGCCTTCGTCGCTTTTCCAAACGCTCTGGAATTTGGAGTCGTCGTCTGCGAGGTAATACGCCGCGACAACGCTGTCTACGTACACGGCATCCGCACGGCCGAGCGAAACGTCATCAAAGCACTGCGTAATCTTTTCATACGGGAGAATCTCGACGTCAACGCCCTCTTCCTGCATTTTCTGCAGAGCGTCGTGGGCGGTGGTGCCGGTCTGCACGCTGACTTTGGCGCCGGCGAAATCGTCCGGGCTTTCGATCTTCTTTGTACTGGAGCTGCTGCATGCGGTGGCGGAGAGTGCCATTACGCCGGCGAGTACGGCAGCAAGGATTTTCTTCATTTTCATGTGTTTTGTCCTTCTTTCTCAATTTTCCCCGATAAAGAGATACAGTCGTTTCACTGTACCAATCGATTAGAATACTTGTATTCTACCCCCAAAATCCGTTTGGGTCAATAGCGAAACTGCCAAATTAATGTATATTTATACATATATACATAGGTATTTTTCAAGATTTGTGGGTAAAATCAGCGTTTTTACTTCAACGTGACAATGACAAGCTGATTCGAGACATATGGTTCCGTAAGGTCATACGCGGCCTGACGTTCCGGCGTAATGGACACGGACGAGATGATGACGTCGTACTGCTCTTTATCAAGGCCCGCAAAAATGCCGTCCCACGCGGTGTTGACAAACTCGATGTCTACGCCCAGCACCTCGCCGAGCGCTTTTGCAAAGTCGATGTCAAAGCCCTGATATTCAAGCCCTGCATCATCGGTGTACTCCATCGGCGGGTAGCCGACTTCCACGCCGACGGTTAAGGTGCCGTCCTTGAGTGTTTTAAGCTTAGAAAGGTCAAGCACCGGCTTTTCCGTCACATTGCGCACACCGTCCACATCGGCGGCGGAGCCGAAGTGCTTTTCGGAAAGCTGCGCCATGGTGCCGTCATAATATAAGGTATCAATCGCACCTTCGATGAGCTCTTTCAAATCGTCGTTGCCCTTTTTAAGGCATACGCCGATTGGCTCGCCGGTTTCGCTCGTCCATGTTTTCTGGTATTTCGTGTCGTCCTCCGCGAGGTAGTAACCCGCAACGACGCTGTCCACGTACACGGCATCCACGCGGCCGAGTGCGAGGTCGTCAAAGCACTGTGTCACCTTTTCGTACGGCAGCACGTTGATGTTCATGCCCTCGTCCTGCATATCCTGAATGCTTTCGTGCGCGGAGGTCGCCGTCTGCACGGAAATTTTCGCGCCCTCAAAGTCCGCCGGGCTTTCAATCTTCTTCGTACTGCCCGAACATGCTGCAAGTGAGAGCATCATAGCGCCAATCAAAAATGAAGCGCAAACCTTTTTGATTTTCATTTTACATTCACCTTTCCGCAATATACCTTTAAGCTTTGGTTTGTATAATTTTGAAGATGAATGTATTTTACGCCGATTTCATTCAAAAATCAAGCGGAATAATGCACAAACTAATGTATATTTATACGTATATACATGGTGAATTTTGAAAAAGAAAAGCCTGCGTTGTGCAGGGGCTCAAAATAAGAGTTGCATAACGCAGGCTTTTAGGATTCGGTTTAGTCCATGTAACCGCCTTGCATGGGGGAGTGTGCCGTTTGCGTGAAGCGCTTTAAAACGCCGTGCGTGTAGCGGCTTTTAAACGGTGGCAGCGCTTTGCGGCGCTCGTTGAACACGCGCTGCACTTCTTCCTCGCTGCATTTTTCGCCGTTGATACCGACGACGCGCAGAATACGCTGCGGAATGTCGATCTCGATAAGGTCGTTTTCTTCGATTAAAGCGATGGGGCCGCCCTGTGCGGCTTCCGGCGAAATATGGCCGATGGCGGGACCCTTGCTTGCGCCGGAGAAGCGACCGTCCGTCAGCAGCGCAATGCTGGCAGAAAGCTCCGGGTCGCTCGAAATGGCTTCGGTGGTGTAGAACATTTCCGGCATACCGCTGCCGCGCGGGCCTTCATAGCGGATGATGACGGCGTCGCCCGGCCGAATTTGGTGCGTTAAAATGGCGTGGATGGCATCTTCCTCGCAGTTGAACGGGCGCGCCTTCAGAAGCGCCTTGTGCATCTCCTTCGGCACGGCACTGTGTTTTACGACCGCGCCGTCCGGGGCGATGTTGCCGCGCAGAATGGCAATGGCGCCGTTCGTGCCGATGGGATCATCGAACGAGCGGATGATATCCGTGCGCTTGAGACCGGTTTTCTTTAAATAGGTATCACACTTCTCGTAGAAGCCGTTTTTCTTTAAATCTTCCAGATTTTCGCCGAGCGTTTTACCCGTGACGGTCATTACATCGAGATGCAGGTGGTCTTTGATTTCCTCCATGATGCGCGGTACGCCGCCTGCATAATAGAAGTACTGCGCGGGCCACTCGCCTGCGGGACGGATATTCAAAAGATAATGCGCGCCGCGGTGCATGCGGTCGAACGTATCCGCGTCGAGCGGAATGCCGAACTCATGTGCGATGGCGGGCAGGTGCATCAGCGTGTTTGTGGAGCCGGAGATGGCCGCGTGTACCATGATGGCGTTTTCGAACGATTTCAACGTGACGATATCGGACGCTTTCACGCCCTTTTTCGCGAGCGCCACGGCGGTTTTGCCGGCTTCCTCCGCCGCAACGGAAAGATCTTCGCAGGTGGCGGGCATCAGCGCCGTGCCGGGCAGCATGAGACCGAGCGATTCCGCCATAATCTGCATGGTGGACGCGGTGCCCATGAACGAGCATGCACCGCAGGAGGGGCACGCGTGGTGCTTGTAATACGTGAACTGCTCCTCGGTGATCTCACCGCGCTCATACATGGCGCTGTATTTGCCGATCTGCTCCAGCGTTAAAAGGTCGGGACCCGCGTCCATCACACCGCCCGTCACGAACACGGCCGGAATGTTGATGCGGCCGATAGCCATGAGCAGCGCAGGCACGGATTTATCGCAGCTTGCGAGGAAAACGCCGCCGTCAAACGTTGTCGCGTTGGCGTGAATTTCCACAAGGTCGGCGATGATGTCGCGCGAGGGCAGGGAATAATTGATGCCATCGTGCCCCTGTGCCATGCCGTCGCAAATATCGGTCGCAAAGTAAAGCGCACCCTTGCCGCCCGCTTCATATGCGCCCCGGCTTGCTTTCTGCGCCAAATTTAAAAGGTGCGCGGAGCCGGGGTGGCTCTGCCCGTAGGTGCTTTCAATTAAAATCTGCGGCTTTGTGAGGTCCTCCTCTTTCCAGCCCATGCCCATGCGCAGCGGGTCCATTTCCGGCGCAAGCTTGCGAACTTCCTGACTTTTCAACATGTTGATTCCCTCTTTGATGATAACTTTATGCGGCAGCGAATGCGCCAATCTCAAAATCGGCATAGGTGCCGTCTTTATTTTGCTTTGCGGTGCAGTCTAAAAAGTAAGAGGCGCCGTCCCCGGCACGCCATTTTTCGGCGTCAAACGTCAGCACGCTGTTTTCATCGTTTTTCTCCGTGATCTTAAATAAGCAGCCGTTTTCCCACAAAAGCTCGTCCGTTTCTAAGTAGCCCTCGTCTTGCAGCTCCTTAAACGTGAACGTGAGCGGGCGGCGCTCGGTAAGCTCGCCGAACCGCCATGCGATCGCCTGTATCTCGCCTTTCGTCAACGGCGTTTTGGTCAGATCGACGGAGACATATTCGGTGTCGCTTTGCAGCGCTTCGTCCGTGTTGAATAATTCCTGCAGCACGGACAAATACAGCGCGCATCGCCCGTCTGTTTCATTTTCGCGTACGGTGATTTTCTGCACGTTATCGGGCTCGCTCGGGTAAATGGCTTTGATATATCCGCCGTAGGTGACGTCCACCATCATACCGGGGATGAGGTCATTCGGCGCGTCCTCCGGCCTTGCGCAGCGGTACACGCCGTCGTCTTTACCGGCGAGCAAAAGCAGATTGCCCGAAATATCGACGAGGCGTGCGGTGAGCGTTGCAGTCTCGGCCGCGCTCGGTTCTGATGCGGTGCTTTGCGGTTCATCTACGCCACCCGAGGATGCCGGTGAGCTTTGGCAGGCGGTGAAAAGCAGAATGATGCACAAAAGAAAAGCGAATAAATGGGTTTGTAAACGGGTCATAAGGCCAACTCCTTTCATTTTATACGTAGGAAAAGGGGTTCATTCGGTTACAAAATCATCATAGCAGATTTAGAAGTCTGTTACAAGATACAAATACTTTTTGTTTTGACTTTTGTGCTTAAAATGTCTATACTGTGTACAAGTTGATAAAAAGGGAGCGAAAGCTATGCGGCAGGTAGTTGTAAATGATTTGGTATTCGGCAGCGGCAGAATGAAAATTTGTGTGCCGGTGTGCGAGAAGACAACGGAAGCGGTTTTAGACGCCGTAAAAGAGGTCAAGACCACCCCGGCGGATCTTATCGAATGGCGCATCGATTATTTTGACGAGGATATGTTTGCGGCCGCGCCGGAAATTTTTAAAGCGGCTGCGCCGTTGCCCGTGCTGTGCACATTCCGCACAAAAGCGGAGGGCGGCGAAAAAGCGATAGATTCCATGGACTATTTTGCGATGAACGCGCAGCTGAGCGCCTTGGGTGCGCCGCTTGTCGATTTAGAGCTTTTCCTTTGCGAGCAGTACGATGACATTGCAAAGGCGACCGTTCAGGCTATGCACGATATGGGTACGAAGCTTATTATCTCGAACCACGATTTTGCCAAAACGCCTGCACGCGAGGAAATCGCCGACCGCTATAAGCGTATGATGGCATTAAACGCCGACCTGCCGAAAATTGCCGTGATGCCGCAGAATGAGCGCGATGTGATGGTGATGCTGGCGGCGATGAATGAATCCACTGCGTTCTGCGGGCCGCTCATCGGCATTTCCATGGGCGAGCTCGGCAAGGTGACGCGCGTGCGCGGCGGGGCGTTCGGCTCTGTGATGACGTTTGCGTCAAAAGGAAAAGCCTCCGCACCGGGACAAATCGATGCAGAGACTTTATCTAAAATGCTGAATGAAAATTAAATTTTAAAAGTGCTTTTCAAGCGTAAACACGGTTTTCACTTCGCCGACGGGTGTGTCGTTGTCGTTGACGGTGACGCCGTTGTTAAGCGAGACGAGCATCTTATCGGTATCGGCGTTATAGTAGCCGATCTGGCGGAAGATCTCGCGGATGATGAGCGGCCAGACCGCTTCGGTGCCGTCCTTAATCTTGAAGGAGATGCCGATGCGCTCCTTTTTAAGGCCGATGCCGTACACGCCATTCGCGCCGCCCTTTGCGATGATGTTCGCATCGTGGTTGATGAGGGAGCACAGGTAGCCCGTGCCGCGCATCATGTGCGGATACTCATGGATACGCGGGACAAAGCGGCGGGCAGCGTCCTGCAGAACGTCGTCCTGAATGGTATCGATGCACGCGAGGTTCTTATATGCCGTCGCGATGTTCTTCATCGGGTAAGCGAACACCGGCACGCCGCAGCCGTCGATGCCGATGACGACCTTTTCTTCCGGGTACTCGGAGAGCACGCTCATGGTGCGCAGCACTTCGTTCTGTCCGACGGAGCCGACCTTCCAGTAATCCTTTACGTCGCCGCCCATTTCACGCTGGGTGAGCATGAGCGCCGCGTGCTTGCCGCTGCAGTTGTGGTAGAGCTTCGACTTCGGCAGCCCCTGACGGATGCGCTCTTCGTTTGCTTCCGTAGAGCCCGGCACGGTCGGCTTCATGATGAGGTCTTCCGGATTTAAGTCGGCCTTTTTCATGATGGATTTCAAAGCGTTGATGTGGAAGCTTTCGCCGAGATGCGAGCCTGCGAACAGCACGGTTTCTTCATCGGTAAAACCGTATTTTTCGTCGAGGTGATGTGCGATAACGGGCAGCGCCTGCACGGGCTTCGAAGCGGAGCGGTAGAAAACCATGGCCTCCGGGTCGCCTGCGGAATAGATGACCTTGCCCTTTTCATCTACAATGCTGATGTAGCCGTAATGCGTCAGGTCCAAAAGCCCGCCGCGGAATTCTTCTGTTAAACGAACGGTATCTGACATAATCTCGTCCCCTGTCTTTAGAATTTAACGATTTATCTTTCTTTTTACGTTCAAAGCTATTATAATCTTTTTTAGAGGATTGTAAAGGCATTTGTGTGAGAATAGTCGAAAGTGCAGAAAGCGGTGTGTTTTAAAGCGTCGCAGATAGGACAAATAAACGAAAGTTGGTATAAATATGAAAGATAAAGTATTGTTTGAGGTTTGCTGTGGCTGTTTTGAAGACGCCGTACAGGCCGAAAAAGGCGGCGCAGACCGCATTGAACTCAATTCCGCGCTGTTTTTGGGCGGCCTTACGCCGAGCATCGGCACGGTGCAGGCCGTGAAAAATACACTGAAAATTCCCGTGATGTGCATGGTGCGCCCGCGCGAGGGTGGCTTTTGCTACACGGACTTTGACTACGAGACTTGCTGCCGCGATATGGAGGCACTGTTAAATGCAGGCGCGGACGGCATCGTCTTCGGCTTTTTGAAGCCGGACGGCACGGTTGACACCGACCGCTGCGCCGATTTTATCGGGAAAATCAAGAAAATCAACCCGAACGCCGAGATTGTGTTTCACCGCGCCATTGACGTGGTGCCAGACGTATTTAAAGCACTCGACGATCTTATCAATCTCGGTGTAACGCGCGTTTTGACGAGCGGCCAGCGTGAAAGCGCGATAAAGGGCGCAAAGACTGTGAAAAAGATGATCGAATACGCAAGTGACCGCATCGATATTCTGCCCGGCGGCGGCATCAACACGCAGAATGTCGGGAAATTTATCAACGAGACCGGCACGCACAGTGTACACGCCTCGGCGCGCTCCCTGCGGCACGACACAAGCGTCTGCGGCAACCCGGAGATCTTTTTCGGCGGCAAATTGAACGGCGTGGGTATCCCGGAGAACGAATATAAAGGGACGGACAGCGCTTTGGTGCAAAACGTCGTCGCAGCGATCGAAGCGCGGTAAGCTTTACCCGGAGAAAGGGGATTTTAGGTGAAAAACGATATTGACAGCATTTTGGATGCGCTGTTTTCCGGCGGAAAGCTGAACGTGGGCAGCGGCACGAAAAGCCGCGCCGCAAAAGACGCCGAGGATTTTTTGAACAGCATCGAAAAAACGAATGCCAACATGCAGAGCAGCCTGAATCGGCAGATCAGCGACCTCGATAAGCTGACGAGCGACGCGCAGCGCAGCATGGACGAAATGCGCCGTCTGCTGGACGCCGAGGGCCTGACCGGCACGCCCGAAATGGAAGCGCCGAAAGCGGAGACCGCAGAAAAAAAGCCGAAGGCAAAGGGCGCGGAGGAGCCGCCGCAGGACCCCGCGCAGTCGTTCCGCGAGGCGAGGGAAGCGACGGGCAGAACGGTCATTGGGCAGGACGCATTTTTGGACAGCCTGTTCACCGCATTTCGCCGCCCGAGCGTGACGGGGCGCGAAAACGGCAAGCCCGCGGCGGTCGTCGTAATCTCGGGCAAAGAGGGCACAGGCAGGCACAGTGCGCTTGCGGCTTCGGCTGCGGCGCTCTGCAAAGAGGGCGTTTTGAAAAACGGCGAGGTCACGAATATCGATCTTTCCCGCTACCCGAATGCCGAAGACGGTAAATTACTCACACAGGATCTTTTTTCCGCGCTGCACAGCGAAAACGATATTGTGCTGTTTGAAAATTTTGAGCAGTGCCACAAATCTTTGCTGCCCATGGTGGCGGCGCTGTGCGAGACGGGCGTTTTAAAATTAACTTCGCGTTATGCTTTGCAGAAAGGCATGCTCATCGATGTCGGCACGGCGCTTGTGCCCGATGCTGTCAGCGAAATTTCCGTAAACGGGAAGTACTTCGTCTTTTTGACGAGCCAAAAGGACAGCGCGTTCACCGATGCGTTCGGCGCGGCATTTTTGTCCTCCGTCACGGATTTCTGCCGCACGGCGGAATTCACGCGCGAGAGCCCGCTCAGGATCGGCGAAGCGGCGCTCGGTGCATTAAACGACCGCACAAAGGCTAAGCTAAACTACACGTTCACGTTCGGTGAAGATGCCTCGGCGTTTTTGGCGGATAAATTCAGTCGCCGCGACGGCGTGGAGAGCATGGCGCGGCTGACGGAACGTTGCTTCCGCCTTTTGAGCGAAGAAAAGCTGCGCCGCGCGGAAAAGGACGGTGAAAAAACCGTTTCCGGCACACTCGGCGTAAAAGACGGTGTGCTTATGTTCACATTCCCGGATTTTGCCGTCACGGTGGAAGAAGAGAAAAAGCAGGCGGCAGACCCGAAAGCCGCCGAAGAAGTGAAATCGGAGCTTAACGAGATCATCGGACTTAGTGAAGTGAAGGACTACGTGCTGTCGCTTGAGCAGAACTATATCATTCAGCGGCTTCGCGAAGCGCGCGGCATGAAGGCCGATGTGCCCACCATGCACATGATCTTTACCGGCAATCCCGGCACGGGCAAAACGACCATCGCAAGGCTCGTTTCACGCTATTTAAAAGCCATGGGCGTACTGAGCGGCGGGCAGCTGATTGAAGTCACGCGCGCCGACCTTGTAGGCAAATACGTCGGTCACACCGCACCGCTCACGCAGCAGGTCATTCGCTCTGCGCTCGGTGGCGTGCTGTTCATCGATGAGGCATATTCGCTGTACCGCGGTGCAGACGACAGTTTCGGACTGGAAGCCATCGATACCATCGTCAAGGGGATGGAGGACCACAGAGAAGACCTTATCGTTATTTTGGCGGGCTATACAAAAGAAATGGAGGAGTTTCTCACGGCGAACTCCGGCCTGCGCTCGAGATTCCCGAATATCATCGAGTTTCCGGATTATACGGCGGAGGAGCTGCTGGCCATTACAAAGCTGACTGCAAAGAAAAAGGGCTATACGATCGATGAAACATGCGAAACGCCGCTGCTTCAATATTACGAAAAACGGCAGGCAACGGACGCCAGAACGGCGGGCAACGGACGCTTGGTGCGCAATTTGGTTGAGGACGCGATCTTAAACCAGTCTCGCAGATTGACGGGCGGAGACGTAACAAGGCTGACGGAAGCGGAGCTTGCGGCGCTTTTAAGCGAGGATTTTGACCTAAGCGAAGGATAGAAACGGTGTGAAACCGCATGAAAATGATGAAAGTGTAAACATTTATCGATTTCTCTTGCAACTTTTAAAAGAAAGATTTACAATACAAGATTGGAGAGACCGAAAGTTTCAGTAAACTTCCATTCTGCGATAAGCGAAGATAAGCGAAAGACAACCGAGCGAATAAAATTTCGCCCGCCTTTTCAAAGACGGCGGATCCCAAAGGCAGCGCCTTTGGTCACTTTCCGCAGAAAGCGAATTGCGCGGCCACTCCAAGAGCGTTTATCCAAACCGTAAATTATTGCGAAAGGGCATGAGAATATGACGAAAATCGATATTTTTTCCGGCTTCCTCGGCGCAGGCAAAACCACGCTGATCCGCAAGCTGATCTCTGAAGCTTTTAAGGGCGAAAAGCTCGTCCTCATCGAAAACGAGTTCGGCGAGATTGCCATTGACGGCGGCTTTTTGCAGGACGCCGGCATTGAAATCACCGAGATGAGCCAGGGCTGCATCTGCTGCAGCCTTGTGGGCGACTTCGGCAAGGCGCTGCATCAGGTGCTGGAGACCTACTACCCGGACCGCATTTTGATCGAGCCGTCCGGCGTAGGCAAGCTGAGCGATGTGATCCGTGCCGTGCAGAACCTGCACATGGAAGACGTTACGCTGAATAGCTTCACCACCGTTGCCGATGCAAACAAGTGCAAAATGTATATGAAGAACTTCGGCGAGTTCTATAACGACCAGATCGAGCACGCAAACTCCATCATTCTGAGCCGCACGGACGGTATCAAGTCCGAAAAGCTTGAAGCATGCGTCGCTCTGCTGCGCGAGCACAACCAGAACGCCACCATCATTACCACCCCGTGGGATCAGCTCACCGGTGCACAGATTCTCGAGACGATGGAGCACAAGAATACCCTTGAAGAGGAGCTGAAGCTCCTTGCCGAGGAGACCGAGCACGAGCACCACCATCACGACCACGATGAGCATGATGAGCACTGCACCTGCGGCTGCCACGACCACGATCACGACCATGATGAGCACGACCACGAGCATCATCACCACCATCATCATGCCGACGAGGTGTTCACAAGCTGGGGCACCGAGACGACCCGCAAGTTCACGAAGGACGAGATTGAACACATCCTCGAGGAGCTCGACAACAGCGAAAAGTACGGTATGATCCTGCGTGCAAAGGGCATCGTCGCAGGCCGGGACGGCGAGTGGATCCACTTCGACTACGTGCCGGAGGAGACCTCTGTGCGCAACGGCAGCGCCGGTGTCATCGGCCGCCTGTGCGTCATCGGTTCTCACATCAACGAGGCCGCGATCGAAGCGCTGTTCGCGTAATGCGGGCTGAACCTTACAGAAAGGCGGAATATTGATGGATGATATGCCGGTTTACCTGTTTACGGGCTTTCTCGAATCAGGCAAGACCTCTTTTATAGACGAAACGCTTGCGGATAAGCGTTTCAATAACGGGCAGCGTACCTTGCTGCTCGTCTGCGAGGAAGGCGAGGCGGAGTACGACGAGTCCCGCCCCTACATGAAGAACATCTATGTGGAAAACATTGAGGACGAAGACGAGCTGACGAGCGAAACGCTTGACATTCTCGCGAAAAAGCATCGCGCTTCCCGTGTGCTCATCGAGTATAACGGCATGTGGCAGTTGAAAACGCTGTACGACAACATGCCGGAAAACTGGGCGGTCTACCAGGAATTCATGTTCGCGGATGCGACGACATTCCTCACTTACAACGCCAACATGCGCGGCCTTGTTGTGGATAAGCTCTCCGGCTGCGAGTTGGTCGTGTTCAACCGCTTCACGAAGGACATGGACAAAATGGCGTTCCACAAGATTGTGCGCGGCATCAGCCGCCGCCCGGACATCGCCTACGAGTACACGAACGGCGACGTCGAATACGACGAGATCGAAGATCCGCTGCCGTTTGACATCAACGCGCCGGTCGTAAAGATTGAAGACGGCGATTACGCGCTGTGGTACCGTGACCTTTCCGAAGATCCGAAGAAGTACGACGGCAAGGTTGTCGAGTATAAGGGCCTTGCAGCCGTGAACCCGCGTATGAAGCCGGGCATGTTCTTCTTCGGCCGCCAGCTGATGACCTGCTGCGTGGAGGATATCCAGTTTGCGGGTCTGCTCACGCTGTGCGACGCGGACAAAATGCCGGAAAACGGAAAGTGGTACACCATGCGCCTTTCCGTTGCGTATAAGTGGCACAAGCTCTACGGCCGCAAGGGTCCGGTTCTGACGCTTCAGAACATCGAGCCTGCCGAAGCGCCCGCGCAGCCCGTTGCAACGTTCTATTAAGCTTAAATTCATTGCCCGTTGGCTTTTCAAAAGTCGGCGGGTAATTTTTTTATTTATTTTTCTGTATACGGTGTCGAAAGTGCGCGATTTATGGTATACTAAAAAATACTTAAATATATGAAATGAAAATGGTGATAACTTTGCATACATATCAGCTTGTTTTGCCCTGCCTTTTGGGTGTTGAGGGTCTTGTAGCGGAGGAGCTCCGCGATATGGGCGCGGAAAATGTCGCGCCGGAAAACGGACGTGTGCTGTGCGCAGGCTCCCCGGAGATGATCGCCCGCGCGAATATCCGCTCCCGCTTTGCGGAGCGCGTGCTCGTTCTGCTCGGTACATTTGAAGCGAAAAGCTTTGAAAGCCTGTTTCGCGGCGTGAAGGCCCTGCCGTGGACGGAGTGGATCGGCCGCGACGACGCATTTCCGGTCAAGGGGCGGTGCTTATCGAGTCAGCTCATGAGCGTGCCGGACTGCCAGGCCATTATCAAAAAAGCCGTGGTGGAAAGCCTCAAGGAGGCGTATAAGCTGGAGCATTTCCCGGAGACGGGCGCGAACTACCAGATTCAGTTTTTAATTATGAAAGACAAGGTCAGCATTATGCTGGATACGAGCGGCGCGGGGCTGCACAAGCGCGGCTACCGCAAAAATTCCAACGAAGCGCCCATCAAAGAGACGCTTGCGGCAGTCATGGCAAAGCTTTCCCGTGTGCGCACGGACGGCACGCTCATCGACCCTTTCTGCGGTTCGGGTACGATTTTAATCGAGGGCGCCATGCTCGCCATGCACATTGCGCCCGGCCTGCGCCGCCACTTTGCGGCGGAAAAATGGAAAGCTGTCCCCGGAAATATCTGGGACAACGAGCGCATTGCCGCAAAGGCACTTGAACGTCGCGATGAGGGCTTTTTGGCGTTCGGCTATGACATTGACCCAGAGGCCGTGCGCCTGACGCTTGAAAACGCGAAGAAAGCGGGCGTTGCGCAGTATATCTCCGCAGAAGTGCGCGACATCAAGGACTTCAGCAACGACGGCCCGTTCGGCTGCGTCATCTGCAACCCGCCGTACGGCGAGCGGCTTTTAGACGTGAAAACGGCGGAGGACATCTACAAAACGATGGGGCGCGTCTTCACGCCGAAGCGCGGCTGGAGCTATGCTGCCATCAGTCCGGACGAGCGGTTTGAGACATGCTTCGGCAAAAAAGCCGACCGCCGCCGCAAGCTCTACAACGGCATGATCCGCTGCCAGTATTACATGTATTTTAAGGCATAAAAAATGCTTTAGGGGAGGGTACATATGCGGAATGTTTATATCATCAACCCAAAAGCCGGCAAGCACGACCATACCGTGCAGTTTATGGAGCGCATCCGCGCCGTGCATGCCACGCACGGGGAAGAGCCGGAAATTTATCTCACACAGCGCGTGGGCCATGGCGAGGAGTTGGCGAGAGCGGCCGCCGAAAAGGGCGATGCGGTGCGCATTTGGGCTGTCGGTGGCGACGGCACGGTGCTGGAGGTCGTGCGCGGTGCGGAGTTTCACAAAAACGCCGCCGTGGGCGTATACCCGTGCGGCAGCGGCAACGACTTCGTGCGCTCATTCGGCAAGCGCGAAGTGTTTTTGAATCCGGAAAATCAGCTGGCGGGCAAGACTGTGTCCATCGATATGATCCGCACGCAGCACGGCGATGCCGTGAACATCTGCTCTGTGGGTTTTGATGCCAAGGTGGCGGCGGAGATGAATTATTATAAGCACCTGCCGTTCGTTTCGGGCGAGCTTGCGTATACCATTTCGCTTGCAAAGTGCTTTTTGGGGCACCTTGCGGACAAAATGACCGTAACGTTTTACTATGCGGACGGCACAAAAGAGACCGTTACGGGCGAATTTCTGTTCACGCTTGCGGGCAACGGTCGCTGGTATGGCGGCGGGTACTGCGGCGCGCCGAACTCGGTGATGGACGACGGCCTGCTCGATTTTGTGCTGATCCGAAAGCCCGCCTATTCCCGCATTCCGGGTCTTGTGCCGAAGTATAAGCGCGGTGAGCATTTAAGCAACCCGGCGTTTTCCGACCTGCTCGTTTACCGCCGCGGCGTGAAGATCGAAATTCAAAGCGAAAATGAAGTCGTCAGCAATATGGACGGCTTGTGCATCAAGGTGAAAAGCGAGGAATACAACATTCTGCCGCACGCACTGAATTTCATTTTGCCGCGCGGCGCGGCATTGCCGAAGGAGCCTAAAAATGCGCGGTGATACACTCGGAAAAGCGGAAATCTTAACGCCGCGCCTGCGCCTTAGACGCTTTTCCATGCAGGACATGAGCGGCTTTCTGCTGTTTGCCGCCGATGCGGATACCATGCTGCGGGCGGGCTCCAAGCCGGTTTCTACACCGGCGGAGGCGGAGAGTGAATTGAGGCGCGCCGCAGACGACCCGTATGCCTTTGCCATCACCCTGCGCGAAACGGGCGAAGTGATGGGCAAGATCAAGTACCAGCGCGATTACTGCCGCTATAATACGGACAGTATTTCGATTGGCTACGAGCTTTCGCGCCGCTACCGCCATAACGGCTATATGACGGAAGCGCTGCGCGCCATGGTGCAGAACGCGTTTGAAGTGATGAACGTCGAGGTCGTCGCCATCAGCCACTTTGTGGGTAACGAGCCGTCAAGAAAGGTCATCGAGCGCGCGGGATTCATCTTTGAGGGCGTTATGCCGTGCGGCTTTAAGCGGTTTGACGGCGAAATTTTTGACAATGTGTGTTACTCCATCCTGCGTTCGGAGTACGATACGGGGCTCATTTCGTCCGTGCGACGCATGCGGTAAAGCTTACAAATAAATGTGCATGCCCATATTCCGTCAGAAAATTGTGGAAATACCGCTTTTTTCTATTGCCAATGTACAAAAGCAGTGCTAAAATTGAATAAATCTAAAAACTGTGACTTTGTTGTGTCTTGCACCGGCAAAGTCTGTTTTTTAACGCGAAAGAAAGGAAGGAATAAAGATGGAACAGTCTTTTCCGAAGCGCCCGTTCCGCACGCACGGCGGCGCGCATGTGCCGCACCACAAGAACACGGCGCACACCGAAACGCGCGTGATGCCGCCGCCCGATGAGATCACGCTGCCCATGACGCAGCACATCGGCGCACCGTGTGTGCCCTGTGTGAAAAAGGGCGACCACGTGTATGTCGGCACCAAGGTCGCGGACAGCGACGCATACGTTTCCGTGCCGATCCATTCCTCGGTTTCCGGCACCGTGAAGGAGATCAAAAAAGTCATTATGCCCGGCGGGCAGGCGGTGGACGCCGTCATCATCACGTCGGACGGGTTAATGGAGCACGACCCTGCGGTATGTCCTCCGCCGGAGGTCAAAACGAAGCAGCAGTTGGCCGATGCGGCGCGCGCTTCGGGTCTCGTCGGTCTCGGCGGCGCAGGCTTCCCGGCGCACGTGAAATTAAACGTCCCCCAGGACAAAAAAATCGATACGCTCATCGTCAACGTTGCGGAATGTGAGCCCTATATTACCTCCGACCACCGCGAGGCGCTCGAAAACGGCAAAAACGTGCTTGCCGGTATTTATAAGATCAAAGAGATTTTAGACGTGCACCGCGTCATCATCGCGATTGAAGACAATAAGCCCGACGCCATCGAAGCGCTGACGCGCATTGCGGATGACCCGAAAATGGACCCGAACGACGAAGTGCGCGTGTTAAAGCTGCATGCAAGCTACCCGCAGGGCGCGGAAAAGGTGCTGGTGCAGGCGGCAACGGGCAGAAAAGTCCCGGCGGGCGGTCTGCCGGCAGACGTGGGTTGCCTTGTCATGAACATCGGCTCCGTCTCGTTCCTTGCAAGCTACATGCGCACCGGCATGCCGCTGACGATGAAGCGCGTTACGGTGGACGGCAGCGCCGTGCAGAACCCGCAGAATGTCATTGTGCCCATCGGCACAAAAATTCGCGAGGTCATGGAATTCTGCGGCGGCTATAAGGAAGAACCGCAGAAGCTCATCATGGGCGGCCCGATGATGGGCGTCGCCGTGACAACCGACGAGCTGCCGGTCTTAAAGCAGAATAACGGGTTACTCGCGTTCGGTGCAGAAGAAGCGCGCCTTTTGGAGCCGACCGATTGCATCCGCTGCGGCCGCTGCGTTGCGGCATGTCCCATGAACCTTGTACCCGCAAAGCTTGAAAAATACGCGGAGCGCAAGGATGTGGAAATGCTGAAAAAACTCGACATCATGACGTGCATGGAATGCGGCTGCTGCGCATTTTCCTGCCCGGCGAAACGCCGCATCGTGCAGGCCATTCGCCTCGGCAAATACTATGTAAAGAAGGAGGCGGCTAAAAAGTGAACAAATTCATCGTTTCCTCCTCGCCGCACTTTCAGTCGAAAGACACCACCCAGACCTTGATGCTGGACGTCATTTTGGCGCTGACCCCGGCGATGATCGCGTCCGTCATCATTTTCGGCTTCCGCGCGGCGGTTATTATCCTGACAACGGTTGCGTCCTGCATTTTGAGCGAATACATATCCCGCCGCGTCATGAAGCGCCGCCAGACGGTCGGTGACCTTTCCTGCGTTGTGACGGGCGTTTTGCTCGCGATGAACCTGCCCGTTTCTATCAGCCCCATCATTGCGGCGTTCGGCGGCGTTATCGCCATTGTTGTCGTAAAGCAAATGTTCGGCGGCATCGGACAGAACTTCGTGAACCCCGCGCTGACGGCGCGTATCATTCTGATGAACTCGTTCCCGGCGAAAATGACCGCGTGGACGGCGCCGATGGACCACAGCTTCTCCGACGCCATGACGACCGCAACGCCGCTCGGCGTTCTCTCCGAGGGCACGGGTGCGGCGCTGCCGAGCTACCTCGATATGTTTCTCGGCAACACGGGCGGCTGCCTCGGCGAGACCTGTGCACTCGCACTCATTCTCGGCGGCATTTACCTTGTTGCACGCCGCGTTATCAGCCCGGTTATCCCGGTCACGTACCTTGTAGCGGCAGCGGCGCTTTCCGCACTGCTCGGCCGCGACCCGCTGATGGACATTCTTTCCGGCGGCCTCTTGCTCGGCGCGATTTTCATGGCGACCGATTACACCACAAGCCCCATTAACTTCAGCGCACGCATCATCTATGCCGTCGGCTGCGGCGTGCTGACGATTTTAATCCGCCAGTTCGCGTCTCTGCCGGAGGGCGTATCGTACTCCATCGTACTGATGAATATTTTAGTGCCGCTCATTGAGCGCGTTGCGAAGCCGCAGACGTTCGGCAAAATGAAGGCAAAGAAAGCGGGTGACGCAAAATGAAGATCACCGCGAAAGATATTTTAAAACCGGCGCTCATTCTGTTTGTCATCTGCCTTGTCGTCACGGCGCTTCTGGCGGGCACAAACCTGCTGACAAAAGATAAGATCGCCGAGCAGTCCGCACTGGAAGCGGAGCAGTCGAGAAAAGTCGTTTTGAGCGATGCGGACAGCTTTGAAGAAGCGGACGGCTATTACATCGGCAAAGCGAATAACGAAACGGTCGGCTACGTTTTCCAAACGGAGGCGAAGGGCTACGGCGGTGCGGTGAAGGTTATGACCAGCATCAGCGCCGACGGGCAGATCACCGGCGTTGTCATTCTGGAGCACAGCGAAACACCGGGTCTTGGCGCGAACGCGGAAAAGGCTTCCTTTACGGATCAGTTTAAGCAGACTGCGCCGGAAAAGGGCATCACGCTTGTGAAGAATAAGGCGCCGTCGGACGGCGAGATCGAAGCCATGGCCGGCGCGTCCATCACGAGCCGCGCGGTGACGAACGCCGTCAACGAAGCTATCACAAAGTACAACACGGTAAAGGAGGGCGCATAACATGGCAAAAAGCCTCAAAGAAGAATTTACAAAAGGCATTATCAAAGAGAACCCCGTGCTGCGCCTGATGCTCGGCACCTGCGCGACGCTCGCCGTCACCACGGCGGCCTCGAACGCCATCGGCATGGGCCTTGCGACGACATTCGTACTCGTATGTTCCAACGCCGTTATTTCTCTTCTCAAAAAAATCATCCCGGATAAAGTCCGCATCCCGGCGTATATCACCATTGTTGCGGGTTTTGTTACCATTGTGCAGCTGCTCATCAAGGCCTACGTGCCGGCGCTTAACAAGTCGCTCGGCGTGTTCCTGCCGCTCATCGTTGTCAACTGCATCATTTTGGGCCGTGCGGAAATGTTCGCCAGCAAAAATCCCGTGCTGCCGAGCATCGTAGACGGTCTTGGCATGGGCGTGGGCTTTACCGCCGCGCTGCTCGCCATGGGCATCATCCGTGAATTGCTCGGCGCGGGTACCGTGTTCGGCATTCCGATTCTCTCGAATTTCATGGATCCCATCATCATTTTCCTGCTCCCGCCGGGCGGCTTCTTCGTGTTCGGAATTCTCATCGCCATTGCGGGCAAGCTTTCCGCGGAGGGCAAAGCGCCGGAGACCATGGGCTGCGCTGCATGCCCGTTGGCGGCTTCCTGCTCTAAGGTTCAGGAAAAATGTGAAAAGGAGGGCGGCAAAGCATGAGCCTCAAATTTTTAGTCGGCATTTTCCTTGCCGCAATCCTCACGGAGAACTATATTCTCAATAAGTTTCTCGGCATCTGTCCG
>OLOH01000946.1_pt1 | contig 18341 bp, 17 predicted proteins | sample 1673221 | NCBI WGS metagenome assembly OLOH01 (sample SAMEA3136767, study PRJEB25190) | human gut metagenome
AGGCGCAGGCGGTCATAACCGTCTGCGCCTGTAATCGTTTCACTTTTTTTGCAGATGTTTTATAAGAATCTGATTACTATTTTTTTATTTCTCTGCTATACTTATGCTAAGATACCAGACACGCTCTTGCACCGGCCTGGCAGTCCGTGCATTGAGAAAAAATAAGAAAGCAGAGGATCAAAGAGATGACGAAAATCCCAAACAGACTTCACAAATACGTGCCATCTATGCTGCTGTTTCTGCTGTTTGAAGCAGTGGCAGTTACGCTGTGGCTCACAAAGGACAATTTTTTCTATCTGCTGAATTTCAGCTACATCGGAGCCTGCCTTGGGCTTGGAACGGCACTGTTTACCGCCGGGAAACGGTATGCCCGGCATTTCGTCCAGTTGGCGGTGGGCAGCTATATGTTGCTGTACCTTGGCGTGATTTCCCGTGAAAATATGCAGATCGAAGGGTTCTGGTACTACCTGTTTCTCGGCGTTTTCGAAGCAGCAACTATCCACTACGCGGTTGCAAAAATTTTCGGACCGTTGCTTTTTGGGCGTGGCTGGTGCGGTTACGCCTGCTGGACAGCTATGGTGCTGGACTTTCTGCCCTACAATCAGCCGCAGAAGCCACGAAAAGAAAAGCTGGGCTTCCTTCGCTATGTGATGTTTCTTCTGTCTCTGGCGTTGGTGTCCGGGCTGTTTCTGATGCAGGTGGCACATCTGGAGCAAATCATGTTCTGGCTTTTCCTGGCCGGAAATGCGCTTTATTACCTTGTCGGTATTGTGTTTGCCTTCCTGTTTCAAGATAATCGGGCGTTCTGCAAATATCTGTGTCCCATTACGGTTTTTCTCAAACCTATGAGCTATTTCTCTCTTCTGCGCGTCCACTGCGATGAGGATAAGTGCGTCCATTGCGGGAAGTGTCTGCAGGTCTGCCCCATGAACGTGGAGGTTAATAAGGAAACCCGTAAGCGGAAAAACGGAACAGAGTGTATTCTCTGCTATGAATGCACGAAAGTTTGTCCCTCAAAAGCACTGCATTAACCGTTTTCCTCTTCCGTAAATTTATTCCTCACTTCGGCCGTCAGATCATTTAGTTCAGCGAAAACATCGCGGCAATTTTTCGGGAACTGATTTTCACCGAATGCTTCTATCTTCTCTGCCCATTCTCTAGATTCCGATGAATTTCTCTCCGCGGTATTTCCGGTCTGGGAGAATGGTAAGTCCTGCCTCCGATAGCGTCTCCTCATCAAATTCGTATTCTTTTCCCAGCATAAGCTGTTCGATAAACTCCTCGGACAGATAATAAGCTCCCACATCTGCTTTACCCTGGAAGATTTCCACCCCGCCCACGCCCAGATCGGAATTCCATTCCATATTTTCCTCTGTTGCCGGGAGATTCCACTTTTTCAGCGACCTGTCCGATTTTGCGCAGGAGAACTTCTCCGGCATCGCGGTCATCAAGGCCTTCGTCAAAGAGCTGAAGGAGCTGATGGCTTTCCGGAAGCTGAACAAGGAGAACGAGGAGATCAACGTCACCTATACCAAGATCGCCACCCTGCTGGAAGTGCTGGTCACCCTCCTCGTTGAGTCGGTCATCTGCGTCATCCTCGGCTACGGCGGCTATCTGGTCTACTGCGGCCGGTTCAACGCCGGTCAGCTCGTGGAGTACATCGGCTATTTCGAGGCGATCGTCTGGCCCATCATGGCCGTGTCGATGCTCATCGAAAAGACCTCCCGCGGCAAGGCCTCCCTCAACCGAATCACCGAGCTGCTGGATGCCCCCATCGATGTGGCGGACCGCCCCGGCGTGCCCGACCTGAAGGCCCCCAAGGGCGGCATCGAGTTCCGGAACCTGACCTTCCGCTATCCGGACGGCGAATTTGACGTGCTCAAGAACATTTCCTTCAAGATCGAGCCCGGCGAGAGCGTGGGCATCGTGGGCAAGACCGGCGCGGGCAAGACCGCACTGGTGGACCTGCTGCTCCGCACCTACAATGTGCCGGACGGCACCCTCTTCGTGGACGGGCAGGATGTGAACCGCGTGTCCATCCACTCGGTCCGCAATGCGTGCGCCTATGTGCCGCAGGACAACTTCCTCTTCTCGGATACCATCGCCCATAACATCGCCTTTGGTGTGGACGATGCCACGCAGGAGGACATCGAGCGGGCGGCCAGCCTCGCCGATGTGCGGGACAACATCGTGGACTTCAAGGACGGCTACGAGACCGTCCTCGGTGAGCGGGGCGTCACCGTCTCCGGCGGCCAGAAGCAGCGCATCTCCATCGCCCGCGCCCTACTGAAGAATGCCCCCATCCTGATCCTCGATGACTCGGTCTCGGCGGTGGATACCCGCACCGAGAAGATCATCCTCGACAACCTGAAGACCAGCCGGGCAGGGAAGACCACCCTGCTCATTGCCCACCGCATTTCCACGGTGGAGCGGCTGGATAAGATCATCTTCCTCGAAGATGGCGCCATCGAGGCCGTCGGCCCCCACGATGCGCTCTACGCTTCCTGCGAGGAGTACCGCCGCATGGTCGATCTGCAGCGGCTGGAAGACGAAACGGGAGGTGACGCGCAGTGAGTGATCTGAATCCGCTTTTGCTGGTGGGCGCGGTCATCGGCGTCATCACGGCGCTGCTGGTGGCTGCCTACGGGGGCGTCAAGGACAAAAAGACCGCCATGGGCTTTGAGCGTAACATGGACGACGGCGAAATTCTGCGCCGTCTGGCCGGGTACGCCAGACCGTATCTGGGCAAGTTCATCCTCGTGGGGTTCCTGATGCTCTTTTCCATCGCCTATGACATCGTCTCGCCCCTCATCGTCGGCTCCATTGAGGAGCTGGTAGTCGGCGACTTTACGCTGAACGCCCTGTTTGCCGCAGTGGCCGTCTATGGGGGCGTGCTGGTCTTTTCCATGGGCAGCACCTATTTACAGGCGGTCATTTTGCAGCGGGTGGGCCAGCGCATCATCTCCGACCTGCGCGAGGACCTGTTCACCCACATCGAGTCCCTCTCCCACGAGCAGCTCAATGAGATCCCCGTGGGCAAGCTGGTCACCCGCGTGACCAACGACACCAACGCCATCTCCATGATGTTCACGAACCTCTTGGTCCAGCTGACCAAGAACTGCTTCGTCATCCTCGGCATTCTGGTGGCAATGATCTGCCTGAACTACGAGCTGACCCTGATGGTGCTCTGCTTTGTGCCTTTCATCGTCATTTTCACGGTCATCTTCCGCAAATTCTCCCGCCGCGCCTACCGTAAGGTCAAGGACGCCACCACGGACATCAACACCTACCTGTCCGAGAACCTCTCCGGCATCAAGGTCACCCAGATCTTTGGCCGGGAGGACGAGAAGATGGAGGACTTCCGCAAAAAGAGCCAGACCCTCGCCAAGGCATCACAGGAGCAGATCTTTGTCTTCGGCGTGTTCCGCCCGCTGGTGTATATGCTCTATATCAGCTCGATCTTGTGCCTGTTCTATCTGGGCGGCATGGGCCATCTGAACCACATTACCTTCCTCGGCCAGAGCATTTCCAGCGGCACAGTCGTCACTTTTTATATGTATATCTCCAAATTCTTCACCCCCATCCAGAACCTTGCCGAGCAGTTCAACTGGCTGCAGTCGGCGCTGGCATCCTCGGAGAAGGTCTTCTCCATCATGGACCTGCAGCCCAAGATGGTGGACGCCCCGGACGCCATTGAGCTGGACGAGGTGAAGGGCGAGATCGAGTTCAAGGACGTCTGGTTCAGCTACATCCCCGGCGAGTGGGTGCTGCAGGGCGTTTCCTTCCATGTGGACCCGCGGGAGACCGTGGCGTTCGTCGGCTCCACCGGTTCCGGCAAAAGCACCATCCTCTCCCTCATCTGCCGCAACTATGAGTTCCAGAAGGGCCAGATCCTGATCGACGGCATCGACATCCGGAAAATTAAAATTTCCTCGCTGCGCCGCCACTTCGGCCAGATGCTGCAGGACGTCTTCCTCTTCTCCGGCACCATCCGCAGCAACATCGTTCTGCGGGAGGAGAACATCTCCGACGACGAGATCATGAAGGTCTGCCGCTACGTCAATGCCGACCGGTTCATCTCGAAGCTCGACCACGGCCTTGACGAGGAGGTGCGGGAGCGCGGCAACAACTTCTCCGCCGGCCAGCGCCAGCTCCTCAGCTTTGCGCGGACCATCATCCATAAGCCCAGCGTTATGATCTTGGATGAGGCCACCGCCAACATCGATACCGAGACGGAGCTGCTGATTCAGGATTCGCTGGAAAAGATGCGCTCGGTGGGCACCATGCTCATCGTGGCCCACCGCCTGTCCACCATCCAGCACGCCGACAACATCATCGTCCTGTCCCACGGGAAGATTCTGGAACAGGGTACCCATCAGCAGCTGCTGGCCAACCACGGCCGGTACTACCAGCTCTATACGCTGCAGTACCACAAAGAGCAGATGCAGAAATAAGAAAAATTCCCTCCGCCCCCTTGACGCTGCAGCGATTGCAGCGTTTATTGTAAAAGGGTAGGAGGGAATTTTTTATGGAAAAGAATTGGACGACCGGCAGCGTGGGAAAAAGCATCCTTCGCAGCGGGCCGCTCAGGCGGCATCCAAGAACTCTTCCGGGTCTTCGATGACGTCCTCGATGACTTCCTCCACCGAGTCGGAAACTTCTTCGTCGGAGGGGAAAAACCAGTTCTGGATGGCGTCGCGGAGGGAGAGCAGAGTGGTGTCCATCTCGGCGTTCTGGCTGAGCAGCTCGTTCACCATGTCGGGCTTGTCGGTGATCAGGTCATCCGCGCCCAGCTCCATCATGTGCTTGGCGTCCTCCTCGCGGTCGATGGTCCACGCGGAGACGGTCTTGCCGCGCAGGTGGATCTGGTTGACCATGCCGGAGGTGATAAAGGTCGTTTCCACGCTGAAAAAGTCGGCGTCGGGCAGATCGTAATAGTTGCCCACCCCCAAGGCGAGGATGTAGCCGGTGGGGATGTCAGGGGCCAGCTCCTTGACCTTGTGGAGGGTCTCATAGCTCTGGGAAGTGATGACGCAGTGCCCCTCGAAGCCGTACTCCCGCAGAAGGCGGACGGTCTCGGCTTCCAGCGTCGGGGTAGCGGCACTGGGCTTGATCTCCACGTTCAGGTCGATCTTCCCTTGGCAGAGCTGCAATGCCTCTTCCAAGGAGGGAATCCGCGTCCCGGCGAAGCGGGAGCTGAACCAGCTGCCCGCGTCCAACTGCTCGATCTCGGCAAATGTCAGGTCGTAGACCTTTGCATTTTTGCCGGTGCAGCGCCTTAAATTGGTGTCGTGGGTCACAACGGCCACCCCGTCTTTGGTCATCTGGACGTCCAATTCGATGCGGTCGCCCTTTTTCAGGATGGCCGAGCGGAAGGCGGGCATCGTATTTTCGGGGGCAATGGAGCAGTCGCCGCGGTGGTAGGTGACCAGCGGGGTCACGCCGCCCACGGCGGCAAGCAGCGCATCGTCCTGCGGCAGACTGAGCAGGTAGGCTGTAACTCCGCAGGTGACGAGGGTGACGCCCGCGACCATGGCCGTCAGCAGCAGCCGCCCGCGGGGGCGGCTGCGCTTGCCGTCGGGGCGCTCTTCCGGCGCAAAGGCACCGGCGCTCCGGGTCCGGAAGTAGAGCAGACCGAGGATGGTGCACTGGGCCACCGTTACCTTGCAGTCCAGCAGGAAGCCGAAGAAGGGCAGCTCCACCAATTGCAGCGTGCGGGAGAGAAGGAGCATGGCGCGGGTGCTCTCCAGCCCCACCACCGCCGCGATGCCATACATCAGCATCGTGGCCAGCACGAACAACAGACCCATGCGGAGCAGCACCCCGAAGTTCCAGCGGGCCAGCGCGGCCAATACCCGGAAAAACCGCTGCTTGACGTAGGCGCAGCTCTCCTTGACGGCGGTGCCGAAATTTTTGTGCTCCAAGGTGAACAACGGCAGTACCAGCGCAAAAAAGACCGTGAGCAGCACAGCGGCAAGGAAAATCGCACTGTACAGCGCCAGATAGATCGGTTTTGCCCGGATGACGCCCATGATATATTCGGGCACAGCCAACTGGGTGATATAGTTGGAGGTGACGAAAACATCCGTAAAGGGGATGAGAACGGCGCAGTAAAAGAGGATGGGCCAGTTCTTCGGAAAAACGGCGTGGCGGATGGCAGCAAAGCTTTCCCGGAACAGGGGACGCAGCTTGCACGCCTCGCCCCGGCGGGCAAAGTCCAGCCCATGCAACACGAGGGAGAACTCGTACAGGTTCCAGAGGGCCGCCAGCACCGCAATGAGCGCGATGCCGCCCAAAATGCTGGGGGCGGTGAAGATCTGATGCGCGTTGTTGTTGGTCAGGTAGTTCACCGGCGAAAAGCGCAGCGTCAGCGACCAGATGCCCCGCATGGCGGGCAGAAAGAACAGGTTCGTAAGGATCTTGTAGAGGACGATGGCTGTTATGAGGAACGTCTCGGCGCGGTGCATCAGCGCTTTGGTGTTCCGGCGCAGCTCCCTGTAGGCCGCATTTGCCTCGCGCAGGGTGATTTTGGAACGGCTCAATGAAAATTCCACCTCGATCAAAAGTCCATTTTTTGAAAACTTTTTCATTTTATAAGTAGTATACCACAAAAATCGGCAAAAGAGAACGACTGGAGCTGAGAGGTTTAGCCAAAATTTGACGCAATTTTTTCGGCATCTTTTCAGCCGGAGAAAACCATGGTACAATAAAGAAAAACGATGGGGAGGAACGCAGGATGGATTTCCAATACAACATCAAGCCCGGCCGCTACCGGCATTTCAAGGGCAACGAGTACGAGGTGCTGGGCATGGCACACCACAGCGAGACCGAGGAGGAGCTGGTGGTCTACCGTACCCTCTACGGCGACCACGACCTCTGGGTGCGCCCGGCGGCCATGTGGTGCGAGACGGTGGAGCGGAACGGCAAGGTCCAGCCGCGCTTTGCCTACATCGGGGAGTGAGCGTATGGTGATCGCAGATCGTTTCAAGAGCCGGCCGGGGGCAGAGACCGTCCGTCTGCCGTCCGGCGGGGAGATGACGCTGGCCGTGGAGCACGCGGCGGCGATCCTTGTCAACGAGCAGACGGCGTTCCGGGTGGTCTGCACGCCGGAGCTGCTGCCCCAGTTGGCGCTGGGCCGTCTGCTGACCGAGGGCTGGATCACCTGTGCCGACGAGGTGGAGCAGATCGCCGTCTGCGCCGAGGGGCTGAAGGTCAGCGTCCATCTGACACACCCGCTGGAAACGGCGGCGGCCGCCGGGCAGGAGGTGCCCAGCTGCTGTACCGACAATCTGACTGTGGCGTCTCCCGTAAAACTCCGCCCGCTGGCCCCGGTGCCGCAGCGGGAGATCCCGGACGAGTGGGTGGAGACGCTGGCTGCCGCCATGGGGGATGAGCTGCCCCTTTACCGCGCTACCCACGCCGTCCACAGCTGCTTTGTGCTGCGGGACGGGAAGATCCTGTATCAGTGCGAGGATCTTGGCCGCCACAACGCGCTGGATAAGGCCGTTGGCTGTGCGCTGGCGGAGGGGGTGCAGCTGGGTGAGTGCGTGCTCTACACCAGCGGCCGGGTGCCGGTGGATATGGTGCGCAAGGCCATCCGGGCCGGGGTGCCCGCCCTCGTCAGTAAAACGATGCCCACGGTGCAGTCGCTGGAACTGGCGGAAGCGTATGGGCTGAAGCTGCTCATCCGAAAGAAGAAATCGTTTCATGCGGCAGCGAAGAAAGTTAGAGAATGTTCTGGCTGAAAAATGTGTCTGTATATGTTGACTAACTTACGAAAAACATGTTATTCTTATGACGAAGATACCGCTCCGTTCTGTTGCAGCAGGCTGGGCGGCTGTTTTTCGTGCACGGGGACCCCGTGCATGACGATAAGAATAGGCAGGTGAAACAATGAAGCAGACAAATCGTGCGCCGCAGCCTTTGTGGCGCAGACGGCTGCCGGGTTATGCCGCCATGGGCGCGGCCTCGCTGGTATTGGCGCTGGGTCTGCATGGGCTGATGAATGCCCGCACCACCGTTGCGGGCACCGCTCTGGCCCTGACCGACGCCGACGCTGCCACCTACGGCATCAGCGCGGTGTACCAGTTGGATGAGAACACCTATTATGTGGTGGGCTCCCAGAAGGGCTTCCAGAGCGATGTCGAGGTCGGCGTGACCCTTGGAAAGGACGGCACAGTCCAGAGCGTCGCCATCCTTACGCAGGGCGAGACCGACAACCTCGGCGGTCAGTGCGTGAACCCGGAGTTCACGGCCCAGTATCAGGGCACAGCGCCCTTCACGCTGGCGGGCAAGAGCTACACCGTGACCGACCCGGCCACCGGTGCCGTGTATGCCGCCGCGGGCAGCGCAGAGACCGAGGCCCCGGCGGAGGACTTCGACCCGTCCGCTTGGCGGGCAGGGGATACCTCCCCGGAGGCGGAAGCCACCCGCAAGATGTACGAGGCGGGCCTGACCCTCTCGGCCATCCATGGCGAGCCGATGGACAACGAGCTGATCCCCCCGATGGATTCCAGTGCGGAGGCCGTCGCAAGCCGCAAGCTGTACCAAGCGAGCCTGAGCAAGAGCGCACAGGACGGCGAGGAACAGGCCAAGCCCTTTGCAGACTGGTCGGCCGAAAAACAGGCGGCATACCGTCTGGAACAGGCGGAGCTGACCACCAGCGGCACCGGTGCTGAAACCAGCAGCGCCGACCTGACCGAGGTGGATGCACTGACCGGCGCGACTATTACCTCGACCGCCGTGACGAATGTCGTCAACAACAGTTATTTCTATGTGACCGAAGTGCTCAGCGCAGAGTAACTTCACGGAGGAATGGAACCTATGGCAAAAACCGATTTCCTTACGGCTGACATGACCCGCCGTCAATTCATGAAAATTTCGGGCAAAAGTCTTGCAGGGCTGAGCCTTTCCGCTTCGATGCTGTCGCTGTTCGGCTGCTCCCAGAGTCAGATCGATTCCGGCGCAGTGGCTACGTGGGCGCTGCCGCAGGGTCTGCTGGTGGTCAACGCAGATCTGTGCACCGGCTGCCAGCGGTGCGAGATCAACTGCACCCTGACCAACGACGGCGTCTGCTCTTCCTACATCAGCCGCGTTAAGATCCAGCGCCGCCTGAACCTCGACGGTGCGGGCAACGGCCTGTTGTCCGGCACGGACAACTGCTGGGTCTACTTCCCGGATACCTGCCGCCAGTGCGAGGACCCCGCCTGCGGCAACGCATGCCCCCAGAAGGCCATCGTGACCAATGAGCAGGGCATCCGCGTCGTGGATACCGATAAGTGCATCGGCTGCGGTGCTTGCCACGAGGCTTGCCCGTGGCATATGCCCACCGTCAACCCGGAGACCGGCAAATCGTCCAAGTGCATCGCATGCGGTGCCTGTGTCGCGGGCTGCCCGTCCGGCGCTCTGTCCATCGTGGATTGGGATGCCGTTACCAGCGCAGCACAGGCTGCTTACATGGACCTGTAAGGAGGAACAACAATGGCTGAAACCTATGGCTGGGCAGGCAAGATCCTGCGCGTCAACCTGACCACCGGTGAGATCACCACCCAGGACGACGAAAAATACCATAAATATATCGGCGGTATGGGCATGGCCTACCGCATTATGTACGAGGAAGCTCCCATGGAGCTGGACCCCTATGACGAGAAGGCTCTGGTCATCTTTGGTGTCGGCCCCCTGACCGGTGCCGGCGTGCCCTGCTCCGGCCGTATGAACGTGACTTTCCGTTCTACTTGGTCCAAGGGCCACTCCATCATCGATGCACACATGGGCGGCCACATCGGCTCCATGCTGAAGTATGCCGGTTACGACGGCATCGTTGTCAGCGGCATCTCCGAAAAGCCCGTCTACCTGCGCATCGAGGACGGCGAGGTCTCTCTGGAGGATGCAAGCGAGATCTGGGGCAAGGGTACCTTTGCTTCCAACAAGTGGATGGTGGAGCAGAACGGCCGTGAGTTCGAGACTGCTTCCATCGGCCCCGCCGGTGAGCACCTGGTGGATTACTCCACCCTGAACACCAGCTTCGGCAACTCCGGCGGTGCCGGTCTGGGCGCTGCCATGGGCAACAAGAAGCTGAAGGGTCTGGCCATCCGCGGCACCGGCAGCGTCAAGGTCGCAGACCCCAAGAAGGTGCTGGAGCTCTCCAACTACATGATGGGCAACCTGATCGGCGGCAACAACAACCACAACGTGCCCGCACAGCCCCAGAGCTGGGCAGAGTACAGCGCCACCTCCGGCAAGAACCGCTGGTCCGGCGCCCCCGGCCGGATGTGGAAGAAGGCTCCCGGCGGCCCCGTGGATACCGGTGAGCAGCCCTACAACGATATCAACAAGGTGGCTCTGCGCTGCTTCAAGGGCTACTTCGACTTCGGCGCTCCGGCTGCCGAGTACACCGTGAAGAACGGCGGCTGCTCCTCCTGCCCCATCCGCTGCTACACGGAGTACGATGTGGATCCGCTGGCCGATTACGACCTGCCCACCCACAACTCCAACACCTGTATGCCCGTGCTGTACGGCACCCGCGTCTATCCGGACGGCGTGCACGATTTCAAGTACGAAGGCGACGGCACCATGGTCATCAATCTGGCATGGTCTCATGCTGTGGACGATATGGGCCTGTGGGACAACTACGGCAACCTGAACCGCGACCTGCTGTGGATCCTGCGGATGCCCCGTGAGGAGGCCACCAAGTACATCAGCGAGGAAGAGTACGATTCTCTGCCTTGGGAGTGGGAGAAGGCCGGCGATCCCCGCTGGGAGGTGGAGCTGATCCGCCGCATGGCTTACGGTGAGGGCGACCTGTCCGTGATCGCCAAGGGCACTCTGGCCATGATGGAGAAGTTCGGCCTGCCCAAGAGCTGGCTGGACCGCGACGATGATGCCACCAACTCCAACCTGATCTACAACGGCTTCCCCAACCACCACGGCCCTGCTGAGGCATGGCAGGTGGGCATGCTGTACAACCTCGTTTTCAACCGCGACTGCATGATCCACGAGATCGTCTGCGAGACCGGCTCCGGCGCTCCCTATGAGGTGACCAAGAAGGTCATGGAGGACTTCTTCGGCGAGGGCTGCTACGATAAGGCCAAGGCCTACACTCCCATCAACGAGAACAAGGCAAAGCTGGCTGCATACTGCGTCAACGACAAGAACTTCCACGACTCTGCCACCCTGTGCAACTGGATGTGGCCCATGACCCAGTCTCCCTCCAAGGAGCGTGAGTACCACGGCGACTTGGATCTGCAGGCAGACTTTATGACTGCTGTTACTGGCGAGACCTATACTCAGGCCGGTCTGCAGGAGGACGGTGAGCGCATCACCCAGATGCTCCGCGCCATGACCGCCATCAGCTTCCAGCTCAACTGCGGCAGCGCAAACCTGCGTCAGGAGCACGATGCCATCTGTGATTGGGTGTTCGATAAGGACCCCGACTTCAAGGCATTCGAGGAAGGCACCACCAAGCTGGACCGTGCCGACATGGAGAAGGCAAAGGACATGTTCTACGACATCTTCGGCTGGGATAAGACCACCGGTGTGCCCACCCGCGAGACGCTGGAAAAGTTCGACCTCGCCGATATGGCAGACGACCTCGAAAAGCGCGGCATCTATGCCCAGACCACCGAGGCCGCTGCTGAGTAAAATCCCAGAGAAACGAGGAATTTCGTCATGTTGTTTGGCAGACGCAAACCCGGCTACACCACCACGGTGGACGCCAGTGCAGACCCGGAACAGGTCGTTCTGGATCTGCAGAAGGCGGAGATGGCCGCGAAGAAAAAGCCCAAGGCTGAGGTGTTCGACATCAACGCTGCCAGCGAGACCGCCCGCCGCCTGAAAGAGACGGGCAGCACCTTTGACGGCGCCGCCGCCAAGGCCGGTGAGGACGTGATCGCCGTGGTGGAGCGGGAGACCGGCGAGCTTGCTGCAAAGCAAGCCGCGGAGAACGCTTCCGCCCCGGCAGAAACGCCCGCTGAAGCGGCCCCGGATACCGACAGCACCGCAAAGCCGGAGCTGCTGGATTTTCTGGCCGCAGCCCCCGAAGCGGAGAATGACCCCTACGCCGACCAGCCCACCCAGACGGCTCCGGAGCTGCCGGAGCTGACCCCGGCGCAGGAGCTGGCAGGGTACATCCGCTCCCGCTCGGCGGCGGCGCAGGTCACGTCCCACGCCCTGCTGGTCACAGAGGTAGAAAACGCCGACGAGCTGCTGGCCCAGATGCCGCAGGACCCCCAGTGCGAGGATATCGTTGCCCGTGCAGGCGCAAAGGATACCTACTATTACTCCAACGCCAACATGAGCGACAACTACGCCATGATCGCGCAGCTCATCGAGGACGAGGACCTGTGCGCGATGTTCGCGGAGATGGTGCGGTTCAATGCCCGCATTTACCCCAGCGCCACCCCGCTGCGTTACTTCCGCCGCTCACCCTACGGCCTTTCGCCGGAAGAGGTCGAGCAGACGTGGAAGGCTATGCAGGGCAAGCCGGAATTTTCCGACATCGAGGAGCTGACCAACAATCAGAACGAGCGGTTCCTCTTTTCCACCCAGTACCTCACCCGCCGCTACGCGAAAGCCATCAGCGACGTGGATGAGTGGACCGACTAAAGCAATCCATACAATTGAACAGGGTATAAGAGCTTCTTTGAGCAAAGGCGTCTAAACCGAAGGGCATTGACGCCGCGCCGCAATGCTAAGGGCCCGCACGCGAGCCGGCATTCAAGGGTGGCTGGGGAAACCCGGCCGCCTTCCCGCAGAAGAAACGCTGCAATTTGAAAAAAAGAACTCCTCCCATCGACCCGACCCAAGGGGCCTCCTTTGTGTACGGCTGCTGCAACAGCCCGCGCAGAGCCGGTCCCTCCGGCGCTGCAGTCTGCAAACGGCAGCGCGGGGACATTGTGTCGTGTTTTCTGCGGGGGCGTTTTGATTTTCGTCAAGACGTCCCCGTATTTTTTACCTGCCTTTTGAAAAACGATGGAATCCGCAGAAACGCTGCTGTCCGAGCCATAGCGGACAGCTGTTTCTGCGTGCAAAATGGAGGATATTTTTTAAATGAAACAGCCTTTTTGTGCGCCCGCCGAGGCGCTGCGCCGTGTGCTGGACGCGGCGGCGCAGCTGCCAAAGCCTGCGGTAGAGAATGCCGGGCTGGACGAAGCCGTTGGTCGCATTGCTGCCGCGCCCCTGTGCGCCCGGATGGACCAGCCGCCCTTCGACCGCAGCCCCTTGGACGGCTACGCCCTCCACAGCGCGGACACGGCCGGGGCCGGGGAGAAGACCCCGAAGACTCTGCCCGTGGTGATGGAGCTGTATGCGGGTGACGCGCCGACGGCACCTCTGCCCGCCGGGTGTGCGGCCCGGATCATGACCGGGGCACCCCTGCCCGCCGGGGCTGACTGCATCCTGATGCAGGAACTGACCGACGGCGGGGAAGAGAACGTGCGCATCTACGCCGAACTTTCCCACAACGCGAATGTGGTCTTCCGGGGCGAGGACATCGCCGCCGGGACCCTCATTGCCGATGCGGGCACGGTGCTGACCCCGGCGCACCTCGGTGTGCTGGCGGGGCAGGGCTTTGCGGAAGTGCCGGTCTACCGGCCGCTGACCGTCGGCGTGCTGGCTACCGGCAGCGAACTGCTGGCCTCCGGCGAGACTTTGGCCCCCGGCAAAATTTACGATGCCAACGGCATCCAGAACGCAGCCCGGCTGCGGCAGATGGGGTTTGCGGTCCAGCGCCGTCACTGCTCGGACGACCCGGCCCTCATTGTGGCGGAACTGGAAGAGCTGCTGACCGGCTGCGACGCCGTCGTTACCAGCGGCGGCGTGTCGGTGGGGCAGAAGGACTATCTGCCCGTGGTGCTGGAATCGCTGGGGGCAGAGCCTGTCTTCTCCGGCGTGGCCCAGAAGCCCGGCAGCCCCATGCTGGCGGCGAAGGTAGAGGGCAAGCTCGTCTTCTGCCTGTCAGGCAACCCCTTCGCGGCGGCGGCCACGCTGGAGCAGTACGTCCTCCCGGCCCTGCTGCGGGCCGCTGGGCGGCTGGAGAAAGGCTGCATCCTGCCCCGCACCAAACGCACCCTGACCACCGGTTTTTCCAAGGCCAGCAAAGGCAACCGCTACCTGCGGGCGAAGGCGTCCGGCGGCACCGTGGCCATCCCCGGCGAGGGCAACGCCGAAGCCCATTCGTCCGGCAGCCTGTCCGCGATGATCGGCTGCAACTGTCTGGTAGAGCTGCCCGCGGGCAGCGGCCCGGTAAAGCCGGGCGAGGAAGTGGAGGTGCTTTCGTTTGTATACTGAACGCAAGGAGGCTCTGGCTGCGGAGCTGAGCTTAAAACACCCGGCGGTGCTGGCCGTCAGCGGTGTGCATAACAGCGGCAAGACCACGCTGCTGGAAAAACTGATCCCTCTGCTGCGGGCACGCGGGCTGAAAGTGGGCGTCATCAAGCACGACGGCCACGACTTTACCCCCGATGTCCCCGGCACCGACAGCTACCGGCTGCGGGAAGCGGGCGCGGAGGGCGTCGCTGTCTTTTCCGGGAACCGCTACCTGCTGACGGAAGAGTTCCGCCTGAACGAGCAGGACCTGCTGGCACTGTTCGAGCGCCACGGCTACGACCTCGTGCTGATGGAAGGCTTCAAGGAGAGCGGCTGGCCCAAGATCGAGGTGGTGCGCAGCGCCATCTCCAAGGAACCGGCCTCCTTTGAGCCGCTGGCCGTGGTGGGCGATGTACCGGGCGCAGATTTCGCGCTGGACGAGCCGGAAGCATTGGCCGATTGGATCGCCGCTCAAAAGCCGGCGCTGTGAGGAAGAGAGGAAATTACCATGAAACTGATCCGTACCGAAGACGCGGCAGGGCAGGTGCTCAGCCACGATATCACGCAGATCATTCCGGGCGAGTTCAAGGGAGCCCGCTTCCGCAAGGGCCATATCGTCCAGCCGGAGGATATCCCGGTGCTGCTCTCCATCGGCAAGGAGAACCTCTACGTCTGGGAAAAGAAGCCCGGCATCCTCCATGAGGATGAGGCCGCCGCACTGCTGTACAAGGCCGCTGCGGGCAAAAACATCCACGGCACCGAGCCGAAAGAGGGCAAGATCGAGCTGATCGCCGACTGTGACGGTCTGCTCAAGATCCACCGCGAAGCCTTGCTGGCCGTGAACCGCACCCCCCAGATGATGATCGCCACGATCCACGGCGACCTGCCCGTGAAAAAGGGCGCGAAGCTGGCGGGTACCCGCATCATCCCCCTCGTCATCGAGCAGGAGAAGATGGACGCCATGCAGAAAGCGGCGGGCAGCGAGCCCATCCTGAACGTGCTGCCCTTCCACCAGAAGAAGTTCGCGGTCATCACCACCGGCAGCGAGGTATTCAAGGGCCGCATCGAGGACAAGTTCACCCCCATCCTTGAAGCAAAGCTCAAGGAATACGGCTGCGAGATGACATTCCATAAGGTCTGCGATGACGACCCGGCGGGCATCACGGCGGCGATTCTGGAAGCAAAGGCAGCGGGCTGCGAGCTGATCTTCACCACCGGCGGCATGAGCGTGGACCCCGACGACCGCACCCCGCTGGCCATCAAGAACACCGGGGCCGACATCGTGACTTACGGCGCGCCGGTGCTGCCGGGTGCCATGTTCCTCGTCAGCTACTTGGACGGCGTGCCCGTCTGCGGTCTGCCCGGCTGTGTGATGTACGCCAAGCGCACCATTTTTGACCTGCTGCTGCCCCGTCTGCTGGCCGATGACCCCATCACCGCCGACGACATCGCCCGCCTCGGCGAGGGCGGCCTCTGCCTTGGCTGCGCCGAGTGCCACTGGCCCAACTGCGGGTTTGGGCATTGCTGAGAGGTTGTACGGAGGATAAGCGTGACAATATGACAAGTAACTTGACCCATTTCGATGCCGAGGGCAATGCGGTGATGGTGGACGTGAGCGAAAAGCCCGTCACTGCCCGCGAAGCCACGGCCCACGGCATCATTACCATGAACGAAGAAGCCTTTACCGCCGTGAAAAACGGCACGGTCAAGAAAGGCGATGTGCTGGGCGTGGCCCGCGTGGCGGGCATCATGGCCACCAAGCGGACCAGTGAACTGATCCCGCTGTGCCATCCGCTGCCGCTGACCAAGGTGAAGATCGAGTTTGAGCTGTTGGAAGACCGCCGCGCCGTCGAGGCCCGCTGCACCGTCAAGACCAGCGGCGTCACCGGCGTGGAGATGGAGGCCCTGACCGGCGTTTCCACCGCGCTGCTGACCATTTACGATATGTGCAAGGCCGTGGACAAGGGGATGGAACTGGGCGAGATCCACCTTGAGAAAAAGAGCGGCGGCAAGAGCGGCCTGTACATCCGGGCGGAGGGCGGCTATGTTTGATGCAAAGGGCCGCAGCATCCATTACCTGCGCCTGTCTGTCACCGACCTGTGCAATCTGCGCTGCCGGTACTGTATGCCGGACGGCGTGGAGAAGCTGGAACGGGAAGATATTCTGACCTACGAAGAATTCCTGCGCCTTGCCGCGCTGTTTGCCAAGTGCGGGGTGGACACCGTCCGCGTCACCGGCGGCGAACCGCTGGTGCGCAAGGGCGTGGACTATCTGGTGGCCCAGTTGAAGGCCATCCCCGGCATCCGCCGCGTGACCATGACCACCAACGGTGTTCTGCTGGCAAAGCAGCTGCCCGCCCTGCTCTCTGCCGGGCTGGACAGCGTGAACATCAGCCTCGACACCCTCTCGCCGGAGCAGTTCGCCCGCATCACCGCGCGGGACGAGTTTGAAAACGTGAGGGCGGGCATCCATGCCGCGCTGGAAAGCGGGCTGCCCGTCAAGCTGAACTGCGTGCCGCAGGTGGGCGTGAACGAGGGCGAGCTGGAAGCACTGGCCGCCCTCGCCCAAGACAAGCCTTTGCAGGTGCGGTTCATCGAGATGATGCCCATCGGCTATGGCGCGGCCATGCCCTGCATCTCCGGGCCGGAACTGCTGGCCCGGCTGCAAAAGCGCTGGCCGGGGCTGGCCCCGCTGCCCGCGCAGGAGAGCGCCGCCCTCGGCGACGGCCCGGCGGTCTACTACACCGCCCCCGGCTGGCAGGGGAGCGTGGGCTTCATCGCGGCGGTGCACGGCAAGTTCTGCGCCTCCTGCAACCGCGTCCGGCTGACAAGTCAGGGCTTTCTGCGCCCCTGTCTTGCCAGCGAAGCGGGCTGCGACCTGAAGACCCTGCTGCGCTCCGGCGCAACGGACGAGAAGCTGCTCAAGGCGATCCAAACGACGATTTGGGAAAAGCCGCAGGAGCACCATTTTGAACGCAAACAAAACATCCCGGCAACCCGCGGGATGTATCGGATCGGAGGATAATATGGGAAAGATTCTGGCCATTTGCACCAGCCCTCAGCGCGGCACCGTCAAGACCGAGGTGCCCGAAGCCACCCTGACCCCGGAATGGGGCATCGAGACCGACGCCCATGGCGGCAATTGGCACCGTCAGGTCAGTCTGCTGAGCGCCGAAAAGATCGAGAACTTCCGCAAGAAGATCTGGGTCGATTACGGCGCATTCGGCGAAAATCTGGTCGTGGAAGGGTTCGATTTCCGCAACCTGCCCGTCACCAGCCGGTTTCAGGTGGGGGATGTCGTTCTGGAAATGACCCAGATCGGCAAGGAGTGCCACAACGACTGCGTCATCAAGCAGCAGACCGGCGAGTGCATCATGCCCCACGAGGGCGTGTTCGCCCGCGTGCTCCACGGCGGCACCATCCATGTGGGGGACGAGATGACCCTGCTGCCCCCGGAGGAGAATCCGCCGCTGCGTGCCGCCGTCATCACCCTGTCCGACAAAGGCTCCCGCGGGGAACGGGAGGACAAGAGCGGCCCGCTGATCGTGGAGATGCTCACCGCCGCCGGGTACAAGGTGGAGGAAACGATGATCCTGCCCGATGAAGCCAAGGCCCTCAAGGCCCAGCTCATCCGGCTGGCCGATGGCCGTCAGGTCAACCTGATCCTGACCACCGGCGGCACCGGCTTCTCCCCCCGCGACATCACCCCGGAGGCGACGTATGCTGTCGCCACCCGCAGCGCCCCCGGCATCGCCGAGGCCATGCGCTGCCACAGCCTGAGCATTACCCCCCGCGGGATGCTCAGCCGCGCCGCCAGCGTCCTGCGCGGCAAGACACTGATCGTCAACCTGCCCGGCAGCCCCAAGGCCGTGCAGGAAAATCTGGAGTACATCCTGCCCAGCCTTGAACACGGCATCCGCATCGCCGCCGGGCTGGATGGCGAGTGCGCCCGCAAATAATGTTGCTTTATGAAGCACTTGTGACTCCCTCAGTCACGGCTTCGCCGTGCCAGCTCCCTCTCGGAGGGAGCCTTGGCG
>OLOH01000951.1_pt1 | contig 18180 bp, 14 predicted proteins | sample 1673221 | NCBI WGS metagenome assembly OLOH01 (sample SAMEA3136767, study PRJEB25190) | human gut metagenome
TTCTGAACAGAAGAGGTCATCAGGTAACTGTTTTTGAACGTGAGGACAAACCGGGGGGACTGCTCCGTTACGGAATCCCGAATATGAAGCTGGAAAAACAGTTCATCGACCGGAAACTTGCAGTAATGGAAGAAGAAGGTATCCGTTTTGAAACTGGCTGCAATATTGGAAAAGATAAGAAATCTGCAGAACTTCTGAAAGCGTTTGACCGGGTGGTGCTTTGTTGCGGTGCATCCCATCCGCGTGATATAAAAGTACCCGGAAGAGATGCAAAAGGAATCTACTTTGCAGTAGATTTTCTGAAATCAACTACGAAATGTCTCTGGAAAAATGAGATGCAGCTGAAAGAAGGCGAATATATTTCTGCAAAGGGCAAAAATGTAATTGTCATCGGTGGTGGCGATACGGGAAATGACTGTGTTGGAACGTCGATCCGTCATGGTGCAAAATCCGTTCTTCAGCTGGAAATGATGCCGAAACTTCCGGATGAGAGAAGCGCTATGAATCCATGGCCGGAGTGGCCGAGAGTCTGCAAGACAGATTATGGTCAGCAGGAAGCGATCGCTGTGTTTGGTTCTGATCCTCGTGTTTACACAACGACAGTGAAAGAATTCGTAAAAGACAAGAAAGGGAATCTCTGTAAGGCAGTCCTTATCAAACTTGAGAGTAAGACCGATGAGAAGACCGGACGGAAAATGATGGTTCCGGTAGAAGGAAGCGAGTATACAGTAAATGCAGATCTTGTTCTGATCGCAGCAGGATTCCTTGGAAGCCAGGATTATGTAACAAAAGCATTTGGTGTAGAAGTGAATGAACGCACAAATGTAAAGACAGAGGCAGGAAAATATTCTACAAATGTGAAAGATGTATTCACAGCCGGAGATATGCACAGAGGACAGTCTCTTGTTGTATGGGCTATCCGTGAAGGTCGTGAAGTGGCAAGAGAAGTAGATGAAAGCCTGATGGGATATACAAACTTATATATTCAGTAGAAAATAAAAGATCATACAGTGAAACAGGAATCTGGAAAGTTTATCTAAGAATAAAGAGAACTTTCCAGATTTTTTGTTACAAAAATGTTACGAAAAAATGAAAAAAGTAAGGGAAACTATTGAAAATATTACATAAATACGCTATAATATTGAGCGTAGAATGTAAATAAAATACCCTCTTGTTACGAGAAATATGTTGAAAAAACACAATAGATGTTGTATTATAACATATGAGTATGTGGAATTATAATGTAACTATTTACAATGAATTGTGATACGAAAAATTATAATGCATCACATGGGGGACTAGATAAAAATAAGGATAGGTGGAAAGATGAAGTTAAAAAAAGTAAGCAGTATGATTCTTGCAGTAACACTTGCATGTACAATGACTGTTACACCGGTACTTGCTGACGAGGTCAGTGATCTGAAGCAGAAGAAGCAGGAGACACAGAATCAGGTAAGTAATCTTCAGACACAGCTGAATTCACTTATGACCAAGATCTCTGATCTTGAGAATGATCTGATCGAAACAGGTGAGGAAATCTCTCAGACAGAGGAAGATCTGAAGACAGCGCAGGAGGAACAGGAACAGCAGTATGCAGCCATGAAGCTTCGTATTAAGTACATGTATGAAGAAGGAACAGGCACTGCTACAGTGGAGAAGGTACTGACATCCGGAGATATTTCCAGTGTACTGACACAGGCAGAATATTCCCAGCAGGTACATTCTTATGACAGAGATAAGCTCGAAGAGTATGTTGCGACAGTTCAGAAAGTAGAAGATCTTAAGACAACGCTTGAGACAAAGATGGCTGATCTGCAGGAGACACAGACAGAATATGATGCGCAGAAGGATGAACTGAATACAACAATCACAGAGAAGAGTAGTGAAATCGTAAATCTCGATGTTAAGATTGATGAAGCTGTAAAGAAAGCAGCGGAAGAAGAAGCTAAGAGAAAGGCAGCAGAAGCAGCAGCAAAGAAAGCTGCCGAGGAAGCAGCTAAGAAGAATAACTCAAGCAGTAGTTCTTCTAATAGAAATAACTCAAGTAATAGTTCTTCCAGTAGTTCAAGCTCAAGCAGCTCAAGCTCAGGAAGTTCAAGCAGCTCAAGCTCCAGTAGCTCAAGCAGTAGTTCTTCCAGCAGTTCAAGCTCAAGCAACTCAAGTTCTTCCTCATCAAGCCCAAGTTATAGTGCTGATAAGGGAAGCATTATTGTAAATGCGGCGTATTCACAGATCGGAGTTCCATATGTATGGGGCGGATCTACACCGGGAGTTGGACTTGACTGTTCAGGACTTGTACAGTATTGCTACAGACAGGCAGGAATTTCAATTCCAAGAACAAGTGGAGATATTCTTGCAGCAGGAACAATTGTAAGCAATCCTCAGCCGGGAGATATCTGCTGGACACCGGGACATGTAGCGATTTACATTGGCGGCGGACAGATGATCGAAGCACAGCAGACAGGAGTACCGGTTAAGGTAAGTTCTGTACGTGTTACATATTATGTAAGATATTAGAACAAAAAAAGGAATCAGTGATGCTGATTCCTTTTTTTAAAACTTTTTTATTTGCCCGGTACAATTTCCAGCCAGTATCCGTCAGGATCTTCAATAAAATAAATTCCCATAGATGGATTTTCGAAGCAGATACATCCCATCTCTTTATGTTTTTTGTAAGCAGCATCGAAATCATCGACAGCAAATGCAAGATGGATCTCATTATCTCCCAGTTCATATGGTCGATCCATATCACGCAGCCAGGTGAGCTCTAAAAGATGCGGGGTCACACCGTCTGTGAGATATACAAGCTTAAAACTTTCGTCATCGGCAAGTTTTTCACGTTCTACTTTTAAATTCAGAGCTTTCTGGTAAAAATCCAGTGATTTTTCAAGATCATATACATTCAGGTTATTGTGTGCAAATGTAAAATTCATTTTAGTACCTCCATAGAATTATAAGGTTTTTATTCACAGTCAAGTGGAATGATGACTGGAATCTACTTTCTAAGGATATCACAGGAGGGGAGGAAAAATCAATAATGCATAGATAAAACCTGATGGGATAGAGTGATAACACAAAATATAGTGAAAAAATGAATGAAAAACATTTTTAAAATGCAAAACATGTGGAAATAAAGCTGAAAAAAACAAAAAAATAAAAAAGAATGCAAGAACCCATTGACGAAACGTCAAAAATTATATACAATAACAAAAGTGAAAAAATAAAGAAAGTGGAGGATCCCTGCAATGACTGCATATAAAGATTTGAGCAAAGAAGAGTTATTGGAATTAAAGAGTGGCCTGGAGGCGCAGTTTGAAGAAGTGAAGGCAAAAGGTCTGAAACTGGATATGTCCAGAGGAAAACCGTCAGCAGACCAGCTGAATCTGTCAATGGGGATGATGGATACACTGACAAGTGGTGTTGATCTGACTTGTGAAGATGGTGTTGACTGCCGTAACTATGGCGGACTTGATGGAATTGATGAAGCAAAACAGCTTCTTGCAGATATGATGGAAGTTCCGAAAGATAACGTGATCATTTTCGGAAACTCAAGTCTGAATGTGATGTATGATACGGTAGCACGTGCAATGACACATGGTATCATGGGAAGTACTCCATGGTGTAAGCTTGATAAGGTAAAATTCTTATGTCCGGTTCCGGGATATGACAGACATTTCGCGATTACAGAGCATTTCGGAATTGAGATGATCAATGTACCGATGACATCAACAGGACCGGATATGGATATGGTTGAGAAACTTGTAAGCAGTGATCCGGCAATCAAAGGAATCTGGTGTGTACCGAAGTACTCTAACCCACAGGGAATCACATATTCTGATGAGACAGTGTTCCGTTTTGCGAACCTGAAGCCGGCAGCAGAAGATTTCCGTATCTTCTGGGATAATGCTTACTGCGTACATCATTTATATGAAGATAAACAGGATTATCTGATTGAGATTCTGATGGAGTGTAAGAAGGCAGGTAACCCGGATATGGTTTACAAGTTTTCTTCTACATCCAAGATCAGTTTCCCGGGATCAGGAATTGCAGCAATGGCAGCATCTGATGCGAACCTGGAGGATATCAGAAGCACAATGCGTGTGCAGACAATCGGACATGATAAGGTAAATCAGCTGCGTCATGTAAGATTCTTCGGAGATATTCACGGAATTGTAGAACATATGAAGAAACATGCAGATATCCTGCGTCCGAAGTTTGAGACTGTTCTTGAAGTTCTTGAAAGAGAACTTGGCGGACTTGAGATTGGATCATGGATCGCGCCACGCGGAGGATATTTCATCTCCTTTGATGCGCTGGATGGATGTGCGAAAGCGATTGTTGCGAAGGCGAAAGAAGCTGGCGTTGTTATGACAGGAGCGGGAGCAACATTCCCTTATGGAAAAGATCCACATGACAGTAATATCCGTATCGCACCGTCTTATCCAACACCGGAAGAACTTGCAGTTGCCGCTGAAGTATTTGTATTGAGTGTAAAACTGGCAAGTGTTGATAAGATCCTTGAGACAAAATAAATAACAGCATTTTATAAAGACCTTTTGCAAGTGGTTGATCTGCCGGCAGAAGGTCTTTTTCTGATGGTTGACAGTTACTGTTCACTCCCGTGTCAATCACTCCGCTGATTGACACGGAGGATGCGTGTTTTGACTTGAATGCATCTCGCCCCATCGCCAAAGGCGATTTAAAATGGCGAGATGCGTTGCTGGTCACACATCGTGTGAACAGTAACGGTTGACATGCGTTTCCAGGGAGATTATAATGTAGTGATAGCAGAAAAGAGGAATGACATGATAAAAGGTGTAATATTTGACGTAGATGGTGTCCTTCTCAATTCCATGCCTGTCTGGGAGAATCTTGGAGAATTGTATCTGGATCATTTGGGAATTGAGGCCGAGAAGAACCTAGGGGAGACATTATTTGAGATGAGCCTGGAGGAGGCGGCAGATTATCTGATCTCACATTATAACCTGGAGAAGACAGTGGAAGAGGTTGTACAGGGGCTGAATAAGGAAGTGGAAGATTATTATGCAAAGCGTGTTCCACTGAAAGAAGGGGTTCGTCAGTATCTGGAGGAATTCAGAGAGCGAAAGATTCCTATGGTGATCGCAACAACAGGTGACCGGAAGAATGCAGAAGCAGCTCTGAGCAGATTGAAGGTATTGTCTTATTTTCAAGGGGTTTTTACAGCATCTGAGATCGGAAACGGTAAGGATCAGCCGGATATTTATTTCGCAGCACTTTTGCAGCTGGATACGGAGCCGGAACAGACCTGGGTGTTTGAAGATACTTATCAGGCTCTGAGGACGGCAAAACATGCAGGATTTAAGACAGTAGCAGTTTATGATAAGGCAAATGACAAGAATCTGGCACAGATCTGGAATACGGCAGATATCTATTTGCCGGAATTTGATGATTTTAATGTTTTTTGGAACAGGGTGTCTGAGGAAGAGAAAGAACAGTTGCTGATTGTAGAATAAGAGGAGAATGAAAAAAGCAGATTCGAATTCAAAGGAGAGATGCTCCAGTAGAATTCGAATCTGCTTTTTATCATATAATTGGCTGGTCTGTCTTGTGTTTAGAGAAGGTGGATGCCGGCATCAGCAGCAGCTTCAACTACATTTTCAGGCCAGAGGGAAGACTGTACTTCACCGATATGAGCCTTTCTTAAGTAATACATACAGATGCGGGACTGTCCAATACCGCCGCCGACTGTATATGGAAGCTCGCCGTTCAGCAGTGCCTTCTGGAATGGAAGTTCTGCACGATCTTCACATCCGGCTTCTTTGAGCTGTGCCTTTAACGAGTCTTCGTCAACACGGATTCCCATAGAAGAGAGTTCAAGACCGATGTCAAGAACCGGATAGTAAACGATAATGTCACCGTTCAGCTCCCAATCATCATAGTCCGGAGCACGACCGTCATGTCTTTCGCCGGAAGCAAGTACTCCACCAATCTTGGAGATAAACACTGCGCCTTTTTCCTTCGCAATCGCTTTTTCACGTTCTTTGGTAGTAAGATCCGGATAAAGGTCTTCCAGCTCCTGTGTAGTGATGAAAAAGATATCATCAGGAAGAAGAGGATCGATATAGTTGTAACGTCTGGAAATGTATTCTTCTGTATCTTTCAGAGCCCGGTAGACTTTGCGGACAGTGTACTGAAGTGTCTCTGTGTTACGTTCTTCCTTAGAAATTACTTTTTCCCAGTCCCACTGGTCAACATACAGAGAATGGATGTTGTCTGTATCTTCATCACGACGTATCGCACTCATATCTGTGTAAAGTCCTTCGCCGGAATGGAAATTATAATTCTTCAATGCATATCTCTTCCATTTTGCAAGAGAATGAACGATCTCTGCAACAGAACCATCCTGTTCTTTGATGTCAAAGGAAACCGGACGTTCCACACCGTTTAAGTTATCATTCAGACCGGATTCCGGACGGACAAACAGTGGTGCTGACACTCGTGTCAGGTGGAGATTCTTTGCAAGAGCACGCTCGAAGTGGTCTTTCACTTCTTTGATGGCTACTTCTGTCTCACGAATTGTAAGAGGGGAATGATAGCCAGCAGGTATTCTTAACTGTTCCATAATAAACTCCTTTATGTTAGCATTTTATTGCTGTTCACAGTATTATGCGGTCAGCAATAGCATTTCTCTTCTATTTTAAGTGGAGAAGAATAAGAAGTCAATGGAAAGGTGAAATGAACACTTGTAATCAGTAAAAAAAATTGCTAAAATGAGCAGTAGTGAGTAATAAATAGTAAGGGACGAAGGTGTAAATAATGAATGTAAATGATATGATTGATACAATTCTGAATTTTGACCTGGATGTTGTTCTGGCTGGACTTAATGAAAGCAGTCATCATTTGAGTCAGATGGAATTTATTTCTCTGATCGTTATAACGGCCGGAGCGGTACTGTTATGTCTGACGGGGCTGAAACTGGTACGTTTCTGGTCTGTGATCGCAGGATTGTCAGCAGGATGCGCAGCTGGAATTGCGGTCGGAGCGATTGCAGGTCTGGATCAGACGATCGCATTGGCGGCAGGAGCAGGTGTGGGACTTGTATTGGCGGTGCTTGGTGCATGGAAGAAGCAGATTGGTGGATTTGTGACAGTAGCGGTACTCGTCTTTGTTGTCAGTGTACATTTGATGAAACCACAGGATTTTATTATGTATGGAATCTGTGCGGGTATTGGTCTTGTGTGTGCATTGCTTTCTATTAAGTTTCATAACTTTATGCTAATTGCTGCTTCTTCTGTGTTTGGAGCAATGGCAGCGGGCAGCAGTATCTTTTATCTGCAGCCATATAAAAACGGAATGATTCATGTGGCACTTTGTGCTGCAATTGGTGCACTTAGTATCTGGATCCAGCTTCTTTTGGAATCCGGAAAACGTAAGAAAAAGAATTTACTTAAAGCCGCAGAGATCCGTGAAGAACATTCTACAGAAAATGAAGTCGAGAAGGCAAGGGCACTGGTTGAGAATCTGGATGATTTTGATGAGCTGGATGAGATTATCGAGAGTCTTCCGGAAAATGTCCGGAAAGAAGACAAGGGCACAACAGTTGTCAGCATGGATGAATTTGATGATCTTGAAGATGATCTGGAAGAGGATGAAGTGGAGAACTTTAAAGAAGAGAAGTTTGATGTAGACGAGGAAGATTGGGAGGAAGACGTCGAAATTGAAGTAACTGCTGATGAGGCAGATGCGACAGAGGATTATGATTTTGATGAAGATCCGGATGACTTAGATGACTTGAATGATCTGGAAAATCTGGATGACTTAGATGATTTGGAAGATCTGGATGATTTAGATTATCTCGATGACGATGATGATATCGAGTTTCTGGATGAAGATGAGTAGATAAAAAAGCTATCGATTACAATAACTTAACACATATCTGTGTTGTTATCGTAGTCGATAGCTTTTGTATTATCTTACTGCTGTAAATACTCCGCGGAGATCATGGATTACATGTCTTGGACATTTTACAGAGCACATTCCACAGCTTAAGCAGATGTCTTCCTGGATTACTGCGCAATTATCTTCTACATGAATTGCACCTGCAGTACATGTTTTTTCACAGATACCGCATCCAATACAACTGACTTCACACTGCTTACGTGCAACAGCTCCTTTTTCTTTGTTAGAGCATTTTACTACAATGTAGTTTGCACAGTCGTGGATTTTGATCAGGTTCTGTGGACAGACTTTTGCACACTGTCCACAGGCAATACATTTTTCTTCGTCTACTTCGGCAACGCCATATTCATTCATGGAAATCGCGCCGAATTTACATTTTTCTATACAGGCTCCACATCCGATGCAGCCATCTTTGCATCCACCGTCTTCAGAGCCGGCTGCGCGGCAGCCACCGTTACAGGCAACCAGAGCTGCCCGGTAAGGAAATCTCTTTTTAATTGCCATGATTATTTCTTCCTTTCGTATGGTGTGTTAGAAAGAGGAAGGCTGTAGCGTCTTTCTCCGTCAAATCTGCAATATGCATCTGCGATTGCAGGAGCAGTAGGGATGGATGTGATCTCTCCGATACCGATTGCTCCACAGGCAACATCCAGACCAGGTTTATCAATAACGATTGCTTCAATCTCAGGAACTTCGTGAGAACGGAAAAGTCCTAAGGAACCATACTTGTCAATTGGTTTACAATTTTCATCGATTGGATACTGCTCTCTGAGTGCGAATCCCATAGACATTACAACACCGCCTTCAATCTGACCTTCGCAGGAAAGTGGGTTGACAGCTTTACCAACATCGTGTGCGGCAATCATTTTCTCAATCTTACCTGTCTTAGGATCAAGGATGCAGACCTGAGTTGCATATCCATAAGCAACGTGAGATATCGGATTAGGCACATCTGCACCAAGTGGATGAGTCTTAGCGAGATACTCTCCGTAGAAAGTTTCTCCAATCATATCTTTCATGGACTTACCGCTGTTTTTCGCTTCCATGAATTTTTCACATGCTCTGCGGCACGCTTCACCGGTTACAAGTGTCTGACGAGAACCGGAAGTTGTACCGGAATCAGGTGAAATCCATGTGTTGCTTCGCTCATAGACGATATCATCACGGGAAAGATCTGTATTTGTAACGATCATCTGTACAAGTACAGTACCAAGTCCCTGACCGATACAGGAAGCACCAGTGAAGATGTGAAGTTTTTCATCTTCTTCAACTATTAATTTTACACGTCCTGTATCCGGGATACCAACACCAACGCCGGCATTCTTCATAGCACAACCAAGGCCAACAGCCTTACCGGCCGCAAGCGCAGCATCATACTCTTCTTTGACAGCCTCAAGTGTCTCTACAAGACCTGTAGAGTTATCTACAATCTGTCCGTTTGGAAGTACTTCGCCTGGACGGATCGCATTACGGTAATGGATTTCCCAAGGTGTGATACCAACTTTGTCGGCCATCATGTTCAGAAGTGTCTCTGTTGCGAAACAAGTCTGTGTAACACCAAATCCGCGGAATGCTCCGGCTGGTGGGTTATTTGTATAGTAAGCAGTTCCTTCAATCTCAAAGTTTTCATAATGGTAAGGTCCTGCTGCATGTGTACATGCACGTTCAAGAACCGGGCCACCAAGAGAAGCGAATGCACCTGTGTCAGATTTAACAATCGCTTTTACACCCTGGATCACTCCATTCTCATCGCATCCCATTGTCATATCCATGTAGAATGGGTGACGTTTCGGATGAACAAGCAAGGATTCCGCTCTGGATAATTTCATCTTGATCGGTTTCTTTGTTACATAAGTAAGCAATGCACCTAAATGCTGAACAGTCATGTCTTCTTTGCCACCGAAACCACCACCGACTAATGCGTTCTGAACCTTTACTTTATCCGTTCCAAGCATAAGTGTAACTTCGTGCAATGTCTGGTGAGCGGACTGGTCTGTTGAATATACGAAAATGTCACCGTCTTCATCATAGAAAGAAACAGCACATTCCGGTTCAAGGAAAGCATGCTCAGTCCAAGGTGTCTCAAAGTGATGTGAGATCACGTACTTGGAATTCTTGATTGCTTCTTCCGCATTTCCGCGGCTGATGTGCTTATAAGCACATACGTTAGTCTCTTCTTCATCATAAACAAGAGGTGCATCCGGAGCAGCAGCTTCTTCCACTGTATGTACGTGAGGAAGTACTTCATATTCAACTTTAATAAGTTTCTTTGCTTTTTCTACAGTTGCCATGTCAGTTGCAGCTATAAGGGCAATTGCATCTCCGAGATAATGTGTCAGTCCACCAACCGGAATCAGTGAATACTGATCATGTTTTAAGTGTCCGATCTTATTCTCCCCAGGAATATCATCGGCTGTTATAACCGCTTCTACGCCAGGCAGAGCCTCGGCAGCAGAGGTATCAATAGAAAGTACACGAGCTCGTGGATATTTACTACGAAGAGCAGCGCCATAGAGCATTCCTTCCGGATAATAGTCATCCGGATATTTACCTGTCCCAAGCACTTTTTCTTCAACATCTATACGAGAAACACGGGAACCAAGAGTCCAGCTAGGATCTCCGTCATCTGGTAAAACTCCTTCTTTCAGAATCTTAGCTGCCAGACGTACCGCGTCCATGATCTTAACATATCCTGTACAGCGGCAATAGTTGTTGCGCAGCGCATAGCGAATCTCATCATCGGTTGGTTCCGGATTTACATCCAAAAGTGCTTTTGTGCACATAACCATACCAGGAATACAGAATCCGCACTGTACAGCGCCTGCCTTCCCGTAAGCATAAGTGTAAACTTTCTGTTCCCAATCAGAAAGCCCCTCGACTGTGATGACATTCTTTCCGGCCAATGAATCTGTGTCAGGTACGCAGGATTTGCAAGTCTGTCCATCAATGATAACAGTACAGGCTCCACAAGCGCCTTCGCTGCAACCATCCTTTGCAGAGGTAATGTGCAGTTCATCACGCAGGAACCGTAACAGTTTCTGATTCTTTGAAGGTGAGACTTCCTGACCATTTACTATAAATGATGCCATGTCAGTTACTCCTTTCTTTGTAACAAAATCCCCAAAGAAAAATCTTTGAGGAGTATGTGTTTGTTGTGTATTTTTAATTATATAAAGATACCTATGGTTATATTTTATCACATATTCAACAAAAAGCAACAACTATTCTAAAAAAGTTTTTGACACCTAAAAATATTTTAGATATATGATATAAAAAATGCATATCAGGACAAAAAAAGGGAAGTACCGCAAAATGATACTCCCTTGTAATTATTTTATATAAATTGTTCTTAGAAACCAAAAAGATTTACAACGCGATTTTAATTATCGTGTTCTTCTTCAAATGGATCGTCGTAATCATCTTCATCATCGTAATCATCTCCACCGCGGGAAGCAATTGCGAGAATCAGTGAAATAACAGCAAGTACACCACTTACACCGGCTAAAATCAGAAGCTCGAATTCATCTCCATGTTTCAGGAAAGCAAAAACAGCACAACCGATATAGAGAATCATCGGGATAAGGAATGCAAAAAGTGTATCACGGTTATTCATGATGAAGTATAACAGTGCAGTGATAAGCATACAAAGAGCAACAATGACATAATTCATGCCAGGGGCAGAAGTCACGTCAGCTCCTGATGTGCTGAGTCCTGTTACGAAACCTTTATAAATACAGAAACCAAATGCAAGCAGGGAAATGATTCCAAGGATGATGCGTCCAGGTCTGAAACGTGGATATTCGTCTACATATTCATATTCATCATCATCTTCATCATCAGAGGATTTCTCATCATCATAGTCATCCATTTTTCTGGATTTTACATCTTCTTTTGCTTTCGCAGTTTCGGCTTCCTCTTTCTTTTTCTTCTTGGCAGCTTTACTGTCAGGGTCAGTTGCAAGCATATCTTCGTATCCCTTGCGAACTGCTTTTTCACGCTTATCACGGATTTCTTCCGCAGGAATGTTCCCATATTTCTGCTCTTCGGAATTATCAGTGGCAGTGGCATCAGTGGCAGCTTTCTGTGCAGCGGCTTTGCGGGCTCTGGCTCTCTCCTTAAGAATACGTTCAGCTTCTTCTTCTGAAATCCCTTTGTCAGCAGCAAGGCGGGCAATCGCTTCTTTGCGGGCACGCGCTTTTGCTTCTCTGCGGGCAGCTCGTTTCTCTTCAGCGGCACGGGCGGCGGCCTCAGCTTTCGCTTTTTCTTCAGCAGCACGGGCGGCAGCTTCAGCTTTCGCTTTCTCCTCAGCGGCACGGGCCTCAGCTTCAGCTTTCGCTTTTTCTTCAGCAGCGCGGGCTTCAGCCTCAGCTTTTGCCTTCTCTTCAGCGGCACGGGCCTCAGCTTCAGCTTTTGCTTTCTCTTCGGCAGCTTTTTTAGCAGCGATCTTCTTCGCACGTTGTTTATCAAGGTTCCATTGCTTTTTACAGCTATGGCAGATTGCATATTCATTAAAGATTGGATCCCCGTTTTCGCTGGTGCCAATCTGCTTATTCTGCAAATCCAGGTCTTTTCCACATATTGGGCACTTCATATTAATCATGTACTCCTCTCTTTTGTATCAAAATATTTATAACAGACTTATTATAGCATCTTAAAAGAGGAAGAACAACGAAAAAAGTGTGTTTTACATAAAATATTTTAGAAAAAAATCAAAATTGTGCAAGAATTTAATGTAAATTCATAAGAAATGGTAGACTTTAAAAATTTAATGTGATAAAATCAAAAAGTGGCCTGAGAAGGCAAAAGGTATTGTTATGGTTTATGGTATGCCGTAAGCCATCATATAATTAGCCGGTTGAGAAGGAGATTGTTTCGTATGAGTAAGAAGATCAGAACCGAGGCAGTAGATTATCTGTTTCAGGCAATCTTAAGCCTTGAGAATAAAGAAGAGTGTTATACATTTTTTGAAGACATCTGTACGATTAATGAGCTGCTTTCATTGTCACAGAGATTTGAAGTGGCAAGAATGCTCCGTGAACAGAAGACATATTTGGAGATCGCGGAGAAGACAGGAGCATCCACTGCGACAATCAGTCGTGTGAACCGTTCTCTTAATTATGGGAATGACGGATATGATATGGTTTTCAAACGTGTAGGGCTTGCTGAGGAAGAGAATGGAACGGAAGAATAACACTTAAGAATTAAGCTTACAATAAAATACCTTTTATCAATCAAAAGATACAGCTTGCGGAAGATCCTGATAAAGTCTTTCGCAGGCTGTATCTCGTTTTAAACAGAAATGTTTATTTCCCTTTCTTTTTCTCTTCGTTTTTTGAAGACTTGGAAGAGAGGTCATCAATGATCCGTTCAATGATCATTTTCTTGATATATACATCAAAACTCAAGCTGCATATAAATGCAAACTGCTGTAAGATCTCCTTATCTTCGCCATCAGCAAGATGAGTGAAAGTCTCAGCAGATTTCTCATAAGTAGCAGTTACATTCTCTTTGATGGAATCCAGCTGTTCTTTTTCAATCTTGCAGACTTCTTTGTAAATATCCGCTAATTCAAAAGAGCTTCCATCCGGAAAATATTTCTCTGTGAGCGGTGCAAGAACTGTCTCAATATCTTTGATTGAAAGGATATTTTTAAAATAATAAATGAAGACCAGAAGGAGCAGGTGCTCTCTGGAATACTTCTTCTTCACCGGGGGTGGAAGAAGATTGTTCTTCGTATAATTATTGATCATGGTCTTTGTCAGGATCTTATCATCAGGGTAACGTTTGGTCGAAGCCAGCTGCTCATCCATAAAAGTAGTTACTTGATCCATGTAAAGATTAATATTCGGAACATCGCCGGGATGCACATAACTTAAAGAAGAAAGTTCTTCTAAAATGCTGTTTAACAGATTACTTGTGTCTATATTCATGTTATCACCTCAATACATTTATTATATAGTATTTAAAACTAGATAGCAAGCAAAAGATAAGAAGGCCGGAAAATGTAGTTGACAAACAGGAACGTGTGTTTGATAATGGGAATACATTTACAGATATCTTTATAACTTTAAAGGAGTGGAAAGATGAGCATTTATGATAAATTAAATGAACCACAGAGAGAGGCTGTTTACCACACGGACGGTCCTCTTCTGATCCTTGCCGGAGCCGGTTCAGGAAAAACAAGAGTTCTGACGCACAGGATCGCGTATCTGATCGGAGAACGTGGCGTGAACGCATGGAATATTCTTGCAATCACATTTACGAACAAAGCGGCAGAAGAGATGCGCCAGCGTGTGGATAACCTTGTCGGTTTTGGAGCGGAAAGTGTATGGGTGAGTACATTTCACTCTGCGTGCGTGCGTATTTTGAGAAGATTTATTGACAGATTAGGGTATGAGAATCATTTTACGATATATGATACAGACGATCAGAAGACATTAATTAAGGAAGTCTGTCGGAAAGTAGATGTGGATACGAAAGTGTTTAAAGAAAGAAGTCTGCTTTCAGCAATTTCATCTGCCAAGAATGAGATGATCCTTCCGGATGAATTTGAACTGAATGCCGGAGGAGACTTTGCAAAGATGAAGATTGCTAAGGTTTACCGCGAGTATGAGGCGCAGATGAGAGCGAATAATGCGCTGGATTTTGATGATCTGCTTGTAAAGACAGTACAGCTTTTGCAGACACAGCCGGATGTGCTTGAGAGTTATCAGGAAAGATTCCGCTATATTATGGTAGATGAATATCAGGATACAAATACAGTCCAGTTTCAGCTGGTAAGCCTTCTTGCAGGAAAATATAAGAATCTTTGTGTCGTTGGAGATGATGACCAGTCAATCTACAAGTTCCGTGGAGCGAATATCCGGAATATTCTTGACTTTGAACATGAATTTCCGGATGCAAAGGTGATCAAACTGGAGCAGAACTACAGATCTACAGGGAATATTCTGAATGCAGCGAACAGTGTGATCGCGAATAACCGCGGAAGAAAGGAGAAATCACTTTGGACGGAGAACGGAGAAGGTGAACTGATCCGTCTGCGTCAGTTTGATACTGCATTTGATGAGGCGGATTTCATAGGCGAAGATATCAAAAGTGCTGTCAGACAGGGAGGTTCCTATAATGACAGTGCAGTTCTTTATCGTACGAATGCACAATCCCGTCTGCTGGAAGAGAAATTTATTGCCATGAATATTCCTTATAAGATTGTCGGCGGTGTAAATTTCTATGCGAGAAGAGAGATTAAGGATCTTCTTGCTTATCTCAAGACAATCGACAATGGACGTGATGATGTTGCGGTTAGAAGAATCATTAATGTCCCAAAGAGAGGAATCGGTCTTACAACAATTAACAGGATTCAGGAGTCTGCAACAGAACGTGGAATTGGTTTTTATGAGGCATTACTGGCACCGGGGCTGATCGCAGGAGTGGGAAGAAGTGCAACAAAACTGGACTCTTTTGCGGCATTGATCGAGTATTTTAAGACGTTGGCAGAAGAGATGAACATCACAGATCTTTTACAGGAAGTGATTGAGAAGACAGGATATATAGAAAGCCTTGAAAATGAAGATAAAGAAGAGGCGAAAACAAGAAAAGAGAATATAGACGAGCTGATCAGTAAAGCGGCAACTTATGAGGAAAGTTGTCAGGATAAAGATGAAAAGGCAACATTGAGCGGATTCCTTGAAGAAGTTGCTTTGGTTGCGGATATTGACAGTCTGGATGAAGACCAGGAATATGTTGTTCTGATGACTTTACATAGTGCAAAGGGACTTGAATTTCCACGTGTTTATCTTGCAGGGATGGAAGATGGGCTTTTCCCGGGATATATGAGTATTAATGCAGGAGACAGAGAAGAACTGGAAGAAGAGCGGAGACTTTGTTATGTTGGAATCACAAGGGCAGAGCAGGAACTGACTTTGACAAGTGCGCGCAGAAGAATGGTGCACGGTGAGACACAGTACAATCCGATGTCAAGATTTGTGAAAGAGATCCCGAGGGAACTGCTTGATACAGGAAACAAGAAGTTTACTCAGGAGACGGAGATGCCAGCACAACAGAATACATATGCACGTGCCAGAGAAGCATTTCGGGCACAGGCATTCGGAGGAGCATTTGGCGGAATGGCACCTGCGAAGAATCAGGGAACGAGTAAGACAGTTACAGGAAGTCAGGCACTGGCATCCCTGCAGAAGGGCAGTCAGCTGGCAGCAGGTGGAAATGGTCCACTTGGTTATGAGGTCGGAGACCGGGTACGTCATGTGAAGTTTGGGGAAGGAACAGTAACGGATATCAAAGAAGGCGGACGAGATCACGAGGTTACGATTGAATTTGACAGTGTCGGAACACGCAAGATGTTTGCAAAATTTGCCAAGCTTGTAAAGGTATGAGAAAGTTATAAAAAAATGATAAATCAGTAGTAATATGAATCGTCAGGTGTTATAATAAACACAGATTATCTGTCACCACAAAAGGTGAAGAAAGGACGTGTTAATATGAACAAGAGAATAGAAGACATCATTGCAGAAACAAGATTGAACGAGATTCTTCATAAGAATGAGGCTGAGAAGCAGAAGAACACAGTAATCTGGACACTGGCTATCATCGGAGCAGTAGCAGCAGTAGCTGCAATCGCTTATGCAGTATATCGTTTCGTATCACCGGATTATCTTGATGATTTTGAAGATGATTTTGATGACGATTTTGATGATTACTTCAGCGAGGATGATCAGGTATAATTCTTGAGTGAATTGCAAAAGTGCAGACAGGGTGAGAGAAGAAACCATCCTGTCTGTTTTTCTGTTAAAATAGATTAGAATTGATAGGAGATTAGGATGAAAAAAGGTCAGATCTACGAGGGTATTATTGAACGTGTAGATTTCCCAAACAAGGGGATTGTATTTGTTCCGGAGGAAGAACAGTATGTTACTGTGAAAAATGGGATTCCGGGACAGAAGATCCGGTTTATGATAAATAAATTTAAAAGAGGAAATGCAGAAGGAAGACTTCTTGAAGTGTTGGAGAAATCTCCACTGGAGACAAGGGAGCCGGTCTGCAGTATCTTTCCTGCCTGTGGTGGCTGTATGTATCAGACAATGCCATATGAAGAGCAGGTGAAGATGAAAGAAGGACAGATCCGCAGGATTATGGATCCGGTAGTAAAGGGCGAGTATCTTTTTGAGGGTGTGAAGCACAGCCCGAAGGAATTTCATTACCGTAACAAGATGGAATTTTCTTTTGGAGACGAATTCAAAGACGGTCCGTTATCTCTCGGTCTTCATAAAAAAGGAAGTACTTATGATGTACTGACAGCAGGAGACTGTCAGCTTGTTCATGAAGATATGGATAAGATTCTCCTTTGTGTGCTTAATTATTTCAAAGAAAGAAATGTAAGTTATTATAAGAAAATGCAGCATGTCGGTTATCTCCGCCATCTTCTTTTAAGACGAGGCGATACAACAGGCGAGATTCTTGTGAATCTTGTAACGACAACGCAGGAAGAATATGACTTAACTCCATTAGTAGAAGAACTTCTGGCATTAGAATTAGAAGGAAAGATTGTTGGAATCCTTCATATATTGAATGATTCTCTGTCCGATGTCGTGAAGAGTGATGAGACAAGAATTCTTTATGGACGGGACTTCTTTTACGAGAAGCTTCTCGGACTGGAATTCAAGATTACACCATTTTCATTCTTTCAGCCGAACTCCAAAGGGGCAGAAGTACTTTATGAAACAGTAAGAGAATATATCGGAGATATCGATAATCAGGTTGTGTTTGATCTGTTCAGCGGAACAGGAACAATTGGTCAGGTACTTGCTCCGGTTGCGAAGAAAGTGATCGGTGTTGAGATTATTGAAGAAGCAGTCGAGGCGGCAAAAGAAAATGCTGTCCGAAACGGACTTTCCAACTGCAGATTTATTGCCGGAGATGTGTTTAAGGTACTTGATGAGATTGAAGAGAAGCCGGATGTGATCGTACTGGATCCGCCGAGAGACGGAATCCATCCGAAGGCACTCCCGAAGATTTTGAATTATGGGGTGGATAAGATTGTATATATTTCCTGTAAGATGACCAGTCTGGCACGTGATCTGGAGATGATGCAGCTGGCAGGATATCGCGTGGAGAAGATGACGGCGGTGGATCAATTCTGCGAGACGGTTCATGTGGAGACTGTGGTGTTGCTACAAAGGAAGAATATGTAGAAATCCTTGAATTTACGCACTTTGTGGAGTTTTT
>OLOH01000957.1_pt1 | contig 18126 bp, 18 predicted proteins | sample 1673221 | NCBI WGS metagenome assembly OLOH01 (sample SAMEA3136767, study PRJEB25190) | human gut metagenome
AGGTGATTTATGCGTGCGCCAACTCGCAGTCCGTCAATGTCACCTCCCGACGGCGACCTTTACGATTTCTCCGATCATTCTTTTCCCCTTTCAGCATCCTACTGGGGCGCTTAAAAAAAGCCTTTGCGTGAGGATTGCATTTTCAATACAACGGGAAGCATAGCTGGAAAGCCGGATGCCCTTTTCCGGGTCGAACGTATCCACCGCTTTGATCAACCCAATGGTGCCGATGGAGATCAAATCTTCCTGATCGTTCTGGCTGGCATAGTATTTTTTGATAATATGGGCTACCAAACGCAGATTGTGTTCGATGAGCTTTTGCCGTGCCGCCTGATTTCCCTGGGCCATCTCCTCCAAACACTGTTTTTCCTGAGCTGCCGAAAGTGCCCTGGGAAATGTTCCGCCCCCTGTAACATGCAAAAACAGGTAAAGAACATGGGATAACAAATCCAAAATCTGAGTTAGCACCTGTGCCACTTCCCTTCTTCGTTGCTGTTACCATGTCTATGAAGGGAAAAAGGCAAACGTGCCAAAAGAACGAAAAAAGTCAGCCCTTGTCCACTTCTAGCCGAAACACGTTGGCCACATCCGCGTCCGGACAGCAAAAGCGAACATCCCCCGCTTTTGACAATGGCAGTTCCCCGCCATAACGGAGAATATCTATATACGGGAACCCAGCATGAAGGGCCATGGGGCAAAGTTTTCCCCGGTCCTGGTCAAAGTCGAAGGTATCCCCGATTTTATGTCCATGGTGGCACCCACAGGGCCCCAGCTTTCCCACTACTGTGATTTTGATTTTGGGTCTTGGCATTTTTCGCTCCTCTCTTCCCCTGCCGTTTTCAGGAAAGGCTCACACTGTTTTTTTCAGAACCACCATGGTGTCCTCCGCTGTCTGTTTATGGAACACCGGCAGCCAGTTTACTTCCTCCACCGGCTGAAAATGAAAGGACGAACAAGCCGTGTGGTTTTGAAGCTTTTCCTTTCCGGCCACAAAAATGGCGGTAGGACCGTCCGCCCCGCCAATGATCCCGATAGAGGCGGCTCCTGCTCCCCTGGATACCTTCTGTAACTGTAAGGGCGCTCCCATGCGGGGCTGATCCCCCTTTGCACAGTCCTGAAGGGTAAGGTAGCCCTCCGGGGGTTCCGGCTCCAACGTGTAGGAAAGCTCCCGGTAACAGTTGGGATATTCCCAGCTTTCAGGCAGCATTTCCTTTGGAACCACACTGTTCAGTGTGCGGGCTTCATTTTCCACCACGGTGAGGGTGTAACACTTCCCCGAAGTGGGATCGTCCAGCTGCGCTGTGTCCCCTGGTCCTTCTACTTGGAAACACTTTCCGGGCACACAGACCGGGTCCCCATGAAGCCGCAGAGACAGGGTGAACAGCTTCCGAAGACCCAACCAAGCCAGAAACCCCTTTACGCTTTTTCCCTGTTTTACCCAAGGGAAAGACCACCGCCACAAGTACCAGCCTTTGGTTTTGTCCAGCTGGTAATGCTCTACCACCCACTGGGCCTCCAGGTCCGTTCCCACGGCACCTTCAAAGGGAGCGTAACAAACACCGCATCCCCGGCTGCGCTGCAAGGTCTCCCCGTTGACCACCAGTTGAGGAGAATAGGAAAAATGGAAGGGATTTTCTGCCTGGATAGCTATAAGCTTCTCCCGGCTAAACCGGCTTTCGTCGTCGTTTTCCGGGGTCAAGTTCCACTTATCCCGAACCGCTTGCAGTTGCTCCGGGTCCACTTCCATGCACAGATCCACCACCAGGCCTTCCCGGCAGCAATACACCCCCGGCACCAGCCAATGACGGCCCGCCCAGTCAAACTCCCCGGAAAAAGGCAAGGGTTTTCCGCTGGGTTCCCGCGTTTTACGGTGAATGAAAAACTGTCCTCCAAAGGTCACCTTCCAAGTGGGAAGAATGATATCCGCTTCTTTTCCTTCGGGAATATACTCCACAACGCTCATCTCCTTTTCCCCATGATACTCCCGCTGTCCCCGGAAAGCAAGAAAAACCCCAGAGAAACTCTCTGGGGTTTACTTTATCCATGGATTTGATTACTGCGCTTCACCGATCTGAATGGCTTTGCGGTTGAAGTCCAGCATCTGGGCCTTCCGGGCAGGAATGCACTTCTGCACTGCCTGGTCCAGAACGTCCCCGTCGCAGAACTTGTAATCGCCGTCGGCCATGCAAACCTCTTTGAACAGCTTGCCCACCAAGATCATGTTGGACAGACCGGAGAGGCCGTTCTCCTCAGCCAGAGAGGAAGAAGGCACATAATAAACGGTCACGTCATCCCGCTCCACCTTTTTGTCGATCAGGCTGGAATCCACGATGACCACGCCGCCGGGTTCCACTGCGTCGATGAACTTGTCAAAAGAAGGCAGGTTCATGGCAATGAGCACGTTGGGGTTGGTCACCAGGGGAGAGCCAATGGCTTCATCGGACACGCACACACTGCAGTTAGCGGTACCGCCACGCATCTCCGGGCCATAAGAGGGCAGCCAGGAAAGCTGCTTATTGGCGATCAAAGCGGCATACGCCACAACCTTTCCGGCGAACAGAACGCCCTGGCCGCCGAATCCAGCAAAGAGGATATTCAGGTTTTTCATTTCTTCACGCCCTCCTCTACGTCCTTATACACACCCAGAGGATAGTAGGGGATCATGTTTTCCTCCAACCACTTGACAGCCTCCACAGGAGACAGGCCCCAGTTGGTGGGACAGGTGGAAAGCACTTCCACGATGGAATATCCCTTGCCGTCGATCTGGTTCTGGAACGCCTTTTTGATGGCCTTCCGGGCAATGTTCACGTTCTTCACGTTGTCCACGGTAACACGCTGGGCAAAGGCCACGCCGTCCAGTGTGGAGAGCATCTCGCACACCCGCACAGGATACCCGGCTGTGTTGGTATCACGGCCATAAGGAGTGGTCTGAGTGATCTGCCCCGGCAGAGACGTGGGAGCCATCTGGCCGCCGGTCATGCCGTAAATGGCGTTGTTGATAAAGATAACGGTGATGTTTTCGCCACGGGTAGCGGCATGAACTGTTTCCGCCGTACCGATAGCTGCCAGGTCGCCGTCGCCCTGGTATGTAAAGATCACGTTTTCGGGACGGGCACGCTTCAAGCCCGTTGCCACAGCCTGGGCGCGGCCATGGGGAGCCTGCACCATATCGCAAGAGAAATAATCATAGCACATAACCGAGCAGCCCACAGAGGCCACGCCTACGGTCTTACCTTCCACTCCCAGCTCTTCAATGGCCTGAGCCACCAGGCGGTGGACGATGCCGTGAGTGCAGCCGGGGCAATAGTGCATTGGCGCGTCAGTCAGGGTAGACGGTTTTTGAAATACAATAGCCATAGTCAATTCGCCTTTCCGGCCTGGGGATATTCCCCTCCCCGGGCCTTATAGTCTCTGTCGTTACAGCAGCGCTTCGATCTGCGCCAAAACCTCAGCCGGGGTGGGGATCATACCGCCGGTGCGGCCATAGAAGTGAACGGGCACCTTGCAATCGATGGCCAGCTTCACGTCGTCTACCATCTGGCCCATGCTCATTTCCACCACCAGGAAGTTCTTGGCGTGGGAAGCGGCGCGCTGAAGGGCGTCCGTGGGGAAGGGCCACAAAGTGATGGGCCGTACCAGGCCAACTTTCAAGCCTTTTTCCCGAGCTTTATTCACGGCGCTGCGGGCTACACGGGAAGAAGCACCATAAGCTACCAACACAACGTCTGCGTCTTCTGTCAGGTACTCTTCCGCCATCTGCTCGTTCTTCTTTACAGTCTCATACCGCTCAAAGCGCTCTTTGACCAGCTGCTCCAGCTTTTCGGGAGTCAGATACAGGGAGTTGATAATATTGTGAGCGCGCTTGCCGCCATGGCCCTTGGCTGCCCATTCCTTTTCAGGCAGCTTCACGGAACCTTCTTCCGGCAGCTCTACAGGCTCCATCATCTGGCCCAACATGCCGTCCGCCAGGATCATGGCGGGCATGCGGTACTTGTCGGCAGTGTCAAACGCGTGGGAGATCAAGTCCACCATTTCCTGCACAGTGGAAGGAGCGAACACCAGGATCTGGAAATCGCCGTGGCCGGTAGCCTTGGTTGCCTGCCAATAGTCTGCCTGGGAAGGCTGGATGCCGCCCAGACCAGGGCCGCCACGCTGCACGTTGATGATCACGGCGGGCAGGTCGGAACCGGCCATGTAGGAAATGCCCTCGCCCTTCAGGCTGACGCCGGGAGAGGAAGAAGAAGTCATGGCGCGCACACCGGCAGAAGCTGCACCCAACACCATGTTGATGGCTGCAATTTCCGATTCCGCCTGAAGGTAGGTGCCGCCTACCTGGGGCATACGCTTGGACATATACGCCGCCAGCTCCGTCTGGGGCGTGATGGGGTAGCCGAAGAAATGATGGCAGCCGGCGCGGATCGCGGCTTCGGCCAGCGCCTCATTGCCCTTCATCAAAACCTTCATAAGTAAATCCATTCCTTTCTCGCGGGGACCGGAAAGACTCCGCGGATAAATTTTTACCGTTCTACGGTGATCGCCGTATCAGGGCACATGGTAGCGCAAGAAGCGCAGCCTACGCACTTTTCAGGCTCCATCAACTTGGCAGGATGATAGCCTTTGGCATTTAGGCGGGTCTTGTCCAGGGCGATGATCTTCAGCGGACATGCATTGACGCACATTGAACAGCCTTTGCAGACTTTTTCATCCACAATGATTCTTGCCATAATCGTTCCCTCCTTAAGGATAATTAAAAATCTATAGGTCACTGTGATTTTTAGCGTTTGGTCACTCCCACATGAATTTCACATACCGTTTGACGGTGCGGAATCCTTCGGGAAGCGTCTCCCCCGGCTCCAAAGCAAAATCCGGAGCGGTGGAATACAACAGGGGCAGTCCGGTAACCTGGGAAGTCTTTTCCGCAAAATCCAGGGCGGAAGTCAACGTATCCAGCTTGGTCTCCACCCCCAAATGGGAATTGTTCACCAGAGCCGTGGCTTTCAGCCGGCTGGCCGTTTGGATCTCTTGCAGCAGCTCCGCGGCTTCTTCCGGCGTCTGGGACAGCACCCGGTACCGGTTGATCACATACAGCATTTCATAGCCCGCTTCATTCAGCAGGGTATGCAGCCCACCCAGAGCAGTCACTCCCGCGTCGTCGCCGCCGGCATCAATAAATACCCGGCCGCTTTCCGGCTCGAAAATGGAATAGAGCTCCGGGGGCAAAGTGGGAGTATCCAGGGTCGTCCCTGCAAACACGGGGGCAATCAGCTTCACCCCATGCTCCTCCAACAGGCCGCCGTATTCCGACGAACGGAAATAGGGGTTGACGATATCCAGGTCCGCCACGGTGACCTTTTCCCCTTTTTCCGCCGCTTCCAGGGCCAGATTTAGGGTCAGATTGGTTTTGCCGCAGCCATAATGACCGCAGATCACTGTGATACGGGCTTGCTTATCCATAGTATCCTCCATTCTCCGTCAAATTCTTTCCCATGCAAGAGGCGCGCCGCAATCTTGCAATTTGGGGCCGTCTCTTGAGTGGTATCTTTAATCTTACCACAAAAATTACAGCGTTTCAACATGAAAAGACGCTTTAAATCGCTAAAATTTGGGAATTCACTGCGTTTTCGGCATTCTTCACAGTTTCTAAAAAATGTTCATTCAAGCTATGTTCATAAATTCCTTACGATTTTTTCAAAATCTCCTTATGGCTCCTTCATATTTATGGCTTAGACTATAGACACTGAAACGAGAAAGGATGTGATGGCCACAAGCTAAAAACTTCCTGATTGTTAAAAATAATCTCTCTTTCATAACTTTCACTTTAACATACTGTCCTTCGATGGGGCAAGGACTGGCAACAGTCGGTCCGAGGCCAACGCTCCATCGTTGCGGCAGACCAAAAATTCTCGCTCCTGCCTCTTTTGCGCAGGAGCGTTTTTAATTGTCAAAATATTTTTCATCTCAGGTGGCAGAGTAATCCCGGGCGCGAAAAAAATCATTTTCGCACTTTATGCCCGGGAAAGGGATGAACGCGTATGAAAGCGTTTTGGAAACATTGGAATAAAAAGAACGCCTTGAAAGCTGTAAAGCTGTTTGCACTCAGTGTGGGAGCCACCGCCCTTTGCATGCTGGGATGTGTGGGAGTTCTCAACGAGACCGGCGAGCCCACCGCATTGGAAGCTTCCGTCTTTAACAGTGGGAAAGAATTTCTCCCCCAAAACGAGACAGCCGTTTCCGCCAATGCAACATCCCAAGGACAAACTGGCAAAGTGATTCCCTTGGGCACCACGTTTGGCATCAAATTGTTTACCGATGGTGTTATTGTGGCTTCTCTTTCAGACATTTACACGGAAAACGGAGTATGCTGTCCCGCTGCGGATGCAGGAATCCTTCCTGGAGATTATCTTCTCCAAGCAGATGGGCTGGATATTCCCGACAACGCCACTTTGGCAAAGTATATCGGCCAAAGCGGCGGCAATCCTATCACCTTCCAGGTGCGCCGTGAAGATCAAGTATTCCAAGCACAGATCACGCCTGTATACGGAGAAGGCTCCTTTAAAACAGGCATGTGGGTCCGGGACAGCGCCGCAGGCATTGGCACTCTGACTTTTTACGATCCTGAAAGCGGCATTTTCGCCGGACTGGGCCACGGCATCTGCGATATGGATACCAATGGGGTAATGGCTTTGAAATCCGGCGAACCGGCACCCATCACCTTGAGCGGTGTTGTCAAAGGGGAAGCCAACAACCCAGGTCAACTGAAAGGGTATTTTTCCTCGGATGAAAGTCTGGGTACGCTGCTTGTGAACCAGGAAACCGGCGTTTATGGAACACTTTATGACCCGCCCACCGGCGAAGGGATCGAGATCCTGCCCAAAGATCAGGTGGAATGTGGGCCCGTCCAATTCTTAGTCAGTTTGGATGAAACTGGCCCGCAGCTGTACGATGGAGAAATCACCCAGATCGTCAACGAGGACCAACAAACAAAAAACCTGGTAGTCCACGTGACGGACCCCAGGCTTCTGGAACTGACAGGAGGCATTGTACAAGGGATGAGCGGCTGTCCCATTCTACAGAATGGAAAACTGGCCGGCGCTGTTACACATGTGTTTACTGAGGACCCAACAACAGGATATGGTATCTTTGCCCAAGTTATGTGGGAAGAATGTAAAACATGTAGTGTGACGAATTAGCTCGAACCTTGGAAAATCCCGGTTTTAAGCCATATTTCGCCGTTTTTCGGCATGATAATTTTCTAGTTTTTTCCTGCAAACCACTTGCGATTATCATTGAGTTATGGTAAAATTCATTCACAATAAATCAATGCCAGGAGGTTCGTCATGGAAAAAGATAGTAAGATAATTATTAGTTCGGAAGACGGCGAATGGGGCCGGGAACCGATTCAGAAATTATCCCAGCACGGAGTTCATCCTATTTTTCTCAAACGGGACAGCACCCTGCTTCTGGGGAAAATTCGGGAAGAACGTCCCCAGCTGGTGATTATGGATTTCCTTATGCCCGGCCTGGATGCCATCGGGGTCATCCACGCGGTGGCGCAGGACGCCTCTGTGGAGAACCCCCTTTACATAGTGACCTCCTCGTATACTAACCCCATTATCGAGCGGGAAATCGGCTCGGCTGGCGTTGCCTATTTCGCCCTGTCCCCCTATGACAAAAACGAAATGGCCGACCGAGTTCTGACCCTGCTCTCCATGAAGGGCAAGCATTTCGACTCCGAACCTATCAGCAATAGTCTGCGGATGCAAGTCACGGATATTCTTCATCAAATCGGCGTACCCGCCCACATCAAGGGATATCATTACCTGCGGGATTCCATCCTCATGGCCGTTGAGGACCCGGAAATTATCAACGCAGTGACAAAACAGCTTTATCCCAGTGTTGCAAAACGATATAACACCACCAGCTCCCGTGTGGAACGGGCCATCCGCCACGCCATTGAAGTGGCTTGGGACCGGGGCGATGTGGATGTGCTGAACTCCTACTTCGGCTATACCATCCACAACACCCGGGGAAAGCCCACCAACAGCGAATTCATTGCTATGATCTCCGATAAACTCTGTCTGCAGATGGCCAGTGCCTCCTGACGTGATAAGCATACACGACCCAGGCCGTCTTTTTTGTCGAATTATGAGGGAACATCTCATTTTCTTGTAAAAAAATTGTGAACGAGCTCAATATCTAGTAGAAATCCGGCGGATAGCATCATCCGCCGGATTTCTCATTGATAACTATTTTGGTTGTTTCCTTCTAAACATGAGGACTTTTCCTGCCCGCCCCCCAGTCCCGGCCACGTTAAAAAAGCCCATTTTACGTGTTTTCCCAAACTTTCCTTCCCACCACAGACGCAAAAAGCAAAAACCGGAGGCACTCATCCTCAAGCCCACAGCGTACTCTACCCTATGCCAAACCGATGGAGAAACACTACAGCCGGCCCTGGTTATCAAGGCCGGCTGTAATAACATCATATTCGTTTAGCTTTCCAACTGAGCTGTATACAGATGATAGTAGTACCCATGATGATCCAAGAGCTGCTGATGGTTGCCCATTTCCGCGATACCCTTATTGGAAATATACAGGATGCGGTCACAGTTTTTAATGGTGGACAACCGGTGAGCGATAATGAAGGAGGTTCTGCCCTTCAGCAAAGCTTGCAAGCCCTCTTGCAGCAGCCGCTCGGTTTTGGCGTCGATCGAAGAGGTGGCCTCGTCCAACACCAGGATTTTGGGGTCGGACAGCAGCGTCCGGGCAAAGGCCACCAACTGTTTTTGTCCCTGGGAAAGCCGGGAACCACGTTCGTTGACCTGAGTATAATATCCGTCTTCCATTTCCCGGATAAATTCGTCCGCCCGCACCGTCTTTGCCGCGGCGATGACTTCCTCGTCCGTAGCATCCAACCGGCCATACCGGATGTTGTCCATAATGGTGCCGGAGAAGATAAAGCTGTCCTGCAACATGATACCCATCTGGGAACGAAGCGAATGGAGGGTAACGTGGGCGATATCGTGGCCATCCAGCAGCAGGCGGCCTTCATTGATGTTGTAGAACCGGGAGATCAGGTTCACCACGGTGGTCTTGCCCGCACCGGTAGGTCCTACCAGAGCAATGGACTCTCCAGGCTGCACGTCCAGGTTAAAGTGCTCCAGCACATTGATGGTGCCGTCATAGGAGAAGGTCACGTCGTCAAACGTCACCCGCCCAGTGATGGGAGGAAGCTCTGTGGCATCGGGAGCGTCGTCCACGGTGACAGGCTCGTCGATCATTTCAAAAATACGCTCCAAATAGGCCACTGCATTGATAAAGGTATTGTACAGGTTGGAAAGGTTCAAAATAGGCTGCCAGAACCGCCACGCATAGGAAGAAATGGCGATCAGCGTACCAATCTGCATGGCAGGCCCCAACATCATCAGGCCGATGAAATACATGGCGCCCACCACCCAGGTGGAAATGTTATCCACAGAATACCACACCAGGTTGGAGGTATACTGGGCCCGCATCCAGGTGGAATAGCAGCGCTTGTTCAGCTTTTCGTAAATTTCCCGATTTTCCTCTTCCCGGGTAAATGCCTGGGTGATCTTCATGCCGTCCAGGCTCTCGTGAAGATAGGCGTTCAGGTTGGAACTCTTGTTGGACACGTCCTGCCAGGCCCGGCGCTGAGCCGGCTTGATCAGGAGAACGATCACCAAAAACAGGGGAATACCTGCCATGACGATCAAGCTCAAACGCACATCGCACAAGAACATGAACACGGCGATCAGCACCAGGTTGAAAATCTCCAGGACAAAGTTGATGATGCCGTTGGAAAGAGCATCGGAAACAGAGTTCACATAGTTGATCACACGTGTCAGGATCTTGCCGTGAGGCCGGTCGTCATAGAACTGGAAAGGCAGTTTTTGTAGATGCTCGAACAAGTCCTTCCGGATGTCGTAGATGATCTCCTGGCCCACCACGATCATGTACCGGGAACGGGCGCGGGCAAACAGCACCGAAGCCACAATGGACACCAACATGATCGCTGCCAAAAGGAACAACTCGCCATAATCCTTATTGGGCACGGACACATTGATGGCCCGCTGGATCAGCATGGGTCCCACCAAAGAACAGGCCGCGGAAATCGCGGAAAATGCCAAGGACAAAATCATCTTTTTCTTGTGGCGGCCAATATAAACTCCCGCCCGCAGCAGATGTTTTATATTAAATGGGGTTTCAAGGGTTTCGTCAACATCAAACTTGTTGCGTGCCATTTAGACCACCTCCTTTTCCTCTTCCATGCCATTTTGCTGCTGCCCCTGGCGGTGGTGTTGGTGAATCTGCGGGAACCCGGACAGAATGCCGCCGCCTCCCAGGATCCACAATTTCACCTTTATCCAGCACCACGATCTTATCCGCCCGCTTTGTGGTGGAAATACGCTGGGCAACAATGATTTTGGTGCAGGGGAAGTCCAGATTGGCCAACTGCTCCTGTATGTACTTTTCCGTTTCCAAGTCCACGGCGGAAGTGGTATCGTCCAAGATCAGAATGGACGGCCGCACCGCCAAAGCCCGGGCCAAAGCGATACGCTGCTTCTGGCCGCCGGACAAGCCGGTGCCCCGCTCCCCGATCAACGTGTCAAAGCCGTCGGGAAGTTTTTCCACAAAGTCCACGTCTGCCATTTTGGCATAGCGTTTCACATCTTCTTCGGAGAGTTCCGTATCACCATAGGCGATATTGCCGTCCACCGTATCGGAAAACAGGAACACGTCCTGCGTGGCAATGCCGATGGAATGGCGCAAGCCTTCTAAATCGTACATGCCCACCGGAGTGCCGTCAATGGAAAGCGTTCCAGCGCTGACGTCGGTAAAACGGGGAATCAAATTGACCAGAGAAGTCTTGCCCGAGCCAGTGGGACCCATGATGGCCACCGTCTCGCCGGGCTTGATATGCAGATTGATATGGCGCAGCACAGGCATGCCATGAAGGTTCAGGTCCACGCCCTGGAAATCGATCTCCCCTTTCATGCGGGAGTCCACCTTTTTAGCGTCCACACGAGATGTAATGGTGGACTTTGCGTAGTACAATTCGATGATTTTATTGGCGCTGGCAAAAAAGCGCTGCAAGTCATTCAAATGCATGCCCAGCATACGCATGGGGTTGGTCAAGGTCCAGGTCAAGGAATTGAACAGGGTAAAAGTGCCGATAGAGATCCGGCCCGAGATCAGGAAAGCGCCTCCCACTAACAGCACGGCGATGGACAACGCCTGGGACAAGCCGTCAATATAGGGGCTGTATTGCAGCCACAACAGAGAGGATTTCGTATTGGCCTTTTTATAATCCGTATTCTTTTCGTCGAATTTCCGGATCTCATAGTCCTCCCGGGCAAAAGCCTTCACCACCCGGTTGCCGGAAATATTTTCCTGGGCACAGGTATTTAATTGGGAAAGCCGCTCCCGCAGGTCCACATACAACGGATGTACCCGCTTGGAAAACGCATAGGTCAAGGCGAAAATAATAGGTGTTACAGCCAGCATGGACAGGGCAAACAGCCAATCCGTCACCAAAAATGTGATAGTGGTTGTCAAAAAAAGCACCGAACAGTCGATGAGCTGGCGCAAAACCCAGGAAACAGCAAAGCGCACCATGTCCAGGTCACCGGTCAGGCGGGTCATCAAGTCACCGGTACGGGTCCTGGCGTAAAAGTCCTGATCTTGCTCCTGCATGTTCTTATACAGGTCCCGCCGCAGTTTAAAGATCAGCTTTTGAGAACAGGTCTCGTACGTCATGATGGACAGGTATTGAAAACTGGTGCGAAACAGTGTAAATCCCACCAGCAATGCTACCAACATCCCCAGGTGCTGAAACACTTCCTCCGTGACCACCCCTGTCTCGGCAAGGGGTTCAAACACTGTGTCCATAATGTTGGCGGTGATTACGGAATTGCCCAGAGCCAACACGGACAAAACTGCCGTGGAGCACAAGGCAAAGATGTACCGTTTTCGGAAGCCGTCCATCTGCCTCCAAACCCACCTCAATTGAAACATATACATTCCTCCCTCTCGCATTAGGCTTTTCCCAACGCGCATCTGTCTCTTCCCTCAAACCGGCTGTTCCGGTTGGGAAAAAGCGCTTGTTTTGTTTCCCAAAAAGAAGGAAACTAGTGGATTTCAAGCTTCAATAATTATAGACCTCGTTTCAAAAAAAGAAAGAGTTTTTCTCTAATTTCTCTTTCGGTATTTCGCTGAAAAAAGTGGGCCAACTTTTCTCTTTTGCATAGGTTAACGTTTGCGTGTATTCCCATCAAAAACAAATTCCTCCGTTAGGCCATGAAAAAAGGACAGCGGATTTCTCCACTGTCCCGAAGATTCAAATTTAATGGGTCATTTTCACCGACTGTTACAAAAACCGTACAGAGAAAGAATATACCTTTCTCCCGCCGGCGGGCAGGAACTCCATTCCCTTCTTTTTCTCGAACTCGTTACCCTCGGTGGCTATGGTCCCGCACCCTGTCCAAGGTTCCAAGCACACATACGGACCGTTGTTGATAGCGGACCAAATGCCCAGCATGGGGAACTGGGAGAAATCCATCTCAACGCCCTTTCCAGTTGCCGGATTCACAATGGCCACAGTGGAGGAGTTCAGTTTGTCAAACACCAGGGCGTCAGGATCAAATAGCTCATGGCGCAGCGGAATCTCCTTTTCGTTTTCCAGTTCCAGAACAATCTGGGAATAATCCAACAGCTTATCCCCCACGATCCCCGGGCAGCGCTGGGTCTCTTCCTTTTCAAAGCGGATCACATAATCCTCAAACGCCGCTTTCTCATCCACAGGAATATTAAATCCGGGATGGCCGCCGATCACAAAGGGCATGGTTCTGTCGCCGGTATTCTCCACAGTGAAGGTAGTGGTATAGCCGGATTCCTCCAAAATATAGGTGACCGTAAGGGCGCAGTCATAGGGATAGCACTGTTTCGTCTCTTCATTGGACACCATGTGGAGAGACAGCTTTCCTTCCCCCTGGCCCTCCATGGAAAACTCCGTGTTACGGGCAAATCCGTGACGGCCCATTTGGACCCATTTGCCATCCAGCTTGGCTTTGCCATTGCGCAGCCCACCTACAATGGGGAACAACACCGGTGCGTGGCTCTTCCAATAGGTGGGGTCCCCAGTCCAGATATACTCAAAGCCGTCCGGGCCTTTCAGGGAAACCAGCTGTGCTCCTACAGAATCCACCTGGGCGGTGTATTTTCCATTTGTAACGGTATAAAGCATTCTAACTCCTCCTTCTCCCGTTGGGTTCTGCCCTCATTATAGCAGGGGCACTTCCCCAAAGCAAGAATTTCCCCCATTTTTCTTTCCCTATCCGTTTACCTTCCTGTGAAATTGTGCTAAGATAGGAAAAGCGTCAAGAAACGGAGGATAACCATGCGGGCAGTCATTCAACGGGTGCATCGGGCACAGATCACCATCGACTATCAGGAAACAAGGGAAATCGGCCAAGGTCTTGTGGTCTTTCTGGGTGTGATGAAAGGCGACACCCAAACCCAAGCGGAATTCCTGGCGGAAAAAGTCCAGGGATTGCGGATCTTCACCGACGAAAATGGGAAAATGAATCTTTCCTTGGGGGACATTGACGGGGAACTTCTGGTGGTTTCCAATTTCACCTTGGGCACCGATTGTAAAAAGGGCCGGCGGCCCTCCTTTGACCTGGCTGCGCCCCCGGAAGAAGCGGACAAGCTCTACCGCCATTTTGTGGAGCACGCCAAAGGATTGGGGATTCGGAAGGTGGAGACTGGAGAATTCGGCGCCCACATGGATGTGCTCGTTTCCAACAACGGGCCTGTCACATTGATTATTGACACGGAAAGAATTGGAAAATAAACCAGCGGGAGGACACCAGTATGGATCGTGATTTTCTGAAGCTTTTTATGGACAACACAGATTTTCCGGAAAAAGCCAAGGCAGAGGTTTTCCGTTGCGGGGAGCTTCTGGTACAAACCGGACAGGAAGAAGCCCTGGACGGCGCTGTGGAGTTCTACTATGACAACAATCTGGACGTAAATTTGGTAGAGCCGATGATCCAATCCATTGGAGAAGAAAGCGGCATAAATCCCTATACAGTTTGGCTGTTGTTCCTGATTCAGGCATCCCAGCCCGCCATCAAAGCTTATCTGGAGAAAGGTATCCCGGAAGACATTGTATGGGACACTTTCAGCGATGTGAAATTCAAACTGCTGGAGTGCAAAAACGTGCACGGTGTGTGGGGAAATTTCGTGGCCCACTGGTATCACCTTTTCTTCTCCTGCGACATTGTAAAACTGGGCCGGATGGAATATGAAAACACCATTTATGATGGCAAAGAGCCTTACGAATCCAATGGGATCATTGTCAAGCCCGGCGATCCTGTAAAAAGCGTCCACATTCCCTCTAGCGGGGAACCGTTTGACAAGGCCAGCCGGTTGGCTTCGTACAAGCAGGCATATGAATTTTTCAAGAACGAACTTCACGGCGGGCCTCTGGTGTGCGTCTGCCATTCCTGGCTGTTGTACCCGGAAAACAGGGAGATCCTCTCCCCCTCCTCCAACATTGTCAGCTTTATGGGTGATTTTGATGTGCGGGAAAGCGGCATATTGGAAGATTTCCCCGACGCTTGGCGAGTGTTTGGCGGGGACGCGCAAAAGCCCACTGCACAGCTTCCGGAAAACACCTCCATGCAGCGCAGCTTTAAAAACTGGCTTCTGGCCGGCAAAAAAACCGGATTTGGTTTTGGCATATTGATTTTTGACGGGGAAAAGATTGTCAATCAGTAAGTTTATGTTTCTCCGTGCTTCATCCGCCCTTTCTATTTAAGAAAGCCGCTGGCCCATCAGTATACATATAAAAAGGTGCCCCATAGGTCAAGGGGCGTAGTTTACGGATGGAACAATGGCGGAAAAGCACTTTGAAAAAAACTGGAGGGACATTTCCCCACTCCAGAACAGCACAAATAAAAAAGCACGGTCGGCATATTCCCTGCTGACCGTGCTTTTCTATTCTCTATTTTATCGCTAAGACAAAAACAGAACCGGCAGAAATTGCCGGTCCTGTTCCGAGGTAAAATATGAAAGGACGAAAACCCTTATACTCTGTTTCTGCCTAAGAAAGACATATCCGCCCGGGGAATATAACTTTGGTTCCCCTGGGACGTCCTCTTCCCACGGCGTTTTTCCCGACGGTACAGCGTCAATCCCACAGCCACGATGGCCAGGATCAGCAAAAACGCTCCAATGCACACCAAAGGTGACGCTACCAACGGGCGGGAAACGGAAGCGGAAAGCTCCGCAGCTGAAACGCTCTCTTCCACCACAGGAAGCACATGTTGGGTTCTGGCCTGAGACACCGTGCTCAAGGTAGCCACTGTGCCCACTGTCAAAACCAGCGCCAGCAGGAAAGACAAGAAATTATTCCACAGTTTTTTCCGCATCCCAGTACACTCCTTTCGGAAGGAACCGCCCTGACTCAGGTGGTTACACTTCGATGACAAGTGTTACAATTTGGTTACATTCTAGCATGCCTTTTCCCAGATTGCAAGACTATTTTGAAATGTTCACAAAGTATTCACACCTAATGTCAAAATCTGGGGGCAAAAACAGAGGTTTTGCGGAAAAAGCACAAAATTTAGGGGGATTTCAGCGAAACAAGGTGCACTCGCCGCTCTCCCGGTACCACCGGATGCGTTTTTCGATCTCTTCCCGGGCGCAGTCAAAATAGGCCGCCAAGCAATCGATACAGAGAAACTCATCCGCAGTTCGATTGACCAGCTTGCGAAAAATCGCAATGTCATCCCCGCCCAAAGGAGCGCCGCACTGCTTGCAAGTCTTATAGTTGGCCATTATTTCCGAACCAGCTTTGCCCGGAACACCAAACAACCATGAGGCTCGATCAAACCGGCATACCGCTCAAAGAAACGGCCTTCCGTCTCGTGGGTCCAGCAGTTATACATCTCCAGGCCCACACCGGCAGCCACAGGCAGGCCCAGATCCCAGAACTGCAGCGACATTTCGCTCTTCACGTCGCTGAAGTTGAACATGCCAATGGCCAAGGAGCCATCGCTCATGGGCTTGATCAGGGACAGCACATTTTCAGGGTTGTTCCACTGACGGACACAATAGGGCCCACGGCACTCAATATCCTGGTTGATGGCGATCACATCAGGATTGGTCAAGGTTTCTTTCGTCACATCGCTCATGGAGCGAATATCACAGCCGATCATCAGCGGAGAATTCATCAGCGCCCACAGAGAGAAATGGGTGCGATATTCTTCATCGGTGCAGCCGCCGATGGCCCCAATATAATCGCTGTTGCTCCCGCCGTGCATGCCCACCACCAGCATATCGATGTCATTGTGGCAATAAGGACCGGAGAAAGGCGTTTTATCAATCTGAGACATGGCCAGGTTCTTGATGGATTCCCAGCTATCCTGAATGTCCACAGTGGAACGGAACAACTGGGCGCCGGACCCCTGAATCCACTGATGGACGTTATCTACGCCCCAGTTGCAGGCAGAGAAGAGAATGTCCCGTCCACAGTTGCGCAAAGCCAAAGACATGCGCTTGTAAAGCATTTCTCCATCCGCGTGAAGGGGCTTATAGCAGTTATCATACTTCAGATAGTCCACACCCCAGGAGGCAAAGGTTTCCGCATCCTGGAATTCATGCTCAAAGCTGCCCGGATAACCGGCACAGGTATGGGTGCCACAGCAGGAATACATGCCGAATTTCAGCCCTTTGCTGTGGACATAATCTGCCACGGCTTTCATCCCTTCCGGGAATTTCTCCGGGTCAGGCACCAAATAGCCCTTTTCGTCCCGCTGTTTCAAGCTCCAGCAATCGTCCACCACCACATATTCGTAGCCAGCGTCCTTTAAACCGCTCTCCACCATCACATCGGCGGTGTCACGAATCAGCTTGTCGTTGATATTCCAAGTGAATGTGTTCCAGGAATTCCAACCCATAGGCGGGGTGATCCCCAAATACTTGTCCTGCATAACGATTCCTCCTGTTGTTGGGATTTGTTTTCATTCTACTCAGAGCCCTTGGGAAAGTCAATGACTCTTTTGCTCTTTTCTTATAGAATCTTGCGCAAACAAAAAAGCCCATGGGATGTACCCATGAGCTTTTTTAAATCCGGAAAAGAAACTTACTTCAGTTCCACTTCAGCGCCAGCCTCGGTCAGCTTGGTCTTGATGGCCTCAGCGTCGTCCTTAGAAGCGCCTTCCTTAACGGTCTTGGGAGCCTCGTCAACCAGAGCCTTGGCTTCCTTCAGGCCCAGGCCAGTGATTTCCTTGACAACCTTAATGACGTTGATCTTGTTGGCGCCAGCGGACTTCAGCACAACGTCGAACTCGGTCTTCTCTTCAGCAGCAGGAGCAGCAGCAGCGGGAGCAGCAGCAACAGCAACAGCGGGAGCAGCAGCGGAAACGCCGAACTCTTCCTCCAGAGCCTTAACCAGCTCAGAGAGCTCCAGAACAGTAAGGGACTTGACTTCTTCAATCAGGTTGGTGACTTTCTCAGACATGATAGAATACCTCCATGTAAAATAGTTAATGGCAAAAGTAAAATTGTAATGTCAGGCGACCGCCCGACAGAAAACCGCTTGCAGCGGAACCACCCGTTTACGCGCTCTGCTTCTCGGCAATAGCGTTGAGGGCGATAACCAGGCCGCGCAGTGTGCCGGTAAGCACATTGGCAAAGCCCTGAATAGGAGCGTTGAACCCGCCGAGCACCTGGGCCACCAAAACCTCCTTGGGAGGCAGCTTGGCCAACTCGTTGATGCTTGCAGCATCCACAGCTTCGCCGTCAATAAAGCCGGCCTTCACCGTGAAGTTCTCGTTATCCTTGGCATAGTCGGACAGGATCTTGGGAGCGTCCACATAGCCGTTCTCGCTGTAAGCGATGGCAGTAGCGCCGTTCAGATACTCTTCCAGACCTTCGATTCCAGCCTCTTTAAAAGCCAGAGTCAGCAGGGTGTTCTTGACAACCTTGTACTCGCAGCCGGCTTCGCGGAGCTGCTTACGAAGCTTGGTGTCTTTTTCCACCGTGATGCCTTCATAGTTTACCAGCACGCCCACATTGGCCTTCTTAAAGTCCTCGACCAAC
>OLOH01000958.1_pt1 | contig 18105 bp, 15 predicted proteins | sample 1673221 | NCBI WGS metagenome assembly OLOH01 (sample SAMEA3136767, study PRJEB25190) | human gut metagenome
GTCGTTGGGGTCGGGAGCGGAAAAATTGACGTTATATCCCCGGTAAGTTTGGGGGAATTGGGCGGAAAAAGCTTCCAAAAGCCGGGGCTTCAAGGCTCGGTCCTCTTCCTTGAGAAACAGGTAAAACCGCGGACCCCACATGTGGTCAGTGGAAACGGGATCGTCATATCCCAGCACGTCGGAACCATACCCCAGCAGTCCGGCAGTGTAAACCAGATTGGGAAATTCCCGGTCCAAAATGGGTTTGGCGATTTGGGTGAAAAAGCCGCGGCACAGATCTTTTCCTTTGATAAACTCCTGCATGAAAAGCCCTTCTTTCCCCAGTTGTATTTCCTACACTATAGCAGATTTTGCGCCCCGGCGGTAGAGGGAGAAAAATAAAAAACACCTCAGTGAAAATTTATCACTGAGGTGTCGAGATCACAGTTGAAAGTCTTCCGGACGGAATTGGGAAGTCCGCAGTCCAGGGGCCACTTTCGGTTCCCGCTGCAAAGGATCGTACTGATATTTTTTGCATACTTCCCCTTGGGAAGGCTGATGCAGGGCGCAAATGATCTCCCCGTTTTTGCCGCTGTTATGCTGGCAGTAAGCACAGTTGGGTTCGATGTTTCCGCCAAACAGCGCTTTCTTTTTCTTTTTTCGGAACCATCCCATCCTGACATCCCCGCTTTTTCATAATATCCTTTTGAGCATTATAGCATACTGTTCCGCGTTGGCGCAAGGGGCGGTGGTTACCCTTTGCCTTGTTTGGAGCCGCGAGTGATATACAACAGGAAGGCCATGCACATGAGCAGCAGAGAAAGGCCCCCTGCCGCTGTGGACGCGGAAACTCCATAGGAAATGGGCTGGCTGGCCGCAGCCCAAGCAGGTTCGTTGGGAACGGGCAAAAAGCGGCCAAGCAGGAAAAAAATCCCCGCAGATAAAAAGCCATGGAGAAAACGAAAGAGGAAGAACTTCCCCTTGGGCAGAGGGAATTCCGGAAAAAAGGAAAAAACCTGCAAATGGACGCATAGCCCACCGAATGCCAAACCAAAAGCATAGAATACCGGCCCAGCGCCCAGCCGCACTGCATCCCCAGTTCCCCCGGTGACTTCCAGCACAAAAGACAGACACACTGCCGCTTGGTTGAAATCCAGCAGGCCCGTGGACGCCAGCAGTGCTGCCAGGGCTTGAAAAGCGCCGCTGCCCCGCAGCGTGGCGGTGAGCCCAGCAAAAAGCAGAATACACCCGCACATTTTTACGGTGGCGGAGGAAGCGTCGGAAATGGAACGGATCAGTGCAGGTCCGCTTTCCTCTTGGAAAGGAGAGCTGGTCTCATCTGGCAGCGGTTTCCCCAGCCCGGTGACACATCCCAAAAGCAGCCCTGCCAGCGTGACCGATAAAAACAGCAGCCAGCCGATTTGCAGGCTTCCCAGGACGCCACATCCCAGAAAGGTGACCACAAAGGCCGCTCCGGGAGCCACGCAGAACGTCATCATCCGTCCGGCCTGTTCCCGGGTGATTTTCCCCTCTTCCAGCAGCAGGGAAACGCCTCGCGCCCCGGCAGGATAGCCTCCGAAAAAACTGAGGAGCAGCGTGGCCCCACAGATTCTGGGAAGGCGGAACACATACCGAGTCACCGGGGAAAGAAGGCGGCCCAACACTTCGCCGGCTCCGGACCGCACTCCAAAACTGGCCAGTACCATAAACGGGAAAAGAGAGGGCACCAGGGAAGTGAGACAATATAGAACGCTGGCTGTCACGTTGTCCAATATTTGGGCAGGATAGAGAAGCAGAGCAGCCCCGAAGGTGACAAAGGCCAAAGCGGAGAGAATCAGAGCGATTTTTTTAGAAGGGTATACAGTTCCCATGGTATCTCCTTTCCAGCGTTGTTCTCCTATCCATATGCCTTACCCGGGTGATACATTCCCGGAAAGATTCATATGGATGGATGAGCTGAAACAAGGGGGGAGTCCATGGAAAAACGGCAGGGCAGCCCGGTAGTGGAGCTTTCCGGAAATCGTCGGGCGGTGGTGGATGGCTGTGACGGCATTGTGGATTATAACGAGGAGATGGTCATACTTCGGGCCGGAAGGTTGACCCTGCGCTTTGAGGGCAAGGGGCTGCGGTTGATGCGGTTGACGGAGAGTTCCGCCGTGATCGAGGGCAGGGTCCACCAGTTGGTCTATACCTATGGGGAACGCACCCAGGGAACATGAGAAAGGGGGAGTTATTGTGGTAGAACGAATGGCCCATTTTCTCACAGGCTGGGTAGAATTTGAAGTGAAGGGCAACGGTCCACGGTTTCTCAATGCCGCCGCTAAAACGGGGGTGGAATTCTGGGGATTCCGCAGGGAAGGGGACCTGACCGTGGTCCGGGGAAAACCGGGGGACTATAAACACCTGCGGGGGCTTTTCCGAAGATGCGGGGTCCACCCCAAATTGCGCAAAAAACGGGGGCTGCCTTTTCAAGCGGCCAGATTGTGGCGTTATAAAGGATTGGCTGTGGGAACTGTTTGCGGGGTGGGAGTGTACCTGTTTCTCAGCGGTTTTTGTTGGGGGGTCACCGTTACGGGAACGGAAACGTTGACCCAGCGGGAGGTGCTGGAATCTGCCCGGGAAAACGGGGTGTATTTAGGTGCCCGTTTAAAAGACGTGGACCCAAAAGACGCAGCTTTGGCCATTCAAAACGATCTGCCGGAAGCCACGTGGCTTTCCGTCAATACGGACGGTTGCTTCTTGGAAGTGGCTTTGCGGGAGACTCTTCCCGCCCCGGAGGTGGCCGACGATGGGGAATGGTCCAATATTGTGGCTTCCCGGGCAGGGACCATCGTGTCCATGGAAGCGGAACACGGCAGACCGGAAGTGTCCCTGGGGGAAACGGTTGAAGCAGGCCAGCTGTTGATCGCCGGCCTTTATGAGCAGGTGGTGGACCCCTATTCCCCGCCGCCGGAAGAACCCTATCAAATTCTAGGCGCGGCGCGGGGCAGCGTACGAGCCTTGACCTACCGGGAATTCACCGTGACGGTACCCCAAGAAGAGGTCAGGCTGTGGTCCACGGGGAAACGGACAAAGCAGCGGGTTTTGATCCTGTTCGGGTTGCGGATTCCTTTGGGGTTCTATTCCACTCCCCAAGGAACGTACCGGCAGTGGAAAGAACTGGAAGTATGGGACCCTCTGGGGAGGGATTTGCCGGTGGCTTTGGAAAGCGTCACCTATGAGTCTGTGGAAGAGGAGCGTATCCCGTTGGAAGAGGACGCGTGGGAAGAGGCCGCCCTGTTGGAATTGCGCCGTGTTCAGAAGGAAGAACTCCCGGAGGACAGCCAAATCGTGGAGGAAACCTTGACCTACCGATTCGAAAATGGCGAGTGCGTTTTACGTGCCCAGTGCCGCTGTGAGGAGGAGATTGGAGTTGTGAGAAAGATTTCGGTTGAATAGCATAGGAGTGGTAATAAATTTTGGTAAAAATTCATAGAGTTTTCCCTTGAAGAAACGGCTTTCCGTGTGTTATAATAGCCCATGAGGGCGAAATGTAGTTATTTTCGCCTTTTGTGTGAAAGAAAATTCTCAAGAAACAGGAGAGCTTATTTGGAGCAGAAAATCAATCTTGACCGACTGGGCCAGGCGGAAGCTCTTTTTGGGAGCTTCGATGAAAATGTCCGGCTGATCGAAAAGGAATTTGGCGTGGCTCTGGTAGTGCGGGACTCAGAGCTGAAGATCACCGGGGACGATCCGGAAGCAGTGGATAAGGCGTCCCGCACGGTGAAAAGTTTGCTGACGCTGATTGGCAGCGGGGAAACCCTTACCGAGCAAAACGTGCGGTACTGTATCCGCATGGTGGGGGAAGACAGTGAGGATAAGGTGGCGCGTCTGGCAGGGGATTGCATTTGCATCACCAGCAAAGGAAAACCCATCAAGCCCAAAACCGTGGGCCAGCGCACCTATTGTGACAATATTAAGGAGAATACCATCACCATCGGGGTGGGGCCTGCCGGTACGGGTAAAACCTATCTGGCTGTGGCCATGGCAGTAAATGCCTTCCGTGCCCAGCAGGTGAACCGGATCATCTTGACCCGCCCGGCGGTGGAAGCCGGGGAAAAGCTGGGATTTCTCCCTGGGGATCTGCAGCAGAAGGTGGACCCCTATCTCCGGCCATTGTATGACGCCCTGTTTGATATGTTGGGGGCGGAGACTTACCAGCGCTATGTGGAACGGGGCAACATTGAGGTGGCGCCTCTTGCCTATATGCGCGGACGGACCTTGGACGACAGTTTTATCATTTTGGACGAGGCTCAGAACACCACAGGGGAGCAGATGAAAATGTTCCTCACCCGTCTGGGATTCAATTCCAAAATGGTCATCACGGGAGACGTGACCCAAATCGACTTGCCGGACGGCAAGCGTTCAGGATTAAAAGAAGCGGTGCGCATTTTAAAGGGCGTGGACGATATTGCCATTTTCCGGTTTACGGAGAAGGACGTGGTGCGCCACAAGCTGGTGCAGGACATTATCAAAGCCTATGAACGGGCCAGCAGAGCCACCAATAAATAAAAAGGAAAACCCTCCAAAAAATATGGGTAAGGAATGGATTGGGTGTAAATTTCGGGGAAGGTCCCACAGAAAGGAACGGTGCAGAGAATGGAAAAAATCAGAGTAATCATTTCGAATCAGCAGAAGGCGGTGAAAATCCCTACTGGTATCCGGATGCTTATCCGCCGTTGCTGCCATGCAGTGCTCCAGTTGGAAGGTTTTAAGGATTCCGCTGAAATCAGCGTTTCCTTTGTGGATAACGATCAGATTCAGGAAATGAACCGGCAGTACCGGAACATTGACGCGCCTACGGACGTGCTTTCTTTCCCCATGGGAGAAAACGGGAACTATGACGTAAACCATGAGACGGGCGCTAAAATTCTGGGAGACATTGTGATCTCGGTGCCCAAGGCCATGGAGCAGGCCAAGACCTACGGCCACAGTTTTGAGCGGGAAATGGGCTTTTTGACCGCCCATTCCATGCTGCATTTGCTGGGCTATGACCATGAAGCCGGCGGCCTTGCCCGGGTACGGATGCGGGAGAAGGAAGAGCAGGTTATGCGGGAACTGGGATTGCCCGCCAGCGCCAGCTACGCCACCACGCTCCGTGACGAATAAGGGTTCCCCCAAGAAGCGGCGGATGTGGCACAGCTTTGCCGATGCCTTCCGGGGTATTGGCGCGTGTATCAAATCCGAGCGGAATATGCGCATCCACCTGGTGATGTGCGCCTATGTGTTGTTTTTCGCGTCCCAGCTTTCTTTGAGCCGGGGGGAAATGGCTTGCCTTCTTTTAGCCATTGGCGGGGTGATGGCCACGGAAACGCTAAATACCGCTGTGGAAAAGCTGTGCGACTTTAACCAGAAAAATTTGAACCGCTACATCCGTGTGATCAAAGACATGGCGGCGGGAGCAGTACTGCTGTGTGCCATCGCGGCGCTGCTGGTGGGAGTGGTCATCCTATTCCGGCCAGAGCTTTGGCACTTGTTATGGAAGATCGCCGTCAATCCTCCCGCGTTGGGAGTGTTGGTGATTTCATTGGTAGTGGCGGCTGGATTTGTATTTTTCGGCCCCCAGTGGGTGGAGGAACGGCTGGACCGGTTCCGCAGAAAATAGAAGAGAAACGAAGAGACGCTGGACCCAGCGTCCAATGGGAGGCGCCGTGGTTTCACGGTGCCCCCTTGTGTTGCACGGAAAGGAAACGAATTTATGGAGAATATGACCCAGGAACGTTCGGCGTTTATCGCCATTGTGGGAAGACCCAATGTGGGAAAATCCTCGGTTCTGAACCGGTTGATCGGCCAGAAGATCGCCATTGTGTCACGGAAACCCCAAACCACCCGGACCAGGATCATGGGCGTGGTCACAAAAGGGGAGGATCAGCTGGTGTTTTTGGATACGCCGGGACTGATGAAGCCCAAAAATTCCCTGGGGGATTACATGGTGAAATCCGTCACCCGCACCGTGGATGGTGTGGACGCTTGTCTGCTGGTCACGGAAGCGGGGGCCAAGATCTCCAAAGCCGATGAAGAGTTGATCCGCCGTTTCAAAGGCGGGAAGATCCCGGCAGTGCTGGCCATCAATAAGATCGACCTGCTGGAAGATAAAAGCCCCATTATGGAGCAGATCGCCCAGTATTCCGCCTTGTATGATTTTCAGGCGGTGGTGCCCATTTCCGCCAAAGATGGCAGGGGCATGGAAGAGTTGCTGGAAGAGCTGAAAAAACTTTGCTTGCCCGGAGGCCATCTCTTCCCGGAGGATACCTTGACCGATCAGCCGGAGCGGGTGATCGCCTCGGAGATCGTGCGGGAAAAGGTGCTGCGTCTGCTGGATAAGGAAGTGCCCCATGGGGTGGCGGCTGTCACGGAGCGGATGAAAGACCGGGACGGCATCTTGGACATCGACGTGACCGTGTACTGTGAAAAGAGCGGCCACAAAGGGATTTTGATCGGCAAAGGCGGCGCCATGCTGAAAAAAATCGGCACAACAGCACGGCAAGATTTGGAACGCTTCTTCGATTGCAAGGTGAATTTGCAGCTTTGGGTCAAGGTGAAGGAAGACTGGCGTCAACGGCCGGAAACCTTGCAAAGCCTAGGTTTTTCCGAGAAGGATTTGGAGCTGTAACGTCACTTTTTTCCGCGCCCTAGCACAAATGAGCCGGGAAATGTGGCGAAGGGTGTCGAACAAACAAAACTTTTCCTGTCATAGGCTGGGAAGATCCGCAAATACTCTTCTTATAGACGGGGGCGAATTGCCCGCCGAAAGGGGGAAATCTTTGTGGATGTGAAACAAGCTTGGGAAAGTTTTTACCGGACAGGCCGGATCGAGGATTACATCAAATATACGCAGTTGAAAAACAGCGTGGAAAACCGCGTTGTGGGAGAGATGCAGGGTGCAGGTACAGACCCAGGGGCTTATCATCAAGGAACAGACGGTGGGCGAGAGCGACCGGCTGGTAACGGTTCTTACCAAGGATGAAGGGGTGGTGCGGGCGTTTGCCCGCCGGGCCAAAAACTTCAAGGACAGTAAGAATGCCGGTACCGGTCTTTTGTGCTATTCCCGCTTAAAGCTTTCCAAGGGGAAGGACGCTTACAGCATCAATGAAGCGTTCCCCTTGGAGGTCTTTTTTGATCTGCGAAAAGATGTGACAGCTCTGGCACTGGCTCAATACTTTTGCCAGCTGGCGGTGGAGCTTGTGCCGGAAGGGGTGGAATCTGAGGAGTATCTCCGCTTGGTGCTCAACGCCCTTCATTTTCTGTGTAAGGGAACGCGGCCCCAGCCGGTGCTGAAAGCCATTGTGGAATTGCGGATGCTGTCGGAAGCGGGATATATGCCCAACCTGGCTTATTGTGCCCAGTGCGGCGCTTACGAGTCGGAGCGCATGTATTTTAAGATCAACCGCGGAACCTTGTATTGCAAAGACTGCTACCTGGACAATGGGGATCCTTGCGCTCCCTTGTCTTTGGCAGCGCTGACCGCTATGCGCCATATTGTTTATGCCGATTTTGAACGGATCTTCTCCTTCTCTGTGTCCCCCGGGGCCCAAAAGGAACTTTCCGCCGCGTCGGAAGCGTACATGGTGAGCATTTTGCAAAAGCGTCCCAAAACCCTGGATTTCTACTATAGTTTGCTGTAAGGGCAGGGTCCTGTACTGAAAAAACGGAAGGAAAAAAGCTTGTTCCATGAGTTGCGGCAGCGGGACAAGCTTTTACATAGGAGTAGTTGAGGAACACAAGATTGTGATTGAGGAAACATAGGATGGAAAAACATTACCGAGCTTTAGAGCTGGATAAAATTTTAGAAATGGTGGCTCAAGAGACCTCCAGTGCAGACGGCGCGGAATTGGCCCGGAAAATGGAGCCGGTGTATACCGCAGCGGAAGCCCAGTGGCTTTTGCAGGAAACGGACGCCGCCTTTGTGGCTATGGCCAAATTTGGAGCCCCCTCGTTCTACGGTATGAAGAACGTGACCAACCCTCTGCGGCGTGCCCAGGCAGGAGGCGGTTTGGGCTTGCGGGAATTGCTGGATATTGGCGGGACCCTGCGGACCATCCGAGGATTGACCCAGTGGTGGAGCAAAAGCGAAAGCGTGCGGACTGCTTTGACCGGCCGGTTTGAGGTGTTGGCCCCTAATAAATATTTGGAAGAAAAGATCTTCACCTGCATTCTCAGCGAAGAGGAAGTGGCGGACAACGCTTCTCCTGCTTTGGCCACGATCCGCCGGAAGATCCGGGCGGCGTCCCAGCGGGTGCGGGACCAGTTGGACAAGCTGATCCATTCTCCCACCCATCAGCGCCATTTGCAGGAAAGCATCGTCACCCAACGGGGCGGCCGGTACGTGGTGCCGGTCAAAGCCGAGTTCCGAGGAGAGGTCCCCGGCTTGGTCCACGACACTTCTTCCAGCGGCGCCACAGTATTTGTGGAACCCATGAGCGTGGTGGAAGCCAATAACGAGATCCGGGTCCTCCGTTCGGACGAGCAGGAAGAAATATCCCGGATCTTGCTGGAGCTTTCCGGTGAGGCTGGTTCCTTTGCGGATTCCATCATTGAAAGCTATAAATACGCTGTGGAGCTGGATTTGATCTTTGCCAAGGCCCAGGTGGCCTACAAGATGAAAGCGGTGGTCCCCCAGGTGGGGGAGGACGGCAAGATTGTCCTTCACAGTGCCCGGCATCCCCTGATCCCCAAAGACCAGGTGGTGGCAACGGACATCACGTTGGGGGTGGATTTTGACACCCTGATCATCACTGGCCCCAATACGGGCGGCAAGACGGTGGCCTTGAAAACCATCGGCCTGCTGACGCTGATGGCCATGTGCGGTTTGATGCTCCCGGTGGGAGAGGGCAGCCGGGTGTCGGTGTTCCGGCATATCCTGGCGGACATTGGGGACGAGCAGAGCATTGAGCAGTCCCTTTCCACCTTTTCCTCCCATATGGTGAATATCATCAGCATCTTTCAAGTGGCGGACAACAGCAGCCTGATCCTTCTTGACGAGCTGGGCGCCGGTACGGACCCAGTGGAAGGCGCGGCCTTGGCGGAAGCGATCATCGAAGAGCTGCGGAATCGGGGAGTGCGTTTGGCCTGTACCACGCACTATGCGGAATTGAAAGCCTATGCCATCCAGACGGCAGGAGTGGAAAACGGAAGCTGCGAGTTTGACGTGGCCACGTTGCGGCCCACCTACCGGCTGCTCATCGGCGTGCCGGGAAAATCCAATGCCTTTGCCATTTCCCAGCGTTTGGGCATATCCCATGAGATCGTGGATCGGGCCAGGGAATTGGTGAGCCGGGAAAGCAATGCCTTTGAGCAGGTGGTGGGCCGTCTGGAAGAGGACCGCCGGAAGATGGAAGACGAGCTGGAAACCTTGCGGGCTTCCGCCGCCAAGGCAAAGCAAAGCGCACAGGAAGCGGAACACCTGAAAGAGGAGGCGGAACGTCAAGCCAAGAAAGAGGTGGAACACGCCCGGCAGGAAGCGGCTCAGATCGTGCAAAAGACCCGTGCCAGGGCCGATGCTCTTGTCAACGAGTTGGAAGAGATGCGCCGGCAGAAGAACAAGGAGTTGTCCGCCGAACAAAAAGCCCGGCTGCGTTCCGGCATGAAGGAGTTGGAAGGCATTTCCGACCCTGTGCACGAACGGCGGGATGACAATTATGTGCTGCCCCGTGCCCTGGTGCCAGGGGATAACGTGCTTATTTACGACATCGATAAAGACGCCACCGTGTTGGAAGCCCCCAAGGACGGCATGGTGCTTGTGCAGGCGGGGATCATCAAGACCCGGGTGCCCCTTTCCAATATCCGGCTGTTGTCCAAGCGGCAGCTGAAAAAGAAACAGCCCGGCCGGACGGTGACAAAATCTGTCTCCACGCCGGAAGCTGCTTCCAGCCTGGACCTGCGGGGCCAGACTGTGGAGGAAGCCTTGATGGAAGTGGACGCTTTCTTGGACCGGGCTTCCCGGATGAATCTGTCCCAGGTGACCATCATCCACGGCAAAGGAACAGGCGCTTTGCGGGCAGCGGTGCAGCAGCATTTGCGCCGGTGCTCCCAGGTAAAAAGTTTCCGTCTGGGAACGTACGGAGAAGGGGAAAGCGGCGTCACCATTGCGGAGCTGAAATAAGGCTTCCGGATTATTTCTAAATTGTAAAGAAACCAGGACCGCCCTTGCAACAAGGGCGGTTTTGTATTACAATGAACCTTAGTTTTAAAGGCGTGAAACGGGAGGGGGAGCCTTCTGCAAAACGCCGAAAAATACGGTGGGACCAGCCGGTAAATGGTCCGTTGGTTTGTTTGCATTCAGCCTTTGCCAGGCTGTTTGTTTATAAGTGAAAGGAAGTAACAGTAAGTATGGCAATGAAAGAATTTCAAGCAGAATCTAAGCGTTTGTTGGATTTGATGATCAACTCCATTTATACCCATAAGGAGATTTTCCTTCGGGAATTGATCTCCAACGCCAGCGACGCCATTGACAAGCTTTATTATCGCACCCTGGAAGACGGCGCCACCGGACTTTCCCGGGACGATTTCTTTATCCGCCTGGATGTGGATAAAGAGGCAGGGACCTTGTCCATTACGGATAACGGCATCGGTATGACCCAGGAAGAGCTGGACAGCAACCTGGGCGTGATTGCCCGCAGCGGCTCCCTGCAGTTCAAGCAGGAAGCGGAAAAGAAAGAGGACGTGGACATTATCGGCCAGTTCGGCGTGGGATTTTATTCCGCCTTTATGGTCAGCCAGCGCGTTACCGTGGATACCCATCCCTTTGGCAGTGAGGAGTCCTGGCATTGGGAGTCCGAGGGCCTTTCGGGGTATGAGATCACTCCCGGTTCCAAAGAGGACCGGGGCACCACGATCACCCTGTATCTCAAACCCGACACGGAGGACGAAAAATACAGCGAGTTCCTGGACCAGTTCCGTATCCAGCAGTTGGTGAAAAAATATTCCGACTATATCCGGTACCCCATCCGCATGGAGGTGCAGCGCACCAAAGTAAAGGAAGGTACTGGCGTGGACGGCAAGGACCCGGAGTACGAAACGTATTTCGAGACCGAGACTCTGAACAGCATGACCCCCATTTGGAAGAAATCCCGTTCGGAGGTCAGCGACCAGGAGTTGGGTGCTTTCTATAAGGAAAAGTTTTACGATTGGCAGGAGCCTTTGAAAGTGATCCGCACATCCACAGAGGGCGCGGCCACTTACACCGCCCTGCTGTTTATCCCCAAGACCGCTCCCATGGATTATTACACACGGGAGTATGAAAAAGGACTGCAGCTTTATGCCAGCGGCGTTCTCATCATGGATAAATGCGCCGATCTGCTGCCCGATTGCTTCAGTTTTGTAAAGGGCCTGGTAGATTCCCAGGATCTGTCCTTGAATATTTCCCGTGAGATGCTCCAGCATGACCGCCAGCTCAAGCTGATCGCCACCCGGCTGGAAAAGAAGATTTCCTCGGAGCTCACTTCCATGCTGAACAATGAACGGGAGAAGTATGAGGAGTTCTTCAAGAACTTTGGGCTCCAGCTCAAGTATGGCATGTACGACAATTACGGCGCCAAGAAAGACGAATTGAAAGACCTGGTGCTGTTCTATTCCTCCACTGAGAAAAAGCTGGTAACTCTGAAAGAGTACGTTTCCCGGATGAAGCCGGAGCAAAAGTACATTTACTACGGCTGCGGAGAAACGCCTGAGCGGGTTATGGGCTTGCCTCAGGCGGAAGCTTTGGAGGAAAAAGGGTACGAAATGCTGTGCCTCACCGACAACGTGGACGAATTCGCCCTGCGGATGCTGATGAAGTACGACGAAAAGGAGTTCCGGAATATTTCCTCCGACGATTTGGAGTTGGAGACCAGCGAGGAAAAGGAAAAAACCAAGGAATTGGCAGAGCAGAACAAAGAGATGCTTGCATTCCTCAAGGAATCCTTGGGGGACAAGGTGGCCGACGTGCGGGTCTCCGGAAAATTGAAGAGCCATCCTGTGTGCATCACTACGGACGGCATGATCTCCACGGAAATGGAGAAAGTGCTCAACTCCATGCCTGCCCGGGAAAAAATCAAGGCCCAGCGGGTGTTGGAAGTCAATGGGGAGCATCCCATTTTCCAGCGTCTCTGTGACCTGTATCAGTCTGATAAGGACCGTTTGAAGCTGTATGGGGAGATCCTCTATGACCAGGCCCTTTTGATCGAGGGAATTTCTCTGGAAGATCCGGCGGACTTTTCCCAGAAGCTTTGCCAGCTTTTGTAATTTAAACTTAATATTATACAAGGGAGGTTGATCCCATGAACTACGGCTTTTACCCGCCTCCCGGTGGGTATCCGCCGCCCCCGCCTGGGGGCTATCCTCCGTACATGGCCCCCCAGGGCTACCCCCAAAACCCAGTGCCTCAGGGAGCGGCCCAAGGCTATCCCCAAAACGCAGCACCTCAGGGAGTGCCCCAGGGCTATCCTCAAAGCGCAGTGCCTCAGGGCGTGCCCCAAGGTTATCCCCAAAGCGCAGCGCCACAGGGGGTGCCCCAAGGCTATCCCCAAGACGCAGCGCTTCAAGGAGTACCCCAAGGCTATCCTCAAAGTGCAGTGCCTCAAGGAGTGCCCCAAGGCTATCCCCAAAACGCAGCGTCTCAAGGCGTGCCCCAAAGCTATCCCCAAAACGCAGCACCTCAGGGAACGCCCCAAGGCTATCCTTCTCCATCCAATGGGTGGTATCCCGCTTATCCGGCGGTGCCCTATGGTGGAAGTCCGGCAGGATGGTATGGCGTGCCCGGGTATCCGCCTCAATTTACGGTGGGCGGAGGAAAGCCTTACCGTGATCCCAGACGGCAGGGAGCTTCCCGGACGCTGAACCGGATGAGTTTGCTGGTGTTGGCCCAAACAGGATTGTCTCTGTTCTGGCAAGTCCCACTGTTGTTTTTGCTGGGGATCGTTGGAGTAGATATTTATACAAACGGGCTGGGATACCAGTGGCTCACAGGAATTCTGGTTCCCTTGTCCACGGCGCTGCCTTTTGTGGCCTATCTGGTTTTCCGGAAAAAAGACCCGTCCGACTATTTGAAATTTGAGAAAGTCGGATTTTTAAATGGATTGCTTTGTGTGTTGAGCGGATTGGCCATTGTGCTTTTGGGCAATTACCCGGCCATGTTCCTCAGCAATTTCTTAAGTAACTTTGGGTACAATTCCTCTTCCTCCTATGTGTCCCAGGCGGATTCTTTGCAAGCGATCCTCCTGGAAATAGGGATAGTGGCAGTATTGGTGCCCTTTATGGAAGAGCTTGTGTTCCGGGGCGTGATCTTGTCCTCCCTGCGGAAGTACGGTGTTGGATTTTCCATTGTGGCGTCGGGATTGGTGTTCGGCCTGGCCCATCTGGATGCGTCCAGTGTGGTATTTGCCACCATTGCAGGTTTGGTGTTCGGATTCATTTACGCCAAGACCAATAATCTGTGGCTGACGGTGATAATTCACGGACTGAACAATTTTATTGCCACCTTTGGAAGCCATACAGATTTCTTCTTTGGGAATATGGCTGACTTGGCAAATGCGCTGCTGATGCTGATCCCCATGGGATTGGGGATTCTGGCGTTGATATTCCTGCTGATATTCAAGCGGAAAATGTTTAAGTCCCAAAATGTTCCAGCATATGGAAGTTTTGGCCAGCCTCTGTTGGCCAGTGAAAGCGCCGCCGCGATTGTTCGGGCGCCGGTGTTCTGGGTGCTGGTTGGATTTATGCTCCTTTACACCGTTGGTATGTTTTTTGTGTCATGATGTTGGAACTTGCATTTCTGCCCAAGAAAGAATTTATGCTCCGGGCTTTGGAGCTGGCGGAAGAAGCAGCACAAGCCGGGGAGGTCCCCGTGGGAGCGGTGGTGGTAAAAGCGGGCCAAATCCTTGGAGAAGGCCGTAACCGCCGGGAAGCGGGAAAAAATGCCTTGGCCCACGCGGAGCTGGAAGCCATTTCCCAAGCCTGTAAAACGCTGGGGACTTGGCGCTTGACCGGCTGTGAGTTGTACGTCACGCTGGAACCCTGTCCCATGTGTACAGGAGCCATTATCAACGCCCATATCGATCGAGTGGTATACGGGGCGGACGACGAACGGGCAGGCTGTTGCGGAACAGCCGCGGATTTATTTGCCTTGCCCTACAGCCACCGTCCAGATATTTACCGTGGATTTTATGAGGCCGAATCAAAAGCGTTGCTTCAAGGTTTTTTCAAGAAGCTGCGAACATAAAGAAAAGGGAGAGAAGCGATTCTCTCCCTTTTTTATGTCTGCTTGTTTTTAAATGCGGCCCGCTTCTTTTTCTGCTTTCCTCCGCTCTTTGCGGATGCGGGTGCGTTCCTGGGCAGCTTCCCATTCCCGCCGTTCCTCTTCCGTGGCAAGTACCAGCCGGGGAACTTCTACAGGGTGTTCGTCTTCGTCCAAGGCCACCATCACCAGGTAGGCCACGTTGATGAGCCGCTTGTTCCCGCTCAGTTCTTCCACGTAGGTGCGGACACACACCTCCATAGAGGTACGGCCCGTATAGGTCACATACCCGCAAAGCACAATGGTTTCGTTGCCATAAGCAGGGCCTTCAAACCGCAGATTGTCCACCGCCGCCGTGGTCACATTCCGGTTGGAATGACGGCGGGCAACCACGCCTGCCACCACGTCGATCCATTCCATCAGCCGGCCGCCGAATAGACGCTTGTATCCGTTTAAGCTGGATTGGGACAAAATCTGCACTTGTTCCGTGTAAGAATCCCGCACGTATTTTTCCATCTGTTCTCCTTCTCTCATGTATCGGGTGCTGTTCTGTTCTTTTCTTTTATTATACCCTATGGTCATGCAGGATTCAACTGGCCGCACTTGCAAGAACCGGTTTCCCACAATAAGAAGAGAGGACCGATCAACGGTCCTCTCCCCCTACCTTTCTTTCGAGAAAGGTAGGCCAAAGAACTTTTATTCGCGCCTTGGGCAGCGGGCAAGGCCTGCGCTAATAGGGCCGCTAAAGCACGTCCGCGGCGTTAAAGTTTTTTGCCTTCTCCGAGAGGGTAGGCCAAAGAACTTCGATTGGCGCTTTGGGCGGCGGGCAAAGCCTGCGTTGATGTGGCGGCAAAAACGCATCCAGGGCGTTGTTGACCATAGCTACTCTCGCAAAACCACAACCGCGGGCGGTGAGGGTAAGACTCACACCATGTTTGGCGGCCATAAGCCGCCTGCGCGACATGGGTGCAGCGTCACGCTGCTTAGCAGGTAGCGCCGCCTTTCAGATGCTTCTGGGCAGCCAGGTTTTCTGCTTTACGTGCCAGCAGATCGTTGGAAAGCAGCTGTTCCTGTACGTTTTCAAAGCCCAGGCGATCCACGGTGTCGGCAAAACGTTCGCCGGTGATGCCCTGTTCACGGAACAGAAGGATAGCTTTTTCAATCACGTTCAGAACTTCTTCCTTGTCTGTGAATACCTTTTCGAGGTAACGGCCCTTTGCCACCTTCTTGCCCCAGCGTCCGCCGATGAAGATGCGGTAACCGCTGGTGAAGCCTTCCACAGCCTTGAAGGGGCACTTGCCTACGCAGCGTCCGCAATGGTTGCAGGCGTTGTCGTCGATGGTGACTTTGCCGTCCTTGACCACGGGTACGTTGATGGGGCAGGCGTTGACCACCTGGCACACCTTGCAGCCACGGCACTTGTCCAGATCGATCATGGGCACCTTCTGGCCGATAACACCCAGGTCGTTCAGATCGGGCTTGACGCAGTTGTTGGGGCAGCCACCCACAGCGATCTTAAATTTGTGGGGCAGTTTCACGTTGTTGTAGCCGTGGAAGAACCGCTCGTGGATCTCCTCGCTGAGAGCGAAGGTGTCGATCAGGCCATACTGGCAGGTCGTGCCCTTGCAGGAAACAACAGGACGTACCTTGGAACCCGTGCCGCCGGTCTCCAGGCCATACTGGGCCAGGAACTCCCGGAGAGGCTCAATGTTGTCAAAGGGGATGTGCTGGATCTCGATGGTCAGACGGGTGGTCATAGCCACCTGGCCGTTGCCAAAGCGCTCAGCGGCTTCGGTGATGGCGCGCATCTCATCAGCGGAGATCTTGCCGTTCCGGGTGATGATCCGGGCGTTGAAGCAGTCGGGAGTGTTCTTGTCCCACAGGAAGCCAAGAGCTTTGACGCGAGTCACATCCTCGGGAGAAACGGAAGCGCCGGGAGCCTTTACCCGCACTTCGTTGAAAGTAGTGGCGCCTTCCAGCACCAGAGTGTTTTCATAGCCGTAGAAACGGAGACGATTCTGCAGGAAGTAAGCTCGCTTGCCGCGGCCGCAGACCAGCAGCAGTTTCTCGTCCTTGCCAATTCCCTCCAAGGGGCCGTTGACCTTGGAGAGATCCACAAATACGGCGCCCCGAATGGTGGGCTGGGGATTCACATCGATGACCTTGTAGCCTTCCGCTTCCCCGTTGGCGTACTGCGCAGGAGTCATGCTCTGCATCACGCCGGACAGCTTGTTCTCCAGTACATAAACTGCCTGCACAAAGGGATGAATGGCGGTGGAGAAGGGAGGAGCATAGGCGAAATCCAGGTTCTCAAAGTCTTCCAACTTGGCGTTCATGGAAATGCCCATTACGGCAATGTCCACCATTTTGTCCACCGCGCCGGGGCCCAGTACCTGGATGCCCAGCAGCTGATGGGTGTCCTTGTCGGCGATAAGTTTGGTGGCAAAGAAGCCAGCGCCGGGATAGTAGTGGGCTTTGTCGTCGGTGACAGCCAGAACGGTTTCCACATTGTAGCCTGCTTCACGAGCAGCAGCTTCTGTCAGACCAGTGCGGCCGCAGTTCAGGTCGGGGAGCTTGACCACGCCGGTTCCCAGAACGCCGGGATATTTCTTGTTTTCCCCGTTCAGGTCCTGTGCCAGGGTGCGGCCTTCCAGGTTGGCGGAAGAGCCCATGGGGGACCACTGGGGTTTGCCGGTGAGACGGTTTTTCACCATGGCGCAGTCGCCGGCGGAGTAAATGTCCGCCACGCTGGTGCGCAGTTCTTCGTCCACCAGAATGGTGCCCTTGAACATTTCCATGCCGGTGTCGTTCAAGAAAGCCGTGTTGGGACGGATGCCAGCGGACAAAGCCACCACGCCGCAGGGGAGCAGACCGCTTTCGGTCAGAACGCCGGTGACGCCGTTCTGGCCCTGAATGGACTGAGCCTTGGTGCCGGTGAGGACCCGAACGCCCTTCTGCTGCAAATGACGCTTCACGTAGTTGGCCATCTCAGGGTCCAACACGCCGGGCATCAGCTGGGAAGCCACTTCCACCACGGTGACGGAAATGCCCCGATCCAGCAGGTTTTCCGCCAGTTCCAGGCCGATGAAACCGCCGCCGATGACCACGGCTTTTTTCACGTCGTTCTGGGTCAGATAATCCCGCATGGTGACGGCGTCCTCAGGAGCCCGCATGGGGAATACGCCGGGCAGATCTACGCCCTCGATGGGAGGTTTCACTGCGGAAGCGCCGGTGGCAACGATCAGCTTGTCATAGCTGTAAACTTCCTCTTCGCCGTTTTCCAGATTTTTCACGGTAACTTTCTTTGCTACCGGGTCCACATGGGTGGCTTCCCGCAGAGTGCGCACTTCCACGCCGGTGAGGCCCTGATACTTCTGGGGAGTGTTTACAATCAGTTCAGCCTTGTCCTCGATGGAGCCGCCCACATAGTAGGGCAGCCCGCAGCCCGCGTAGGAGATGTCCGCGCTTTTGGTGATGACCATTACGTCATCGGCCCGGTTCTCCCGCTTACATTTGGCGGCAGCCTTTGTGCCAGCAGCCACGCCGCCGATCACCAGAATTTTCATGTTATTCTTCCTTTCCCTGCCTGTGGCAGCAATAGGGTTCCCCAGCACATTCCGGCCGGGGGGCAGTGCAAACCATCACGTCCCCGCCCTGGATCAGAAGGCGGCGGCCTTCCACCAGAGCTTGAGCCACCTTGCGGCGGCCTTCTTCATAGATCCGCGTGACAGTGGTGCGGGAAATGTTCATCCGCGCCGCGCACTGTTCTTGGGTATAGTTCCTGTAGTCCAACAGGCGGATCACCTCATAGGCGTCTACGCCCAGCACAACAGGTTCCAACTCCTGGGAGGCTTCTCTTGCAGGGAGAAATTCCG
>OLOH01000962.1_pt1 | contig 18069 bp, 13 predicted proteins | sample 1673221 | NCBI WGS metagenome assembly OLOH01 (sample SAMEA3136767, study PRJEB25190) | human gut metagenome
GGGTATTCGGACTACATGAGCATGCTTAACGAGCGCGGCGTTACCGCCATCAAGGAAATGGCGTTTGATGACTACTACGGCTTTGCCGACGAAATGGCTCGCCGTGAGGAATCTGGCGAGCTGACGGTTCGCGTCTCTATGATGTCGCAGCCGGTGGGCGCTGGTGCAAATCTGGCATATGCTCGCGAGGCACGAGAGCGCTTCCGGGGACCGTTCGTTCGTTTTTCTGGCTTCAACCGTATGACCGATCGCGGCGTATGGGCGGGGCTTGCCGAGATGATTGACCCCTATGAGGATACGGCCGATGCGGGCGCTGCCGGCAAGACGGTCGTCGAGGAGCCAGAGTGGGATCTGATTGAAAGCGAGCTGCGTGCAATTGATGCTGACGGCTTCCGATATTCCTTGCATTGCCAGGGTGATGGCGCCGTTCGTCGCACCGTGGCGCTCTATGCCTCGCTGCCTCGAGACGAGCATGGACGGATGCTTCGCCGCCATGCGATTACCGATCTCGAGAACTCTGACCCGACCGATCTTGTCGAGTTTGGCAAGTTAGGTGGAATTTGCGAGGTCTATCCGCAGATTCTGACGCTGGACCGGCGCGAGGATTGCCTGTCGATGATGCGTCGACAAATTGGCGAGACGCGACTTTTGCACAGCTGGAATCGCCGCGGCATGGAAGATTCCGGATGCACAGTGTGCTGTGGAACGGATTTGCCGCTGCTGATTCCGAGCCTGGGCGAGTCAATCTACAGCGCGTGCGGCGGATTCTTCGCCGACGGACTGCCCGTGAATGAGGTCAACACGCTGACGCTTGTCGAGCTCTTGCGCGCTTGGACTGCCGGGGGCGCGTACGATCTGATGCGCGAAGACGAGCTGGGTACGCTCGAGGTCGGCAAGCTTGCCGATATCTGCGTGCTCGATCGGGATGTGTTTGACCTCGATTATCGCGACGCACGCGATCTTGCGGTTGATATGACGATGTCGGACGGACAAATCGTGTTCGATCGAAATAAGGAGGCATAAGATGTCTGAATCCAAACCGACGCTGCGCCGCGAGCAGATTGCGGGCATGAATATCCACTACATCATGTGGTCGCTCGATTACTTCCTTGATGTGCAGCAGCGTTTGGGCTTTGAGTCCATTGAGCTGTGGTGCGCAGAGCCGCATGTGACGCTCGACCACACGGGCTACTTTGAGGCTGAGGTCCTGGCGAAAAAGGCTGCAGACCGTGGGCTTAGGTATCGTACTCTGTGCCCCGAGAACGTTGTCTATCCTTGGCAGTACTGCGCACGCAAACCGCTGCATGAACAGCGCAGCCTGGCGTACTTTAAGCACGGCATTGAGCTTGCCGAGGTACTTGGGTGCGACCGTATGTCCGTCAACTCGGGCTGGGGCGACTGGGACGAGGACCGCGAGGAAGCCTGGAAGCGCAGCCGCGAGCACTTGTCCATTCTGGCGGAGTATGCCGGCGAGCACGGTCTGGTGCTTACGATGGAAAGCCTGCGTCCCGAGGAGAGCAACCTTGTGACGACGGTTTCCGATGCGAAGCGCATGATTGACGAGGTCGCGAGCCCGTACTTACAGCCCATGGTTGATACAACCGCGATGGGCGTTGCTGGCGAGACGCTCGAGGACTGGTTTGCCACCTTTGGTGATGGGGCAATTCACGAGATGCACTTTATCGACGGTGACCCGTATGGCCATCTGGTGTGGGGCGATGGCAAGCACGATATGGACGCCTTCGTTGCCACACTCAACGCCCATGGTTTCGACGGCATGCTGGGCCAGGAAATCACGGACGGTCGTTACTACGATGATCCGGCGGCGGCAGATGCCAAGAACATGGCCGCATTCGAGAAATATCTGATTGACTAAAACAACTATCGGCCACGCAGCCAACGTCATTGATTGCGGCCAAACAAGAAAGGAACTGGATATGAACGCACACGATCTGATCAAAGAGGCAATTGCCGAGAAGGGCAAGTTCGACAGCGTCTACTGGATTGCTTGTGGTGGCTCCATGATCGATTTGATCCCGGCCCATGAGCTTCTGCAGCGCGAGGCAACCACCTTCACTTCGTATATCTATACGGCTCGCGAGTTCGATATCATGCGTCCGCGTCGTCTGGGCGAGAAGTCCCTGGTCATCGCTTGTAGCCACAGTGGCAACACCCCTGAGGTCGTCGAGGGCTGCGAGATTGCCCTTGCTGCCGGCGCTACGGTGATCGCCCAGACCGACAACGCTGGATCTAAGATCGACACCGGTAAATGGACCACGTGGGTCTACCCGTGGGGCGAGGGCGTGCCGCAGGCCGAGGTCCCCGCTGGCATTTCGCTGTCGCTTGCGGCAGAGCTGCTCGATCAGCAGGAGGGTTACGCCGATCTTGCCGATATGTATGCCGGTATCGCCGAGATGGATAAGATTCTTCCCTCGGCACGCGAGAAGGTAAATGCCGAGCTGGGCGATCGCTTTGCCAAGCTTTGCCAGGAGCACGAGTTCTTCTATATTCTGGGCAGCGGTCCCAACTTTAGCCAGACCTACGGTTTCGCTATCTGCTCTCTTATGGAGATGCAGTGGCAGCACTGCAGCTACATCCACTCTGCCGAGTACTTCCATGGCCCCTTCGAGGCTACTCAGGATGGCGTTTTTTACTTCCTGCAGATGGGCTCCAGCGAGTGCCGTGCTATGGACGAGCGCGCCCTGGCGTTCCTTAAGACGCATACCGATACGCTGATGGTGCTCGATGCCAAGGAGTACGGTATGGAAGCCGTGCCGGCGAGCGTCCGTGCCTATCTGGACCCGGTGCTGTTCTACGCCATGAACTGCGAGCTGCGTGCCGCACGCGGCAAGGTGTTTGATCACGATCCCGATTTCCGTCGCTATATGGGTGTTGTCGAGTACTAGAAGGAGCAAAGGCCATGGCATTTAACGTTAACGCGCTCGGATTTGGCGACAACGTCGTCGATCGCTACGAGCATATCCACACCATGTATCCCGGCGGCAATGCGGTGAACTTCGCCGTTTATGCCAAGAAATGCGGTGCCGCACGCTCCGCATACATGGGCATTTTTGGCAATGATGCCGCTGCCGAGCATGTCATTGCAAGCCTCGAGGATGAGGGTATCGAGCTTGACAAGTGCGAGCAGATGATTGGCGAGAACGGAGCGGCTCGCGTGACCGTCGTCGACGGTGACCGTGTCTTCCTCGGCTCCAACGAGGGCGGTATCCGTGGCGATGCGCGCTATGTCCTCGATCGCTTTGACCTTGCGTACATGAAGCAGTTCGATGTGGTTCATTCGGGCAACTATTGCTTTACCGAGCGCGAGCTGCCCAAGTTGAAGGCTGCGGGCGTCACGGTCTCTTTTGACTTTTCGGACGACTCTACCGACGAGTACTACGAGCAGATTGCGCCCTACGTCGATTTCGCATTCTTTAGTGCGGCGGATGCTGCGAGTGAGGACGAGATTCGCGAGCGTCTGGCATGGGTGAAGGGCCTGGGTCCGCGTTTTGTGTCGGCTACGGCGGGCGCCGAGGGCTGCATTGCTTACGACGGCGAGCGTTATTACCGCCAGCTGGCTAAACCGGTAACGGACATGAAGGACACCATGGGGGCGGGCGACTCGTTCCTCACCTCGTTTTTGATGTGCTATCTCGATTCCGCCAAGCGCGGTGAGGATGGTTCTGAGGCTATTGAGCGGGCGCTTGACTTCGCGGCCAGGTTTGCCTCGACCGTATGCGGCATGGAAGGCTCTTGGGGCCACGGGGCGCCGATTTCCGAATAGCCGAGCGGGCTCAGGGAGCTGCATTAGTGCCTCCCTGTGACTCGGTGGTCAAAAAATGCCAAATATGAGTACTGTGACTAATTTAGTCGCAGCATAATTGACCCCTTCAGACGTGATTTAAGCGTTTGGAGGGGTTTAAACTTGCGAAAATGTAGGAGGAATGACTGTAAAAGTGTTAGTTAATGGACAATCGTAGATCATTCTGGTGGTCGGAAAGCTCAAAGTAATGTATCCATTTCGGTAACAGTACTCATATTTGACATTTTTTGACCACAGGGGTCAGCGAAGGCTAAAAACAGAGCGTGAATTTGCCAAAACTGCCGACTCGATGTGCTTTGCGCCACAGTTTTTGAGTGAGGCGATGCGTTCTGAGGTCCATGCGAGCGATCTGATGAGCGACTGTGCGCTTGTTTCTGTGTTTGGTTCGGCTGGTGAATCGGTCTCGAGCAGTAGGCGGTCGAGTGGGATCTGTCGTGCGTATTCGCGACCGCGCTTGGTCGCGAGCATGCGTTCGTTGACGGAAAAATAGCAGCCTGCATCGCGCGCGCGGACGAGTTCGTCCGAAGTACCGCTAAACCAGTGGAAGATGATAACGGGGGAGTCGGGGTTTGGGATGAGTAGTCCATGCGATTCGAGGACGTCCAGTACGGCTCCTGCCGAACGAACGGCATGAATTGATATCACGCGTCCGGTAAGAGGATGCTGCACGAGCGTATCGCAGAGCCGGTCAAGTGCCTGTATTTGCAGCGGCTCGCTTCCAGCAAAACGAGTGGAAAAGTCGAGTCCCACCTCGCCGATGTAGCGCCCTTGGGCAGCAACTTCGCAAAGCAGATTGACTTCGGCAGGACCGCAGCGGCCGTCGGCGAGCCACCAGGGATGGAGGCCGACGCCCGCGATAATGTTTGGGTAACGGCTGGCCCGCTTTTTTGCTGCCTCGAAGTCGCATGGGTCGATGCCACAGTCAAAGAGCCCCAGACCCAATGCCGCCGACTCATTGGCCGTAGCATCGGGGCTGAGCATCAAATCAAGGTGACAATGCGTGTCAAAGAATCGCGGTTCCATCGCAGGGCATCCTGCTAGTCCAGGCGCTGGCCATCGGCGCGCACGCGCTCGGTGCCGCGCCCACTGATCTGGCGGATAACCTCGCCGGCAATCATCTGACCCATGATGGGCGGCATAAAGCTGGCGGTTCCCAGCTCGGTACGCTCGTGGATATTGGAAGGGTCGCGGGGCTGTGTCTTAACCGATTCCTCACAGCTAAACAGTACATGCAGGCTCTTGATTCCGCGTTTCTTGCATTCTTTGCGCATAATGCGGCTCATGGGGTCACGCACTGTATCGAAGATGTCGGCAAAGCGGAGGCACTCGGGATGGAGCTTGTTGGCCCCGCCCATGGAGCTAACCAAACGAATGTCGTGGTCCTGAGCATATTTGGCAATGGTGAGCTTGGCCGAGATGGTGTCGATGGCGTCGACGACGTAGTCGAGCTTGCCGTCCGTCTGCTCCAAAACGCTCGCGAAGAAATCATCGATGTTGTCGCTCAGCAAGTATTCAGTTCGCTTGATGACGGCAGCGGCGGGATTGATGTCGTGGATCATGGCTTCCATCACGTCAACCTTGCGCTTTCCGATGGTGCTGTGAAAGGCGATGGCCTGGCGATTGATATTGCTGGGCGCGATGACGTCCTTATCCAGAATGACGAAATGTCCGATGCCGCCGCGGGCGAGTGCCTCGCAGCAGTTGGAGCCCACGCCTCCGCAGCCGAGCACCAGCACCGTAGCATCGGCGAGCTTATCGAGTGCCTCGCGGCCCATGATGATCTCGAGCTTGGTGTCGCGTGTCTCGATGGCGGCTGCGGCAGCGGTTTCGGTCATAAATATCCTCCGATGGGGAAGCAGGTCGTGTTTTAGCTATCGCCATTATAGGTAATCGCCCATAGGTTGCGATGGCGTTTGCTTTGATGTGGTTTGAAGCAATGCGGTTAGATAGTTAGACAAACATCTAAATATTGAGTATAGTGTGCACGTCATGAGAGATGATGAAAGGAGGTCTTATGCCGGGAGAGGGTTTTAAGGCGCTTGCCGATCCAACGCGACGGCGCATTTTGGAGTTGCTGCGCGAGGGCAATTGCACGGCGGGGGAGCTTGCCGAGCATTTCGATATCAGTAAGCCGTCGCTGAGCCATCACTTGGCGACGCTCAAAAACGCCGGGTTGGTGACCGACGAGCGCCATGGCCAAAACATCGTATACAGCTTAAACACCACCGTCATGCAGGACTTGATCGGTTGGTTTATGGGCTTTACAAACACGGAAGGTGATAAGGATGAATAACGAAAACAAGGGCATTCACGCCACGGGGGTATCGCGGCGTGTGTGGATTGTGCTGATCGCTCTGTGCGTCGCCAATGTCGTAGCGCACCTCATGGTGATGCCGAGCTTGCCTGCGCAGATTCCCACGCATTGGGGCGCGAACGGCGCCGTCGACGGTTGGGGTCCTAGCTGGATGGCCTCTGCGCTCGGTGTGCTGCCTCTGGCGCTTCTCGCAATGTTCTGCGTGGTGCCGCGCATCGACCCCAAAGGTGAGGCATATCGAACCTCGGGCAAGTTCTACCAGGGCTTCGTAATCGCCTTCACCTTGTTCATGTGCGCCATAAGCTGGCTGGGAGAGCTTACGGTCTGGGGCGTGGTGCCGGCGGTCGGTTCGGTTAACGTGCTGATTTCCGGTGTTGTCGGTTTGCTATTCATCGGCGTAGGCAACTACTTGCCGCGTGTGAAGCAGAACTATACGCTCGGTATCAAGACGCCTTGGGCGCTTGCCGATCCCGAGAACTGGCGCCGTACTCAGCGTTTTGGCGGCGCCTGCTTTATGGTGCTGGGTATTGGCCTGATTGTGATGGGCGTGGCAGGCAGCGTGCTTTCGAGTGAAGTCGTCGCCGCGGTGATTGCGGTTCTGGCGTTTGGTTCGGTTGGAGCCGTCTACGTCTACTCGTATCTGTTGTGGCGCAAATCGCAGCGAGCCGCTCGTTAAGGTTGCGGAAAACTAGCGTACGCAGTTCATAGTGTGTTAAGGGGGACTTTTCCCAGGTAGTATTAGGGGGTGTGGGCAACCATGCCCCTTTTTCGTTAAGTTTCAGAGCTGGTTTTCTCATTTCGTTTCCACTAAAGCGAAACAAGAATAGGGAAACAGCAGGTAGAAAGGATAAAACAGGCAAATGGCAGAGTTTATCTACCAGATGTATCAGGCTCGTAAAGCCCATGGCGACAAGGTGATCCTTGACGACGTGACCCTGAGCTTCTACCCCGGTGCCAAGATCGGCGTCGTGGGCCCCAACGGTATGGGCAAGTCGACCCTGCTCAAGATCATGGCCGGCATCGAGGAGGTCTCCAACGGCGATGCCAGGCTCACCCCCGGCTACACTGTGGGCATCCTGCAGCAGGAGCCGCCGCTCGACGACGACAAGACCGTCATCGAGAACGTGCGCATGGCGTTTGGCGATATGATCGCCAAGGTCGATCGCTTCAATAAGATCGGCGAGGAGATGTGCGACCCGGATTGCGACATGGACGCCCTCATGGCCGAGATGGGCAAGCTTCAGGACGAGATCGACGCCGCCGACGGCTGGGATATCGATTCCAAGCTCGGCCAGGCCATGGACGCACTGCAGCTGCCCGATTCCGACATGCCAGTCAACGTGCTTTCCGGCGGCGAGCGCCGCCGCGTGGCCCTGTGCAAGCTGCTGCTCGAGGCTCCCGACCTGCTGCTGCTCGACGAGCCCACGAACCACCTGGATGCCGAGTCGATCCTGTGGCTCGAGCACTTCCTGCACAACTACCAGGGCGCGGTGCTTGCCGTCACACACGATCGCTACTTCCTGGATAACGTTGCCGAGTGGATCTGCGAGGTCGACCGCGGTCACCTTTATCCCTACAAGGGCAACTACTCCACGTATCTGGAGACCAAGGCCGCCCGTATCGAGGCGCAGGGCAACCGCGACGCCAAGCTCGCCAAGCGCATGGAGGCCGAGCTCGAGTGGGTACGCAGCTCGCCCAAGGCTCGCCAGGCCAAGAACAAGGCTCGTCTGGCTCGCTACGAGGAGATGGAGGCCGAGGCCCGCGCAAGCCAGAAGCTCGACTGGACCGACATCCGCATCCCTGTGGGCCCGCGTCTGGGCAACAAGGTTCTCGAGGCCCATCACCTGCACAAGGAGTTCGATGGCCGTGTGCTCATCGACGACCTATCGTTCACCCTGCCGCGCAACGGTATCGTGGGTGTCATCGGCCCCAACGGTGTGGGCAAGACCACGCTGTTCAAGACCATCGTGGGCCTGGAGCCGCTGACTTCGGGCGAGCTCGAGGTGGGCGAGACCGTCAAGATCTCCTATGTCGATCAGAACCGTTCCGGCATCGACCCCGATAAGAACCTGTGGGAGGTCGTCTCGGATGGCCTGGACCACATGATGGTCGGTGAGACCGAGGTTCCGAGCCGTGCTTATGTGGCGAGCTTTGGCTTTAAAGGCCAGGACCAGCAGAAGCGCGCCGGCGTACTTTCCGGTGGCGAGCGCAACCGTCTGAACCTGGCGCTTACGCTCAAGCAGGGCGGCAACCTGCTGCTCCTCGACGAGCCCACGAACGACCTCGACGTCGAGACGCTGTCCTCGCTCGAGGCGGCGCTGCTCGAGTTCCCGGGCTGTTCGGTGGTCATTAGCCACGACCGTATGTTCCTGGACCGCGTTGCCACGCACATCCTGGCGTGGGAAGGCACCGACGAGAACCCGGGCAACTGGTATTGGTTTGAGGGCAACTTTGAGGCCTATCAGGCCAATCGTATCGAGCGCCTGGGCGAGGACGCAGCCCAGCCGCATCGTATTCACCGCAAGCTGACGCGCGACTAGTAGCAAGTAGAAAGGCCGCCACCAAGGGCGGCCTTTCTTGTAGCAATTGCACTGCAGCTATGCCCTGGCTGCTGGTTTGATTCATAATCAAAGTCATCTCTTTGGGATTAAATCCCGTTTTTGCTATGAGTGATTTTCTAATTCCGTTTAAAACGTAAAGACGCATTGGGTTGCAAGGACATAAGCAAATCGAATTGAAATATAACCAGTGCTGTAACGTTACAAAAAAGATTATAGAATAGGAGTACCTTATAAGTCGCTTCTCTAGAAAGAAGAACATATGCTTTCGCGTCGTCGTTTTCTGCAACTTGTCGCGTCTTCAATTGTCGCCTTAGCCGCACGTCCGAAAGAGGTTTTTGCTTCGACGGGCAATATTGATGGTGAGCAGATACAATTTACTTCTGAAATTGCGCAAGAGCTTGCCGATAAATATATAAAGGGACTCCTCGGCTATTCGTATACGCCTTCTGACCCTATTCCTTTTGTAGATGTTGATGGGTCCCCGCTTGGTTACATTGTTCCGGTTGTGACATCCAATAGAGCCGCGGGCTATTTGGTTTTAGATGCTTCAGATGATGAAATACTTACGGGATATCGTTTTGGAGACGGCTTAGTCAGCCCTATGGATCGGGGAGGAGATCTTGGTGTCGAGTCTTATTCGTTCAATAACCCAGTCGTAATGATCAATCCATTCGAATTCGGCGTGCAATCTTTGGACGGTTCAATAACAACAAATTGCGGAAGAACAATCCCGGCTGTTTCCATAGAAGGACGGCCTGTCGTTTTATCGAATAAACCTTCAAGCTGGAACGATGTTGTAATTTACGCAACTCAAATGCAGGATTACACAGTATCTGGATTTCGTTCCATTTCTCAGTTTATGTCATATGATGAAAGCGAGATTAAGAGGCTTACCGCCCACTATGCTTGTATGGTGACAGCTTTTTCGAACGTTGCGGAACTGTATGGCATTGCCAATTTATATAGCGACCCTTCGCAATATATGCAGATATGGAATTACACCAATACCCATGCTCTTTCCGATGAAGAACAGACTGTTCCCGGCGTTGTTTTGGGTGGAACGCCGATATCAACCTGTGCAACGGGGTTTACAAATTACTGCGCAAGCAGAGGAAGTACTCTTATCGCCCGCACTGTCTCCTCTCCGGCTATCGCGAGCATTCAAAATGAGATTAACTCTAATAGACCGAATGTTTTACATGCGAGTTTGTACAACGGATCAGCCCATTCTGTAACAGCGGAGGCTTACGCCACACTTACTGGTAAGAAAACTGGAGAGACAAGGCAGATGATTGGCATAGCGGACGGCTGGAATTCATCTTTATCCTTCCTGAAGTATGATCAGAGCTATTATGCGTGGACTTATGGAACGACTTTTTCGAAGTAGGGCGATTCGTCTAGCTCTGTCTTTGGTGCTGATTGCTTCATTGGTGGGCTGTTCAACAAAGGAAGAGATATCGCGCGGAGGTTCCGGAGAAGTGACTGCGACAGACTCAGGTTCATTAGAAATAGCTGGCGGGCATGCCGATGTGATGTTACAAGGAAAAGGCGTGCTTAGGTCGATTGATGCTGAAGACGCTGTCTGCTCAATAGAGGATTTGAAGACAGGTGAAACTGCATCGTACCGAGTTTCAGATAATGCTGCGAATATGATTGAGTCGATACCGACTGGAGCGCAGGTTTCTTTTAGATACTTTGCTCCGCAACTTGAGGATGAGCTTGCTTCTCTAGTGTCTATATGCACCGATGACAACTAAAAGGCCTGAATTCAAACGGCCTCGGATGGTCAATTGGCTATCCGAGGCCGTTTTTTACTCGACCGGGGCTTCGACCTTGTCGATGGCCCAGGCGGCTCCGAGACCGCCGGTGGTGTTGCGGCGGATGCGCACGGTAACCTCGCGGCGCTCGCCGGCCTGCGTGTAGCACAGGGGGAAGTTTGCGCGGTTTCGCGCGGCCTCGATGGTGCCGCGTTCGCGGGCGATCCAGTAGTACTCGCCGACGATGCCGAGGGTGTCGGCACCGTAGGGGAGATAGGTCGACAGCTGGTGCAGAAGCGGGCCGGGGCAGAAGACTTCGGTTGCGAAATCGACGGGGAAGTCCTCGGGGATGGCGGGCGCTACGGATGCGGGGGTTGGGGCCGCTGCGGGTACCGAAGCCGGTGCCGGTGCGGGAACTTGGTCGCAAGTAGAGGTGGGCACGGATTCGATGACGGGTGCGGGCTCAGGCACCGGTTCCGGCTTAACTGCGGAATCTGCGGGCTTCACGGTGACGGGCGCGTCTACAGCTGCAGTTTCAAACTCAACCTGCATCGCGCTCTCATTCTCGACGCTCGACTTTGCTTCGATGGGCGTGGATGCCATAGTGGTGATGCCGGCGTTGGCGTTCTCGGGGTCATAGACGACCGTGAGTGAGATGGCAGGCTGCGGTGCCTCGGGCTCCGATGCCGCCTCGGCAGCGTCCTGTTCTGCGGGCTCTTCGGGCTGATCGTCCTCGGCCTCGTCGCCAAAGACATCGCTGTTTTGGAACGAAGGCGTCTCGGGTTGGTCGGCGGTTTTTTCGGTTGTCGACTTGGGAGCTTCGTTGAGCTCCGCAGTGGCTTCCTGCTCGGATATGACTTCGGGATCAGTCGTGGCGGTGGTTTCGGTTTCGGCTTCTGCCGTTACCTCAATAGTGACTTCAATCTCTGCCTCGGGCTCGGATTCTGGCACGGCTTCAACCATGGCTTCAGGCTCGGGACGCTTAACGTGCTTGGGGCGCACGGCCTTGAGGTCCTTCTCGCCGCGTTTTTTCTTTTTGTAGGACTGCTTGGCTCCCTTGGCAGCCTTGGGCTTGTCCTCGCCCTTGGCAAGGGCGGCATCCCAGGCCTCGTTGGCGATGACCGTGGCATACAGGCGACCGCCCTTAAAGACGGTCAGCTTAATGCAGTCGTCGAGCTCCTCGAGCAGCTCGCGCGTGGACTCGAAGCCCAGGTCATAAGCGGCCATGTCACCAGCGGCGAGTGCCTCCTCGACCTGCGTCATAAACGTTTGCTTGCCGCATCCGATTGCGTCGCGCAGCAGGCGATACAGATAGATGTGGTTGCCCAGCGATAGCGTGGGCCTAACTATTGTCTTGCTCATGGCAAATCTCCTCTTTACACACCAAAGCATCTTACCATCGCGCGGGGCTTGCCATCTCGTCGCCCAAGGCAAACGGGCGCGAACCGCTATCGATTCGCGCCCGTTGTACAGGTTGCCTATCTGGGGATGCAGCGCCTAGTTGTCCGATGTCGTGCCTTGGCTTGAACTGTCAGATGCCGTGCCCGATGTGGTGCCACTCGAATTGCTGTTGTTGCTGTCTGCTGTACCCGTTCCCGACGTGGTGTCGCTCGTCTGGCCTCCCGTGTTCGGCTGCGAACCGTCAGTCGTTTGGCTTGAGTCGGTCGTGCCGGATTGCGCGCCGCTGTTGTTCACAGAAGAATCGGCGCCCTGCGATTGGTTTTGGGTATTCGAGGACGAATCGGTAGAGGTGGAACTGTCTTGCGTGCCGTCCGTCTGTGCCTGCTGGTCTTGCGACTGGGTGTTGCCATTTGCATCGCTTTCCGTCGTGCGCGACGAAAGGATTGGCTCGGGGCGCTCGCCCAGACCCTCACCGGCGGTGGTGATAAGGATGGCGCCGGCGCAGGCGATGACCGCGACGATGGCGATAGCGATCGAGAAGACGATGACCTTCTTTTGCGTCTGGCTGCGCTCTGCCGCCGCCTTGGCGCGCAGGCTGTCGGGAGCAACGCGCGCCGTGGTCGCGCGCCCCGCAATCTGGCGCATCTCCTGCGTAGTCGCGGCGCCGCCCAGGTGCTCCTCGGCATTAAACTCAACGGGCTCGTAGGCGCCGGCGGGGTAGTCGACGGCGGCGTGCGTACCTTTGATGGCTTCGGCGCTGGCAGAGATAAAGTGGCGGTAGACCTGCGAGGACACAACGGTGATGACCGAGCTCACGGCGGCACCAATTACTGAACCAGCGATACCGATCTTGGAGGCAAGCGCGACGCTCGTGGCGGCAGCTGCGGCGCCGGCGATGATCTGGGGAATGGAAATGTCGTCGAACAGGCCCTTTTTGGGCGCGATGGCCATGGTCTGTCCGATGGAATGGTTCTCGTGCACGCCGTTGTTGAGCGATGCCGGCGTCATGACGCGCGTGCGCGGCGCGTCGGTGTACTTGGTTGTCATACGGGGTCCTCCCGGTGTAAATCTACTTCGTTTCGTGTAGCCATCAGGGTACCCACCAGATGTGAATCGTACGTGACATTTAACAGATACCATCAACTCATCAATTGCTCACCAAGTTGGTGGGATGCGGTTCCACCCGGCGGTTGAACTACAATAGGACTTGCTAATTGTTGTGAATGGCGTCTACGCACGGGAGCATTCTTATGAATCTTCACCTTTCTCAGTCTGATGGCTTTTTGCGTGTGGCGGCGGCGTCGCCGCAGATTCGCGTGGCCGATGTCGAGGGCAATGCCGAGGTTGCGCTGGCGGCTGTTCGCGATGCTGCCGGGCGCGGCGTTCGCGCGTTGGTGTTGCCCGAGCTTAATCTGACTGGCTATACCGCGGCCGATCTGTTCCATAACCGCACGCTGCTGCATGCCTGCGAAGCAGCGCTGGTGCACATCCTCGATGAAACCCGTGAGCTGCCGATCGTCTTTACCGTTGGCTTGCCCGTTGCGGTGGCAGAAAACATCTACAACTGCGCCGCCGTGTGCTGCGCGGGCGAGCTTTTGGGCCTCACGGCCAAGAAGTATCTGCCCAACTATGGCGAGTTCTATGAGCGTCGCTGGTTTGCTCCGTCGCCTGCGGATCCCGTGTGGGTTGAATTTGCCGGTCAGGGTCCGGTTCCGCTGGGTTCGGGGCTTGTCTACCGCTGCTGTGATGAGGGTGCCGAGGATATGGTGCTGGGCGTTGAAGTCTGCGAGGACCTGTGGGTGCCGGCACCCCCTTCGACCGAGATGGCGCTTGCCGGTGCGACGGTGATTCTCAACCCGTCGGCCTCGGACGAGATTATCGGTAAGGCAGATTACCGCCGCAGCCTTATCTCCAATCAGAGCGCGCGCCTGTACTGCGCCTATGCCTACGCGGACGCGAGCGAGGGCGAGTCCACGACCGACATGGTCTTTGCGGGTGAGAACCTCGTCTACGAAAACGGCTCCAAGCTCGCCGCGACCAAACTGCTTACCTGCGATATGGCCATCGCCGACGTTGACCTTGACCGCCTGGTTGCCGAGCGCCGTCGCTCGACGACGTGGACGCGCACCGACGATGCGCCGGAATCCGCGACCGTTGAGTTTTCGTTTGAGGGCGTACTGGCCGAAGAACCTGTCCTGCGCGATGCGCTCGACATCGACCGAGTCTTCCCCCGCGCTCCCTTTGTGCCGGCCGACCACGGTGATCTGGCTGAGCGTTGCGAGACTATCCTCGACCTGCAGACCGCCGGCCTCAAGACCCGCCTTGCCCATACGGGCACCAAGGCGGCCGTCATCGGCCTTTCGGGCGGCCTCGATTCCACGCTGGCGCTCCTCGTGACCGTGCGTGCGTTCGACGCCTTGGGCCTGCCGCGCACCGGTATCACGGCCGTGTCCATGCCCGGCTTTGGCACGACGCACCGCACCAAGTCCAATGCCGAGTCGCTCGCTCGCGACCTAGGCGTGAGCTTTCGCGAGGTCTCGATCCATGCTGCCGTGGAGCAGCACTTTAAGGATATCGAGCATGATCCGACCGTGCAGGACGTGACCTACGAGAACAGCCAGGCGCGCGAGCGTACGCAGATTCTGATGGATTTGGCCAACCAGGCTGGCGGTTTTGTCATTGGCACGGGCGACCTGTCGGAGCTGGCGCTCGGCTGGGCTACCTATAACGGCGACCACATGAGCATGTACGCCGTCAACGCGAGCGTGCCCAAGACGCTTGTGCGCCATCTGGTGCGCTATGCCGCCGATGTCTTTGGCGGGCGCATTGCCGAGGTCTTGCTCGATATCCTCGATACGCCGGTGTCCCCCGAGCTTCTGCCGCCCACGGGCGACGGCGAGATTGCACAGAAGACCGAGGATTTGGTGGGCCCGTACGAGCTGCACGACTACTTCCTCTACTATCTGCTGCGTTTTGGCTTTGAGCCGGGCAAGATCTACCGCATGGCGCTCAAGAGCTTCGAGGGCGTCTACGACGCTGAGACCGTCCACACGTGGCTACGTACGTTCTACCGTCGCTTCTTTGCCCAGCAGTTTAAGCGCAGCTGCCTGCCCGATGGTCCCAAGGTGGGCTCGGTGACGCTCAGCCCGCGCGGCGATTGGCGTATGCCGAGTGACGCTAGCTCGCGTCTGTGGCTTGCGCAGATCGACGCGCTCAATCCAGTTGACTAAGGTTGGCTAAATTGAACCAATACGGGGGTTGCAAGCGTTACACTTTTGCAATCTGATGGCCCGTATCGCGCGGCGCTCTTGTCGGAGCGCCGCGTTTTTTATATCGAAAGGTGGCACCATGCAGGCATCGCAGCGTCTCGACCGCTTTGGCGCGGAAGTCTTCGCCTCGCTCAACAACAAGCTTCTCGCGCTGAAGGCTCAGGGCAAGACCATTTACAACATGAGCGTGGGCACGCCCGACTTTAAGCCGTACGACCACGTGGTCGAGGCGCTCACGCAGGCAGCCCAAGATCCCGAGATGTGGAAGTATGCCCTGCGCGACCTGCCCGAACTCAAGCAAGCCGTGTGCGATTACTATGAGCGTCGCTTTGGCGTTTCGGGCATTACGCCGTCTATGGTGCAGTCGTGCAACGGCACGCAGGAGGGCGTGGGCCATTTGGGCCTGGCCCTGCTCGATCCGGGTGACACCATTCTGGTTCCCGATCCGTGCTACCCGGTCTTTGAGGCGGGTGCCAAGATCGCCGATGCCAAGCTCGAATACTATCCGCTGGTTGCCGAGCATAATTACCTGCCCTATGTGGCGGGTATCGATCCCGAGGTGGCCGATCGTGCCAAGTATATGATCGTGTCGCTGCCCGCGAACCCGGTCGGCTCGGTGGGCACGCCCGAGGTCTACGAGGAGATTATCGCCTTTGCCCGCGAGCATGATCTGTTGATCGTTCATGACAACGCGTACTCCGACATCGTGTTTGACGGCGAGCCCGGCGGCAGCTTCTTGCAGTATCCCGGTGCGCTTGAGGTGGGCGTGGAGTTCTTCTCGCTCTCTAAGTCGTTTAACGTCACCGGTGCCCGCATCGGCTTTTTGGTCGGTCGCGAGGATGTGGTCTCGGCCTTTGCCAAGCTGCGCGGCCAGATCGACTTCGGTATGTTCTTCCCGATCCAGAAGGCTGCCATCGCCTGCCTGAACGGTCCGCGCGATGAGGTCGAGGCGCAGCGTCTGAAGTACCAGGAGCGCCGCGATGCCCTGTGCGACGGTCTTGAGGGCCTGGGCTGGGAGCGTCCCAATGCGCATGGCTCTATGTTTGTGTGGGCCAAGCTTCCCGGTGGTCGCACCGATTCTATGGCGTTTTGCGAGGAGCTTATGGAGAAGGCCGGCGTTGTGGTGACGCCGGGCGCGAGCTTTGGCCCTTCGGGCGAGGGGCACGTGCGTATGGCACTGGTCTTACCGCCCGACCAGATCGCTTTGGCTGTCGAGGCCATTCGCGAGGCGGGCCTGTATTAGAGACCTATTTCGACTCGTCAATAGCTCGAAACCGATTTCGTGCAGTTATTTTACGAATTCTGCAAACAATTTCGGTAAACGGTCGATTTTTGGCTGCGAATAGGAGCATAATCAAAGTCCCGATTGGATGTATTGGGATTACGGCAAGCCGCTCGGGTCGTTCCCGGGCGGCTTGTTTGTGGAGAGAGATGGGAGTTTCTAATGGTTAACGAGAAGAAGGTCGCTATTGTCGGCTGCGGTTTCGTCGGTTCGTCTTCGGCGTTCGCACTGATGCAGAGTGGTCTGTTCTCCGAGATGGTCCTCATCGACGTGGACAAGAACCGTGCCGAGGGTGAGGCCCTGGATATCGCGCACGGCATGACGTTTGCCGAGCCGATGAAGATCTACGCCGGCGATTATTCCGATGTCGCCGACGCCGCCATGATCGTCGTCACTGCTGGCGCTGCCCAGAAGCCCGGTGAGACCCGCCTGGACCTGGTCAACAAGAACGTCAGCATCTTCAAGTCCATTATTCCCGAGATTAAGAAGTCCGGCTTCGACGGCATTCTGCTAATCGTCTCCAACCCGGTCGATGTTCTGACCTACGCCGCCATCAAGATGTCCGGCCTGCCCGAGGGCCACGTCATCGGTTCCGGCACCGTGCTCGACACCGGCCGCCTGCAGCAGATGCTTGGTGCCCACGTCGAGGTTGACCCGCGCGATGTCCAGGCCTATGTCATGGGCGAGCACGGTGACTCCGAGTTTGTCGCTTGGTCCAGCGCTCAGGTTGCCGGCGTTCCGCTGAACACCTTCTGTGAGCTTCACGGCCACCTGGAGCATGAGGCTGCCGAGAAGCGCATCGCTGAGGACGTCAAGAACTCCGCCTACACCATCATCGAGAAGAAGCACGCCACCTACTATGGCGTCGCCATGGCCGTCAAGCGCATCTGCACCGCCGTTATGCGCGATGAGCAGACCGTTCTGCCTGTCTCCTCGCTCATGGTGGGCGAGTATGGCCTGTCCGATCTTGCCATCTCCATGCCGACCGTCGTTGGCCGCGACGGCGTTGTCTGCCGCGTCCCCGTGCCGCTGAACGATGACGAGCAGCATGAGCTCACCGTCTCCGCCAAGGCCCTCAAGGACATCATCGACAGCGTCGATTTCTCCTGCTAGATCAAGCTCGCTAGAGCGAAAAGCTACAATGAAGGCGTCCGGGTCCACACGGCCCGGGCGCCTTTTGGTGCAAAGTAACCTGACCCCAATGCACCCCCAATGCACCATAGTTGATGGGAGGGCCATGTCGGATTCGCCTAATTTTTTGACCTATGCCCAGACAGCGTTTGATCCGTTTGAGGAACGGCCGTTCTGCGCGGTGGATAGCCTGGTCTTTGCGTGGTTGTCCTATTTGCGTTTGCCGGGTGATATGGCGGAGCTGACGAACTGGCAGGGCCTAGACGTACGCGAGCTGCTGCGCGCCGAGTGCTACCAAGACATGATTGGCGACCTGTGGGATCCGGAGGGGAGTCGTGCCCTGTTGGAGGCTGTGGCAGCAAGCCCTCGCTACCGTGGCGTTCGTGTTTGCGGCTATCGTAGCGTGAGTGATGCCGAGACAACGGAGCAGTTTGCGGCCATGACGTTCCGATTTCCGGCGGGGTTTAGCTATCTTGCCTTCCGGGGGACCGACAGCACGATTGTGGGCTGGAAAGAGGACTTTAACATGGC
>OLOH01000963.1_pt1 | contig 18053 bp, 20 predicted proteins | sample 1673221 | NCBI WGS metagenome assembly OLOH01 (sample SAMEA3136767, study PRJEB25190) | human gut metagenome
AATTAGAAATAATATTGATTATTTATTTTAAGGGTAGTAAAAATGGAACATGTGGATAATCCCCAAAGTACAGAAAATGATGCTTATGTCTATATTAAAAACCAACTTAAAGATTTAGGATGGGATACTAGAAATCCAGCAAGAAATGAAACTGGGGAAGTTTATAAACAAAATGAATGTTTAGCAAATGTTGAAATTAAGAAGTGTCTGAATTTAGATAAACCTGAAGCAATCGTTGTTTTAAATAGTGTTGATTTATGGGTTATTGAATGTAAAAGATCCAAGACTATGATTAATACTGCTTTAGATGAAGCAAAAAACCAATATGCTAAAGCTATTAATACTAGTGATAAAATTAAATGTAAAATCATCAGCGGAGTTGCTGGAAATGATGATGAGGGATTTGCTGTAAAAACAGAATTTTTAACTTCTGAAGGTTGGAAACCCGTTTTATTTAATGAAAAAGAAAGTGATATTTTACTCTCAAAAGAACAAGTAGATTTCATTCTTAGAAATGATAATCCAAATTGGAAACTTTATCCAGATTTACCGGAATCTAAATATCTTCAATCTGCAGAATCCATTAATAAAACATTACACAATTCAGGCATTAATAAAAATAAACGTGCTAGATTTATCGCAGGATTAATTTTATCATTATCTACAAATATTTCAATTGATCTTACAATTGAAAATACGACTACTTTAGTAAATAATATTAATACTTTAATAAAACAAAAATTGACTGAAGTAAATAAAAGGCATTTTTATGATTTTATTAAATTAGAATTACCGCCTAGCCCAACAAATCATAATAAATATAGAAATGGAATTATTGAAACATTAAAAGAGTTACAAACTCTTGATATTCAAAATGCAATGGCATCTGGTAATGATGTATTGGGAAAATTTTATGAAAAATTTTTGAAATATGGAGATGGTGCGAAAGATATTGGAATTGTTTTAACACCAAGACATATTACGAATTTTGCTGTTGAAACATTAGATGTTAAATATAATGATTACATTTTAGACCCTACTTGTGGAACTGGTGGATTTTTAGTTTCTGCCTTTGATTATGTTAAACAAAATTCCAATAGTGAACAAACAGAGTTATTTAAAAAATACCATGTTTTTGGTATTGATCAAGATGATGATGTTATTGCATTAGCATTAGTTAATATGATATTTAGAGGAGATGGTAAAAACAATATGGAAGAAGGAAATTGTTTTTTAAAACATATTAATAAATATACCGTTGAATCTAATCATATTAGTGGAGAATACATAGATAAAACTCCAGATAATGAAGAAAATAACAATCCACTTATTACAAAAGTTCTAATGAATCCTCCTTTTTCTTTAAAAAAAGGCGATGAAAAAGAGAAAAATTTTATAGATTATGCTCTTTCACAAATGCAAGACGGAGGCTTATTATTTGCCATCCTTCCAATTTCAGTCATGACTAAAAAAAGTGATAAACAATGGAGAAAGGATTTGCTAAAGAATAATAGATTACTATCCGTTGTCACATTTCCGCCAGAGCTATTTAACCCATCTGCTTCTGTAGGAACTGTAGGAGTATTTATTAAAAAAGGAATTGAACATGACTATTCTAATGATAAAATATTGTTTGTTCGTGCAGTTAATGATGGTTTTGAAATTAAAAAATCTATTCGTATTCAATCAGAAGATGTTCCGAATGATTTAGAAGATTCAAAAAATTTAATTAAATCATTTATCCAAAATCCTAATATAGAAGTTGAAAATATTCCAGAACGCCAAAAATCTTGTTTAATTGATAAATCTGATTCTGGTTTAGAGTTGGTTCCTGAATTTTATTTAGATTCTATACAGCCAGATAGTGAATATATTGCTAATGCCATGTCAGATTTAATTAAAGAATGTGCATGTTACATCATAAAAAATAGGTGATTTATGTGTTTTTAAATGAATTATTTTTAATTGAGAATGCTAAATCAGGGTCATTTAACATGCATGATGAAGGCTATATTAAATTTGTATCTAATGGAGATTATGATAATTCAATTGTTGGTTTTGTTTCTCCTCTTGAAGAGGATAAAATTTTTAATGAAGAATGCATATGCGTTTCTTCTTTTTGCCAAGCCGTTATTCATTCACCCCCATTTATTGCAAGAGGTAATGGAGGTAGCGGTTTAGTAATTTTAACCCCTAAAAATCCAATGACTAAAGAAGAATTATTTTATTATGCTGCACAAATTAATTTAGTTAGATGGAGATTTTCTTATGGACGTATGGTTATTAAAAATAGATTAAAAAATATAGAGTTAATCCCATTCAAAGAAACTTTAATGGATATTGACTCTGAAGTTGAATCCTTACTTCCAAATGAAGTCAATACCCCATTTACTGAAGTTACTGAATTTAAATATTTTAAAATTAAAGATCTTTGTTCAGTTTCCAATAAAAAATTTTTTTCATTGAGGAATTTGGAAGAAGGAAATACTCCGTATGTTACTACTACTTCATTTGATAATGGTGTCAAATCTTTTGTAAATGAGGATCCTATTTATAATAAATATGCATTATCTGTATCATTAAATGGTAGTGTTGGAGAAGTTTTTTTCCAAGTTGATGATTTCATTTCAAATTCAGATAATGCCGTATTATATCTTAATGAAGAATATGAAGAATATAATCCATATTTATTATTGTATGTTGGTGCATTACTTAAAATTCACAAATGGAGATATAATTATTATAGAAAATTGAAATTAACTGAATTAAAAAATTTAGAAATACCAATTCCTATAATCGAAAATGGAATTAATATGGATTATATAATTAAACTTTTAGATACTACCTATTGTTGGGATATTGTTAAATCAGATATGATGGGATAGGCATAACTTGTTATTATTATTAATTAGAACTCTAATAACTACATTTTAATGGTGATAATATGGCCAGAAAATCTTTCAATGAAAAATTACAAGACTCTAAAGATATGCCTAAAATTGTTGAAGTAACTGATGAAAAATCAATTAAAAGATATGGTGGAACTCAAATGTTAATATAGCTCCCCCATTAGAATATAATGAACTTATGTCTAAAGTTCCTATAAAGGAAAAATAATCACTATTAAAGAAATTAGGGAATTTTTAGCTAAAAAACATGGAGCTGAATTTACATGTTCAATGACTGCAGGAATATTTATTAGTTTGTCAGCCCGAGCCAGCTGTGAGAGACTTGATGATAAAATACCATTTTGGAGAACTCTCAAAGCAGATGGAGAATTAAATCCAAAATATCCTGGAGGAATCGAATACCAAAAAGAAAAACTAGTTTCTGAAGGCCACACTTTTAAAACAAAAGGCCGAAAGAACATCAGATATTTTGTTGATGATTATTTAATAGGTGGTTTCAAAAATGAATTTATTGATGTGGACATGATTATTAAAGAAATAGATAATCATTCTAAAAATCAAGATTTAATAAAAATTATATATATTGTTCATTTAATCTTTGAACAAATGAATGTAAATTCTAATGAGTTTCCAATTGATGAATTATGTGATTATAAATATGAAAGTGTCAATGGTGAATTATTTATTAAATTTTTAACTCGTAACTCTGAAAATCAGTTTTCTAAAATGTATGAAATTGTTTTATTTAATAATCATAAAGATGAAAAAATTGGAGAAAAAATAATCAAATCTTTTGAAAATAAAGGTTCCATAATGGTTATGAATATACTTAGTTTATTAAATATGCAAATAATTGGAAAAAAACAACAAAAAGAAAATAAAGAGGAGAAATTTGATACTGTAGGTGCGTTATATTCTTCTGATGCATTTATGGATTCTTATGACTGGACAAAACGTGATTGGGGTTAAAATAGTTTTTATTATTAAAAGTTTCTAAATAGGGCGAATATTTCTAAAAACAATTAAATATAAAAAAATCTGTTATACTCTTAATAAAAACAATTATGTGCTATTTTACACGCATTATTCTATATGTCGAAAAAAAGAAGAAATTATTTAAAAAGGTCATAAAATGAACAGAGATCAGAGAGATAGAATAGAAGGTAACTGCTGCTGGGCATGCGGTGCATATTTAAATGACGGCAGAGACAGATACTGTCCTGTTTGCGGATGTCCCAATGACAATTATATGCCTCCGTTAAGAAATGTCAAACCTCCCAAATCCAAAGAACAGGAAGATAAGGAATGGAACAGATGTTGTATGCTGATGTTTGTTGTTTTTCTGATTTTATGTATTTTAGGTAAAGCTATGCAATAAGGAGTTTTTAAAATGAATTCAATTCAAAAAGCGTTCATGTCAAACTGTTGTGAAAGGTGTGGAAGAACTCTGGATTTCAGCAAGGATAAGTATTGTCCTTACTGCGGCCATCCCAATTTTAATTATCATCCTGCCACGGGGGTTTCACACAGCTCTTCTAAAACAACAAAACGCAAAAAACAGGATAATACTTCTACCTGCTGTATTCTGATTGCAGTTTTTTTCATAATTGCATATATCTACAGCTTTTTTGTTTCTGGTTAGGTGATACTATGAAAAGAGAAATTGATTTTGAAATACTTGCCGAAAAGATAAATGATTCAGACTTGTATGAATTTGTTGCATTCAGTAATGATGTTCCTGTTGAAGCAGTTAACAGGGATTTGGATTCCATTAAAGAGGCCCTAAACAGTCATGATAAAATATTTTTAGAAATCGGGTTTTACGGATATGATGATGAGTATGATGATGAACCTTATTTCATGTTTGATGCAAATGAATCCATAGATGATTTAAAAGATGATTACTATGACAAATATAAATTCATGGTTGGAGGATATGGAATCTATCTTGACAAGGATTTGAATGTGGAATACGGATATTATACAACAGAAGCTCCTGCATGCGGTCATGGTGCAGGCTATACTGAATTTTATGATTTTAAAGATGCCAGAGATGATGATATTATTAAAGAAAAAATATATTCCCTTTTGGACAACAGCGGTATCTGGAAGTAATACTTTTAAGCTTTAGAGAATTTCCTAATTAACCGTCCCATTTTTTTAACTAACTTTTTGTATACATTATAGCAACATTTATATATCAACTCCAACAGAATAATATTTACTTGTGTTTATCTTGATTAAAAGATATACAAACTAGGTGAAAATTATGAAGAATTTTGAATTTTTAAAAGATTTTGACAGTGACATGTACACTCTTCTTAGTGAATTTGAAAGGGAAGCCGTAAAAAATCCAAAAATAACAGAATCATATGTTACTCCTTTTTTGGAAAAGGTGGTAAATGATATACTCCAAAGAAACAATAATGCAATTGATGATCCATATGTTGGATTTTCTAAAAGAGTCGATAAATTATATGAATTAAAAATTATTGACTATAAGTTTAAATGTATGTTGCTTGAAGCATATCAGATGAGAAATGCAATCACCCACAAGTCAATTGAAGATTTTCTGAAATCCGACAATAAAATACCCTTCCAGCTCCACAGAAGCCTTTTTGACATTGCATGGAAATACTTCCAGCTGTGCAATGAAAATTACTATTATCCCGGAAAACCCGAATACACACTGATTTACAATCTTAACTCAAAAACAATAAAATCCACACCAAAACCATCAGATAACAGAAATTTCAGCCGCTGCATAATATGCGGCAGAGCTAATGATTCCAAAAACTCCAATTTTTGCATAAGCTGCAACAATGAACTTGAATATCAAAATGAAATCATCAATCTGAAAAACAATTTAAACATCAGTCATTTTACTAAAGAGGAAGTTAACCAGATCCATTCCAGCATGTATACCAGTCAGCTGCTTATTGAACTTACAACAAAAAAGCTTCTTAAAAAAACAAACAGATACTACAGTCTAAATGAATCAGAATATGAAAAGCTTATTGAATTTACATATGAGTGCTATGATATGGAAAAGACTTTAACTGAATTTTTAAATGGCAAATACACATCAAAACAGATTAAACAGTCAAAATAGTATAAATGCGGTCAAAAAGGCATCCGCCCCTTTGTGGAGTTTTATAAAATTGTTGAAAATCAGATATTCAAGGATTTTCTAAACCAGATTTCAATGAAAATCCCTATTGGTGAAATTCTTGAAAATACACAGATAAATAAATCCCAGATAAACAACTGGTATGACAAAAACAAAGACAGTTTCATAAAAGGAGAGCACAACTCAGAATTCATAACATATAATAAGCTTCTGATGGAGCAGTACTTAACCTTAAAAAGAAAACAGTATTTAAATGATGATATTAAAGCTGAACTGCAGATAAATGATGAAATTATCAGTTTCTGGACAGATTCATTTGATATGGAATCAGCACTCTTTAAAAATAGTCTTAATGAAATCAGAATGAACATCTTTTTAAACAACCTGAAGGAAGGCAAATCAAAAGAAGAAGCACTTGAAATAGCTGAAATCACCGATTTTGAAGAACTGCTTAAAGATAAGGATTTTGAAAACGAATATAAAACAGAATACTATGAAAATCGTGTAGACAAGCTTATAAAATCTCTAAAAACAATGAGTTTTGATAAAGCTCTTAAAAGATCAGGCATATCTGAAGACGACTATAACAGATGGTATGCCACAGGCAAAAAGCAGTGCCTGCTTAAAAAGGATGAGGATGAATTCTGTCTGAACTTTTACATCAATGTAACCCGTGTACTGATGGACAGGTATCTGAAGCTGAGAAGTGAAGGCAAAACAAAAACTGAAGCCTGCAAAAAAATAAACACTGACTTAAATGAAGTTAAAAGATGGTGCAACTGGAATGAAAGCGGCTTATTTATAGATTTCAAAGAAAACAACAAGAAAATTACCGCTAAATTAATAATTGATGCAATTAAAGATGGAAAATCCAAAGACAAAATAGCTGAAAGCTCAGATATAACACTACATGAATTAAATAAAATTCTGGATTTAGGATCACAAAACGATAAGATCTGCAGAGAAGTATATGAAGAATATGAATCAGTTTATCTTTCAAAACACCTGGAAGTCTTTTTAAAGGAAATTAAAAATAAAAACTTGAAAAAAGCACTTAAAAATTCAGGAATTGAAAAATCAGAACTGGACAGTGCATATAATTCAGGAAAAAACGGAGATGAACGCTTCACTAAATTTTACAATGACTACCTGAATTTTAAAATAAGCTGTTATATCACACAGATTATCAGGGGAAAAACTGTCAGTAAAGCTTTAAAAAATTCTAACTTAACAGATGAAGAACTTAAAGACAATTTAAAAGAAATTGAAAGCAGAATCCTTGATAAACAGATGAACAGTGTTATTGGTGAAATTGCAAAAAACAGAACTACAAGACAGGCAGCTAAAAAAGCCAGAATCAGAATTGATGAAATTTACAGATGGTATCTTGAAGGCAAAAAAGGCAATGAGAAATTTAAAGACTTTGCAGACATCTATCATGAACTTTATGTTGAAGTGGGATGTGAAATTTTCCAGAATTTCTTAAACAAGGGAAAAACCCCAAAACAGATTCTTAAAATCATGAATGAAGACATAACCAGAGAAGATTATGAGTTCTGGATTAAAAACAATCTGATAAGTGATAAAAATGTTGAAGCTAAACTCTACACAGAAGATGAAATTAAAGAAAAAATCGAAAATGAAGGATTCAGACAAAAAGAAGAGAAATCTCTTTCAGGTTTAAGTATAATAGGTTGTTAGTTATGGTTATAACAGAATTGAACAATGCAAAAAAAGCATATCAGAGAAAAGACTTTAAAGCAGCTGATGAAATTTACTCTAAAATCTATGATAATCATCAGAAAGATTTCAGCAGATGGGATAAAAAATTTTATGCATTAACATTATACAGATGTTATGTTCAAAATCCAGTTAATCAGAATAAATTTTTAGATGCAGGCAAACTGATTACCAAATTAGTTAAACAGTCAAATCACTCCAAAAAAGATGCAATGTGTCCGTATACATTAGCAGTGCTTAAAATAATGAAAACCCTTGAAGATCCTGAAGCTGTTTTGGAATGGTCATCTAAACTTAATCCTGAATTATTAAATGGAGATATTTCAGGAAATTATTCATCTAAAAAAGAAACATGGTATAAATTAACAACAAAAGCACTGCTGGATACCTGCCAGTATGATGAATGCATAAGCCTGTCAACTGAAGCACTGCTTAATTTAAGCGAATTTACACATGATAATGAGGTCTGGTTTAAATGGAGAATAGCTAAATCATTTAATCAGTTAGGTGAATATGACCAGTCTGTAGACTATCTGAATGACATTAAAAAGTTTAAAAATGACTGGTTTATAGATAATCTGATGGCTGAAAATTATTTCTTTAAAAATGATTGGGACAATGCCTTAAAGTATGCTTCATCTGCAGCACTTGCCAAAGGCGACACTGATAAAAAAGTCAATTTATATTCACTGATTGAAGATATTTTAAATAAGAAAAATAAACAGAAGGAAGCAGATATTCATGCATACCTGGTTTATACAATCAGAAAGAGACATAACTGGAATATTGATGAAAATCTGGAATATAAAATTGAAAAGGCAGGTTTTGATTTGGACAATGAGGATTATTTTACTATTGAAAAGCATCTGCATCATCTGTGGGAAGAATATCTCTATAAAAATCAGGAATTAAAAAAAGGAGTTATTGTTTCAGTACTGCCCAATAAAAAAGCGGGTTTTATCAGATGCGATGAATATCCTGACAATCTGTATTTCAGCATGAATGAGTTTAAACATAACATCACATTAGCAAAAACAGGCCAGAATGTCACTTTTTATGAAGCTGACGGCTTTGATAAAAAGAAAAATAAGCAGGTTAAAAATGCTGTAAATATTTATCTGAATGGGGGCTGAATTATGGAATTTTGTCCGAAATGCGGTTCGGTGTTATTTCCAGACGAAAATAATGCATTAAAATGTTTCTGCGGTTATTTTACTTATTTGGATAATGACCGTGAATATAATATTAAAGAAAAAAATATCTGAAAAGTCAGCCAATATATCAGTTGATGGAAATGAATATGAAAGTATTGATTTATTATATCCGAAAGATGTTCATTTAAAATCTTATGACTGGAGACACAAAGACTGGGGTTAAAAAGGTTTGGTTTTATATTGTTATAAAATGGGTTTATTAAAATAGAGGTTTTGTTTTCCTCTATTTTAGTTTTTCTATTGTTTTGCAGTCTAGTTTTGTTATTTTGGCAATTTCTTTAACTGGATAGTTTTCTTTTTGCATGTTTTTTGCTATTTTTAGTTTTTCTTCTTCTTTTCCCTCTAGTTTCCCTTCTATTTTTCCTTGTTCTAACCATTCTTTTTCATGTGATGTTACATAGTCGTGAAGTATTGTTATTTCCATTTTTATCACATCTATTACTTTATTTTTCAAATCCTGATTTTCAATGAATTTATCTGCAAGTACTATCAGTATGCCAAGTACAGAATCTTTTAATTCATCATCAATATCAGTTATTTTTCTAGCAAGTTCCAGAGTTTTTACTACTTGCACTCCGGCTTCGTGTTTGGTTTTCATTAACGGCAATATCCCTAATGCAAGAAACTCATTGCAGGTTAGTTTTATGTTATTTTTAACTTTATAAGTTATATTACTTAATAATTTGTCTCCGTCATAGTCTTTAAATGATATTACTTCAGGTCTAAAAAACTGCCCAGGGGAGTATTCAAGAACTACCTGATTTTTATCGATTTCAGGAGTCACTACAAGATTTATTTTTACCTTTAACTGATAATCATATCCGATTCGGGCTACATATAGAAAGATTCTTCTTAAAATGTTTGCAATATTGGATTTAGTAGATAAAAATTCATAAAGAATTATTTTATCCTTTTTCTTTATGCCGTAATCTATTCTGAGAACTTTTGGTTTCAGGTTTATTAGCTCAACATTTATTTCATCACAAAACTCTGCACCTGTAATTTTTGCAATATACTTTGTGGTGTTTTCTTTTAGAAATTTCAGTGTTAAATCCTCATGATGGTATCCGTGATATATCTTATTTTTTTTCATACTAATCCATTGGTCTTTAATATTTATATAACCATCAGTTTTTTATTAAAACAATAATTAAAGCATAAATAAATAGTTTTAAATGAAATAAATACTTCATAATCATGAAAACTTTTTTATAAAAATGTATTAATTACTTTATTTAAATTAATAATCAGCTAAAATATGTGAGGTGTTTGGATTGGGCACTGAATATATTGAAAAAGGAATTTCATTTGTCAATCAGAAGGAATATGATAATGCACTTGAATGTTTTAATAAACATCTGGAAGCTGATTCAAAAAACAGCATTGTTTTAGGTCTTAAAGCACTGGCTTTAATGGATTTGAACCGGTTAGATGAAGCTTTGATATATATCTCCAAGTCATTGGACATTGATTCATCAAATTATGAATCCTGGGCAACTAAAGGGGAAATCTTTAGAAGGTTAAATAAAAATAGGGAAGCTCTGCACTGCTTTGATTTGTCTTTGCAGATTAATCCGAAACAGTCAAAAACATGGACAAAAAGAGGTTTTTTATTAATTAACAGATATGGTCAGTTTATAGAAGCAATTAACTCATTTGATAAAGGACTGGAATTAAATCCCAAAGATAAAAATGCAATATATTTTAAGGCAGAAGCTTATTTCGCACTTAAAAATTATAAAAAAGCTTTAAGAGCATGTGATGATTATCTGAAAATCACTTCAGCCAATGTTTTTGATTCAAACGTTTACTCACTTAAAACAAAGATTTTAATGATTTTAAACAACTTTGAAGAGGCATTAGCTGTTATTGATGAAGGTTTGAAAATCAGTCCCGATGATGATTCCATTTATGCAACAAAAGCTATGATTTTACTGAGGGCACATAAATATGACGAAGGCATAGAATGTGTCAATAAAGCTTTGGAGTTAAATCCGAGTAATGTCATTGCATTAAAATTGAGAAATAATGTTTTAAAAGGTAATTTAAGATGAAATGTTAAAATAATTTGTAACTAACGAGAAAAATTCTTAATAGCTAAAAAAAACATATTTACTATTGCAGGTGTATTTAAATGTCTGAAGATCATGATGAAAAAAAGCACAAACACTGTCCTTTTTGCGGACACCATGTAAATGAAGATGATATGGTTTGCCCTCACTGCGGATTATTCATCCCTTAACCGTAAGAAATTAATTAATATAGTTCTATTAATAATGAATTTTTTTTTAAAATAAAATGATTATATAATGTTATTAAATCTATATATGTATCATTTTATAAATTTATTAGTATCTGATGTTAGGTTGATATTATGAAGAAAGAAACTGTTTTTAATATAACTCAGTATCAATTAAACCATTTAATTGCAAATATTGATACTGGTGAAATTGCCCTTCCAGATTTGCAACGTCCATTTGTATGGGATAATGGTAAGGTAAGAGATTTATTTGATTCACTTTACAAAGGTTTACCAATTGGGATGCTAATTTTATGGAAAATTAATGAAAGTAATAATGAATTTAAGCCAATTGGTTTAGATAAAAAAACAACACCTTCAAAATTAATTATTGATGGTCAACAGAGATTAACTGCCCTGTATGCTGTTATTACTGGTTCTGAAATTATAGATAAAGATTATAAACAAAAACAAATTAAAATCTCATATAATCCATTTGAAGAAGTTTTTGAAGTTCAAAATGTAAGTATTGAAAATGATCCATTATGGATTAGCAATATTACTGATATTTTCAAAGGAAATCTTTTTTCTTTTGTAAATGGCTTTATTAATAATTTAAAAGAAAAACGTCCTGATTTTGAATTTGATGAAGGAAGAGTTCAGGACAATATTAGTTCTCTTAAAACATTAGAAACATCTTACCAAATAAGTGCAATTGAGCTTGCATCTAGTTTAGATCCTGAAGAAGTTTCAGAAATATTTGTAAGAATTAACACTGCTGGAAAATCTTTAAATCAGTCTGATTTTATTTTTACATTAATGTCATTATACTGGCCAGAAGGAAAAGATAACTTTGAAAACTTTTCATATGAAGCTAAAAAACCTGCTGAAATTGGAAATTCATCATTTAATGTTATTAATGAACAACCTACCAATGAAAATCTCCTTAGGTCAACAATAAGTTATTCTTTCTTAAGGGGCAGGTTGCGTTATGCTTATTTAATTTTAAAAGGAAGGAATTTGGAAAATAAAATTACAACTGAAGATGAAAGAGTTAAAAATTTTAATATTTTAAAAGATGGGGCAAGTAAAGTTTTAAATTTAGTTAATTGGCATCAATTTATAAGTATTATACAAGCTGCAGGATTTGTGAATGAAAAAATGATTGGTTCAAAAAATGCATTATATCAAACCTATGCACTTTATTTATTGGGTCTTAAATATGGACTCAAACACAATGAACTTAAATCAACAATAGCCAGATGGTTTGTATTTGGAATTTTAACTCGCAGATATGCAAGTTCTCCGGAATCCATTATTGAACAAGAATTAAGTAATTTTAGAGATCATGACAATATAATTGAATATCTTGAAAGCATAATGGCTTCAGAATTAACTAATGACTTTTGGGAAGCAACATTGCCACAAAGACTTAAATCTTCACGTTCAAATCCTGCTGAATCAACATATATTGCAAGTAAAATATTTGAAGATAATAATGTCTTGTTTTCAGAGATTAAATTAAAAGATTATTTGTCTCCTTTAATAAATAGCCCTAAAAAACAAGTTGAAAAACATCATATATTTCCTAAGAATTATTTAAAAAAAGACATGAAATTAAAACAAGTTGATTTTAATCAAATAGCTAATATGATATATATTGATTATCATGTAAACATTAGAATAAGTGATATGCCTCCTCATGAATACTGGGGAATTGTTTTAGATGAATGCAATGAGTCTACCCGTAATTTTGTAAGTAATAATTATGCTGCTGCTTATGATTTGCCATATGAGTTTTGGAATATGGATTACTTTGATTTTTTAAATCAACGCAGAAAATTAATGGCTAACAGTATTAAACGTTATTATGAAAAATTATAATTTCAAAAAAAGGGAATTTTAGATTGTAGGATAATGATAAAATGATTAAAAAAGTATATTTGATATTAACCATTTCAATAATAATAGCTATTTGTATAGTAATGTATGGATTTAGTATTGGATTAATTAACAATAATGAAAATGAAGTAAATATTACTATAAACAATACTGCAAATGTTAATGAAAGTACAAATACTAAAATTAATAATGAAGCAGAAAGTGCTGTTAATACATCAATTAATAATAAAGAACCTACATCATCAAAGCAAGGAGAAAATGATCCATTTAACGGTTATAGTAAAGATATTCAAGCACAAGCTCATCATTATAAAAGTACACACAATCATTATTCAGATGATGATAATGTTGTAGCTCATGAATATTTAGGTGATGGGAATGCACGGATTTATTTTGGCAATGGTAGAAGTGAAGTAGTTCCAACTGGTTGAGTTATAATAAAATATAATTCATAAGTTAGATAATCCTTAAGATATCTGTTTAAATTTAGCTATTACTTTATTAAAAATAAGAATTATTTTCTAATTATTAAAGTACATGTATTAAGTTAGTTAATAGTTTTTTCTAAAATCAATTAAACAACTTTATTATTATCTTTATATAAATTAATCATTAATTAACAATATTTACCTGTTTTTGTAAAATTTAGGTGAGGTTAGCTAATGGTTCAATGTCGTGAATGTAATAGTGAAGTTTCAGATAAGGCAAAGTTCTGCCCCAAATGCAGAACTCCCTTAAAAAGTAATGAAGATGTTCCAAAAAGTCCTAAAATAGTCAGTGATAAGAAAGGTGGATTCAATCCTATTTTGATTATTGGTATAATAGCTATTGTAGCTATTGCTGCATTAGGTGCAGGTCTGCTTTTAGGTGGTGGAAGTGATGATTCACCTGCTGCTGTAAATAATACTGCTGAGAGTGATGATGTTGCTGAAGATGTAAATCCTGCTCCTGCAAGTGCCAATGTTACTTATGTCTGTTCTCAAAAGTCTGACAAGTTTCATTTGCCTGAGTGTGAATGGGCTCAAAAGATAAATCCTAAAAACAAGATTACTTATAATTCCAGAGATGCTGCTGTAGCAGATGGAAGGATTCCATGTCAGGTTTGTAATCCTTAAAGTTTATTACCTAAGATAAACATAATTTAAATACAATGAGGTTTTTAAAATGAATTGTCCTAACTGTGGAGCTGAAGTATTATCAGATAATGAAAAATTTTGCAGAAAATGCGGTTTTAAATTGGTTGATTCAGAAGTTAAAAAAGCTACTGTAATTTCAGAAGATATTCCAAAAACACGGTGCCGCAGCTGCAATAATATGATAGACAACAATTTAAGAATTTGTCCCTACTGCGGATCAAATCCAAATTCATCTTCAACATATGCATCATCAGCATCCAAAACAAACAGCAGCAGCTCAAGTGACAGTGACTGCTGGGGATGCTGTGGTTTAATTGTAGTTATTGTAATTATATTGTATATTATAGGATTGATATTTTGATTTATGACCACATAATGAATATCTGCAAATATTTATGCCATCAGAAACCTGAAAGGTCATTTTTCTACAAAGAAAAGCAGTTTCCAGTTTGCAGCAGATGTACAGGAATTGTTATAGGTGCAGCTGCAGGGTTTGTTTTAGCTAGTTTAACCCAACCTAATTTAATTTTTGTTTTAGGATTTATTCCATTAATTATTGACGGAACTACACAGTATTACGGTTTAAGAACAAGCAATAACACTTTAAGATTTGTTACAGGTTTGTTATGTGGCTTTTCAATACCTTTCGTTGTTTTTAAAACAGAATCAGTTATACTCAATTATTTCTAAATTTTCCAAGCTGTCATCTATCAACTCTTCAATGAATTCTGAAGGGTTATTTTTATCACTTATTAAGTAAACATTATTTTTAGAGCGGGTTAAACCTACATAGAATAATCTGCGTTCTTCTGAATATTTGTAATCATAATTTTTGGTATTTACATAATTCAAAACACTGTGGGTTTTTAATTTTGATGGAAAACCTAAATAGTCATCAACCATATTGATTATAATCACATTATCTGCTTCCAGACCTTTAGATGAATGCAGGGTTCTGTAGTAAACATTATTCATTGATTTGTCTGTTTTGTCTAAAATTCGTAAGAATTTGTCTTTTTTCAGATTGCCTTTTTTAACCAGATTTCTGTGTTTTATAAACTGGTTGATGTTGTTGTTTGTTCTGCCTAAGATTAATACATCTTCGGATTTTTTAGAGAGATCTTTTATAAGATTATAAATCATTTCTCTTTTTTCTATAGGATTTTTTTGAGGATAGATTATTTTAACAGGTTTTTTCAGATTTTTAGGAGACTTAAGAGATTTCCTAATTTGTTTAGGGTTTTTCATAATGAAGCTACCTGCTATGTCAATCAGCTCCTGAGGGTTCCTGTATGTTTTTTCAATGAATATTCTTTGAGGATTTTCAAAATACTCTTCAAAATGTGAGAAAAATTCAATGTTTGTTCCTCTAAATCCGTATATTGACTGCCAGTCATCACCTACAACTGTCAGATGTGCATCTGTTTTATCCTGCAGGCTTTTAATCAGATTATAATTGGTATATGTGGTATCCTGATATTCATCAACCAGTATGTATCTGTAATGTTTTTTCAGCCCGTATTTTTTAATCAGCTTGCTTGATTCATTTATCATGTCATTAAAATCAATCTGCTGGTGCATATCCAAGTATTTCTGATAGTAACTGTAGAAATCTTCAGCGATTTTTAGGAAGATGTCATGGTCCTTGTCATCGTTACTGCTTCTGAAATAGTTGAAATAATCTTTTGTAAAATTGTTGCCCTTAAATAAATTTATAAAATCTGCAAGCAGGGGTTTAAATGCCACTTTTGTAAATGCTTCTTTCAATTCATTCAATAACTCTTTTCTGTCATTTCTTCTAATGATGTAGCTTTCAATGTTTAAAAAATATGAATCGCAAAATTCAAGAATATCTTTTAATGTATCAGTATTTGCATTGGCCAGATAATCATTTATTATAGCCAATATTTCATTGTTTTCAATAACTGACACTTTATGGTGCTGCTTAATGACTGATCTTCCCAGACTGTGAAATGTCCTTACCTCAACATTTTCCGGAAGCTTTCCTTTTAAATCCCTGACAGAAGTATTTGAAAATGACAGACACAAAATATCTTCAGGTCTGACATGCTTTTTAGCTATCAGATATTTTATTTTTGCAATTAAAGTAAATGTTTTTCCTGTTCCTGCTCCTGCAATGATTTGAACATTTTTGGAATCTAAAACACAGGCTATTTTTTGCTGTGTGTCTAAAGGTTTGCTGTTTACTGTTTTAAAAAACTTATCATTAGCCAGCAGCTCCTGTCTGGTTTTATCATCCAAATCATCAATACTTTTGTAGTCTTTTTTCAAGTACTTGCCGTTTTTGCTGGCTATTTTTTCAGGTTCTGTTTTAATATCTTTAGTGAATGTTTCAATAACTGGCTTTTTATTTGTTTTTTTCTTTTCTGGCCGTGGTGTTTTTTTAACTTCCTTAGTTTCAGCAGTTTTTATACAGCCGCACATCGGGCATTTGCTGCCATTTAGTATCATTGATCCGCATTCACTACAAAAATCCATAATATATATTTTTTATTAACATTTAAAAATAGCTTTCCTAAGAGTGTCTGAAAAGTATTTCTGTTTTATACATATTTTAAATACTAGTTTAATTAAAAATTATAAATGAGGTGTTTTATTGAATCAAGATGAATATATAGGAAATATTGTTAAAAATGGAGTTATAGCATTAATTATAGGATTTATTATAACTGGCATTTTATATTCTGTAATGTATTCAATAAACGGAATTGAAATGTATGCCGGTTTTATAATTTTAGGAGCACTCTACGGTTTCCTGTTTATAAAATTGGACATTTTTGAAAATGAACTGGATTTAATCATAACAAATGCTGTTTTTGCATTCTTTGGTTCATATGTAAGCATACATTTAATATTTACAAGTGCATTGAAAATAGCTATGAATTCTTCACTGCTGACTTATCAGTTTATAGGAATCTGTATTATTGCAGCTGTTGTTGTTAACTACATCCGTGACACTTATCTGGAAATTAATCCTTTAGGGTCAATTAACCTGAATTTGGGAAAATTGCCTACAGTTATCTGTCCTGAATGCGGTGTTGAAGTCAATGCCGAAAATATATTCTGTTCTGAATGCGGCCATAAGTTCAGTTTTATACATTGTCCTGAATGCGGTGCAAAATTAGATGAGGAAGGTGCATTCTGTCAGGAATGCGGTTATAAATTAGAAGATGACTCTAAAAAAGAAGAAGTTAAAGAAGATAACTCTAAAAATGACATTTCCCTAAAAAAAGAAGTTAAAGAAGATAACTCTAAAAAAGACATTTCCCTAAAAAAAGAAGTTAAAGAAGATAACTCTAAAAAAGAAGATAACCTTAAAAGCTGTTCTAATTGCGGAACTAAAGTAAGCGAAGATTCCAAATTCTGTCCTGAATGCGGAAATAAAATCAGATGAATAAACTATGAAATATTGTCCAAAATGCGGCAGCGAAATAAAAAACAATATGAAGTTTTGCCAAAAGTGCGGAGCCAAACTTCCTGCTGACCACATAAATTTAAACAATGAATACTGCAAGCATTGCGGTTCAGCAATTCCCAAGGGAGCCACCAGATGCCCAAAATGCAGCAGATATTTAGATGAAGCTGCAAATGACAGCCATAGTGTTGCTACTGTAATAGGATATATCTTTTCTTTTTTAGTTCCTTTAGCAGCTGTTGTTGCAGGCATTTACTTATTAACTCAGAAAAATGAAAATGTCCATAAACACGGAGCATGCATTATCATCATAGCTGTTGGAGTCATGTGCATCACATATTTATACT
>OLOH01000965.1_pt1 | contig 18030 bp, 14 predicted proteins | sample 1673221 | NCBI WGS metagenome assembly OLOH01 (sample SAMEA3136767, study PRJEB25190) | human gut metagenome
TGTCTTACAGGCTGACGTGTCTTTTCAGCATCAGAGCGATCTGTCTTATAGTAGATTACACCATCGTCTCCTGTTGTGCATTTTGTGATTTGCTTTTCTCCCCAACCCAGGGTATCCTTCAACTCTTGTTTCTCTTCTGTCGTAAGTTCCCTTCTGCCTTGCTCTACCTTATTTGAAAAGTTCTGCACTGCGTCCGTGTCTTTAGCCAATGGCCTATCCAAATCTACCTTGTTAATTTTTTCAAAGGAATACCCTTTAGAAAAGTCCGATAAGGGACAGTCATTGAAAGAAACCTCCGTACCCGTAAAAAACGGATTAGAACCCATGCCTATCATATGACCATCCCCCTTTCTTTCCGGATATCATCCTCCCAGGCCGCGTAGATTCCCAGTTGCTCTGGATAATCTTCGGAGAAGCTTTTCATGAAGCATTGGCAGAGAGACAACTCTAAGTCACGATTCACTTCAGCTACCTGCTCTTGAATTAGCTCTGAAAATCCTCGGTTCAGTTCGTCGAAATTAAACGCTGTCTTAATCAGGTTTTCTACTCGAAGCTTACAGCCGAGTAGTTCGGTAACCATCTTGGAAAGATCGGCAAATTTTTCGTTCTTCCAAATTCGTAAACTTCCCGTTGCCTGATACTCTCTAACATATTGGCTGATACGGATTTTATCTCTTGTGGGCAGTGAAGCGTTGGGCAGCTCCCTCATGAGCCTGTCAATGTCAAGCTCTGGGTGTTTGGGCAATCTATCCCCCATCAAAAGCGTCAAGGTTTCTCGTTTAACCCATGCATCATTACAATTGGAGGACGGATTGACCACTCTCATTTTGTCGTATTGGAAGGGTTGCTCCTGGCCAGAGAACTTGGAAATATGGCATAAAACCGGTTCAAGCCAGTCATTCTGATAAACCACTGCAACGCCTTTAGAAAGTTTTGCAATTTCATCCAACTGGTCATCCCGAAGTGCTGCTGACTTTCCGGCAACTCTTCTATCGTTCTCATCTGGCAAACGCATAATGATCTTGGTATTTGTATTCCGAATGGCAGAAACATCCACAGCACTGGGAGATTGATCCGCGATGATAAATCCCTCACCATACGTCCGCATCTCAGCAATCGAGTTAGAAAGCATCTCAACCGACTTTCCGGTTAGATTCGGACTTTCAGCGCTTTGTTCTGTAGCTGTACGTTTTAGGATGTTGTGCGCCTCTTCCAAAACTGTAACATGCCGAAGGGGTGCATTCATCTCCGTTGCCTGTGTCATACGATGCTCATTTAAGCGCATCACTAGAACACCCATAATCAGTGCCTTGGTCTCAAGTGAGCCGACTCTACTCAAGTCTACAATCACATTGCTATCGAACAGAGTATCATTATTCACTTCGTTCGCTGAGAATATCATCCCGTTTAATCCGTTTGTCAAAGACTTTACACGGGTCACCAAAGAGCCGATATAGTTTCCCTTCACTTCATCAGAATACGCAGAGCTACGTACAACATCTTCCAGCTCTTTCTGTAAATCCAGAAATGTCGGAAACAGCTCTTGAGAGATATGGTTCTTTGACGCTTCCAAATCCCATCCAGCATGCATATATGCCTGAAGGACAGCCTCTTTCAGCACAGCTGGCATCGCAGCATACATTGGCCAGCATACGTTGAAAATTTCAATCAGCCGGTCAATATGTTCCAATACATGAACCCCCATTGGGAAGCGGAACGGGTTAATTCGTAACATATCCGTGATCTGTGGATTCGTGCCCAGAACATGAACATCGCGACGAGTTCCAAATACGTTCTTATACTCACCCTTTGCTGGTTCAATGACCAGAAATGAAACAGAATGGGATGGAAGCTGTTCTAAAATTTGATAGACAGTATTGCTCTTTCCAGAGCCAGTGGAACCGGTAATAAAGGCGTGCATTGCGAGGCTTTGTAAACCTAATGACACCTTTGTATTCTGATCCTTACCAAGATGATGGATCCTACCTATCAAGATACCCTCATTTTCCTTGGCAGAATCCTTGCTTAATATCTCTTGTGCAAACACCGCATGTTCAATGACCGGCAGGCCCTTTATCGATTTACGTGGGAGGCCGAGCTGAATAGCAAGTTCATTCGTACTCGACAGTGAACTCGCATCAACTTCTATTTCATGTGAAATGCAATCATTCGTAAATCGATATCGAAATACAGGGTGACAAAAACTTTGCACATACTTCAGGATTTCTTTTACCTTATGCTCCTCTGTCCAGGTATTGACTGCAGCTGTCTGTACGCCACTCTGATCACCAGAAACCAATGCACAATACATACTAGCAGCAGATTCTGCTTCTGCAGCAGTCTCTCCAAGAAAATAGGCCGCAAAGTCCCACATTCCTATGCTTTCACATTCATCTAGTCTGATGAGTTGTTTTTCCAGGCGCTGGAGGGTACTCATTAAAGATTTATTTTGAATGTTAAGTGTCACCGCCTGTGAATTCCCTATTGCATCCATCAGGCTCTTTGTTTCTGCTACACTTACAGAGGTAGATCTTCCCTCTGTTTTTCCATGCTGTACACTCGTTCCACTGTTTTCTGTTCGTGCATAGCTCTCACTCTCTGTCATGCTATTACCAGTAGTCCTGGAACGGTTGATCCCATAAGAAAGGTTTTCAGAAATCGACCGCGATAGAGAGTCTGAGTGTGACGTTCCATGAGATTTTGCTCTAGAAACGCTGGAAGATACTCCCACACTAGAAAATGTTCCAACTTGCGTTCCCTTAAACCCAATCCCTCCACTGAATCCCGAGTTGCTAGAGAAACCTACTGTATTCGTATCGCTCTCTGACTCATGAGTTCCTTGTGTCGTTCCTGCTGTGGTGGTGTTACCTCTACCATGAGTTGAATGGTTTCCCTCTGTGCTGGACCGATTTTGAGAATGGCTTTCTCCCGTTGTTTGAGTGGTAGATTGCCCTTCCGTTTTTGATTCTCCGTAAGTAGTTGCTTCCGTTCGACCTTCCGCCTGGCTTGTAGCCTTACTATTAGACACACTAGAATTTGTGTTTTCTGCATAGTTATATTGCATCGAAGCAAACGGAGAAATCATTGTATAAATCTTTTCATACTCTGTTCTGACGTTAAGCAAATCTGCGTGTTCCAAGCTGTTAGCAATACAGATTGCAGTAAATGCCTTTCCTTGCATGCTGTAAATAAATTTTTCCAAACCCTGAAAAAATTCTTTGTCCTCCAGAACAGCATCTTTCCCCTGCTTGTAGTCAGCAACACACGTAACACTAGCTACGCATCCCGTCTCAAACGCAAGACGTTCCATATCGAAATTCAATTTCTCCGTAGGGTACGCTTCCGTCTTGCTTCCCGGAAATAATCCCAGCAGGCTCTGTTCCAGGAGTCTTCTCATCGTTCCCGCTGCATGTTCACTTGATTTAGGACGGACACCTAAGTAAAAATTATTGTTTGTCCGATCACTTTGGATCATTAATACAAGCGTACAGGGTTTATGGGAAAGCGTATGGAACACCGTTGCCAACTTATGAACTGAAAACTCATTTTCCTGATACACCAATTCAGTTATCTTAAAAAACTGAATTGGTTGGAATTTCTCGAGCTCCCGGTCACGAGGTACCACCGGGTAGTTTTGAAGCTGTGTAGCATAGTTTTTTGTTACTTCATTGTCAATAATAGAAAGAGAATTTTGAAGATTCCTCTGCAAAACTTCAAATCCATCCTTACTTACTCTCTCTATATACTGCTTCGGAGTGCTTTCTAATTCTCCCTTTTCAGGAGCTTTTTGCACGTACCTAGGTACATCCGTTTGTTGCTGTCCTTGTCGCCATTCTTTAGCACCATTCCATTTTGCCACGTAATCGTTCCTTCTTTTCTCCAAAACAGATCAGATGTGATTTTTAAAGAATACTATCTCTCCTGTTTTTTTCGATTTTATAGATATTAGGTGATGTCCTCCTATAGCACGCACACGATATACTCCGTACTCATCCCCTTGCGCAAAGTGCCCGTATCTAAAGTTTTTTCCATCTATTTTACTATCTCGATAATACACACATTTTTTTGTCTTATCGATTTCCGAGCCTGCCCGTGTTTCTATAAACGGAAAAGCATATAAAACGTTTTTATCCTCGCTCATATAAAACGCTATATTATCATTCCCGGCAATATACTTTGCTTTCGTTTGTTTAGATTGCGATGTATTCGATATTCTCTGGGATTGTTTTACTTCAGCAATAGTACAATAATTGCCACTGCTGCCACCGCCGCCACAATCCCAAGCGCTTTTTTTGGGTCTGTTTCATCTTGGGCGCTATATTCTTTCCGTGTCGTAGCTTCTTGAGAAACCCGTTTTTTACGTTGTCTCTCTTCCTCTTCTTTCCGGTTTTCTTCAGCCAGTTCACGTCTCCGCCGTTCCAACCGTTCCTTCTCCGCTCTCTGCTTACTACCTGGCGCTGGATTCGGCTGCTTGGGTTTCTCCACAGGCGGTCGTTTTTCTAAGTGCTCTATGTGTCGCTCAGGCTCCCTCAGTAAGCTTTCAGGCGAGGCTTCTCTACGCTGCGCCCGCTCATTACATATTCTCTTGAACTTATCCGACCGTACAACCTGAGCCACCTCTCGCATGTGATTCATTCTGCGTTCAGAAAAGTTTTTCCCTAAATCTTGTTTTAACTGTACCCAGTACTCTTCCGTCCACCGGCTTCGATCCTCCGTAAGAGGCGTCAACTCCACATGCTCCTCTAACAATCCCTTAGATTTGCAATCAACAAACGCCTCCTCATAGTTCTCAAACGTTGGATCAGCCTCCAGTGCATCGCTGAAGATATACTTCAGTCCCTTTACGTCATATCTGTCGATACATTCCTTTATGTATTTATCCATGATTCAGGCAGTTATATATCAAGGATCTCGTCGATCTCATGTTGGCAGGTCTCAATCCACTGCAACACCGCTCGTGTATCCTCCAGTTGATTCTCCTGTGCCTTTTGATCCTTCGCACATTTTTCCAGTTCCTCGTATTTCGATTGGATGATCCTATCCAGTTCATCAAAGCTTCTGGAAAAGTCCTCCTTCATCTGTTCGACCATCTCCTCTGCATATGTCAGAGCAGCATTAACTCCCTCATCCAGGTTTTGCCTCATTTTTGAGATAAGCCCGGCCTGAATCGATGCCGTTTTTACTTGATATTTTTCAATTTGCTCATGCCGTTCTTCATAAACATCACGCGTTACAGTTTTATAATCTACAACTGTTTCATAGATGGTTTCCTCTCTATAGTCATCTACAGTTTCATAGACATCCTCTGTAATATATTTAGGTGTAAAAAACTTCCACCATCTCTTTGCTGGGTTACGTACCTGTCTCGTCCCAACTTTTTTGCGATGGGACCCGTCCTTCACCTTCCTCGTTCCAACGGGCTCCTGATGTGTCCCAGCATATTCTTCAACCTCTTCTTCACCAACCTTGTCGTAATATACTTTTTCTTCGTAGGTCGTCTCACCAAGGTCATCAACCGTTGTCGTCGCAAAATCGTCCGTTGTACAACGCTCTGCGTTTTCGCGCATGGCGCTCAGAGCGCACTTGACCATATCCTCTGTCTTGAAGTCCAGTTCTCCACTCCCGACAGAGTCATCGAATTTGGACAATTTCTCCTGATAGTCGAACAGTAATCGTTCTCCTGTTTCTCTGATTTCAGTGTTGATTGCACTGTCAAGCTCCGATGCCAATTTTGCCATAGCATCCGAACTACTTGCGCTGAATGTACTTACCAGCCTTTTGGCTTCCTCTCGACTGTAGATGACCTCACCATACGGTCTAAACAGAACCCCTACCTGTTCTGCAGCTTCTTTTTTTAACTGCTCACCTGTTTTTTCAAGCCTTGGCATGGGATCAAGCTCCTGAATTTTCTTCTTGAATATCGCTGCCTCTTGCCCGTTTTTAATTTTTTCTTTCACCTTAGTCGCTCGAGCAACCAGTTCTTCCGCCGCCCTCTCGTTGGTAGCGATTGACTCTTTGGCCCGTTCTATGACCCTATTGCTCTCAAGAATTTCCTGGAACGTTTCCACCAAATCCTTGACCTTCTTTGTTTTTGCATATTTCGTCACATACGCTGTAATCGCCGCCTCGATGGAATAAATTCCAGAGTGGATCAGAGCCTGCTCCTTGGTGTCTCCATTGCGAACTGCCTCTGCCAGGCGGTAGTTCAGTGCTTCCTGTGCGCTCGGAGAAAGCGTTGAATACTTCTCCAGGTGCATGGAATCATATTCAATAAATTTATCAATCATGGGCAGCGTATCTCTTGCTGCTTGTGGCAGTTTCTTTTCTTCTGCCCGTGTAAGATTGTCAATATCAATATCTGAAAAATGCATTCTGATATTAAGTGCGGCGAAAGCAGAGCAAGGAAATAGTTGTGGATCCTCAATCCCATATTTTGCAAGGTATTGTTTTGCCGATTCAATCGCTCTCCCAATATCCTCCTCAGCAGGATTGAATTGATCCATTTTATTGATGACAAACAAGAAGCGATCTCGCATCTGCTTCCCGCCCTTTTTCATCTGCTCTGCTACGTAGCGCAGAAGGTTTGCGTCATCATTGGTGCTTAGCTGAGTACCATTCAGAACATAGAGAATCAAATTGTTAGAATCGTTATTTACGGTCCTGTACGTTGTGTTCTTGTGTTCCTGATTTTGCGCATTATTAGGTCCCGGAGTATCTACCAGCATAAGAGACATGTCGTTGGACTCCAGAAAGGGAATATTACCCTTTATGCTGATTCGCGAAACTCTCTCAGATGCGACGGTAAGATTCCCAGCATCATTCAATTCCCCCATCACATCATAATTCAGCTCTGGAATTCTTCTAATCAATTTATTATTTTCATTATATACCTCTGCAGAATAGCAGTCATCACCGTTGTCTAAGATTTCTGTGATAACCGCTGTGCACGCCTCATTTTTAGCCGGCATCAGTTTTTTCTGGAGCAGTGCATTTATTAGCGTAGACTTACCGGAACTCATGGTAGCAATGACATTGACAGGAAACTCCTGTGCATTTGTATTTTCCAAAGCCCGAAGCAACTTTGGATCTTTGAAGTCCTCAATAGGGCCATCTCTCAGTTCGCGGAAGGCAACCTGAATCTTATCGCTCACGTTCTCGTCATTTTTACCCTCAATGTAGGTCATGCCATTAATATAGATGAGACCATTCCTCTCCGCTATTTCAAATGCCTCACGGAAATCGTCCCAATCTAACGGCATACCATAGAACTCCAAAGAGAAATCCATCGTGTTCAGTTCATCACGAAGATTCTGAGGGAATTCACCAACCCACTCCTGTAACCGCTTTCCCTTCGTTACCTTGTAAAGGCTGCTGTCAGCTGCTACCTCTTGCCCGTTCACTTTCAAGATCGTTTCAAGCTTGTAGGGATTATATTTCACAAATACCTGTGTCATTTTTCTCTCTCCTTAATTTTGAGATATCATTCTGAATCTTAATTCTGAAAAACCGTGCGGAAAACAACCTGAATCCTGTCGTTCATACTTTCCTCATAGTTTATGGCATTGACACGTACTAAACCGCTTCTCTCTGCTATTTCAAGGGACTTACAAAAATCACCCCAATCTAATGGTATACCATAGAACTCCAGAGAGAAATCCATCGTGTCTAGTTCATCACGAAGGTTCTGAGGGAATTCGCCAATCCATTCTTGTAAGCGCTTTCCCTGTGTCCCCTTATAAAGGCCATTGTCGGCTGCTACTTCTTTTCCATTCACTTCCAAGGTCGTTTTATGCTTGTACGAATTATACTTTACGCATACCTGCGCTATCTCCTCACTCTTTGTTTTTCCCGGCAGCTCCAATCTCTTCCTGTTCTTCTCTATCTCTTGACAAATATAGTCTATTTTGTCTTCTAGATAAGAAAGCCCACAGTTTCTTAACAGCGCATCTACCTCGTTCCCTGGTGTTGGAATGGTTGTACAACCAAGTTCTTTTTCATAATAGATTGGCAGACCAACCATCTCAAACTTATCCATCAGATTTTCGAGTTCTCGTTGTTCCATTCGTTTGAGTTGCTCCGCCTTACTCTTCTTGGCTAGGTAAGCGGCACGAGCTGAAACAGGATAAATCTTCGGATTTTTAAATCCCTTCGACTTTAAGTACTCCTTTTGGCGCTCAAGTATACCAAAAAGATCTTCCTCTTCCGTGATAACGCTGTCAATTTTGTTCATCACAAAGATGAGTTCTTTTTCGCCAATCGTCTGAGCAATAAACTCCAAATGCCAATCGTTATCAGTCGTTCCAAGTTGAGTTACATTAAGTATATACAAGACGAGGTCGTACTTTTGAGAAGAAATCGCTGCACTTGATATCTCCGCATGATCTTTATTTTCGTTGGAATTTACTCCTGGAGAATCCAGTAGAGATAAGCGTTTCCCGCCTAATCGTCCCTGGAAAAATGTCCCAACCCATACCTTAGGATTTCTGTTCTCAAGGTCATTATCTATCAGATCACTCACCGTTGCATCTAAACATATCTCGTGGTCATACTCCAGTGTTGCTCCATCTTCAAACGGCTTTGAGGAAATCACATGAATCTTACTTGTGCATGCCATATTCTGCATCCGGCTAATATACTTTCCAGTCAAAGCATTAATAAGTGTAGATTTTCCTGCACTCATCGTAGCAGTGACCAGTAACGTACATGGCTTACGACTGATAAACATAATGTTCTTTTTTACATCATCTAGATATTCACGGAACTCTTTCAAGCTATCTTCATGAAAAATTTTTTCCCAAGACTTGCTATCACCAGAAGAGGCTAATATCTCCCAGGAAAGAATCCGTCTTTCCTCTTGATTCAGTTTGAAATTGGAGGCAATTTTAACTGAAATTTCCTTCATCCTCTTAGAGCGAATTTGCTTCTTAGAGTATTGCAATATTGCTGCCACATCGAACACGAGCAAAAGCGCATACTTCTTGGGCAGATATGTGGTTTTTCTTTCAAGAGTATCATCTATTTTTATAATTGTCTTATAATAGCGTAGCGATTCTTTTGTGTACTGTCTGCTAATCCAACCGCCAGCTCGTAGCAGTTTTTGCAGAGATACATAATATTGATATCGAGTCTCCTTGTCTTCTCTCAAAATAGGATTTTTAGTTATAATTTGTGAACTTGCATAAATATATGTAGGATTCATTGTGTCTCAATTCCTTCAGCCTATATTTTGTATACTATCAACATATTCCCCTTGGCTCCTCATCCACATCTCAACCCCGCTTCCAAACACCTCCGCCTCCACGTCCCAGCCGTCGTCATCCTCCGCCAGGACTTTCGCGGTCGGCAAACGGTCCAGCACAGCCTCCAACGAAGGCCCGGTGTAACGGAAGCGAATTTTTTGGAGCTTGCCGCCGTACGTGAATTGGACCCGCTTGCGGAACTCCCCCTCTTCAAAGCGGTCTTTGTAGGGGAGGTGAAAATGCTCGTCCAGGACTTGAAAGGCACGGATGCGGTCGATGCGGTAAATGGTGGGAAAGAGGTCCCCCTCGTTCTCGAACTCGGCTTTGCGGTCCACGTCCTGGAGGAAGGCCGTGAGGTAGAAGTAGTATTCCGAGAACATGATCCCCACCGGCTCCACCCGGCGGGTGACGAGCTTGGGCTCCTTCATCCGCTCGTACTGGATCTCCATGACCTGGTGGTTGCGGACGGCCTGGCCGATCTCCCAGAGACCGTTGAGCAAATGCTTGCCGTGGTGGGGCGGGACGTAGTGAAAGCGCTCATTGGCCACCAGGCTTTGGACGATGGCTTTGTTCTGCTCAGGAACGCAGCAGTCGATGAGACGGTCCAGCAGGGGCATTATCTCGTCTGTGACCATCGAGCGGCTCTCCAAAAGGATCTTGCAGACGGCCAGGACCTCGCTGTTGCTCAGCTTCTTCTGGGCGTTGTCGATTAGCCGGTAGCCCCGGCTGCGCTTGTCGTAGACGATGTCCTGCGGCAGTTCCTGCTCTGCAAAAAAACATCGCAGGGACTCGATGTCACGCTGGATGCTTCGCTGGGTCACATGAAATTGCTGGGCCAGGTCGGCTTTGTTCAAAACGGCACCGCCGACCAAGCGGGAATAAATGGCCAACACGCGGTTTGTTTTGGCCTCCGAGAGACACAGATCGTCCACGTCACTCTTCCTCTCCTGATATAGTTTCCTATCTGTAAGATAGTATACTCTACTTTTTATAGCATGTCAATTCCTGACACGATTGGGTACCATTAGTAGGAGAAACGGGGGGATCACCAGTGAAAACGACTTACGCCGAGCAGTACCGTCAGATCGGCCTGAAAATCGCCTACTACCGCCGCCTGCGCGGGTTCACGCAGGAGCAGCTGGCCGAGCGCATCGACCGCTCCCCGGCCTACATCGGCCATGTGGAGGCACCCAATATTCTCAAAGCCGTCTCGCTGGACACGCTCTTTGACATCGCCACGGTGTTGGAGGTCCCGCCCTATAAATTTCTCGTCTTTGAAGACCCCTGATTTCTGTTCCTATCATATCACGCAGGGTAGACACCCTGTGTCTATCTGGTCGGATTCTCTGTTTTTTGTCGAAGCCAGAAAAGCTCGTCCGTAAATCCCTCAGAGCAAAAAGTTCTTTTGTGATGTTGCATAAAGCACCGGCCTAGGCATAGGACATTCCGACCAGGCCGGTGCTTTGTGCTAGGACCTTCCGCATGCTTATCATAGCAAAAGAGGCCGGGTAGTATATACCCAGCCTTCAAAGACATTCTTTATGCTAGTCCAGACAATCCTCTTTCAGCAGCTGTTTGAACAGGGTCGGATAGTTTCTCGCACCATGTGCAATATGGTAAACATAGACCTCCTCGCCGATCAGACGATACATGCAGATATACTTTCCTGCAATCACATAGCGGTATCCGCCGTTTCGCAGTTCCTTATCCCGCGGGATATGGCCAGACAGCGGGAACATCTCCACATGAGAGAGCGTATCTAATATCAAATCAGTGATATTCCTCGCCGAATGAGGACCCACAAGGTTCTTATGGACCTGCGCGATCTCTTCAAGCTCCCGTTGGGCGGACTCCAGGATTACAAGATTAGCCACGCTGATAGATCGCCTCCAGCCGTTTTCTGGATTCCTCCAGCGTATACGTTGGTGCACCGGATAGTCTGGCTGCTTCTGCCGCCTCCAACTTTGCACGCAGTTTCAGTGCTTCCTCTCGTTGCTCAAAGGCTTCGATGCTCATGACGACAAGATCTCCCTCGCCATTTTTGGTGATATAGATGGGTTCCGCTTCATCATGCGCCAGATCAGAGATCATACCATAGTTATTCCGGAGCGCAGTCGACGATTTGATGATCACAGGTCAGCACCTCCTTAAATTATTCTATGATAATTCTAGCAAAATCCTTCACCATTTTCAAGAGGGATAACAACAGCAAATGCTGGTCCTGATTCTACCGGAATAAAGTAATTCATCCTTCCTTTTTCGCTTAACTTCCCATAATCATCTTTTTATAGTCCCCATTGATTTTCACGCTTAATACTCAACACCGTTTTGTTCACGTAACCATTCCTGATTTTCACGGACGCAAGCGGTATTATATGCTTCATAAATTTCAGCTGCGTTATCCCAATCCAACGTCCCCTTCTTCATCTCAGAACAAAGAGTGATCATATCGAAGACCCACTCTCCATCTTCTCCATACTCGTCCAAGACTGCAACACTGCTACCGTTACGCTGAATACCGTTCACCTCACTGTTGATTTGGTAAATATACCATTCGCCGCTAAATCGCAAGCTGTCGTATCCGCCGAAATCATCGGGACTGTTGCTATCGCTAATGCCAAGATAGCGGAACATCACACGCATAGACGCGGCATCCATATCACCAGTAATCTTGACCGTCTGGTTCTCTGCATCATAGCTATACTTCGCATCGGTGATCATGTTAGAAATCACAGAGTCATATGTAGGAATCGTGTCATCCGTATAAACACCGGTGTTAACCATAGCGAATCCGAGGTTAGAGCTATCTTCACTCGCAACAGGTGTTTTCTTAAAGCAATCAATAACTTCATTCGGCTTGCTCAAATCGGCAGGATCACCGTAGTCGGTGGTATCCTTCCTATTCTTCTCGCTGTTGACACTGGGAGCGTTCAAGGTACCGTTCTCATCAGTAGCCTTGTCGGACGTAGTAGAAGTCTCAGGATCCTTCTGGGTAGAGTTGGTGGTAGTGCTGCCGCATGCACACAGAGACAAGCTCATGATCAGAGCCAAAAACAGCGCAATATACTTTTTCATTTTTCATTCTCCTATGTCGTTCTTAAGTCTTTCAAATCCGAGTATCATACCCATTCAAATTTATATAAATAGTCCCCTTGGCTCCTCATCCACATCTCAACCCCGCTTCCAAACACCTCCGCCTCCACGTCCCAGCCGTCGTCGTCCTCTGCCAGGACCTTCCGCATGCTTATCATAGCAAATGAAGTGGACAACCTCTGTCCTTCTCCAAATTTTGTTCCGATTTTCCGGGAAAGTTCCGGTTTCGACACCTTGCGCTGCCGATTTTCTCATTGTAAGATGGTCTCAAGATCTTAAGCAGCAAGGAGGCTATGATAATGAGAAAACCCTATCGTGTCGTCAATCTAATCAAAAACCAATTGTATCCTACCTATCAGCTCCACGCCTATCTGTCCAACAAAAAGACCACCCCACAGGATGGCCTGCGCCTAGGGGCTTTGCTAACCTTGGATTGGCTCTGCCGCAGACTGGGCGCAGATGTTCCGGAAGAACTGGCGCACTTGCCAGATCCCTCTGCATACCGCTCGGTTCAGGACGACTGCCTGGTTTCCTTCCATCAAAACAGCGGCTATGTGATCGACATCGTTTCTTTGCCGGAGGAGGGGATCTGGACGCTTCAAATCACAGAACCGGATCTAGGCTCTGACCCTGGTCATCCGGATCAGGCCAGGCCCGCTGTCCCCGGCCGTGTTTTTGAGACGAACATTGGGTTTCACATTGTGGGCAATCAATTGGAGTGCGGATTCCAGACCATCGTTTCCAACCCGGAAGGCACACCCACCCCAGCAGAAGTCTATCGTCTGGCGGTGGTCCGTCAGCTCATTGACCATCCAGACTTTGGCCTGCGCCAAATCACGCCGCTTCGCCATGAGGTAACAGAGATCACCACCGTGGAGCAACTGAAACAGCTCACCGATCTCTGGAAAAATCAGGAGAATACACTGCCTTGCGTCGTGTTCACGCAGGTTCGTTCTGCTCCCAAGATGCCAAAAACAATGCCGGGCCTGCCGTCGATCCTACCTTACTCCACCTTGGAGCAGCAGTTGTTCCAAGCAGCTCCTCCCCTGCCGGCTGCTCCCACAGCAGAAAATCCCCCCTATGATATCGAGACGTTTTCCAAGTACGGCGTGACCCTTTGTCGGACGTACCTTTTGTCGGATGGACTGCTGGATCGTTTTGCAGAGCGGATCGGCCAAACACTTCTTCCCGGAGACATAATCTGTCTGGAGCCTGCTGCGTATGACGGAACTGTGACTCGCTATCCCTTGAAACCAAATAAGGGGCGGCAAGAGGAAACGATGGCCGCGCTCACTGCCAAGATGTACAGTTACCCCAGAGGCAAGTCAATTGACTTCGGAAGCATCGTCTTTCTTTCCGCCGCACGGGAGGATCTGCTTCACCGCACCCAGATCACCATGCAGGAGTCCAAAGACTCCGAAGGACAATGGAAGCAAACGATCTTACAGCTCGAACAAGAATGGAATACCGTCCTAGACCAAAAAGAAAAACAGATCTCCGATCTACGGGACCAGCTCTCTCGCCAGAAAGCGTATCAGGCACAACAAGAACAGTTGAAAGAAGAAACCCGTCAGAAGCATCAGGATTCCATCGCTTCTCTGCAGCAGCAGCTGCGTACCAAGGACGAAGACATCGCCTATTGGAAGCGAAAGCTCAGCCAGCCCAAGGAACATACACAAATCGCCACCTGGGTCCAGGCCAACTTCTCGGACCGGCTGCTTCTGCATAGCAAAGCAGTCTCTCTTCTGGAAGATAAGAGCGCCCGTGAGATCGACATTGCGCTCATTTGTGATGCGCTGGACTTTCTGGCTACAGACTACTGGGATTGCCGCTACCAGCGCATTTCTAAAGAGGAGCGAAACAACCGATGCTCCGAAAAATACGGGCGCCCCTTCACGATCAAGCCAATCGGGTTTTCCACCGTTCAATACACCCCTGTGCAATATAAGATAAAATACTTCCGCAATGCACAGGGGAAACTGTACGAAAGCCCCTTAGAATACCACCTCTGTGTCGGCAATGACCCGGAAAACCTCCTGCGGATCTACTTCCTGCATGATGATACCCAGCAGAAGATCGTCGTAGGCTCTCTGCCCAGACACTTAAAAACAGTAACCATTCAGTAAATTAAAAAGGGCGGCTCACCGCCGCCCTCATCGTTAATATTCTGTGCTTACTAGAAAATCTGCAACGTGCATACTCTTAATGCCTTGATAATTGCCTCCGGCAAATTCATCGGTTCTCAAAACATATTTCGGATAGTTATCCCGGATTTCCAGCAGTCGTTCGTATTCACGCTTTTCTGTTTTTTCGGATGTAATCTCCTGTGTGACCTGCACATACAACCGGTCATTCTGCTTCTGCGCCACGAAATCGACCTCACCATCTGGTGTTTTCCCAATCGTCACGGTATAGCCTCGCCTGCAAAGTTCCAGATACACCACATTTTCCAGACTGGAAGCGACGCTGTCTGGTGTATAGCCCAGCACGCTGTAACGCAAGGCGGTATCGGCAAGATAAAACTTCTCCTGCGTTTTCAGAATTTCCTTTCCGCGCAGATCGTATCGAGAACAACGATGAAGAAGATATGCTTTCTCCAGCTTTTCCAGATAACTGTACACCGTTTCATTGTCGATAGAACGATGCTCCGATTTCAGATAATCAGAAATTGATTTTGCCGAGAATAAATTTCCCACATTCGCAAATGTATACCGAACCACCCGTTCCAGCTGGTCGATCTTACGAATCTGGTTTCTCTTTACGATATCCGAAAAAATCGTGGAATTATAGATATCCCGGACAATCGTATAAACCTCATCCTGTGAATACTCTCGCAGATGTGTTGCAGGGAAGCCTCCCAAGCGGATATAATCTACCAGTTCAGCATGGATATCCTTTACCTGTGTATACTGCTTTTTGAATTCCAGATATTCCTGAAACGAAAGCGTATAGATCCGGAAGGAAACATATCGTCCGGTCAGGTAAGTTGCTATTTCCGAAGACATCATTCTGGAATTGGAGCCTGTCACATAAAGGTCAACATCATAATCCGTTGCCAGGGAGTTTACTACTTTCTCCCAGCCTTCGATTTCCTGAACCTCATCCAGAAAGAGATACGTTCTCCCAGTTGGATCAAGCTTTTCTTTGACAGCTTTGAACATATCCTTCGCTGTCATATCCTCATACTCCATGGAATCGAAACGCATACTGACAATCCGCTCAGACGGAATGTCATGCTCCTGTTGCAGCTTCTCCATGATCATTTTAAGAACTGTAGATTTTCCGCAGCGGCGAACACCCGTCAACACTTTTACAAAAGGTGTGTCGGTGTATGCCATAATCTTATCGACGTAGATCGGTCTGTTTATCATAGGAACCACCTCCATGGTTCCATGATACCGCAGCTACATGAAAAAATCAATAGGAGTTACGATTATAAACCGCAATTCCTATTGATTTTCGTCATTTTTTCGGATTATTTTGCAAAAAATCTGCCAAGAGCAAAACGCTCTTGGCAGCGAAAATCTTATTCTATTTCATCCGAACCAAACACCGTTTCTTATAGAACGCGATCCCATAGCAAAGAGCCGAGTCATAGTCATCCTCAAACTCTTTCGCATACTGCCGGTCTTCAATCTGTTGAAGGGCCGCTGCGCAGTCCTTAGACATTGCATCCTGTGTGCGGGAATACTTCGCCTCAAAAATCGCGACGCGATCTCCCTCCGGGTCAAGGACGAGCACATCGCTGCGGCCTTCGCCATGCTCCTTATTGGAGTCCACCTCATAGCCCGCTCCGGCAAAAATTCCAGCCAGGAACGCATGGTAAAAATCTTCTCTGTAGTCATGGTAGCTGATGGTTTTGCGGAGGAGCTTGTTCATTTCTTCGGTTAAAGTTTCTGTATTACCAGACCAAACGGCATCGAACAGAGCCTTTCGGTTCCAGGTCTGAGCACTCTCATCAAACCACTTTTGGATGGTCGTCTCGAAGATCTCCTGGACCTCTGCATTGGGGATCATCAAAGCAGAAGTTTTCTCCGGCAATGGGGCTAGAAGGTCTTTCTCTCGTACTTGTGTCAAATAACCAGTTAGATACAGAATGCTCCATAGATTCTCTTCCGAAGAGTGAAGATAGTCATAGGTCAGATTCTCCTCGATTTTTTGAATGATATAGCCACCGGATAACAGCGTTTCTAATTTACGAGAAATGCTGCGGCCTGCGTAGTCAATAAACGAGCGGATGATAGAATTGTCGCTAGTGTTTTTCCAATAGCTGTCGGGCTTGGCTTTCGGATTCCGTTGGAGGTCCCGCAGGTAATTCATCACATCCCAGGGGCAGTAGACGTCCAAGTCCCCAAAGTGGTAGCCATCATACCAATTTTTTATGTCAGCAGCATGTTCCTGGCAGTCTGCATCTTTGAGAATCTGATCTACATCTGCCTGGGTGAACCCAAAATATTCATTCAAGTGAGAGGACGAAATGGTATCGGAAACAAAGTTGTTGGTACCAGTGAAGATGCTCTCCTTGGCGATGCGCAGACAACCGGTGACAACAGCAAAACGCAGGGTATCATTGTCCTTCAATGCCGTGCTCATCATACCTCGAATCACTTCCATCATCTCGGTATAGTAGCCGTTAGCGCTGGCTTTGGCAATAGGCACATCATACTCATCCAATAATAAAATGACTGGTTTGCCGTAATAAGCCCGCATCATTTTCATTAGGACAAGAAGAGCGCCTTGAACATCCGTCAGCGAAGCCGTCTGATCATTCAATCTCCGAAAAATTCTCTTCTGCTCCTCGGTCACTTTTTCGCTTTCTGTCAGGTAAGCGTGATCGTCGCAAAACTGCGCCAATGTAAACTTGAGCAAGTTAAACGCATGGTCAAATACGGTCCCATCTACTTCTTTGAAAGATAGGAACAGCACTGGCCATTGGTTCATCCACTGACTGCAAAGTTCTGTATTTTGAGAGATTTTCAATCCGCAGAACCGTTCTATATTATCCTGCTGCATATCAAAGAAGTTGGCCAACATGCTCATGGCCATGGTCTTCCCAAAACGGCGGGGACGAGTAATCAGTGTGACCTCAGCGATATTATCCAGCAATTCAGCGATCAGATTCGTTTTATCTACATAGTAGTAGCCCCGATCCCGAATTTTGTCAAACTCCGAGATCCCAACTGGAATGTTCAACTTTTTCATTCATGAGGCCCCTTCCTATTTATCCGAACAAGGCACCGTTTTTTATAGAACGCAATCCCATAACAGAGAACCGAGTCATAGTCCTCCTCAAATTCTTTCGCATACTGCCGGTCTTCGATCTGTTGGAGGGCCGCTGCACAGCTCTCTTCCAGTCCATTCAGCGTTTTGGCATACTTGGCCTCAAAGAGAACGACCTGCGGTCTGTCCGGATGATACATGACGATGTCGCTGCGGCCCTCGCCGTGTTCCCGGTTGGACTCTACCGCGCAGCCGGAGCCAGCTAAGATCCCGGTCAGGAACGCATGGTAGAAATCCTCTTTGTAGTCATGGTAACTGATGGTCTTGTAGAGCAGTTTGTTGATCTCTGCGGTCAGCGTTTCCGCGTCACCGGACCACATAGCGTCAAACAAGGTGGTCAAATTCCAGGTCTGGGCGCTCTCGTCAAACCACTTTTGGATGGTCGTCTCGAAGATCTCCTGGACCTCTGCATTGGGGA
>OLOH01000972.1_pt1 | contig 17925 bp, 13 predicted proteins | sample 1673221 | NCBI WGS metagenome assembly OLOH01 (sample SAMEA3136767, study PRJEB25190) | human gut metagenome
AAGTGTTTGTTCCATTCCGAATGCGTTTATCATTATTGTAACTTCAATATTTGCATGCCGCCGCAGTTCACGGGCTCCGTAGGGCGACCGTGCCCGCGCCGCCAGCGCCGGGCCGACGCGTGGCGTGTGGGTGAGCTGGTAGCCGTTGTGGGCGGCCCGCTCCTCCAATTGGCCCAGCAGCTTTTCGGCAATGGCGCACAGGCTCTCATCGGCCAGCGGGCGGAAGACGATCAGCTCATCCAGCCGCCCCACCAGCTCCGGCCGAAACCACTTTTTTGCCTCTTCGATGGCCTGTGCCGACTGCTTTTCGAACAGCACCTCGCTGCCCGCCGCAAAGCCCAGCGGAGCGCTCTGCCCGGCCAAGAACCGCGCACCAAGGTTCGATGTCAGCAGGACGATGGTGTTTCGGAAATCGGCTTTGCGGCCCATGGCATCGGTGAGCTGGCCGTCCTCCAGAATCTGCAGCAGGATGTTCTGGATATCCGGGTGGGCCTTTTCGATCTCGTCGAAAAGAACGACGCTGTAAGGGCGGCGGCGGACGGCTTCGGTCAGCTGCCCGCCCTCGTCGTGGCCGAGGTAGCCCGGCGGCGCACCGAGGAGGCGGGCCGTGGTGTGCTGCTCCTGATACTCCGACATATCGAACTTGAGCAGAGCCTTCTCGCTGCCGAACCAACTGCGGGCCAGCGCCTTGGCCAGCGCGGTCTTGCCCACACCGGTGGGCCCCAGAAAGAGCAGCGCCCCGATGGGCCGGCCCGGCTCCCCCAGCCCGGTGCGGCTGCGGCGGATGGCACCGGCGACTGCCGCCACCGCCTTTTGCTGGCCGACGATCTCGGCGTTGAGGCGGGTTTCCAGTTTGTCCAGCCGATCGCGCTCCTTCTCCCCCACCCGCTCGGCGGGCACGCCGCTGGCCTGTGCGACCACATGGGCGATCTCTTCCCGCGTCAGCGTGGGGTTCGTGATGCCCTCCCGCTCGGCCCGGATGCGGGCGGCGGCACAGGCTTCGTCCACAAGGTCGATGGCCTTATCGGGCAGACACCGCCCCGGCAGATACCGCACCGACAGTTCCACCGCCTCCCGCAGCGTCTCGGCGGGCAGACGCACATTGTGATACCGCTCGTACCGGGGAGCCAGCCCTTCCAGAATGGCGGCGGCCTGTTCCGGGGTAGGCTCTTCGATCTGCACCCGGCCAAACCGGCGCTCCAGCGCGGCATCCTTCTGGATGTGGCTGCGAAACTCCTGATTCGTCGTGGCACCGATCATTTGCAGCTCGCCCCGCGCCAGCACCGGCTTTAAGATGCTGGCCGCGTCGATGGCGCCTTCCGCCGCCCCGGCTCCGACGATGGTGTGGAATTCGTCCACGAACAGGATGGCGGAACCATCCCGCACCAGCTCTTCGAGCAGGTTCTTGAACCGTTCCTCAAAGTCGCCCCGGTACTTCGTGCCCGCCACAAGGCTGGCCATATCCAGCGCCAGCAGCCGTCGGCCTTGGAGCATCCGGGGCACCTCGTGGGCGGCAATGCGCTGCGCCAGCCCTTCGGCCAGCGCGGTCTTGCCCACGCCCGGCTCCCCCACAAGGCAGGGGTTGTTCTTCTGGCGGCGGCACAAAATTTCCACCATCCGATCCAGCTCCTTTTCCCGGCAGAAGACCGGGTCCAGCTCACCATCGGCGGCGCGGCGGGTCAGGTCACGGCAGTATTTGTCGCTGGCGCGGCTGCCGCGGGGCATAGCCGAAGCGCGGGGCTGGCTGGGCAGGATGAACTGACCCGAAAGCTGGCGGCACTCCCGCACGGCCTCGGTGAGTTGGACCCCCATAGACGCCAGCAGCACCCCGGCAGCGCAGTCGGTATCCTCCAGCATGGCGCAGAGCAGGTGTTCCGGTTCTGCGCGGGACTGGTGGGCGTTCTGCGCCCCAATGAGAGCATAGTCCATGGCGCGGCGCAGGTCCGGAGCCATCGCATGACGGTCGAGATGCTGCGCCGGGCCGCTGCGTTCCTCGGCCAGCTGCCGCCGCACGGCCAGCTCGGTGATGTTCTTTCCGGCCAAGAACCGCCCGGCAGCCCCATGGTCGATTTGGAGCATTGCCAGCAAAAGATGCCCTGTATCGGCTTTTTTGCAGCCGAAGCCGCCCGCCAGCTCCACCGCCTCGTCCAGCAACAGCCCCGCCTCCCGCGAAAAGCCCTTGTATCTGCCCATGCCGAATGCTTCCCAAATGCTCATTTGTCTGCTCCTTGCTGTTTAATCCTATACAGCAGAAGTATAGACTGACCGGAGAGAAAAAAATCAACAAAAAAGCCGAACCACACAAAACGTGCAATTCGGCAGGGGTGCGATTTTTGGGGTTACAGCTCAGCCAGCGCCTTTTTCAGGTTCTTGGCGATCTGGTCGGGGCAGCTGGTGGGGCGGGGGCCGCAGGTGGTGCCCTCCATCCGCTCGATGGCGTCCTCGGCCTTCATGCCCTTCAGCAGACGGCTGATGCCCTTCAGGTTGCCATTGCAGCCGCCGACGACCTCGATGGATTCAATGGTGTGATCCTCGTTCAGGACGATCTTGGTCAGCTTTGAGCAGGTGCCCACGTTGGGAAACTCAAACGATTTGCTCATTTCGGTACATCCTCTCTTTTTCTTGAGTTTTTTCATTATACTATTTTTTCCGTTTGTGTGCAAGTTCCTCGATCCGGGCGATCTGGTCGTCCGGCGTGGTGCAGGTGCCGACAGGATGGACCTTTTTGTGGTTGGCCCCGTGGAAATCGGTGCCGCCGGTGCGGATGAGGCCGTACTGCTCACACAGGGCGATGCACTCGGCGCGGTCTTCGGGGCTGTTGCTGGGGTGATCGATCTCGATGCCGTCCACCATTCCCTCTTTCACCAGCTCCCGCAGCAGCGGCATACTCTTGTACACGGTGGGGTGGGCAAACACGACGACAGCCCCCGCCGCCTTGGCCGTGGCCAGCACTTCCTGCACCGGAATATATTCCGGCGAGTGGAGCACGACGCCCCGCGGGTTCCAGCCGAACAGGTAGTGGTAGGTCTCGCCGTAGATGCTGTCGGCCAGCCCCAGTTCCCGCAGCGCCTGCATAATGCCGCTTTTGTAAAGCACGCCGCTGTCCTTGGCGTATTCCAGCGCCTGTTCGGTGCGGAACTGGGGGTAGATGGCCTCGATCTCCCGTGCGCTCTGCAAGCAGCACTCGTTCCGGCGCTGGCGCATGAGATCGCAGTGGCGGCGCAGGGCCGGGCTCTCCGGGTCGGGCCAGAAGGCCAGCAGATGCACCCGGTGCTGGCGCTCGTAGTCGTAGCCGGTCAGCTCGGTGGCCGGGATGAGTTTTACGCCGTCCTGTGTGGGGTGGTCGTAACCGTATTGGACGCTGAGCAGCGTGTCGTGGTCGGAGATGGCCATAGTATCCAGCCCCACCCGCGCTGCGAGGACGGGCAGACGCTGGATGGGGACGGAGCCATCGGAACAGGTCGAGTGGTTATGCAGATCGCCGGGCATTTTCTTTCCTCCAAGAAAGCCCAAAAAGCATTCGTCTCAAAAGGGCGAATGCTTTTGGGCTTATTTTTAGTGTTTGTAGAAATTGATGAGGCAGCCGTCGGCCAGAATCTGACGTTCATCGGCCGTCAGCGGTGCCATATAGAGGGCAAAGGGCTTGACTTCCTCCCCCAGCACATAGGCCGGGATGTTCTGCAGATCGCCCTTGAGCACCTCACGGATGTTCGGGATGAGGATGTAATCCCCCAGCCCGAAGGGCGTTGCCCCGGCCAGCTGGAAGGGCAGCATTCCCCAGTTGATGAGGTTGGAGCGGTAGCGCTTGGTGGCGTACTCCACCGCGATATTCGCCCCAGCCCCCAGCACGCGCTGGCAGGACGCCGCCTGTTCGCGGGCGGAGCCGTCGCCGGGCTTGACCGCGAAGATGGTAGACGAAAGCTGGATATCGTTCCACGTCAGCTTTTCACAGCCGGGCACAGCGTGAACTTTTTCCAGCAGGGCGGCGTCTCCGTTCCCGGCGCGGCGGGCGGCTTCCTCGGCCTGAACGGCCTTGGCGCGGCCCACGTAGGCCGGGTCCTTGCGGCTGAGGGTGAACTCGGCCAGACCCAAGGGGTTGGAACGGTAAGAGGACGTCTCGCCGGAGGGAATGAGCTCATCGGTGGTGGTCACAGGGTCGGTGATGTAGGACGCCACCTTCAGCAGCAGATTGTCCCCCAGCGGAGCGATCTCCGGCCAATCCTTGATGTTGGGGCCGAACTTGAGCAGAGCGTCGTAGTCGCCGTGGCCAAAACCCTGATACACGCGGGTGTCGTAGCTGGAAGCATCGTAGTGGTACTCCGGCACGGTGGGGTCATAGTCGATGGCGGTGGCCGGGGTCAGGATGCCGCCGTTGGCCGTGGTGGCCGCAATGCTGCGGGCATCCATCAAAGCCACGCCGGAAAGCTGGCCGCTGCCGGGCTTGGAGCCCTCACGGCTGGGGAAGTTGCGGGTGGTGTGGCGGATGGACAGCGCTCCATTGGCGGGTACATCACCCGCGCCGAAGCAGGGGCCGCAGAAGGCGGTGCGGATGGTGGCACCGCTGGCCATCAGTTCGGTGAGGACACCGGTACGGGCCAGTTCCATCATGATGGGCTGGCTGCCGGGGTAAACGCTGAGGGCGTAGTCGCCGCAGCCGCCGGTATGGCCCTTGAGGATGGCGGCGGCCTCATAGATGCTGTCGAACAGACCGCCCGCGCAGCCCGCAATGACGCCCTGATCCACCCGGAGCTTTCCGTTTTCGATCTTGCTGCACAGATCCAGCTTGACGTCCTTCCGGCCCACAAGCTTCTGGACATTCTCCTCACAGTCGTGGAGGATGTCGCAGAGGTTGGCGTTCAGCTCCTCGATGGTGAAGGCATTCGAGGGGTGCATCGGCAGCGCAATCATCGGGCGGATCTTCGAAAGATCCACGCTCACCACGCCGTCATAATAGGCAAGGTCTGCGGGTCTCAAGGGCTTGTAGTCCCCTGCCCGGCCATGGACCGTGAGGAAGGTCTTGGTCTTCTCGTCTGTCTCCCAGATGGAGGACAGGCAAGTGGTCTCGGTGGTCATGGCGTCGATGGCGTTGCGGGTATCCTGCCGCAGGGAGGCGATGCCGGGGCCGACGAACTCCATCACCTTGTTCTTGACGTAGCCGCTCTTGAACAGCTCGCCCACCAAGGCGATGGCCACATCGTGAGGGCCGCAGCCGGCGGGCAGAGAGCCGGTCAGGTAGATGGCCACCACACCGGGGCGGGCCACATCATAGGTGCGTCCCAGAAGCTGCTTTGCCAGCTCGCCGCCGCCCTCGCCGATGGCCATGGTGCCCAGCGCGCCGTAGCGGGTGTGGGAGTCAGAGCCGAGGATCATCTTGCCGCAGCCCGCGAACCGCTCCCGCATATACTGGTGGATGACGGCGAGGTGGGGCGGCACAAAGATGCCGCCGTATTTCTTCGCGGCGGACAGGCCGAAGCGGTGATCATCCTCGTTGATGGTACCACCCACCGCGCACAAACTGTTGTGGCAGTTGGTGAGCACATACGGGATGGGGAACTTTTCCAGACCCGACGCGCGGGCTGTCTGGATGATGCCGACGAACGTGATGTCGTGGCTGGCCATGGCGTCGAACTTGATCTTCAGGTTCTCGTCGTCGCCGCTGGTATTGTGTGCCGTCAGGATGCCATAGGCCATGGTGCCCTTGTAGGCCTCTGCCGCAGCGGCGGCGTCAACCCCTTGTGCGGCCAGCACCGCCGGGGCGTCTGCATCTGCTTGGACCCACTGGCCGTGCAGATAGTATGCGCCGCCCGTGCTGCATTTGATCGATTCCAACATATTCCTTCGCCTCTCTCTATCAGATTGGGGGCATTTTCCCGGCTTTCCCTGCGGATGCCCCGGAGCCGGAGACCCTTACACCGCGGCCCCGCGCTCCCTATAGGTTTTAGTATAGCACGAGCAAAAGGAAAGGAAAAGAACTTTTCCAGATTGAATTGCGAAAGCAAACGGCAAAAAAGTCACCTCTTCGCTTTCAAAAATCAACAAAATTCATCTTTCCGCTTCTGGCCGGTGCCAAAACATCCGAAAATCCGCTCCAGATCGAGCTGGTGAAAGCCAAAATTGCAGCGCTCTGGAAGTAAGCCAAAAGAGTGCTCCGCCAAAGACAGCGGAGCACTCCTTTTTACGATGGTTCAAGCGTTCAGCGTTCCCCACAGCCAAAACCGGCTTACCAAGGGTTCTCCCTCCGGGAGAGCTGGTGCGCAGCGCCGGAGAGCGCTTAATCGAACAGCATCTCGTGGATGGCGCTGACAGCCTTATCGGCGTCGTCGCGGTCGATGATGCAGGAGATCTTGATCTCACTGGTGGAGATCATCTTGATGTTGATGTTGTTGTTGGACATAGCCTCAAACATCTTGGAAGCAACGCCGCTGTGGCTCTGCATACCGGCACCCACGATGGAGACCTTGGCGCAGGTGGTGTCCACGCTGACGTCGGCGTAATGAGCGCTTTCCTTCAGGACACGCAGAGCGGTCTCTGCCTCGCCCTGTGCGCAGGTGAAGGAGATATCCTTCTTGCCGTCGCGGCCGGTGGACTGCAGAATGATGTCCACGTTGATGTTCTTCTGGGCCAGCAGACCGAAGATCTTGAAGCTCGTGCCCGGCTCATCGGGAACATTCAGAATCGTAATAACAGCAACGTCGGTGTCCTTTGCGACGCCCTTGATCAGCATACCTTCCATTTTTGCAACCTCCTTGACGACCGTACCCGGAACAGGGTTCAGGCTGGAAAGCACTTCCAGCTCCACGTTATACTTTTTAGCCAGCTCCACGCTGCGGTTGTTCAGCACCTGTGCGCCGAGGGATGCCAGTTCCAGCATCTCGTCGAAGGTGATCTCCTGCAGCTTGCGGGTGTTGCGCACCTTGCGCGGGTCGGCGGTGTAAACGCCCTCCACATCGGTGAAGATCTGGCAGCGGTCCGCGTGCAGAGCCGCCGCAATGGCGACCGCACTGGTATCGGAGCCGCCGCGGCCCAGCGTGGTGATATCGTCCAGCTTGTTCAGGCCTTGGAAGCCCGCCACGACCACCACGCGGTTGCGCTCCAGCTCAGAGGAGATGCGCTCCGTCTCCAGCCGGGTGATGCGGGCCTTGGTGTAGGCACGGTCGGTGCGGAAGCCTGCCTGCCAGCCGGTCAGGCTGATGGCATGGCAGCCGATCTCGTTCAGGGCCATGGACAGCAGCGAGATGCTGATCTGCTCGCCGGTGGCCAGCAGCATATCCATCTCACGAGCCGACGGGTCATGGCTGATCTCCGCCGCCTTTGCGATCAGGTCGTCGGTGGTGTCGCCCTGTGCGGACACCACGACCACCACGTCATTGCCTGCGTTGTGGGTATTGGCCACGATGCGGGCCACGTTGAAAATACGGTCACGGTCCTTCACGGAAGAACCGCCGAACTTCTGTACGATCAACGCCATAGTTTGTCACTCTCCTCTTTTTCTGCCCTGCCGCTTTTGCGCAGGGAGTACGCCTTATATCATTCCACGGTTGCGCCGGTATTGTCTGCATCCAAGCGCAGCAGCGTAAATGCTTCACATCCGTCCAGCCCTTCCAGCTGTTCGAGGCCCGTTTCAAAGCCCTTGTAAAATCCCTCTGCGTCGGCCCGCTCGGCCACCGCCATGACGGTGGAACCGGCGCCGGACACATACACGGCCTTGGCCCCGCACTCCTTTGCCAGCGCGAAGGCTTCCTTCGAGCCGGGCATCAGGGGCATCCGGTAGGGCTGGTGCAGCTTATCTTCCGTCGCAATGGCCAGCAGCTCGTGGCGGCCCTCGCAGAAGGCGGCGGGCACCAGCGCGGCACGCGACAGATTGTAAACGGCATCCTTGTGGGACACTTCCTTCGGCAGCGCCGCACGGGCCGCCTCGGTCAGCAGCTTATAATCCGGCACGATGGCCGCAAAGCAGAGGCTCTGGTCCACATCCCGCTTGACGGAATAGACCACGCCGTCCTCATAGACGCTGCTGGTCAGACCGCCCAGCAGAGCCGGAGCCACATTGTCCGGGTGGCCCTCGATGCTGGTGGCCAGCGTGAGCAGCTCCTGCGTGTTCAGGATATCGCCCAGCATCCGGTTCGCGCCCAGCAGACCGGCGATGATGCACGCCGAGGAGGAGCCAAGGCCCCGGGCCATGGGGATGGGGTTGGTCTGGACGATCTTCAGCGGCGGGATCTTCTTGCCGACTTTATCGAACAGTCCCTTGGCCGAGCGGTAGACCAGATTGGACTCGTTGCGGGGGATGCGGGTGCCGTCCGCCGCCGAGATATCCAGCTTGTCACTCTCCTCAAAGGTGACCGTGTTGTACAACGTGACGGCCAGACCCAGCGCGTCGAAGCCGGAGCCGACGTTGGCGCTGGTGGCCGGAACAGAGACCTTGATCTTCATAGCTGTCCCTTCCCTTTTATGCTTCCTCCGGCAGACGCTTGAGCACCAGCTTCACGCTGCCGCCCACGGCTTCCACCTTCCGGGCCGCCTCGGCCAAGGCCTTTTCGTCGGCCTGTTCCACGAAGTAGGCGCACCCGTCAAACCGTTCCTCCACGACCTTGCCGGTGCCGTAAATAGCCTCCACGACGGCCGGAGCAATGCCCGCTACACGCACATAATATGCGGCGGGCGCAGGGTCGGTGAGCAGCCCTTCCACAGGCTCTGCGGGCTGCCAGAACAGGCTGTCGTGGACCTTGGAGCCGTTTTTGAGGGCATCTACCACATCGGCCACCACGGCGCTGGCGGTGGGCAGCTTGCCCGCGCCCTTGCCGTAGAAGACCACATCGCCCAGCATATCGCCCTTGACGAGGACGGCGTTGAAGACGTCATCCACACCGGCCAGCTGGTTCGACTTGGGCACAAGGCAGGGTTCCACGCCCGCAGCCACGCTGCCATCGTCTCCCCGCTTCATCCACGCGATGAGCTTGATGACGCAGCCCAGCTTCTCGGCGGAGGCCACATCGGCCACCGTGATATCCCGGATGCCGCGGGTGGGGATGTTCTGGGGGTAGATCTGATGGCCGCAGACCAGCGAGGACAGGATGGCGATCTTGCGGCAGGCGTCGCGGCCGTCCACATCGTCGCCGGGGTCCTTGGTCTCGGCGTAGCCCAGTTCCTGCGCGATCTTCAGGGCCTCATCAAAGCCCAGATTCTCCCGCACCATCTTGGTCAGCATAAAGTTGGTGGTGCCGTTGACGATGCCCTCCACCTCGGTGATGACGTTGGCCGCGAGGCACTGGTGCATGGGGGTGATGATGGGGGTGCCGCCGCCGACGGACGCCTCAAACAGGAACGCGCAGTTGTGTGCCTTGGCCAGTCCCAGCAGCTCGGCGCCATAGGTCGCCACCATCTCCTTGTTGGAGGTGCAGACGCTGCGGCCGCTTTCGAGGCACGCTTTTACATACGGGTAAGCGAAGCGGGTGCCGCCGATGGTCTCGACGACCACCTTGATCTCCGGATCTTCCAGAATGGTGTCGAAGTTCTTGACGAAAAGATGGGCGGCGGGATGGTTGGAGAAGTCCTTGGGGTCGAGGATGTACTTCACCTCAACGGGTTCCCCCGCCCGGCGGGACACGCCCGCTGCGTTGCGGCAGAGCACCTCGTACACGCCGCTGCCCACCGTGCCAAAGCCTAAAATCGCGATTTTTGCCATGGTAAACCCCTCGTTCCTATCACTAAATTCAAACTTACAGATTATACCCGCAGTGCACGCCGACGACCATCCGCTGCCGGGAGAGCTTTTCCGTGAGTTCCTCCGGGGTCATCTGCATGGTGTCGGTGCGGATGGTGACGGCCACCAGCGCCGCACCGTTTTCCGGCGTGGACTGGTTGATGGTCACGATGCTGGCTCCTGCGGCGCTGATGCCGGCCAGCAGACTTTGCAGCGCACCGGTCTCGTCCCGCAATGTTGCCATCACGGTGATGACCTCACGGCCGTTCTCGGAATCAAAGATGCAGTCCTTATACTTATAGAAGGCGCTGCGCGACAAGTCCACGCTGCGGGTCGCAGCCGAAATGCTGCGGGCTTCTCCGCTGGCCAGAAGCTCCTTGGCCTTGACGACCTTGAGGAAAACCTCCGGCAGGACCTGTGCGTCCACCAGATAAAAGCGGCGTTCCAACTTGTTCACCTCACAAACACAAGTGTTCTTGCAGAAAATATAATAACATCCGGTCCCCTGCATTGCAAGAGGCCGGATGTACTTTTGGCAGATTGTCCAGTTTTGATGCGTGAAGTGACGGGTCACCTTGCCGGAATGGCACCCGAAGACTGAAAAAGTATGAGTTTTTCGGTCAGTCGGTATCGAGGTTGGTGGTGTCCGGCTCCACCGTCTGTGCAACGATGCCCGAAGAGTGGGAGTAGTTGCAGGTATCGGGCAGGTCGTCGGCGCGGTAATAGCCCGTTGCGCGGCTGGGGCAGTTGGGGCTGGCCAGCAGACCGCTCTGGGTGCAGTAAGCACGCTCCACCACGCCGTCGGCGGCTGGGAATGCCTTATAGGGCAGGTTCGCCTGAACCTGCTCCATATAGGCCTTCCACGCCATGACGCAGGTGCGGGTCTTGGCCTGATCCTTGGAGAGGGTGTTGGTCATGTCATAGGGCGCATCGTAGCCCCACCACACGGCGGTGACGTAATAGGGCGTGCCGCCCACAAACCACAGGTCCTTTTCGTCGCTGGCAGTACCGGTCTTACCGAAGGACTCCATGCCGTTGGAGTTGGGGTAGCGGCCGCTGGCGGTACCGACGTTGGAGTACAGGACATTCTTGAGCAGCCGGTTCATGACGTAGGCCGTCTGCGGGGTCAGGGCCTGATAGCTGGTGGCGTTGTTTTCCAGATAGATGTTGCCGTCCCGGTCCAGCACACGGGTGTACAGGTGCGGGGTGGTGTACCCGCCGTCATAGAAGATCTGGAAGGCAGCGGCCAGTGCCGTAGGCGTAACGCCGTGGGTCTGGCTGCCCATGACCATCTGGGCGAGGCCCACATCGTTGGTGGGGTCCAGCGTATTCAATTGCAGGGTGTTATAGACGAAGTTGAAGATGTTGCTTGCGCCCACAAGGTCGCCCACGCGGATGGCAATGGTGTTCAGCGAGCGGGCCAGACCGTTCCACAGCGGGATATCGGAGTTGTCGCCGTAGTTGCCGCCGTAGTTGCGGGGCCAGCTGCGCCATGCGTTGGGGTAGGCTTTCAGCTGGGTGTCGGACATGCCCATCAGGCCGTTCTTGCGGCAGTAATCCTCATCGCGGATGACCATATCCTGCTTGAGGTAGAGGGGCGAGTTGTTGAGCATGGTGGACCAGTTGACCAGACCGTACTCGATGCCCAGCGCATAAGCGCCGATGGGCTTGATGGTCGAACCGGTCTGCCGGGTCACACTGTAAGCGCGGTTCAGGGAGAGGCTCTTGGTCTTCTGGCCCAGACCGCCCACCATGGCCAGCACGTTGCCGTCATAGTCCAGCGTGACCATGGCCGCCTGTGTGCGGACGTTGCGGTAATAGTAGATGGTGCCGTCGTCGCCAGTGCGGGTCTTGGGGGTGCCGTCCTCGTTCATGACCTGCACATCATCGTCCGAGATGGAGGTCACCTCTTCCTCATGCCAGCCCGCCGGGAAATACGCGTCGCCGGTGTTGAGCATCAGGTTCTCCATGGCCGTCTGCATCTTGGGGTTGACAGTGGCCTCGATGGTATAGCCGCCGGTGTAGAGCATGTTCTGCGCTGTGGCTTCGTCCACGCCCTCCTTGGCCATAATGTCGCGGACGACCTCATTAAAGAGAGCATCGGTGAAGTAGCTGGTCACAGAGGAGGTGTTCTTCTTGCTGGTATCCTCCGCCAGCACCAGCGGCTGCGCGGCGGCGTTGCGGTAATCCTCTTCCGTGATGACCCCCTGCTGCCACATATTATACAGGATAAAGTTGCGGCGGTGGATCAGGTTTTCGGGGTTGGTGTAGGGGTTGTAGTTGGTGGGGTTCTTGGTGATGGACGCGATCGAGGCACACTCCCAGAGGGTGAGCTGGCTCACGTCCTTATTGAAGTACTCGTTGGCCGCCGTCTGAACGCCTTGGATGGTGCCGGTAAAGCTGATGGTGTTCAGGTAGGCTTCGAGGACCGTCTCTTTGGAGTAGGTGCGGCTCAGGCAGAGGGCGCGGTAGATCTCCCGCAGCTTGCGCAGAGCACCCTCGATGCCGCTGGCGCTCTTATCTGAGGTCAGGTTTTTGATGAGCTGCTGTTCCAGCGTGGATGCGCCCTGCTTGGAGCTGTAGATGGGCAGGATATACTCATTGATCATTGCGCCGATGGTGCGCTTGAAGTTGACGCCCGGCTCATTGTAAAAGTCTTTATCCTCGGTGCAGATGAACGCATACTGTAGGTTGGCGGGGATCTGTTCCAGATCCGCCCAGACGCGGTGGCTGTTGGAGGAGCGCAGGGTCTCGTATTCCACCTGTGCGCCGGTGTCGGGGTCGGTGGCCACCACGGTGCTGGACTGGCTCAGCTCGATGTTGTCAAGGTCCAGCAGGTCACCGTCGTTGGCGGTGGCCTGTACCACGTAGTACACGGCGCCCACCGTCACCAGACTGCCCGCCATGATACCAAAGCAGAGCAGGGTGGCAAGGGTGCGGCCGAGGAATTTCAGCACCGGGTGCTTGCTCTTTTCCCGCGGGTCCCTCGGCTCTTTCGGCTCCTTGGCGGGCCGCGGGCTGGATGCCGGGGCTCTGCGGCTGTTGTTCAGATTGACTTGACGTCCCACTGCGGGCTGCGGGTCACGCTTGGCCCCGCCTTGGTGGATCTTTCTCGGTTCGATAAGGATCGCCTCCTGACCGGCCCGTAGGCCGATGATTCGCTGTGGTTATACGTGGACCGCCCCGCCGGTTTTTCCGGCAAAAGGACAGAATTCTCCCCAGATAGGGATAGTATAGCACATTTGGCCCCGGAAAGTACAGCATTCCGGTGTGAAAATTCTTGCCGGCCGTCTGCCTTTCTCCGTTTTTGCACATACTACCGTTTGAAACCTTCCCTGCAAAGGAGTGATTTTGCCATGCGCAAGCTTGCGCTCTGTCTGTTTTATGCGCTTTGCACTTTTACCATCGCCTTCAGTCTGTTCTGGATGGCCCTGCCTCGGCTCAATGCCCGCTCCCCCGCCCCGCAGGACGAGGCAGACTCGGTGCCGCTGAGCCTCGCCGCACAGGCTCTGCCGGAGCGGACGGCTCTCTATTACCTCTGCGACGAGGGCGGGATGCTGACCGTTTACGCCTGTGGGGCCGACGGCCAGCCCGCCGACCGGCTGGAGGAGACCGGCATCTACGTCAACCTCCTGCCCGAAAACGATGCCCTGCGGATCAAGCAGGGGCTTTCCGTCTACAGCGAAACCGAACTGCGCACGGTCTTGGAGGATCTGGGCGCATGAAAAAAGCCTGACCGACCTGCCAGAATCTCCCACTCCGGGGGAGCTGGCAAAGCCGTCAGGCTTTGAGTGAGGCTGCTTACGCTTCCATGGCTTCCAGCGGGACAAGGTATTCCTTGCAGCACTGTTCGTAATGGAGCGAATAATCCTTGGTGGGGTTGTGGTGCATCAGGCTCTTGAGGGTGTGGGAGTCGTAATCGTCGCCCTCGCTCATGCCGACCAGACGGGCCGCGATGTTGGAGCAGTGGTCCGAGATGCGCTCCGCATTGTTCAGCACATCGAGGAAGACAACGCCGGTATCGATGGAACAGATGCCCTCCTTCAGGCGCTTGATGTGCTGGTCGCGGAGCTTTTCCACCATGATGTCGATGACCTCTTCCAGCGGCTCCACCTGACGGGCCAAGGCGAGGTCGTCGTTCTCGAAGGCGTCGTTGGTCAGGTCAAGGATGCGCTCCATGGCGCTGGTGAGGAGCTTGAGCTGCTCCTTGGCGTGGTCGCTGAAGGAGGCTTCCTTCTCGTACAGCTCCTCGGATTTCTCCATGATGTTCACGGCGTAGTCGCCGATGCGCTCGTACTCGGTGACGAAGTTCAGCAGCTCGGTCACGGCGTGGCTCTCGTCATCGCCCAGCTCCTGATCGGTCATCTTGATGAGGTAGTTGGAGACCTCGACCTCCATCCGGTCGATGAGGTTCTCACGGACGTTGATGGCGCTCACCACATCCTCGTCCATCTTGATCAGCAGCGGCGCAGCCAGATTCACGTTGCGGGCCGCACGGCGGGACATCTTGACGACGGCGTTCTTTGCTTGCTGCAAAGCCACCGCCGGGCTCTTGAACAGGCGTTCATCCAGCACAGGCATACTCAGCTCCTGTGCTTCCTCAGCGCTGTCCGGCACAGTCAGGACAGCCAAGCGGGACAGCACCCGGCTGAACGGCAGGAAGAGAATCATCGCCGCCACGCTGGACAGGGTGTGGATGTTTGCGATGGAGCTCTTGTTCATCACATCGTTCCAGACCGGGATGCCGATGGTGTAGCGCACCGCATAGATGGCCGCCAGCAGCACTACGCTGCCGATGATATTGAAATAAAGGTGGATCAGGGCGGTGCGCTTACCGTCCTTGGAGGAGCCGCCGATGGTCAGCAGCGGAGTGAACGCCGTGCCGATGTGGGCACCCAGAATGATGGGGATGGCGGACCCGAAGGTGACAAGGCCGGTGCTGGACAACGCCTGCAGGATGCCGACCGAGGCCGAGGACGACTGGATAATGACCGTGGCCACCACGCCGACCAGAATGCCGAGGATGGGATTGGTCATGCTGACAAACAGCTCTTGGAACGCGGCGCTCTCCCGCAGGGGCGAAACGCCGGAGTCCATCAGGCTCATGCCCGTGAACAGAATGCCGAAGCCCAGCATGATCTGGCCGATGTTCTTCTTTTTTGCGTTGCGCAGGAACACATAAAAAATGCAACCAATAAACGCGACCACGGGCGCAAAGGTCTTGGGCTGGATCAATGTCAGCCACAGGCTGTCGCCGGAGATATCCGCCATGCGGATGAGCTGGCCGGTGACAGTCGTACCAATGTTCGCACCCATGATCACGCCTACCGACTGCGTGAGGGTCATGATGCCGGAGTTGACAAGGCCGACGCAAATGACGACCGTACCCGCCGACGACTGGATGACGCCGGTGATGAGGGTGCCGAAAATAACACCCTTGATGGTGGAAGAGGTCAGTTTTTGCAGAACGCCCTGCATCTTGCCGCCCGCCAGCTTCTCCAAACCGGCACCCATGATCGACATGCCGTACAGGAACAGCGCAATACCGCCCAACAGAGAGGTGATGTGTGTGATATCCATCTCGATACTCCTAAAATTGATCTTCCTTTTGCTTTTGAAACCAACAAAGGACGGCTGTCAGGCTTTCTCTGCCCGAACGCCGTCCTTTTTATTATAGCATTGCGCGGCCTGTTTCAACAAGCCTTATTTTACATGTTTTTTGCGTTTTTGATACATTTTTGCCTTTTCCGGCCCAGCCTTATCCGGTTCTTTTCGCAGATTTTACATTGATTTTACAAAACGTTCAGTTTGCCACAGCAGACACCGTTTCCCGCCGCCGGGCCGTCTTGGCCCCAGCCTGTTCGCTCCGCGCCTTATCGTAGCAATAGCGGATGATGGCCTGCCGCCGGACGATGCCGATGAACATGCCCCGGTCATCCACGACGGGCACGAAGTTCTGGTTCATGGCCGCTTCGATCAGCTGGTCCATGCTGGTGGAGACCGTCACAGCCTTGTAATCCCGCTTGTGGGCAAAGCTGGAAATGGGCACGTCCTCGGCGGCTTCCAGATCAAGGCCGTGGGTCTTTTTCAGGCCCCAGAGGATGTCCCCTTCGGTCAGGGTGCCCACATACTCGCCCTTGCGGTTGAGCACCGGAATGGATGCGTAGCGGTTGTTCTCCCATTTTTCCAACGTCTGCCGCAGGGTGAAATCGTCGTAAACATACATCAGATCCTGCTTGGGGGAAAGGAAAAACAAAATGTTCATCATCAGCTCTCCTATCGAAAACAATTGTCTGCCGTTCTGGGCGCAGCTCCCCTTTTTTCCTGCTTTGATTTTAGCACTTTTTCACAGCGAGATAAAGGGAAAAATCATACTTTTTAGATTTTATTCACAGTCATATTTCATCCTCTTTTAAAAGATGCGTAAAATCGGTGCACATTCCCGCGTTTTGTGCTATACTAACAGAAAGGGGGCTGCCCCACCGGCCCTTCGGCGCAGCGGTCGTACTCCAACAGGATACCCGCTTCCGGGGGCGAAATCCTGCGCAATCCGGCGCTGCTTGGGGCAGCCGCTTGAATTTTCCGCTGTACAGCGGGCCTCTAAAGAGGTATAATAGGTAGCGTAAGATTCCTTCCTCGGTTCGCCGGGGCAAACCAACAACATAGTAAAAAGGAGCAGAGCGACTATGATCACTTCCCGTTTTCCGCTGGGAGATGTCAGCTTCTCCGCCGAGTATTTCTCGACACTGGTGGGCGAAGCAACCAAACAATGCTACGGTGTGGCTGCGATGACGCCCCGCGATCTGACCGACAAGGTCCGCAGCATGGTGCACGGTGCCGATTTTTCTGCAAAAGGCGTCCGCGTCACGCAGGAAGAGGGCCGTCTCGTGATCGAGCTGCACATTGCCGTCAGCTATGGGCTGAACATCTCGACCGCCGCGCGCAGCATCTCGCACCGCGTCAAGGATGAAGTCGAACAGGCCACCGGCCTGAAGGTTGCCCGCGTGATCGTCTCCGTTGATGACGTGATCGCCTGATCGGACAAGATAATAAGGAGTAAATTCAAATGATTTCTGGTAAGATCCTGCGCGACGCGATCATCTCCGGCGCGAACAACATCAACAATCAGCGCTCCCGCGTGGACGAGCTGAACGTCTTCCCCGTCCCCGATGGCGACACCGGTACCAACATGGGCATGACCATCGGCGCCTCCGTCCGTGAGCTGGAAGCTCTGGACGACAACTGCACCGTCGGCGAGGCTGCCAAGACTGCCGCTTCTGCCATGCTGCGCGGCGCGCGCGGCAACTCCGGCGTCATCACCAGCCTGCTGTTCCGCGGCTTCTCCAAGGCGCTGGAAGGCAAGAAGGAAGCCGACACCGCCGACATCATCGCCGCCCTGAAAAAGGGCGTGGAGGGTGCCTACAAGGCCGTGATGAAGCCCACGGAGGGCACGATCCTGACCGTGGCCCGCGTCTCCGCCGACACGGCCATGGAAACGGCCGACAGCGGCGCGGACTGCGAGGCCGTTCTCGAGGCGACGGTCCGCTCCGCCGCGGAGGCGCTGGCGCAGACCGTGAACCAGAATCCCGTCCTGCAGAAGGCGGGCGTCGCCGTATTTCTGCAGGAAGGCATAGAGGAACAGCAGATCGAACTGGGCGTTATAGGCCGCGAGCATCGTGCCGGGCGTCAGGAGCGCGGCCAGCAGCTCGGCAAAGGCCTGCTTGCCGATGCCCTCCTCGCGGAGCAGGTCGTCCGTGATGCCCGTCAACTCCACGATGCGCGGCGGCAAGCTGCGCGTACAGCGGACGAACTCATCGACCTCCTCCGTGCCGGAGGCGGTCAGGCGAATGGCGGAAAATTCAATGATCTCATCGCGCTGCCAGCTCAGGCCGCTCGTTTCCGTGTCGAAAACGAGGACGGAGTCACAGCGCGAGAACAACGACTGCAGAGGATCAGACATCGTTTGCCTCCATGGGTGAAAAAGTCATCCCGGCAAGTTCCGGGGGATCATTGTGGGCAGCGCCGCATCATGCAGCAAGAGCATTCGTCGAGAGATTTTTGGTCGAGCCAAGATTCGGAAAGCGCAGGCGTACTTTGTGTACCCGCAAGGGGCATGCCGCATCCGTAAGGCGGCAAAGCCGCCAACGGCTGCGCAATACCTCAAACTTTTCGAACCGATGGATCGGCGAAAAATATCCGGCGAAGGCCGAAGCTGCAATGGT
>OLOH01000973.1_pt1 | contig 17918 bp, 15 predicted proteins | sample 1673221 | NCBI WGS metagenome assembly OLOH01 (sample SAMEA3136767, study PRJEB25190) | human gut metagenome
TGCCGCACCTCGCTCGCCGTATCGGCACTTAGAATTATGCGGTATTGCCCTAACTATTTACTTACTTTTTCGTTAGCTCATCCAGGTTCTGCGTATAGCACGGCAGCATGTGCTCAATGAAATAATCGGCTTCGGGGCTGTGCATGGCGGCCAGATCGGCTTTTTGCTGGGCGAGAGCGGCGGTGAACTCGCGGTTGCCGCTTTCCACCTCCTCCATGCACTTGATCAGGGCCGAAAGCCGGTCTGCGGCTTTCAGCAGCTTGCGCTCGGCATCGTTCAGCACACTGCCGGTCAGATAGCTGCCTTCGATCTCATGCAGCTCCGGCGGCAGCAGATCCGCCATGGCAAGGGCACTTTCCCGTTCCACGGCTTTGTAGGCGGTGCGCAGGGCTTCGTTCTTGTATTTGACCGGGGTAGGCATATCGCCGGTCAAAATTTCCGGCGCATCGTGGTACAGCGCCGCGGCGGCCACGGTGTCGGGGCGGATATTGGTCCCGGTGTGGGTGATGTTCCGGGCGATCAGGCAAAGCGCATGGGCCAGCAGGGCGGTATCCGCCGTGTGCTCACTCAGGCTTTCCTGCCGCATGCAGCGCATCAGCGCCCACCGCGTAATATACTTCATGCGCCCCAAAAGAGCGTGAAAAGGGTATAGAGACAAAACAAAGCACCTCACTCTTGAAAAAATTAGGAATTAGGAATTAGGAATGAGAAATTAAATGGTGGGCAATGGGGCAGACCTTTTGCTAAGGCAATACCGCATAATTCTAAGTGCCGATACGGCGAGCGAGGTGTGGCAGCTGCTAAGCCAAAAGCGCAGATAATACTGGATGTCTTATCGAGCATTTTGGCAACGCAGATGCCGTGCCGCAGCCGCCGGAGCGGTGCTTGAGCCGTTAGGCGGGAATTGTGCGGTATTGCCCTAAAATACGAGGAGCCAAAGAATGGCAGATAATTGCTCATTGCTAATTTCTAATTATAAAGTATATCACATCCCTTCAAAGGAGGGAATTGCATTGAAGATTGGCGGCAAGCTTTTGGAGCACAAAACAGGCGGGCGGTCACGGTATTGGCAGGTGTTCTGGCTTTGCTTTGCGGTGGCGGCGGCGCTGTTTTTGCCCCACTGCATCATTGATGGCCTGAACGGCGACTTTTTCCACTACGCCGGGGACTTTAACGACCAGCAGATTTCCTTTTATTCCTATGCCAACAATTTTGTTAAGCAGGGGGGCAGTTTCAGCTGGGCAACGGACCTGGGCAGCGGGTTTGTGAACTCCTACAGCTTTTATCTGTGCGGCAGCCCGTTTTTCTGGCTCACCCTGCTGCTGCCCTATCGGTGGACGCCCTGGGCCATGGTGCCAATGCTCTGCCTTAAATTTGCTGTGGCGGGCGGCGGGGCTTACCTGTGGATGCGCCGCTGGGTAAAAGACGAGCGCTGGAGCATGGTGGGCGCGTGTCTGTATGCGTTCTCCGGCTTTACGGTGTACAACGTGTTCTTTAACCATTTTTTGGACGTTGTGGCGCTGTTCCCCTACATGCTCAAAGCGCTGGATGACGCCGTGTTGGACCGCAGGCATGGTGCATTCCCGTTTTGGGTTGCGGTCAACCTGCTCAACAACTATTTCTTTTTTGCCGGGCAGGCCGTGTTTTTGATGATTTATTTTGTCTGCATGGTGGCGGGCGGCCGGTACAAGCTGAACCTGCGCCTGTTTGGGGCGCTGGCGTTCCAGACGGTGCTGGGCTGCTGCATGGGCTGTGCGCTGCTGGTTCCGGCGGCACTTTCGCTGGTGCAGAACCCGCGCACAATCGATCCATTCAATGGGTACGGCTACCTTGTATACGGCAGCGCCCAGCAGTACCTTGCCATTTTTTACAGCGCTTTTTTGATGCCGGATGCCCCCTACCTGAAAGACCTGTTCCAGGAGGGCATCTTAAAGCACACCAGCATGACTGTCTACCTGCCGGTGGTGGGCATTGCGGGCGGGCTGGTGTTCTGCCGCGTGCGGCGGCGCCACCCCTTTGCGCGCATCATGAAAGTGTGCCTTATCTGCGCCTTTGTGCCGGTGCTGAACAGCATGTTCTATGCCCTCAATTCCAGCTATTATGCGCGCTGGTATTATATGCCGGTTTTGGTGCTCTGCGCCGCCACGGCTATAACGCTGCAAAAAGCCAACCTGTGCGAAACCGAGTACCGCCGCGCGCTGGGCCTTGTGGCGCTGTGTACCTTGAGCAGCATTGCCTTTGCGCTGGTGCCCAATGAAAAAGACGGCACCACCACCATTGGCGTGGTGGAGGAACCGCTGCGCTACTGGGGCATTTTGCTGGTCAGCATGTTGGGCGTGGGGCTGTTCTGGCTGCTGCTGCATTACCGCAGGCGGCTGGCGGCACGGTTCCCGGTGGCGGTGCTGGCCGTGGTGCTGGGGTTCAGCTTTGTGTATGGGCAGGTACACCTTTCCATCACCAAATACGGCCAGTGGTACCACGATGCGGACTATGTGCAGCAGACCTGGCGCGAAGCCCCGGAGCTGAACGCCGTTCTGCCGGACGATGTCTTTTACCGGCTGGACGCTTACGACAGTTATAACAACCTTGGTCTGTGGCTGGACAAAAGCTGCATCCAGTTCTTTAACTCTACGGTAGCACCCAGCATTCTGGAATTTTACCCTACGGTGGGCGTTAAGCGGGATGTGAACTCCAAGCCGGAAGCCAGCCTGTATGCCCTGCGCGGTCTGCTGAGCGTGCGGTATACCCTTGTGCCGAAAGAAAAAGTTGAGGATTGGGAAAAAGAAAAGCTGGAAGGCTGGAACCTTGTTTCAAGCACCACAAGCTACCTGATTTACGAGAACGAGAACTGGGTGCCGATGGGCTTTACCTATGATTCCTATATTACGGAAGAGGACTTTGAAACGGTGAGCGATACCAACGCGGGCAATGTACTGATGAAAGCCCTGCTGCTGACCGATGAACAGGTGGAACGGTACGGCCAGATGATGCAGAACCTGACGGATGATGAGAAAAATAACATCAGCTATGAGGATTATGTGCAGGACTGTACGGCCCGGCGGGAAAGCGCTGTGACAAGCTTTACCGCAACGCGCACCGGCTTTACCGCGCAGGCGGATCTGGAAGCCGAAAATCTGGTACTGTTCAGCGTGCCCTATGACGATGGTTTTACCGCAACCGTGAACGGTGTGCCGGCGGAGGTGGAGAAAGTGGACAACGGCCTGATGGCGGTTGCCGCCCCGGCGGGCCACAGCGAGATCGTGTTCACCTACCACACGGCCGGTCTGCGGCAGAGCGTTGCCGTCAGCGCCGGCGCTATTGTGGTGTATGCCGTGTGGGTGGCAGTATTGCACCGGAAAAAGCGCCGGGAAGAGAACTGTGTGGGGTAAATGATGCCCCGCCAAACCGTTGGGAGTGTACACGGTCAAATTTAGGGCAACACCGCATAATTCCCGCCTTACGGCTTAAGCACCGCTCCGGCGGCTGCGGCACGGCATCTGCGTTGCCAAAATGCTCGATAATACACAAAGTATTATCTGCGCTTTTGGCTTAGCATCTGCCGTACCTCGCTCGCTGTATCGGCACTTAGAATTATGCGGTATTGCCTTAGGATGTAGTCGGGGGCGGAAAATTGCGTTTTATCCCGATAGAGACCGTAGGGGCGCACATTGTGCGCACGCGGGTGTGTGGCATATGATGAGGTGATATACCCGGATACAGCCCGATATGCGGAATCATGGCACAACATCCCGCCCTACAGCTGATTTTTAACTATCTACTATAATTTATATATTAAAGTTTTTTCGCCGAAGCCTTTTTTTCAAAAAAGGCTGGAAAATCCCGCGTGGAAAATCCCTCGTAAAACAGAAAGTGAGAACAAAGATGCCGAACCATGCCGAACAGCTGGCGCAGGAACTGAACCTGAGCCTGAAAAACGTACAGGGTGCCATTGACCTGATCGATGCCGGGAACACCATCCCATTTATTGCCCGCTACCGCAAAGAAGCTACCGGCTCTATGGATGACCAGGTGCTGCGCAACTTGGGCGACCGCCTGGAATACCTGCGCGGATTGGATAAGCGTAAAGAAGAAGTGACCGGCTCCATTGAAGCGCAGAACGCCATGACGCCGGAACTGCAGGCCGCTTTGGCTGGTGCCAAAACACTGGCCGAGGTGGAGGATATCTATCGTCCGTATAAGCCCAAGCGCAAGACCCGCGCCAGCATCGCCCGCGCTCGCGGCCTGCAGCCGCTGGCCGATGCTACCTTGAAGCAGGATGCTAACTTTGACCCGCAGACAGCCGCCAACGACTACCTGAACGAGGAAGTCCCCGATGCAGCAGCAGCTCTGGCCGGGGCACAAGATATCATTGCCGAAACCATCAGCGATGACGCTCACTGCCGCGCCGAGCTGCGCCGCTACTACCATGCGTTCGGCATGGTCAAAAGCGTAAAAGCTAAGGACGAAGACAGCGTATACACCCAGTATTATGATTATACCGAGCCTGTCGCCAAAATCCCTGGCCACCGTATTCTGGCCCTGGACCGCGGCGAGCGGGAAGGCTTTTTGAAGGTGAGCATTGCCGTGGAAGCCGAGCGCGCCGGGGGCATTGTGGCCTGGATGTTCGCCCGCAAAAAGACCGGCGGCGCCAGCGCTGCCATTGTGGAAGCCGCGGCACTGGATGCCTACAGCCGCCTGATCCACCCCAGCCTGGAAAACGAACTGCGCGCCGAACTGACCGCCAAGGCCGCCGAGGGTGCCATCACTGTGTTTGGCGAGAATCTGCGCCAGTTGCTGCTGCAGCCGCCCATCCGCGGCAAAACCGTGATGGGCCTGGACCCCGGCTACCGCATGGGCTGCAAGGTTGCCGTGGTGGACCCCACCGGCAAGGTGCTGGATACCAACGTGGTATACCCGGTGCCGGAATTCAAGCGGGTGGATCAGGCCAAAAAAACCATCAAGAGCATGGTGCTGAAAAACGAGGTGGAGGTCATGGCCATCGGCAACGGCACCGCCGGGCATGAAACCGAGGAGTTTGCCGCCGCCGTAATCCATGAACTGGCCGAGGAAAAGGGGCTGCACCTGCAATATATGGTCGTCAGTGAAGCCGGTGCTTCGGTGTATTCGGCGTCCAAGCTGGCGGCGGAGGAGTTCCCGCAGTATGATGTCAACCTGCGCAGCGCGGTTTCCATTGCGCGCCGCTTGCAGGACCCGCTGGCCGAACTGGTTAAAATTGACCCCAAGGCCGTGGGTGTGGGCCAGTACCAGCATGATATGCCCCAGAAGCGCCTGAACGAAACGCTGGACGGTGTGGTGGAAGACTGCGTGAACAGCGTTGGCGTGGATCTGAACACGGCGTCCGCCCCGCTGCTGGCCCGTGTGGCCGGCATTACCAACGCTACCGCTAAAAATATTGTGGCTTGGCGTGAGGAGGAGGGCGCGTTTACCTCCCGTGCGCAGCTGAAAAAGGTCAAGGGCCTTGGCCCCAAGGCATTTGAACAGTGCGCAGGCTTTTTGCGCCTGCCGGGTGCCAAGAACCCGCTGGATGCAACCGCCGTCCACCCCGAAAGCTACCCCGCCGCCAAGGGCCTGCTGGAAGCCTGTGGCTGTGACGCCAAAGAGATCGGCACGGACGCGATGCAGAGCCTGCCGGTACGGGTGAAGAGCCGCGGCACCAAAGCCCTGTGCGAAGCACTTGGCGTGGGCGAACCCACCCTGATGGATATTGTGTCCGAGCTGTGCAAGCCGGGGCGCGATGTGCGCGACAGCCTGCCCAAACCCCTGCTGCGCAGCGATGTGATGGGGCTGGAGGACCTGAAGCCCGGCATGGAGCTGAAAGGTACCGTGCGCAATGTGATTGACTTTGGCGCATTTGTAGATATCGGCGTGCATCAGGACGGACTGGTGCATGTTTCCCAGATCAGTGATAAGTTTATCAAGAACCCGAGAGATGCGCTGAAAGTGGGCGATGTGGTGCAGGTCAAGGTACTGAGCGTGGATACAGCCAAAAAGCGCATTGCCCTGACCATGAAAGGCGTGCCCCAGAGCTGAAAACCTGGCCGAAAACCGCAAAAATCAGCACTTTTCGGCAGAGCATGGAATTATGTTGCCGGAAGGAAAAGCCAAATGGACAGTTTGAATGTGCAACCTGCCAAAACAGGAACAAAAACCGTTAAAATATAGAGCTGAAAAGACAAAAACTGAAGCCAGAAAAGTCAAAAAATAAAGAAAATTCGTGAATAAAGCGAAAAAACTTTGGCAGCCTGTACAAAGCGGAACATGAACAAATTTGTCTTTTGTGCATCCCGATGAAAAAATGGCAACAATGAATCTAACATAGGTACGCCGGATAGAATTATGTTATAATGCAGCTGTAAGGGAAAGGAAATGTGGGTTCCGCCCTTACCGCGCAGGCATGATAGCCTGTGCCGGGTTTTATTTATGGAGGTCATTATTATGGTAAGACAAGTCAAGGTTTCCAACTTCGCAGAAGTACAGGGAATCGTGTCTGCCGCTGCCAAGTGCTACAATGAGGTCGGCGTGCATGACATGAAGGGCAGCATTGCTGATGCAAAGAGCATTCTCGGTATGATGAGTCTGGACTACAGCCATCCGGTCAAGATCGTCTGTGAGGACGAACATGACCTGGATTGTGTGATCCAGGCACTGCGCCAGTAAATTCAGCTGCCCGGCGGGCTGGCTTTCAGCCCCGGAGGCAGGAATAAGGAAAAACAGAACAGGGCGGCTGGCCATTTTGGGACGGCTGCCCTGTTTTTTTGTTGCTTGGCGGGCGATTTTGCCCCCACACCGTGCTTGCAATGGGCGGTCAAACGCGGTATAATGTTTTTACATTGCCATTTGCGGGTGGTGCCCGCGCGGCAAATTGAAAGTATAGTAAGGAGACCCCACAACATGAAACAAAAATTCATCAGTCTGGCTCTGGCAGTCATGCTGCTGCTGGGCGTAACGGGCTGTGCCATGTCCACCCCGGCCAGCGTGGGCAGCGTTGGCGGCGTTGATATCCCGGCCGGCATCTACCTGCTGGCCCAGTATAACGCCTACAACACCGCTTCCGGCGCAGCAAAGCTTGCCACCGGCGAAACCGCCAGCAACGTGAAAGCCGTGCTGAAAGCTGAGTGCACCGGCACCATTAACGGCGAGGAAGTTACCACCGACGGCGCAGATTACGTTGCCCGCCTGACCCTGCGCAGCCTGCAGTATTACGCAGCTGTGGAAAAGAAGTTTGACGAGCTGGGCGGCACACTGGACGAAGCCGCTACCGCCGAAGCCGCCAAGACCGCCGATACCCAGTGGGAGAATAACAGCGATCTGTACGCAGCAAACGGCATTTCCAAGGCAACCTTGGAAAAGTACCAGCTGAACAGCAAAAAGGCAGATGCCTGCCTGAAGCTGATCTACGGCGAAAACGGCAGCAGCCCGGTCACCGAGCAGGAATATGCCGATTACATCAACAACGATTGCTACTACCTGGAGCTGGTCCAGCTGCCGCTATTTGACCAGAGCACTTATACCTTTGCCAGCGACGACCAGAAAGCCGAAATTGAAGCCCTGGCCAACCAGTGCCGTGATGACTTGGCCGCGGCTACCAGCGAATCTGCCCTGTACAATGCGGCAATGACCTATGTGCCGCAGGCCTTTACCGCACTGGGCAGCAGCGTGGAAGCAACCCAGGCACTGTATTACACCGGCAGCGGTCTGTTTACGCCTTCGGACCTGTCCAGCTACAACACCAATGACGGCGGCAACAGCATTACCGATGCGGTAAAAGCAGCCGGTACCGGCAACTGGACGGTGGCCGACCTTGGCATGAGTTACATGATCGTGCGCAGCCTGGACCCCATGGAGCAGGGCACGGTGGATGATTTTGTGAGCCGCTATAATCTGCTGGACGCTATGAAGAGCGATGCTTTGCAGGACGAGTTCTATGCAGAGGGCGCCGAGATGGAAAATAACCTTTCCGCCAGCGTGATGAAGACCTACAGCGCATCCAAAATCAAAAAGACCGTAAAGTAATCATCGGGCACCAAAGCCGGAGCAGTGCGGGTTCAAAACCGGCACGCCCCGGCTTTTTTGATTTTACAGAACAGCCAAAGATGTAAAAAAGGGGAACACTTACATGAAGCAAACAAACATGCGTATGCTGGCATTGTGTGCGGCGCTTTGCCTGTGTGTGGCAACAGCAGCGCCCGCCTATGCGGAAAGCACCCGTCAGACCCCACGGACCAGCTTTGTGGAAACGCTGCTGGACATCCCGGTGCTGGGGGATATTCTGCGGTTTTTCAGCGGGGAGGAACCTTTGAGCCAAGCGGCAACGGCGGAAACCGCAACGGGTGAAACCGCTACGCCGGAAACCTCCACCCCGGAAACTGCCCCCACGGCCACCCCGGAAACGGCAACCCCGACCCCGGCCCCCACGCCGGGCGGTTCCTCCACACCGGAAAGTGCGGCAACGCTGCCGCCCACCGGTACCCCGCAGGTGTACCCCGCGCCGGATATTGTGGTGATGCCTACAGCCACCCCGGCCATTACCGCGGCCCCGCAGCAGGAGGAAGAAAACAATACCAGTGACGAGCCCCCCGCTGCTGCCGCCACATCGGCCCCCGCGGCGGCAACGGCAACTCAGCGCCCGGCTGCAGCCATGCCGCGCCCGACCACGAAGGCTACCCTGAAAGACCCTACCGCCGCCCAGGCGGAAGCAACCCCCATGCCCACCCTGGAACCCACCGCCACGCCGGAGCCGACCGAAAAGCCGACCCCGGACCCGGAGCAGGTGCAGCGCCAGGAACAGGCCGCCCAAACCAGCAGCAAACTGCCGCTGTATGTGGCGGTGGGCATTGCCGTGGTGTGCGCCGGCATTGTGGCAGCCGTGCTGATCAGCCGCCAGCTGCAGAACACCCAGGCACAGACCCAGAAGCAGAAGGACGAAAAGTCTGCTTACCACCGCAAGAAGGGCGGCAAATAATGCCCGCTGCCCCCACAAATATACCCGCACAAGCTGCGGAAGCAGGAGATAGGATATGACGGATTCCCGCTGGAAAAACCTGGCGCTGGAGGTCATCGGCTGTTTTGTTTCGGCCCTTGGCCTGTACAGCTTTGCTGTGGCGGCCGGGGTGCCGGTAACCGGTGTGGCCGGTATCGGTGCCATTTTGTTCCGCCTGTTTGGTCTGCCCATTGGTGTGACCAACATTATTATGAACATCCCCATTGTGCTGATCTGCTTCAAGTACCTGGGCAAGGATTTCTTTTTCCGCAGCGTGCGGTGCATGGTGCTGTTTGCCATTTTTACGGACTATGTGCTGGCTGCGCTGCCGGTGTACCAGGGGGACCGCATGCTGGCCACCATCTGCGGCGGTGTGATCGGCGGCGTGGGGGATGCGCTGATTTATATGCAGAACTCCAGCACCGGCGGCCTGGATTTTATCACCATGGCCATCAAATCCCGCCACCCGCACATGCCGTTCGGCAACCTGACCTTTGCGGCAGCGCTGGCGGTCATCCTTGCAAACGGGCTGGTGTTCCATGATGTGGATTCCATCATTTACGGCCTGATCTTCAATTTTTTGAGCTCTTACATCATCAACCGGATGATGTTCGGTTTCAACGCCTGTATGATGGCTTTGATCGTGACGAGCGACGGCCCCGCCGTGTGCAGGATGATCGGCGAAAAAGTGGACCGCGGTTCCACGATATTGAAAGGTTACGGCGGCTATTCCCAGGATGGGCGCGATGTGGTGCTGTGTGCCTGCAGCTCCAAGCAGCTGTATATCATCAACCGCGAAACCAAGCGCATTGACCCCGGCAGTTTTATCGTGATGCTGCAGGCGAACGAGGTGGAAGGCGAAGGGTTCAAACGGCTGGAACTGGGAGAACAGAGTTAGAAGTTAGGAAGTAGGAGTTAGGAGTTAGAAGCTGCAGCGGGGCAGGAAAGGCGCAGAATAAGGCAAAATGCGTATTTTCGGGGAAAAATGCGGGGGTTCCTTGCAAAACAGTGCAAACCGCTGTATAATAAATTGTCACTTAACAGAAAAGGGGAGTTACCTATGGAAACGATGGGCAGCCTGCGCCGTACCAACTATTGCGGCGAAGTGAGTATGTCAAACGTTGGCCAGGAGATGACCGTTTGCGGTTCCATCGCCCGTGCACGCGACAAAGGCGGTATTATTTTTGCCGACCTGCGCGATACAACCGGTATTTTGCAGCTTGTTTTTGATGAGGATACGCCGAAAGACGTTTTTGCTAAAGCAGAAAGCCTGAAAAGCGAGTATGTTGTGATCTGCCGCGGCCTGCTGCGTGAGCGCGCCGCCAAGACCACCAAGATCGCCACTGGCGATGTGGAGCTGTATGTCAGCGAACTGCGCATTCTGAGTGAAGCCCAGACCCCGCCGTTCGAAATCCGCGATGATATCAACGTCAACGATGACCTGCGCCTGCGTTACCGCTACCTGGATCTGCGCCGTCCTTCGATGCACGAGCCCATTGTGCTGCGCAGCAAGATCATGCAGATCATCCGCAGCTATTTCTGCGATAACCACTTTACCGAGATTGAAACCCCGACCCTGATCAAGTCCACGCCGGAAGGTGCCCGTGACTATCTGGTGCCCAGCCGTGTGCAGCCCGGCCATTTCTACGCCCTGCCGCAGAGCCCGCAGCTGTACAAGCAGATTTTGATGCTGTCCGGCTTTGACCGCTACTTCCAGATCGCCCGCTGCTACCGCGATGAGGACCTGCGCGCTGACCGCCAGCCGGAGTTCACCCAGGTGGACGAGGAAATGTCCTTTGTCAATGAGGACGATATCATGACCATCAACGAAGGTCTGATCAAGCGTCTGTGGAAAGAAATGCTGGGCGTGGATGTGCAGATCCCGTTCGTGCGCATGCCGTGGGACGAGGCTATGGGCCGTTTTGGCTCCGATAAACCGGATACCCGCTTTGGCCTGGAAATTGTGGATGTGACCGACATTTTTGATGGCACCGAGTTTAAGCCCTTTGCTGCAGTGTTGGAGCAGGGCGGCAGCATCCGCGCCATCAATGCCAAGGGCCTGGCTGGCAAGCTGACCCGCAAACACATTGACAAACTGGGCGAGGTTGCCAAGACTTATGGCGCTAAGGGCCTGGCATTCAGCCGCCTGACCGAGGAAGGCACTTCTTCCAGCTTTGAAAAGTTCCTGACCGAAGAGGAAAAGGCAGCCCTGTACAAGGCGATGGAGCTGGAAACCGGCGACGTGCTGCTGATCGTCAGCGATGCTGACTGGGTCAAGGCCTGCACCGCGCTGGGCCAGGTTCGTTTGGAAATCGGCCGCAAGTACGGCCTGATCGACCCCGACAAGTTCAACTTCCTGTGGGTGGTGGACTTCCCGCTGTTTGAGTACAGCGAGCAGGAGGGCCGCTGGATGGCCATGCATCATCCGTTCACCCTGCCCAAGGCAGAGGATATTGACAAGGTGGAAACCGATCCCGGTGCCTGCCATGCCGTGGCATACGATATTGTGCTGAACGGCGTTGAGATGGGCGGCGGTTCTATGCGTATCAATGACCCCGCTTTGCAGGACCGCATGTTCAAGGCCCTGGGCTTTACCGAGGAAAAGGCTCGCGAGAGCTTTGGCTTCCTGATGGATGCCTACAAGTTCGGCGCACCCCCGCATGGCGGCATGGCTTACGGCCTGGACCGCATGGTAATGCTGATGCTGAAGAAGGATTCCATCCGCGATGTCATCGCATTCCCGAAGGTGCAGAACGCAGGCGAGCCGATGTCCGGCGCACCGGATATTGTTGACCCGCAGCAGCTGAAGGACCTGTCCATTGCATTGACGTTGACAGAGTAAATATTAAAGGCAACACCGCACAATTCCCGCCTTGCGGCTTAAGCACCGCTCCGGCGGCTGCGGCACGGCATCTGCGTTGCCAAAATGCTCGATAAGACATCCAGTATTATCTGCGCTTTTGGCTTAGCATCTGCCGCACCTCGCTCGCCGTATCGGCACTTAGAATTATGCGGTATTGCCTAAAGTTGAAAGCCCCGCCGGGCGGCCATTGATGTGGCTGTTTGGCGGGGCTTTTGGTGTTGGTGGGGAAAAAAGAGGGCGGTTAAGGTATAGGCACGAGAACGTTTTAAAGAAAACATCCCGTTATAAAATGTTCCGGATACTTGCCATATTTGGGGTCTGTGGGATATTGTATATAGGTTTCGGAACGGTCAAGACCGTTCCCTACGGAGCAGAATAAAAAGAACGGTAAACAATAAAAAGACAGCTGCTCATAAAACTCTTGGGCAGCTGCCTAAATTATAATTTAATATAATATTGCCTTAAAGTTTCTTCGGTTCCCTTCTTTTCAAAGAAGGAACAAAATCCCCGTATAAATCTTACTCTTTTGTCACAAACACCAGGCCTGCGCAGCCGGGGCCGGCGTGAGAGGCAATGACGGGGCCAAGGCGGGCAACGCGCCCGCCGGTCATGTGCAGGTTTTCGTGCATGTAATGGTGGAGGGGGGCCAGTACACCTTTTTCGTCCGAATACAGCAGAGCGTACCCGTACCGAGGGTCCACCCCGCCCATCTTTTCAATGTTCTTAAACATTGCCACAAACGCGCCGGGGCGGCCGCGGGCCGTGTCCGCCAGCTTGATCTGCCCATCCACGACCGAAAGCACCGGCTTGACACCCAGGGCACCGCCCACCAGCGCCACCGCGGCGGGCAAACGCCCGCCCTTGTGCAGGTGCTTCAGGCTGTCCACTACGGCCAGAACGCGGATGCGCTGCTTGAGCTGTTCCAGCTCAGCGACAATCGCGTGCGCGGGCAGGTGCTCCTCGTCGCGCAGGCGCAGCGCTTCGCGAACCAGGATGGCCTCGCCCTGGGATGCCGTGCGGGAATCCACAAAAAAGACATCCTCAAAATCGCAGCTTTCTGCTGCCAGCCGCGCGCACTGATAGGTGCCGGACAGGTTAGAACTGATCAAAATGGCAATTACCTGATCGCCGTTCTCCTTGGCATCCTCAAAAATTGTCATAAAGGATTGGGGGCTGGGCTGGCTGGTGCGGGGGGGAACCTTGTCCACTTTCAGATGTGCATAAAATTCATCAGCCGTCAGCTCCACACCGTCCAGCCCGCCGGTGCCATCGGCAAAGGTAACGGACAGGGGCACAGTGTACACGCCGGGACGGGCACTGTCGGTCGCGGTCAGATCGGAAGCGGAATCAGTCAGAATACGAATCATGCGGAAAAACCTCTTTCTGTGCGGCAGCGCCCGGCGGCAAAAAAACAGCGCTGGGATGCAACATGATTGGGTGGTAAGCAATTGTGAATACACATAATTTTAACACAATAAAAAAAAATGTCAAATATTTGAGCAAATATTTACAAAAAGGTAAAAAAACAGCCGCACATCAGCGTGCGGCTTGGGGAATATGAGCAATAAAATTTTAAAATCAGACAGCTGTACAAAATATTTTGTACAGACGTATAAAAGTTCGGATGCTGTTGGTGGATGGTTCAGATGTTGTGTGAGCGGCAAATTTCGCAATGCAGGGGGGATTGCATTAGGTTGACGGGCGGCCAATGAAAGTGTGTGGCTAGAAAGCCAAACGCACGACAGAGGAATGGTTTATTCCGCTGAATTTAAGGCAATACCGCACAATTCCCGCCTTGCGGCTTAAGCACCGCTCCGGCAGCTGCGGCACGGCAACTGCGTTGCCAAAATGCTCGATAATGTCGGGTTGCGGTACCCGCATCGTGCTTCGGGGGCAAAAGCCCCTCGCACTCTGCGACCGCTGCCCCTGCTTCGGTTCGCTGTTTCCGCCACTGGCGGCGCTCACCTTTGCAGCATCCAGTATTATCTGCGCTTTTGGCTTGGCATCTGCCGCACCTCGCTCGCCGTATCGGCACTTAGAATTATGCGGTATTGCCTTAAAAATCAATCTGTAGGGGTCAATGCTTGCATCGTCCCGTAGACTGGCCCTGCCGGACATCTCAACTCGAAAATAGGGCAAACGCCTTATCGCACGCCATTGCGCAGGCGCTGTACGCAGGCGGTGATCACAGCGGCAGCGGTGTCGATTTCTTCCGCCGTGTTGGCGGCATCCAGCGTCAGCCGCAGGGTGCTTTTGGCCTGGGCGGGGGTCAGGCCAAGGGCCAGCAGTACATGGCTGGGTTCCACCGCACCGGCGGAACAGGCAGAGCCCGCGGAAGCGCAGATCCCGGCTTCGTCCAAAAGCAGCAGCAGGGTTTCGGCCTCCACGCCGTCAAAGGTAATGTTCACATTGCCGGGCAGGCGCTGGGCCGCATCGCCGTTCAGGTGGGTGCCGGGAATGGCCAGCAGCCGCTCCGTCAGGCGCTGGCGCAAATCCAGACAGCGGGCTGTGTTGGCGAGCAGGTTGGCATCCGCCTGGGCCAGTGCCGCAGCAAGGCCCGCGATGGCGGGTACGTTCTCAGTGCCCGCGCGGTGGCCGCGCTCCTGGCCGCCGCCGTACAGCACATTCTGCAAGGCAATACCGCGCCGGGTATATAGCGCACCGGCTCCCTTTGGCCCGTGGAACTTGTGGCCGGAAAGGCTGAGCAGGTCAATGTTCGTGGCCTGCACATCAATGGCCAGGTGCCCGGCAGCCTGTACAGCGTCAGTGTGGAACAGCACGCCGCGCTCCCGGCAGAGGGCGCCAAGTTCCGCAATGGGCTGCACGGTGCCGATTTCGTTGTTGGCAAACATGATGCTGACCAGGCAGGTGTCCGGCTGCAAGGCGTCCGCCAGCTGCTGCGGGGTGATAAGCCCGGCAGCGCTCGGCGGCAGCAAGGTTACAGTGAACCCCTGCGCCTGCAGCGCCTGTAAAGTATGCAGCACGGCGTGGTGCTCGATCTGGGTGGAGATGATGTGCCGTTTGCCTGCGGCAGCGCCCAGGGCGGCACCGGTGTATAAAGCCTGTACGTCGGATTCGGTGCCGCCGCTGGTAAAGGTGATTTCCGCCGGGCGCGCGGCGTGCAGTACGCGGGCCACCGTGCGGCGGGCGTCCTCCACCAGCTTGCGGGCCTGTTGGCCGGGGCGGTACAACGCGGACGGATTGCCCCAGGCATCCTCCAGCGCGGTGCGCATGGCATCCAGCGCAGCGGGGCAGGGGCGCGTGGTGGCAGCATTATCCAGATATATCATGGAAAAATCCTCCCGGTAACATGGTGGTGCAGGATTTTGGGGTGTTTGCTGCTAGCGCAAACGGGAAGTTGTCAATAGCGTTTAACAGAATTAAGATTCTTTTTATTCCTTTATTCTGCCTTATTAAGATGTCACAAATCAAGAATACTTCTCAATTTGTGGCACTAATTCATTAAACAAAATGTGCTATAATCGAATGTCTTTCTTCAACTATATTAAACCTAAATGTTTTTCGACACAAGTTAATGTACTCTCAACTGTACTATCCACAGTTCTCTCTATCCAAAAGAAAGAACTGCTTTTAATTTCCTCTATGCGATTTACATTGAGTTCATATAAGGTAATATTCACAGTTTGTTTGGCTTTTTCTATATCAGTCGCTGAATTTAAGTACTGAAAAAATCCCTGATGATCTGGTCGATTACCATATTCATCAACAAGATTAGATGGGTCTTTTATGAGAAAAACAACTCTCGCTGGTTCAGAAAAAGCGAGTGCCTGAGCAACTGTAAGATGACAATCGCACAAAACTTTCTTATTTTCTGATAAACGAATCAAATCAAGAAGAACAAACTCTAACTGTTCACGAGTATTATTCAACAGCCAATTCTTATATTCTTCAACTGTTCTTCCAAAAAATTCATCTGCACTGTTAAAATACGTATTCATCGCAGGCTGAAATAATGGGTTCGACATTTTTTTGTGCTCGTCGAATCTCTCATCAACATCAAATAGTTCAAATCCATACTTTTCCGCCAACGCACGTGAAACGGTTGTCTTTCCTCCACAAGGTGTTCCCGTTATAAAATAAACATTTTTTAAGTACTCTTTGATTACATTATCTTGAAATATCATTGCACAATCTCCTTTATTAAATAGTTTTTCGGGTTCTGCCTATACATAAAACTATTTAACATAGTTCTATGAACTCAGATATTTCTTAATTTTAAGAACATCATCATATTCATTTCACCTCCACAACTTCCGATTTGCCAAACTGCCCACGCAAGTTCGTCACTTTCTGGCCGGGATTTTTTTGCGGATGGTTTCCAGGCGGTTCAGGGCGGCACACAGGGTTTCGTCCCGCTTGGCAAAGTGGAAGCGGATCAGATGGTTGACCGGCTCCCGGAAAAAGCTGGACCCCGGAACAGCGCCCACGCCGACATCGCGGGCCAGCACTTCGCAGAATTCCAGGTCGCTGTCAAAGCCAAACTCGGAAATATCCATCAGGATGTAATAAGCGCCCTGGGGAACCGTATGCTGCAGGCCGATGTCATCCAGACCTTCCACAAACAGGTCCCGCTTGCGGGTATAAGTGGCAAGCAGGTCGTTATAGTATTCCTGGCCGAAGCGCAGGCCGGGAATAACGGCCTCCTGCAAGGGCGCAGCGGCGCCGACCGTCAAAAAGTCATGCACTTTTTTAATGCGGTCAGTGATTTCCGGCGGGGCAATGGTGTAGCCCAGCCGCCAGCCGGTGATGGAGTAGGTTTTGGACAACGAGCTGCAGGAGATGGTGCGCTGCCACATGCCGGGCAGGGTGGCAAAATAGGTGTGCTGGTAGGGTGCATAGACAATGTGCTCGTACACTTCATCGGTGATAACGTAGGTATCGTACTTTTCGGCCATGTCGGCAATCAGTTCCAGCTCTGCGCGGGTGAACACCTTGCCGCAGGGGTTGGAGGGGTTGCAGAGGATCAGCGCCTTGGGGTGCTGGCGGAACGCGGCTTCCAGCTCGTCCACATTAAAGTTGAACAGCGGGGGATGCAGCGGAACATAGATCGGCTCGGCACCGGAAAGGATGGTGTCGGCACCGTAATTTTCATAAAAAGGCGAAAAGACAATGACTTTATCGCCAGGGTTGGCAACGGTCATCATGGCGGCCATCATGGCCTCGGTACTGCCGCAGGTGGTCACAATCTCGGTGTTGGGGTCGATCTGCCGCCCCATCAGGCGGGACTGCTTTTCGGCCAGTGCTTCGCGGAAGTTCTGCGCGCCCCAGGTGATGGAATACTGGTGGAAGTTTTCGTGCGATACTTCGGCCAGGCGGTCCAGAATCGCAGACGGCGGGTTGAAATCCGGGTAACCCTGGGAAAGATTGATGGCACCGTACTTAGCGCTGACGCGGGTCATGCGGCGGATAACGGAATCGGTAAAATGTTCCGTGCGGGTGGATAACGGCTGCATATACATTCCCTCTCTCGATAAAAATAAAAACGGCGGGGAGATTTACCCCCAACGGTGCGCCCTGCGGCCGATGCAGGAACGATATGATCAAACCGTGAGTTCGATCTGGTTTCCCTCGATCGCAGCAATGCAGCTTTCGTAATAGCCGTCGCCGGTCGTTCTGGGGCCGCTGATGACCTTATAGCCGTCGGCTTTCAGTTCTGCGGTCAAGGCGTCTACTTTTTCACGGCTGCCCACGCGGAACGCGATATGGGCATATCCGGTACGGGAAAGCTCTTTTGGCTGATCCGGCATTTCCGGTTTGTGCATCAGCTCAAGCCGTGCGCCATCATCAAACGTGAGGAAATACGAGCGGAAGTCTGTTTTGGGGTTATGGTATCCATCGTTTGACGCTGCGCCCAGATATTTCATAAAGAATGTTCTGGCGGCTTCCAGATCATTTACATAAAGTGCGATATGTTCGATCATCATAACGATATAAACTCCTTTGCAAGCGGCCGGGCAGTTTTATGCCTGCACAGGGAGCTTAAGGCAACACCGCACAATTCCCGCCTTGCGGCTTAAGCACCGCTCCGGCAGC